>OGCH01000164.1_pt1 | contig 43781 bp, 39 predicted proteins | sample 1570111 | NCBI WGS metagenome assembly OGCH01 (sample SAMN03436243, study PRJEB24508) | hot springs metagenome | biome: Desert Springs; feature: Hot Springs; material: Water | place: USA: Great Boiling Spring, Nevada | collected 2008-12-01 | depth 0 m m | reverse complement strand
TCGTCGGGCGCCGCTGAGACGGTCGGGGTGGTAGAGCTCTTGGACGAGCGCCTGCGCGCGGGCGTCACTCTTGCCATAGATGCCAGGGAAATCGGGGTTTCCATCGACCTTTTTGGCCCTTCCCTCGAAAACGCGGACGATGAGCCCGTATCCGCCTTGCTCCGGCGGCGCAGCGGTGGCAAACCAAGCATCTCGGTAGAGCCAGTCGTTGGGGTGGAAGACTGGCTGAGCAAGCTTGAACTCGCTTTCTGGTACTCCGTCTCCGATGCGACCGCATCCCGCGAACAAGACAGCGCCGGTCGCTGAGGTTGCGGCCACCTTGAGGAAATCTCTTCGCCGCATGCCCTTCTCCAACGTCAGCCTCCCTACATCGTCGAGCCGTCTGTTGGCATCAGTAATGGCACACCGAGCAGTCGGTCCGTGCGCCGTTCTGCTGATGGCAGGTAATGCAGTCACCCATACGGAGATCCCGGACCTGCTTCACTCCGGGCTTGCCCATGGCACCGACATCGCCATGGCAGGTCGAACACTGGAAGCCGAAGCTCAGGTGGACCGAATGGACGAAGTGGGTGTGGTCGGGAAGCTGATGGACCTTGTTCCACAAGATCGGTTGTCCCTGCTGGAAGGCGGCGACGAGCTTTTCGAGGTCAGGACGGCCCTGCGTGGGGATGATCTTGTGGCATTGCATGCAGAGTTCGAGCGGCGGGAGTGTCGCTTGGGCAGAGGTCATCGCATTTTGGTGACAATAGGTGCAGTCCAAGCCGACTGCCTGCACGTGCACGGAATGTGGAAACTGAATTGGCTGTGCTTTCACCGGTTGTGCCGTGGGGGCGAGGAAGTAACTCCGAGCAAGCACGAGAGCAAGCGGAACAGCCATGACAACGAGCACGATCAAGACGAACAAGATCAACCGTAAGTACCGCATTTCACCGACTCCATTCTTCAGCTCGACTCGCGCTCGACCAGGTCGGTTCTGCCTGAAATCAGATCCAGCGCTGTGGCCAAATCTCGTAGAGGACTTGGATTCCATTGACGATGTTCACGAAGGCGAAGAGAGCGGCAACGAGAAAAATCGCGGCGAGCGCAAAGAGGAGAGGGCGAATCGCTGCCACCTTCGCGGGGAGATCGCGTGTCGAGATGAGAGAGGGAATGATCGCATAAGCGACGAGCATGTTGGCAGCGAACACGACGATACAGCCGAGAAAGACCCAGAACCAAATAAGGGTTTGTTGGATTTGCTGCCATTGTTCGGCCGTCACGACGGCTGGAGTCATCTCGCCTCCTCCCCGTTGCCGAGCAGGGCGCTCGGTCCGTCCCTTCCCGCGCACCGCTGGGCGATCAGCGGTACCTCAACGGTCCGTCACCGAAGGCGCTCCGCCTGTGAGCGCCTTCACAACCCACTCGTAGGATGCTCGCCGCGGCATCCTGTGTCAAGGGCAAAGTTCGGAGTCATCGACGAGTGGTTGTGTTTGGATAGGAGGACAGTGGTATGGCGAAACCATCGGAGGCGTACGTGACGATCTGTGTCCGGTACGCGCGCTGGCTCGGCAAAGGGCTCCAACCGGAGCCCGGAGACTGGCTCGTTAACCAGGAGGGACATCCTCACATGGTAACGCTCGTGGAAAGCCCGCAGCGTGTTGCTAGCGAGGAAGAGATTGTGGTGCCGAGCCTGGAACGGCTTCTTATGGAGCTGGCAAAGGAATGTGCCTCCTTCGTCATCGATTATTCCGGCGGAGAGTTCGCCTGTGTCGCGTTCGACGAGCAGGGACGCTCGCTCGCCAACGTGGTGGCTGGCGATGCGAACGCTGCAGTTGCGCGAGCGCTCGTCTTCATCAGAGCCGAGCGTGCTGCGCAGGAGCGTGCATCGAGAATCCCTCCGTCATGAAGTGGCGTATCGTGGGTGCCTAGCGCTTTGTCGGACGGTTCGTATCGACATGGTCCTGCAATTCGACGAGGAAGCCGCCTTTTCGGAGCACCGTCTCGATGGTCCTGCGCGCTTTCGGTTCGGGAAGCCAAGCGACGAGCGTCGTGTCGTCGAGAGGGGTGATCGACTCGACGACTTTTTCGAGGAGGGAGCGGGCTTGGTCTCGGTCGCTCGTGCTCGCGAAGCGCACCGCGAGTGCGGGACGAACCACTGCCGGTCTGCTGTGCCCGAGCCAAGCTCGGATCGTCTCTCGCCAGCTGGAAGGGAGGGGTGATCCGAGCGTGCGTTCCAGGAGCTGGATGACTGCGGTGGGAAGATCGGTGAGGGAGAGCGAGAACAATCCTGAACGGAGTTCCGTCCGGACGAAGTCCTCGACCGTGCGGGCTGCAAGGAGCCACGTCGGGATAGGACGAGAAGATTGGAGTGTCCCCAGAAGCGAGGCAATCCATGTAATTTCGGGAGTGAGAACGGGAAGCTCGAGCGTGAGACCATTCTCGGTCTCTAAGAGAGCGCGCGTGTCGATCTGGGGAACGGAACGCAGGATTCCCAGTGCCCAGCTTCCCCAGATCGTGAGGCGGATCGCTCGGGTGCCGGCAGCCGTCCGTCCACGCTGCACGATCCCTAACCACTCCAGTTCCTGCAGTCGTGCTTCCTCTCGATCGCTGGATGTGCTGCCGCCCAGGCTCTCGCGCACCAGCTGGTTCCACTCGTACCAAGCACTGGCCCGGAGGGTGCGGAGTTGCCGGACCAGCGCTGTCAGCAGGTCACGATCGCGTGGGTCGATCGTCGCGCTCCAGACGCGAAACAACCGTCGCTCTTGCTCAGCGAACGAGGCACGCAGCCACGCTGCAAGACGGGGACGAGCAAGTTCACCCTGAGGCGTGAGCAGGCCGAGCGAGCCCGCGCAACGGCGGAGGAAGATGAAGTAGGCGAGAGGATCGCTCGTATCTTCCCGGAACCAGTGCTGGCGTGCTGTCGCAACGGCGAGTGGTCGGGGGGGGCGGCTCTCGCGAGGCCAGGCTGTGCCGGAGCGCAGCAAGCATGCTAGGAGTAGCAGGAGGTCGAGAACAGCTGCGTGGGGAGGAGCCTGAGTCATGACCGAGACATCGTCGATCGGCTGGGGAGCCGGTGTCGAAGAAGTATCGAGGGTCAACGCCGGGAGAACCATGAGACAGCGCGCGCTGCCCTCGAATGTCCGCCAGACCAATCCACAGCGGGCAAGCTCGGTGACGGCGCGACGGAGTTCGCCGAACGTCCAGCGACGATCGCGCAGGAGCTCACTGAGGTGGAGTGGCGCACGTCGGCTCTCGAGATGGGTCAGCAGCTGCTGAGCACGCGGGGAAAGCCCCGCACAGACGCGGTGGAGCACCGTCGAGTCGGCGAACCGGGAGACGAGATACCCGAGGGCTTGATCTCGACTGGTGACAGAGGGAATGACCGCCAAGCCGTATCGCTCCGCCAGTTCGAGCAACTCGTGATCAGTAAGTTGAGTGAAAAGTGTAGGGAGAGGACTGTCCGGCCCAACCGGGTCGGACCGCTCGTGCTCCAGCCGCTGGATCACACGAGCGACCTCATGTGGCAGGAACACGCGTGGTCCCTCTCCGGATGGCTCGCTGGCCAGTAGACCCGTCAGATAGAGTTGGCGGAGAACAGCGATGGTCGCTCCCTCGTCTCGGCCGAGGGCTTGCGCGATCTCGTTGGGGGTGAGCGGAAGGCGTCGCTCGGCCAGGATGCGAACGGCAGCCTCGGCGAGTTCACCCAGCCGTTCCAGTGCCAACGCCACCTGCCATGCGTCGGTGAGGATGGGATAGAGGAGACCAGTAAGTTCCGTGGCACCCTCGGTCGCGGCGATCTCCCAGAAACGTGCGGCTGCACGCAGACTTTGCAGCGGGCGCTCATGAAGCACGATGAGCAGGGGGCGCATCGGTTTCGCTCCGCTCATTGTCCACACTTCGGGCACAACTGTATGCGTTGGCAATGCGCGGCGGCAAGCGCGACCAATTGGACGGAGTCGGCCTCGCTCCCGATGGACCGATCGCAATAGGCCACTCAGCGGAAATCGTCGACCAGATCGCCGTTTGTCCACCGTAGAGACAGGATAGACGAGAGGGGACGCTAGTCACTGGCTTCCGACGCGACATCGAGTAGGGGGGACGGAACCGGTCGCGCGGGTGAGCGCAGCTGGACGAGATGGTGGTAGCGGAGGAGCAGGACTGCCAGTCCGATCAGCGTGCGGAACCCGATCCCGAGAGCACGATAGGTGATGGCGATTGCAGTCGCGCGTCCGAATCCGATGCCGATCCAGTTGAGGAGACCGACCAGACTGATCTCCGTCGTGCCGAAGCCGTTCGGAACGGGCAGGAAAAGGTGCGCGAGCATCGACATCCCGTGCACGTAGAGCCCCTCTAGCGGTGCGAGTCCGCGCACCGTCAAGGCATTGGCCAATATGATCAGGATCGCGACGGCACACAGCGAAGAGGCGATACTGGTCATCGTTCCTGGAACGAGGGCCCGTCCATTCAACAGGGAGACCAGTGTGCGACGAGCGTCTTCCTCCACTGGAATCAATCGTCGCGTCAGGCGCCAGCGTTGCAGTACGTCGACGAGGGCGGTGCCAGCTCGCTCGGAGCGGGCCATCGCGACCAGGAAGGAAGCGAGGGTCAGTGCTGCAACTGGTGCTACGAGTTGCGCGTTCGGCTGGGGGGAAGCAGCGATCCCGATGAGCGCCAGGAGAGCGACAGCGAAGACGTCACCGAGACCCTGTGCAATGAGTGGAGGAGCGGTGTGACGCAAGCCGATACGACCCTTTGCATGTTCTTCGGCGAGGCGGGCCGAGAGAATCGATCCACCAGGAAGGGCACTCGCGGCTTGGGCAGCCAGATAACTGGTGATGCTGTCGCGGAAGCGCAGGGGAAGCTGCGCTGCCCGGAGATACCAGGCCCATCGGACGGCTTTGATCGCCTCGTTTGCGCTGAGCAGGAGCAAGAGAGCCAGCACCACGCGGGGAGACAAGCGCTCGAGGGTACCGGCAACCACCTCCGGATCCCGAAAGGACCAGGCTACGAAGATTACTGCTCCCGCGATGACCAGTAGAAGCACTCCTCGGCGCATCGTGCCCCCGGCGATGATGAACGAACGAGCCCGGGCGACGCCGTTTGGGCCTGCGTCGTCCGCCCGGGCCCTCAAGACTCGATTTGGATAAATCGACGTTCGTTACAGTGCCCGGGACGCGAGACTCGACAAACAGTATATCTGACTTGCACGGAAGCGAGCAAGAGCTGCGCGTTACCGTGCTCGTTTCACCCTGCTAGGGCCACTGAGTCGCGACAATTTCGGCAACGATGCGGCCACGCGTGATCTCGTCTGGCTGGCCGACACGGTCAGGCCACCACTCGAGCCGCGCTCGCTCGAAGAGCTGAGCGATATACCAGCGACCATCGGGAAGATCCACCCGGAATTCTTCGGTGATCGGGAGACCGAAGACAGCTCGTCCGCCGTAGGCGGACCAGTACGCTTTGAAGCCATTACTCAACGAGTGGCGCGTTTCTTGAAAGTAGAGCCGTTCCGTCGAGTCGGGGAACGGTTCGACCGGCTGCCACGCATCGAATGGCGCAGAGGCGTAATAACCGACCGGGAGTTCGCTCACGTTGCCCGAGGCTGGGTCGTAGTGCAGCACAGCGCGCTCGAAATACTGGACGAACCGCACGGTACCATCGATGCCGACCTCGCGGAAGAACTCGCTGATCGGCAGGCCGTAGCGCTGCCATCCTCCTCCCTGTTGCCAGGCCGCATAGAGAAAGACGGGGACGTTGTGCCCCGTTTCCGGCACGTAGACATAGCGAGACGGGTCGCCAGGACCGACAGGATCTATCGGGGGGCGCTCACCGGAGTGAACGGTGACGATCTCCTCGTAGCCTTGCGGCGGAGCAGGGAGGGGCGAAGGTGGGTCCTCGACCAGCCAGAGGAATGTGACGGTGACCCAGTCGGATTGGGTCATGCCGAGGGCGGCAAAGGCGCCGTCGGCGATATCCATCGCGGCCGGGCTCCTGACCGTGCGGCCCCAACCGTCTTTACCGCCGTTATAGCCGTGGAAATACGCAGCTTGTGCTGCGGGGACGCCTTGTGGCAGTCCCTTCCAGCGGCGGACTTCGGGTGGATTCCAAAAGTCGTCGTCCACGTTCCACGGGCCGACGTCCCACACGGGGAGGACCAGGCTCCGCCCCTTGTATTCGACGAGGACCTGGAACTCGTGCCCGTCTCGCGAGCTGAGTGCGCAGGCACAGGGAAGCGTGACAAAAAAGTCATTGGGTTGGATAATGTGGCCGTTCGCCGTGCGCTCTCCAACCAAGCCGAGGCTGTGGGCGAAAATACGGAAGGTGGCTCGCATCTGGAGGCTGCTCGAGGGGAGATTCTGACCGTTCGATGGGGCGAGGTAATCCGCTAACGCCCACCCGTACCTCTCACCCCACTGGACATTCCACCATACATTGCCGCGAGCGTCGTGCTGCGGTCCACCGACGACGCGAACGGTGACACCCTCTGGCATCACGACGATCACCGGGAAGTCGTAGCCAGGCCCTTCGCGGAGGTTGAGACCGTCACCGTTCGTTCCCATCACAGTGGCGGGCTGACCGACGGTAAGCGTGCTCGCAGCACGCACCGATTGTGTGGGGAATATGGCCAGGAGGAGCACTGCGCAGAGGCAACAGAGTAAGGATCGCGTTCGTTCGCGCATTTTCAGATCCTCCGCGTCCGGACGCACTCGATCGCGTCATGCCCACTCTAGCAAATGCGTGAATGACTGGCAAGCGGGACGAGGAACCATCTCACGGAAGTGATTCGCATCCGATATGGATCGGTTGCGTGTCGGCTGTTTTCTTGCCGTCTCGGCACTGCGTAGGTCGAACTGTGGACGCCGTTTTCCGGCGAGGACGGGCGATCCAGTTTTCTCTGTGTTCTCGATCATGCTCGAAGCAGGAGAGCAGGGTTGGAGGGCTCGGTCGGAGTCTTCACGGGCTGTTCGGGCTACAATCGTGACCGTGTCGGGTTGCGGGGAGCAGGGGGTAGACAGTGACAGCGATCGAGACGCGACTGACGCCCGAACGACTGGAGCAGCTGGAGAGTTTGGCACGCCAACTCCGCCGTACCGTCTTGATCATGACGACCGAGGCAGGTTCCGGGCACCCGACGAGCTCGCTTTCGGCCGTCGAGATCATGGTGGCCCTGTACTTCGGTGGTCTGCTGCGTTACGATCCAGCTCGTCCCGATTGGCCCGATCGTGACCGCTTCATTCTCTCCAAGGGACATGCCGCACCGGTCCTGTACGCGGTCCTCGCCGAAGCCGGGTATTTCGCAAAGGATCTTTTGACGACCCTGCGCCAGCTGGGAAGCCCGCTGGAAGGGCATCCCAACATGCGCCGCCTACCGGGAGTAGAGGCCTCGACGGGCAGTTTGGGTCAGGGGCTTTCGATCGGACTCGGGCATGCACTGGCGGCACGACTGGATGGACGGGACTACCACGTTTTCGTGCTCCTCGGCGATGGAGAAATCCAAGAGGGCCAAGTCTGGGAAGCGGCGATGGCGGCTGCCCACTGGCGCGTCTCGAACCTGGTGGCGATCGTCGATCACAACGGTTATCAACAGACTGGGCCGGTGACCGCGGTCACCGATCCCCGCGAATACGCGATGAAGTGGCGAGCCTTCGGTTGGCACGTCGAAGAAGTGAATGGGCACGACCTGGAAGCAGTGCACGGAGTGTTGCGGTTCGCTCGCGCCTATCGAGATGGTCCGGTCTGCATCATCGCTCACACTGTCAAAGGGAAGGGTGTGTCGTTCCTCGAGCGGGACTTTACCTGGCACGGGCGTGCGGTACCGCGTGATCGTCTCGAGCGAGCACTGGAGGAACTGGCATGAACGTTGGAACGCGGGCTGGTTTACGCATGGGAAAGGCGACCCGGGATGCCTTTGGCGAAGCCCTGCGTGATCTCGGGAGTGTCTATCCTGATCTCGTCGTGGTCGACGGCGATGTGAGCAACTCGACGAGAACCGAGTATTTCGGCCAGGCGTTTCCCGATCGGTTCTTCAATGTCGGAATTGCGGAATCGAACTTGATCGGGGTGGCCTCTGGCCTGGCTGCCAGCGGAAAGCGCGTGGTCGCCGCGAGCTTCGCGTGCTTCCTCTTGTGCAATGCGTTCGATCAAATCCGCATGGGAGTTGCCTTTCCGCGCCTCAACGTCAAGCTCGTCGGAAGTCACGCGGGTATCAGCATCGGTGAGGACGGGCCGTCGCAGATGGGGATCGAAGATGTCGCCCTTGCGCTCGCCCTGCCGGGCGTGGCCGTGCTGGTGCCAGCTGACGAGCATGCGACGCGGGCCGCCACGCGGGCGATGTTGGAATGGGAGGGGCCGACTTACCTGCGCTTGGGCCGACCGCCCGTGCCGGTCATCTACGAGCCACCGGTCGACTTCGTTATCGGTCGCGCGTTCCGTCTGCGCGAGGGGAACGACGTGACGATCGTCGCCAATGGGCTCATGGTTGCGATCGCGCTCGATGCCGCGGAGGAACTCGCTGCTCGCGGTGTGCAGGCGCGCGTCCTCGACCTGGCCACGGTGCGCCCGCTCGATGTCGATGCGGTGATCGCCGCGGCGCGCGAGACACGTGGCATCGTGGTGGCCGAGGAGCACCTGCACTATGGAGGATTGGGGAGCGTCGTCGCCATGGTGGTCAGCCAGCATCATCCGTGTCCGATGCGATTCGTGGATCTGGATGATCGCTATGCCGAATCGGGCGCCCCGGACGACTTGTTGCGGGCTTATGGCTTGACGAGCGAGCGCATCGTGGCCGCTGCCCTCGAACTCACCGAACGGATGTAACCGTGGGAACCGAGCGCGCGAAAGAGCGAGCGGCTCGCTTTGCGGCCTCGCTCGTCGAGGACGGTATGATCGTCGGGCTGGGCTCTGGTTCGACCGCGGAGCTGGTGGTGCGTGCGCTCGGTGAGCGACTGCACGATGGGCTTCGGCTGATCGGGGTTGCGACCTCGCAACGGACGGCAGCCCTGGCTCGCCGGGTAGGCATCGAACTCCGCGATCCGGATTCGGTCGATCGGATCGATCTGGCGATCGATGGTGCTGACGAGGTCGAGGAACGCTCGCTCGGTCTTCTCAAAGGGCGAGGCGGAGCGCTCGTTCGCGAGAAGTTGGTCGCCCGCATGGCTCGCCGCCTGGTGATCGTCGTCGATGACTCGAAGCTCGTCGCAGCTTTGGGCGCGCGTTTCCCGCTCCCGGTCGAGGTCGTGCCCTTCGGCTGGCGCTGGTGCGCTCGGTGGCTCGAGGATTTAGGGGGCCAACCGACACTTCGTTGCCGTCCGACTGGGCATCCGTTTCGCTCCGACAATGGAAATCTCATTCTCGATGTCGCGTTCGGTGCGATCGCCGATCCAGCGTGGCTCGACCGAACGGTCAAGATGCTCCCGGGTGTCGTCGACCACGGACTGTTTTTGGACATGGCGGATCTCGTCGTCGTCGGAAGCGAGACGGGCATTCGCCTGCTCGAGCGCTCGCGAACAGCGAGCGAGACACCGAAAAGGTGAGCGAGCGCGGTAGCGAGGCGACCGTTCATCGTGGTTTCACGGCGAGCAGGAGATGGTCGTGGGCTCACCAGCTGCGGCCGGGCAACGTTCCCGGCCTCCTCGTCCGAGGCAATCGCGGCTCCTCACTGAAGTCAGCACGATCGACCAGACGAGAGTTCCAGTCTGCACTGAGTGCGACGGGGCATGACCGTCACGTGCTGGCTCGGGGGACGCGGACCAGCCGGCTCATGTCGCTGTTCTGCTGCGAGCCGCAATGCGAGCGGGTCTTCCGAGAAGCAGCCTCGTCCGATGCCGAGCCGCACGATCCCGCAGCTTTTCCTGCGTCGGGACCAGCAGATGTCCCTTGCTCCGCTGCGCGCCCTGCGCTATAGTGTACGTACACAGTGTCCGTTCACCATCGCCGAAAGGGGGGAGCGGTGACCGTGGGCCTGGTGGAGCGCTATGTGGAACGCGAGCGGTGGCGGCGCCGATTCCAGCTCGAGTTGGCTCCTGCCCAAGACCCTGAGCCGCTCGTGCGGTTCGGGCGTTCCGCTCCGCCACGAGCCTGGGGAGGACGTCGGCGCTGGCTAGCTGGACTCGGGGTCATCGCCGCACTCGCAGCGGAGCGGGCCGGTGCAACGACCCTGCACGTCGTCCAGCCTGGAGAGACTTTGAGCCAGATCGCCGCTCGCTATGGCGTGTCGGTACCGGAGCTCGTACGCGCGAACGAACTGTCGAATCCAGATCGTATTCTCGCGGGGGCGGTGCTGCGCATTCCGGGGTCCCTGTTGGTCAGCGAGCGCGTTCACCGCGTGGGGCCGGGAGAGACGCTGACGAGCATCGCGCAGCGCTACAGCGTTTCGGTCGAATCGATCAGTCAGGCCAACCGGCTCCCCGATCCGGATCGCATCTTGGTCGGACAGATGCTCGTCATTCCGAGTGCGCCTGAGACAGCAACGGATACCAGTGCGTCCAGCATCCCTCGACGATACATCGTTCAGCCGGGAGACACGCTCAGTGCGCTCGCGGTGCGCTTCGGTGTATCACTCTCGACGCTCGCGGAGGCGAACGGCATCACCGATCCGGATCGTCTCCAGGCTGGACAGACTTTGGTGATCCCGCCGCGCGAACGCGGTGCTGGAGTGCGCCTCGCGGGTGTACCTGCCTACCGGCAATCGTTGCCGTTGAGCTGCGAAGCAGCTGCGGTGAGCATGGTCACGGCCTACTGGGGCAAGCCCGTTTCCGAATGGGTCTTCATTGAAAACCTTCCCTCGCACCCGAACCCCCATCGGGGCTTTCGAGGGAACATGAACGGTACCTTCGGGGGCACCGATGACTATGGGGTCTATGCGGAGCCGTTCGTCCCCATTCTGGAACGGTACGGCTTCCGAGCGCAGGCAGTGTATGCACGTGGGGATGCCCGAGTTCTTCAGGAGGAACTCTCCCTAGGGCGTCCGGTCGTCGTGTGGATGACCAATCTGGCATCGGTCCAGCCCCGCTCGATCGGCGAGTTCGAGGGCGAACAGTTCGTCCTTGTTCCGCAGGAACATGCCGTCGTCGTCTACGGCTACGACGAAGAGCGGGTCTACGTCGTCGATCCGGGCGATGGTCAATATCGCTCCTTCGGGTGGGAAGAGTTCCTGCGGTCCTGGGGGTACTTCGACGGGATGATGCTGCGCATCGTCCCTGCACCGTGGGGCTAAGCGACTAGGCGCGCTGAGAGCAAAACGACCAGAAGCGTCAGGAGCAGATTCGCGGTCGAAATCAGGACGGAAAGATCGAGCAGCTGGCGGTAGCGTTGTCGATCACGTGGATCGGCTGAACGGGCGAGTTCGGTGAGCTGAGGACCGATCAATCGCCCATGCAGCAGAGTCAAAAGGAGAATCAGTCCGACGAGCGTCATTTTCGTCGTGAGAAGTGTCCCATACGTGCTGCGGAACGACAGGAGGGCGCTCCAGGCTACGCCGCGATGCTCGCCGATCGCGAAGCCGGTCAGGATCGCGACCAGCAAGCTGATCCAGGCGAGCGGAGAATAGCGTCGACCGAAGGCAGCGGTGAGCTGGGTTTGCGTCGGACGATCGAGCTGTGACCGCAACACCGGGCGGACGACGAGGAAGAGGAAAAGTTGTCCACCGAGCCACAAGGCCATGGCGACGAGATGAACCCAGCGGACGAGAGCCCAGAGCCACTCGCTCATCCCCACGGTTGTCCTTTCGTTCGCACCGCTCGTGCCAGACGTGTCGGTCTCCGACGCGAACCGGAGTATGCGTGCTGGACCGGTCGATGCGCAAGCGGTGACAGCAGTGCGATCTGGTTTCGGGTCATCAGAAGCTGGCGCTCGCGGAGGTGTGCCTCATGGATTAGGCAACGGTTCCCGTCCCATGGCCAACGCAGAGCGCACCTTTTACGCGACTGTGTATCGTCGCGAGTGTTCGTCCGAGAATTGCTTGACTGCTCGTGAAGCGCATGACTAGAGTTACGGTGACACACCGATCGACGTTGGGCTCTCGGAGTGAGAGTCGACGGATAGCAAACGGTGGCGGAACGAGCAGGGCATGCTCCATGAAAGGGCGGCGGTGGTGCAGCAGGCAGCGAGCGGTTCCGAGCTGGTTATCGGTGTTCCCCGTGAGCGAGCGCCCCGCGAGCGACGGGTAGCGGCGACTCCGGAGACAGTTGCACGGTACCGGAAACGCGGTTTCCGCGTCATCGTCGAGCAGGAAGCTGGCTTGGCTGCTGGCTTCCCGGACGAGGAGTATCGGCAGGCGGGGGCGGAGATCGTTGCCGAGCCGGGCGATCTCTACGGGCGTGCTTCGGTCATCCTCAAGGTGCAGCGTCCGTTACCGGAAGAGATCGAGTTGTTGCAGCCGGGTCACGTGATCATCGCGTTTCTGCAACCGCTCATCGCGCCTGAACTCGTTGCGGTGCTGGCGGAACGCGGGGTGGTTGCGGTCAGTATGGACACGATCCCGCGGATTACTCGAGCGCAGCCGATGGACGCGTTGTCTTCGATGAGTACGGTCGCCGGATACAAGGCTGTGCTTTTGGCTGCGAATGAGCTTCCCAAGTTTTTCCCTTTGATGATGACTGCGGCGGGAACGATCCGTCCGGCCAAGGTCCTGGTGCTGGGTGCTGGCGTTGCAGGATTGCAGGCGATCGCGACGGCACGCCGGCTCGGTGCGCTGGTGGAGGCGTTCGACACACGACCGGTGGTGAAGGAGCAAGTGGAGAGCCTGGGTGCCAAGTTTCTCGAACTGGATGTCACGACCGAGGAAGTCGGCGGTTACGCCAAGGAACTGGCAGAGGAGCATCTGCGGCGGGAACAGGAGTTGATTCATCGGCATTGCTTGGAAGCTGATGTCGTCATCACGACCGCTCTCGTCCCGGGTCGGCGGGCGCCGCTCTTGATCCGTGAGACGACGGTCCGGGAGATGCGACCGCGCTCGGTCATCGTCGATCTCGCGGCTGAGATGGGTGGGAATTGTGAGCTCACGGTGCCGGGAGAGACGGTTGTCCGCTATGGCGTCACGATCATGGGGCCACTGAATCTACCGAGCGAGATGGCCTATACGGCCAGCCAAATGTACGCCCGCAATGTGGCGACGTTGCTCGAGCACCTTGCGCCGAAGGGCGAGTTCGTCTGGAATCTGGAGGACGAGATCACGCGCGGTGTCGTCCTCACGAAGGACGGGACGATCTTGCACGGTCCGACGCTCGAGCGACTGAAGGAGATCAAGGAGGAAGTACGGTGAACCAAGAACTCCTGCTCGGGCTCTATGTTCTGGTCTTGACCATCTTTCTCGGTTTCGAGGTGATCTCGCGTGTTCCGACGCTTCTGCACACACCGCTCATGTCCGGAACGAACGCGATTCACGGTATCGTCTTGCTCGGTGGGATTCTGGTGGCTGGGACAGCCGACAACCCGTTGACCTTGCTCCTGGGTTTTCTCGGTTGTCTTTTCGGTGCCGGAAACTTGTTCGGCGGCATCGTCGTGACAGACCGGATGCTGGAGATGTTCAAGAAGAAGGAGCCGGCTGCTCGCCAGGCAGGGGAGCGGCCAACGACGGGGGCACCTGAGAAGGAAATGGTGGGGCAGCGGTGATCGAGAACCTGCGTGATGCTGTCGTCGATCTGGTCTATCTCGCCTGTGCAGTCGTCATCATCCTCGGTCTCAAGCGACTGAGTTCCCCGCGCACGGCGCGTTCCGGTAACCAATTCGTTGCAGTGGGGCTGCTCGTGGCGGTGGGTGTCACACTGCTCGATCCGCACATTCATTGGCGGCCGGCCAATATCGCCGTCATGCTGATCGGGACTGTCGTCGGTGCTGCGGGGTCGATCTACCTGGCGCGCGTCGTTCCCATGACGGCGATGCCGCAGATGGTCGCGCTCTTCAACGGAATGGGAGGCGCGACTGCGGCACTCGTGGCTGTCGCCGAGTTCCAGCGGTTCGTCGCCAGTGGAGCGGTCACCACTGGTGAGCGTGTGTCCGTTGCCTTCGGGACGACTGTCGGTTCGGTGGCTTTCACCGGAAGCGTGATCGCCTTTCTCAAGTTGCAGGAATTGATGACCGGCCGCCCGGTGCGTTTCCCCTTGCAAATTCCATTGAATGTCGCTGTCGTCGCAGGCATCGTGGCGATGTGGGTCTGGTTGCTCGGCTTCGCCGGTTCGTCGGCCAGCGTGTGGATCATGTTCGGGTTGGCGTTGCTCTTCGGCATCCTGCTAGTCTTACCGGTCGGTGGCGCCGACATGCCCGTCGTCATCTCTGTTTTGAACTCGCTGACCGGACTCGCGGCTGCGGCGGCTGGGTTCGTGCTCGACAACCAAATCCTCGTGGTTGCTGGTGCCTTGGTCGGTGCCTCGGGCTCGCTTTTGACCATCCTGATGAGCCGTGCCATGAACCGATCGCTGGCCAACGTGCTGTTCGGTGCCTACCGGACGCGAGTGGCGGGTGCTGCGGTCGCCGAGGCGAAGCCGATCCGGGAGACGACGGTCGACGATACTGCAGTGCTTCTTGCCTACGCGAATTTGGTGATCATCGTCCCTGGCTACGGACTCGCGGTGGCGCAGGCACAGCACGAGTTGGCGGAACTCGCCAACGAGCTGGAAAAGCGCGGTGTCGAGGTCAAGTTCGCCATCCATCCAGTAGCTGGTCGGATGCCGGGTCACATGAACGTCTTGTTGGCGGAGGCGAATATCCCATACGACAAGTTGTACGAGATGGAGCAGATAAACGAAGAGTTCCAGCGAGCCGATGTCGCGCTGGTGGTCGGTGCGAACGACGTGGTCAATCCGGCTGCTCGCACCGATCCTTCCAGTCCGCTCTACGGTATGCCGATCCTCAATGCCGATCAGGCCAAGAACGTGATCGTGCTCAAGCGGAGCATGCGCCCAGGCTTTGCAGGAGTGGAGAACGAGCTGTTTCACATGCCACAAACGCGCATGCTCTTCGGCGATGCCAAGGAGACGCTGAAGCGGTTGGTGGAGGCGGTGAAGACCGTGTGAGCGGTTCCGTCTGGCTGGATCGGCGACCGAGCACTCGGCACGATGTTCGCATCCGTCACTCGATGAGCGTATTGGCATCGCCTCGCTCCGTTGGCTGGCGAGCGTGACAGGTATGGGTTCAGAGATACCGCGCGGTGGCGTCGAGGAAAGCCGATCTCTCGGCCCACCGCGCAAGTGATTTCTGCGTGCTCTGTTCTCATCGTGAGACGACCCGAGCGGTGACTCGTTCAGTGTCGTTCGTGAGACCGCTAACGACGGGTACGAAACGGTCACAACAGCGAGGTCGGGGACGAGGACGGTTGCCGCATGGGATCGAGCGTCCTCTCCCGAAGACCTATCTCGAAAGAGAGCCCAGGCGTGGCGATAGCCCTGTCGGACAGGCTGCCCGACCCGTTGGGGTGGTGACGAAGCGCTTTGCCCGTCGTTGTCCACGCGCTGCTGGTACGCTCGTGCTACAGGGACAGCATGCGGACTGAGAAAGGATTCGGGACGACGATGACGCAGCAGAATCGCCTCGAGCAGTTCCGCGCCTATCGGGCGCAGATGAACCAGCGCATCGGTGAGATCGGCCATCGGGAAATCAACCGCTTTTTCGCACTGGACAGCGCGACCTACCGAGACGGAGCGTTGGATGCACGGACCAAGGAACTTCTCGGTCTGGTTGCCTCGCTCGTCTTGCGGTGTAACGACTGCGTCGATTACCACCTCGACCGCTGCGTCGCGCTCGGCTGGTCGGATGCCGAACTCTACGACGCAATGCAGGTCGCGTTGATGGTGGGTGGGAGCATCGTCATCCCGCATCTGCGACACGCCGTGGAGACACTCGATCTCTTGCGCGCCGAACGGCACGAAAGCGACTGACGAGTAGATAGCGTCCGCGCGACGCAGGAGGACTATGCTTACCGCTGACGAGCGTGCCCTCGAGCGGGAGGCGAACGGTGCGAGCGAAAACGACGCCGAAGAGAAACAGTGGGGCATCACGAGGGCCGTGGGTCCTTCTCTCGCTGGCGCTGTTCTTGGCAGGATTTTCGATCGGGCAAGAATGGCAGCAACCGGGCGTACCGACGACGACAGCGGCAGCGATACCGACCCCAGTGGTGGTTTTCAGTGAGGCATGGTCGCTCCTGCACGAGCATTACGTCGATCCGGCGGCTCTCGACGATCGGCGCTTGCTTGCCGGTGCCTTGCGTGGGCTGGCCGATGCGGTCGGCGACGACGGACATACGCGGTATCTCACGGTAGAGGAACTGGCTCGGCACGGCGAACAACTCTCTGGCGAGTATTCGGGTGTCGGGATCGAGATCACCGAGCGAGACAACATGATCGTCGTGCGTGATGTCTTCGCGAATTCACCAGCTGCTCGCGCTGGAATCCAGCCGGGAGACGTGTTGCTGGCAGTGGACGGGATCCCGGTTTCCGAACTGGGTCTGGCCGGTGTGGTGCAACACGTCCGCGGGCCGGAAGGCACGGTGGTCACGCTGGTGCTGCAGCGGGTTGGCGAGGCTTCTCCCCTCGAAGTCAGGCTCGTACGGTCCAAAGTGCGCTTCTCCGGCGTCCGCTGGGCGGTGCTTCCCGAACGAGTCGGTCTCCTGCGGGTGAGTTCCTTCGCGGCCGGAACCGCAGAAGATGCCCGGCAGGGACTCAGCGAGTTGACCGCGGCCGGTGTACGCGGGGTGATTCTCGACCTGCGGGGTAATCCGGGTGGCTTGGTCGACCAAGCGGTGGATTTGGCCGGTCTCTTCCTGCCACCGGATACAGTCGTGCTGCGCTCGCGCGATCGCAATGGGAACGAAACGGTCTACCGCACGAAGCCGGACGCACGGCCCGTGGCACTGCCGCTCGTCGTCCTCGTGGATCGGGAAACGGCTTCCGCAGCCGAAATGGTCGCTGCAGCTCTCCAGGATCATCGACGTGCGGTCGTCGTCGGCGAGCGAACCTTCGGGACAGGAACCGTGCTCGTCGAGTTCCGGCTCCAGGATGGATCGGCTCTGCTCATCGGAAAACAAGTGTGGGTGACCCCGAACGGACGGGTGATCTGGCGCAATGGCATCGAACCGGATATCACGGTCGCTCCTGGCGCCGAAGATGTCACGATCGTACCTCGGCGTGGCGAGATCCTGACTGCCGAGCAGATCCGATCGGATACGCAGCTCTTCGCCGCATGGGAGTATCTGCTCGAGCAGGATCGGGGGTGCCGCTCGAGCGAAGGTGAGGGCTGTCCGTGACGGAACCAGACGAGAACGTCCGCCGCCGACCGTCACCGGACGCATGGCGAGTCGCCGGCGAGCTCTACCAAGCGGGAGACCTCTTCGGCTGTCACGAGATGCTGGAGCGTGTCTGGCGGGCGACCGAAGGCTCGCTGCGCGAGTTCTACCGGGGTCTCATTCAGGTAGTGGTCGGACTGTATCATGCCCAGCGTGGGAATCGAGTCGGAGCACGAGCAGTATTGGCGCGCGGGCTCGCGCGGATGGAACAGTATCCAGAGGACTGTCTGGGGATGGATTGGGGACCGTTCCGGCAGAGTGTCCGGCGCTACCTCGAGTGGCTGGAGACAGGGATGGAGGGGCAGGAACCCGCTCGGCCGGTGTGGCCGATAGAGGCCGACTCGGACACGATGCAGTGAAGGGAGATCGAAGTGGTGCGGGTACCGGAGCGACCCGAGAGCGTACTCGTCGTTATGGCGCATCCCGATGACGCCGAGTTCATCTGCGCTGGGACAGTGGCCCGTTGGGCCAGCGAGGGAAGCCAGGTGATCTATGTACTGGTGACGAGCGGAGACAAAGGAAGCAACGACCCGACGATGACTCCGGAGCGACTGGCTGCGCTCCGTGAGGCGGAACAGCGTGAGGCAGCGCGGATTCTCGGGGTGGAGCATGTCGAATTCTTGCGTTACCGCGATGCGGAGGTCGTCGCCGATCTCGGACTGCGCCGGGATATCGTTCGCCTGATCCGGCGGTTCCGTCCCAGTGCGGTCATCTGCCAGGATCCGACCGCTCGGTATTATGGACAGTCGTACATTCAGCATCCGGATCACATCGCGGTCGGGGAAGCGACTTTGGCGGCAGTGTTTCCGAGTGCGCGTGATCGCCTGACGTTTCCCGAGTTGCTCGCGGAAGGTTTGGAGCCGCACATCGTCTCGCATGTCTATTTGGCGGGTGCACGGGAACCGGACGTCTTCGTGGACATCACGCCGTTCTTCGAACAGAAGCTCGCGGCCCTGAAAGCGCACCGGAGTCAGCTGGGAGACTGGGATCCCGAGCCGATGCTGCGGCTCTGGGCACAGGATACGGCGGCGGAAGCCCGGCGACGTGGCTGGCCCGGCAGCGAGCAGATGCTGTTGGCCGAGGCGTTCAAGTATTTCGCCATCGGAGAGTGAGCGAGGGTAGCACCAGGAGAACTGGTCGCGCAGTCTTCGGCTGCTGGGGAATCGGATCGTCGCACCGCTGAGGGTGAATTCGAGGCTCGAGTCTTCGAGTGCTCGGCAAGGTGAATGCTTCCGTTCGCCAGCGGGGCGGGTTGCTTGACTAGCTTTCGCTTTGCCTGGCTCGGAGCGAAACGTTCTGGTGTCAGCTGCCGATTCGGGGCATCCTGGTGGCAGTGCTGGTCTCCGAGGCGAGAGAAGGGAAGGCCTCTCCTGCAGCGCTCGCGAGCGCCATCGGTGAAAGGGAAGGCTGCTATACTGCACGTCCGGCGCGCAGGCGCCGCGAGAGAAAAGGCGCGTACGTGCGGCGAGTCGTACTCGGCATCATCGTCAGTCTCGTCTTTCTGGGCCTCGCCCTCCGGGGACAAGATTTCCCGGCTCTCGGGGCAGCACTTCGAGCCGCTGACTACTGGTGGCTCCTTCCGGCGATCGCGGTCTATTTTTGCGGTGTGGTGGTGCGGGCACTCCGTTGGGCCACACTGCTCGCTCCGGTTCGGCGGCTGACTTGGCGGCAGCTCTTTCCGGCCGTGGCCGTCGGCTACATGGCGAATAATGTTCTGCCGTTTCGGACGGGTGAGGTGGTGAGAGCCTATGCAGTCAGCCGCCAGTTCGGTGTGAGCAAGACAGCGACGTTGGCGACGATCGTACTGGAGCGCCTGCTGGATGGCCTGACGATGCTCGCGTTCATTCTCGTAGCGGCGTCGGCGGTTGCGCTGAATTCGGCTCTCCGGCACGTGGCGATCGTCGCGACAGCGATCTTCGTTCCGGCATTCGGTCTCCTGGTGTTGAGTGCTCGCTCGGGAAGAATGGTCCGATTCCTGTATTGGATCGTGCGGCTGGCCCCCCGGGCAGTGCGCCAGCGGGCCGAGCGTTCGGTCGAATCGGGATTTCAGGGCGTTGCCGTGTTCCGCAGCAGTGCCGCGCTTGCCCGTGTGGCCGGGCTCTCCCTTCTCGCCTGGCTGGCCGAGGCTGCGATGTATGCGGCGGTCGCACGTGCATTTGGCCTCGAACTCTCTATCGCGATCGTCCTCCTCACGACCGCGGTCGCCAACCTGGCTACCCTGATCCCTTCCTCGCCCGGCTACATCGGACCCTTCGAGGCGGGTGTTCTGCTCGTCCTCGCTGGTTTGGCCGACGTCCCTCGAGCGATCGCCTTCTCCTACGCGATCGTGTTGCACGCAGCTCTCTATTTTCCCATCACGTTGCTCGGTTTCTTTTATTGGTCGAAGCTCCAGCTGGATTGGGTCGCTATTCGGCGAGCTGAATCGGAGGAAGCAGCGCGGCTATGAACGTTTGGCAAGCGGCCGTTCTCGGTATCGTTCAAGGAGCGACCGAGTTTCTCCCTATCAGTAGTTCTGCTCACCTCATCGTGGTACCGTGGCTCTTCGATTGGCCTCAACCGGGACTGGCCTTCAACGTGGCGCTGCACCTCGGAACGTTGTCCGCAGTTCTCGCCTATTTCTGGCGTGACCTGATCGAGATCGGGCGAGCGTGGCTCGCGGGGATCATCCGTCTCCGGCCACTCGAGGAACCTGCGTCACGTTTGGGCTGGGCTGTGATCATCGGATCGGTTCCAGCTGGTCTCGCTGGATTCTTTCTCAATGATGTCATCGATCTGTACTTTCATTCCGGCGGCGGAGGCGAGACCGCGATCGTGTTCACGAGTCTTCTCCTGATCGTGCTCGGGTTTGTCCTCGGGTTGGCTGAACGCTACGGGAGTCGGCGTCGAGCGCTCGGCGAACTCAGTTTACGGGATGGGTTGGTCGTTGGTCTCGCCCAAGCCTTGGCTCTCCTACCAGGCGTTTCCCGCTCTGGCAGCACCATCACCGCGAGCCTCTTTCTCGGTTTCGCGCGCCCGGCAGCGGCGCGGTTTTCCTTCATCCTGGGCATTCCGGCGATCGCTGGGGCAGGATTGCTCGAAATGCTGGAACTCGTGCGGACCGGTCTTCCTGCCGAAGAGCGAACCGTCTTTTTTGCCGGTGTTCTCAGCGCAGCGATCACTGGATTTCTGGCCATCGCTTTCCTGCTGCGCTTTCTGCAGCGGTACAGTACAGGCATCTTCATCGTGTACCGTATTGCGCTGGGCCTCGTCCTCTTGCTCGTCGTTTCGTTCGCTCGCTGAACGTCTCAAGCTGTTAGAGGCGACTCAGCAGTTGCCGACTCGCTCGTGGCAGTCGGCTCGCGTTCTGGCCGGATATCGGGGATGAGCCAGCTGGCCACTAGCCCCACCGCGATGAACGCAGCAGCGACGAGGGCGGTGCGCCGGGCGGCGTCGGTGAACGCGTCCTCGATCGCCCGCATGATCTCCTGACTCCCGGGTTGTGCCCGCAACTGCACGAGGATCTGCCCGGCTGACTGCTTCGTCGCCCTGGCGAGTTGTTCTGCCTGCTGTGCAGGTAGGCCGAGCTGCTCGGTGAGGCGTGCTTCGGTTCCATTGACTAAGCCGGCTGCGAGAACCGCACCCAGGATAGCGATGCCCAGCGCCGCACCGACCTGGCGAGTGGTGCTCTGTGTTCCGGACGCTTGACCGGACTGCGCAGTCGGCACCTCGGCAAGAATGACGGACGTGAGCTGTGCAGTCGCGAGTCCGACCCCGAGGCCGTAGAGAAACAGGGCCGGAGCCAGGCGCCAGCCTGTCGTGTCAGGACTGAGGAAGGGGACCAGAAGCACCAGCCCGATAGCCTCGAACAGCATGCCAGCGCGGACGACTTGCCGAGCCCCGAACCGTTGGGCCAGGTTGGCTGCCGCTGGTCCACCGAGGAAAGCGCCGATGGCCGTGGCCAAAAGAACCAGGCCAGTTTGGAGAGCGGTGTACCCGAGAACGGCTTGCAGGTACAACGGCAAAACGAAGACGATCCCGAACTCGCCGAGGCTCACGATCAGGGCGGCGAGATTTCCCCAGCGGAACGAGCGATACCGAAACAGGCGAAGGTCGAGAAGGACCGGACGGTTCGCTGCGACGCGACGCAGTTCATAGAGAGCGAAGAAGGGGAGAAGGACCGCCGCGATGACCAACGCCAACGGCACCGGCGACAGCGAGGCGAGAGGCCATTCCCATGAGCCGATCCGGAAGGTCTCCGTCGGGCGCCACCAGCCGTAACGCTGGCCTTCGATCAGACCGAAGACGAGAGCGGCGAAGCCGATCGCACTCGTCAGGATCCCCATCGGATCGATTCCTCGCGATGCTGAGGGATCACGCGTCTCTGGGACGGTGAGGAACGCAACGGTGCCAGCGAGAAGACCGATGGGCAAGTTGATGTAAAATGCCCAACGCCACGAAAAGTCGGTGGTCAGCCAGCCACCCACCAACGGACCCAGCGCTGCCATACCGCCGATCACGGACCCCCAGATCCCGAAGGCAATCGCGCGCTCACGACCGCGGAACATCGCGTTGACGCTCGAAAGCGTCGAGGGGAGAATGCAGGCTGCGCCGATGCCCTGGAGGGCACGTGCCGCGATGAGGAGCGTCCCGGATGGAGCACTGGCACAGAGGAGGCTCGCGCCGCCGAAGAGGGCCAACCCGCCAAGGTAGATCCTCTTGCGTCCGTACAGATCACCGAGACGACCGACCGTCACGAGGAGGGCTGCGAAGACGAGCGAGTAGACCGTATTCACCCACTCTGCATCAGTCAACTGGATGCCAAGATCCTCGATGATGCTCGGGATGGCGACATTGACGATGGTCGCATCGACGATGATCATAGCCAGGCCGAGGGCGAGCGAAGCCAGCCCCAGCCAGCGTGTGCGTGGTGCCTCCTTCATCATAGTGCTCCGATCTTATCCAAAGCTACCAAACTGTTACTTCACTTCTCCTCGCTCATTCTACCACACCGGCTGGGATCTTGCCCAGGGTGCTGTGCCGGGTCACCTGCCGGGGCGCGGAGGACGTGCAGTCTGCGAGAGCGAGTTGCGGTCATCGACTAGGCGATCGGGTTGCCCGGGTCAGTCGGGTGGTCTGGCTGGAGCAAGATGACACGACCATCTGGCTGGATAGCGCCCAGGACGAGCACTTCCGAGGGGAAACCAGCGACCCGTCGAACGGGGAGGTTGACGACCGCGATGATCAGTCGGCCGATGAGGTCTTCGGGGGCGTACCAGGGCCGGATGGCTGCCGAGGAACGCTTGAGACCGAGCGGTCCGAAATCGATCGTCAGTTTGTAGGAGGGCTTGCGTGCCTCCGGAAACTCCTCTACGGCCACGATTCGCCCGACGCGCAGATCGACGCGTTGGAAATCGGTCAGGTCGATCGGCGGCTTCGCTTCCATCTTCCCTCCCTTCGCGCGCTGGGAAGCGTACCATCGTATCGGGTGCATGCCGGCTCGGAGTGTGGCAACGATGCAGTATCGGCAAGAGACGACCGATCCGCAAGACGAGATGTTCGATATCCTGACCTCGAATGGCGATCTGACTGGTGAAACGGCGGCTCGCTGGTTGGTTCACCAGAACGGACTCTGGCACCCGGCATTCCACCTCTGGGTCGCCTGGTCGTCTCCGGAAGGTCTCCGCGTGCTCCTCCAGCGTCGGAGCCTCACCAAGGACACCATGCCGGGGCGCGTCGACGTGAGCGTCGGTGGTCATTTCCGGGCGGGCGAGTTCGTTCCTGGTCGCCCCTTCGCACCGACAGTACTCGCCGCGATCGCGCGCGAGGTCCGTGAGGAGTTGGGCTGCGCTTTCGAACCGAGCAGTGTCCAGTGGCTCGGAACACGCTGGTCGGAAGCGAAGCAGGCGAACGTCTGCGATCGGGAAGTTCAGTACCTGTATCTGTGGCTCCGTCACGAGCCGCTCGTGGCTTTCGAACCTGATCCACGTGAAGTCGCTGCATTGCTCGCTGTTTCGGTTCGCGGTCTGCTCGAGTTACTCGAGCAGGAGCGCCTGTCCGTGGAAGCATCGGTTCTGTGGTCGAGCGAATCGGGAGCAGGGAGTACCTGTTCAGTGCAGACTCTGACGCTCGCCGACTTCGTCCCCGGGCGACAACGGTATTGGCGGGTCGTGCTGCATCTTTTCCAGCAAATCGCCGCGAGAGGAGAGTTGCCGACCGAGCCGCTCGTCTTGCGCGATTGCCTCGTACGAGAAGAGCAAAGCGGATACAAGTAAGGAGCGAATCGGTTTCCGTTCCTGACTAGAGTGTCGCGTTTCGCCGTCCGATTCCGATCGCCTGCGCTTTCCAGTCACAGCGCGGCGAGATCCTGAGCAGTTCCTGATAGCGTGACACTGCGCGAGAGCGAAGGAGCTCATTCGACGAACTCCCTCGCTCTCGGCTTCCCTCGGTTTTGCATGATTGCCGTTCAGTCGATGTACTCGTACGCCAGGTAAGTGAGAAACTCGGTGAACTCATCCTCGAGCACCAGACGATCGAGGATCTCGCGCGCCTCCCGAAGCCGACCGGCTCCCTCGCCGCCGAGCTTGGTGAGTTCCTCGTCGCGGATCTGGGCGTACAGCTCGGCCGTGACTGGTCGACCATCGTCGAGTTGAGCGCGATGGAAGCGCCACTGCCAGAGCTGCGCGCGCGCGATTTCGGCAGTCGCCGTATCCTCCATCAGATTGAAGATGGCCGCGGCGCCTTGGCCACGCAGCCAGCTGTCCAGGTACTGCAGCGCAACACTGACGTTGTTTCGGAGTCCTCCCTCGGTCATCCGCCCTCCTGGGACGCGTACATCCAGCAAGTCGCGTGCCGTCACCTGCACGTCCTCGCGGAGGCGATGCTTCTGGTGGGGCTGCTCGCCCAGGACGCGATCGAAGACTTCCAGCGCGACGGGGACGAGGTCGGGGTGCGCGACCCAGGTTCCGTCGAAGCCGTCGGTGGCTTCCCGTTCCTTGTCCTCGCGAACCTTCGCCAAGGCGATCTCGTTGACTTGGGGATCGCGTCGGCTGGGGATGAAGGCAGCCATTCCGCCGATAGCGTGTGCACCACGGCGGTGACAGGTCCGAACCAAGAGTTCGGTGTACGCCCGCATGAAGGGCACGGTCATCGTGACCTGTGCCCGATCGGGCAGGAGGAAGTCCCGGTGACGGCGGAACTTCTTGATGACACTGAAGATGTAGTCCCACCGCCCGGCATTGAGTCCAGCGGCATGATCACGCAGCTCCCAGAGGATTTCATCCATCTCGAAGGCCGCCAAGATCGTCTCGATGAGGACGGTCGCCCGAATCGTTCCCCGCGGAATACCGAGACGATCTTGGGCGAAGTTGAAGACGTCGTTCCAGAGGCGCGCTTCCAGGTGACTCTCCAGCTTGGGCAAGTAGAAGTATGGCCCAGTGTTCCTGGCGAGCAGCTCCTGAGCGTTGTGGAAAAAGTACAGACCGAAGTCGAAGAGACTCGCCGAGATCGGCTCTCCATCGACCAGGACATGACGTTCGACGAGATGCCAGCCGCGGGGGCGGACGACGAGCGTCGCGGTCTTGTCGGCGAGACGATAGACTCTGCCGTCCGGGCTCTCGAAACTGATGGTTCGCCGGACGGCATCGCGGAGATTGATCTGGCCTTGCACCACATTTTCCCACGTCGGCGAGAGCGCATCCTCGAAGTCTGCCATGAAGACGCGCGCACCGGAGTTGAGGGCGTTGATCATCATCTTGCGATCGACTGGTCCGGTAATCTCGACGCGCCGATCCTCGAGATCAGGGGGAGTCGGCGCGACACGCCACTCGCTTTCACGAATGTGAGCAGTTTCGGGGAGAAAATCGGGAAAGTGGCCGGCATCGATCGCTCGTTGGCGTTCGGCTCGTCGTTCGAGCAGCTGCTTGCGGCGGCCGTTGAACTCTCGATGGAGACTCGCGACGAACTGGAGAGCTGGTTCGGTGAGGATCTCGGCGAACTCTGGAGTCAGGCGTCCCACGATCCGCACATCACTCATGACAAGACCTCCTTCACCCGATGATGGCACCACAGCGTCGCCCGTAGTGTAACGAAGAAAAGCCGGGATGCAGAGTTGGGAAACCCTGCATCCCGGCAAGAGAACGACTCAGACGACAGCTTCTTCCGGCAACTCCTCTTCGAATTGCGTTCCCAGCCGAGGCGCGTCGTAAACCTGCCCCAGGAGGTGGTGGTAGGGAACACCGGAGAAGAAGTGGTGGCTCCGGGTGGGGAAGTCGGTGCCTTCGGCCCATTCGCGCTTTTGCAGGTCGATGTAGGCTCGCTCCTGACGTGCTGCCAGATCCTGGAGCAGCTCGCTGAAACCGAACCCCATCGCGTGTTGTGCTGCCAGCGTGATGAAGATGAACCGCACGCCCATCTCCCCGAGTTCCCGGAAGCTGATCGGGTTCGGGTCAGTGAACCACTTGAATGAACTCGACCAGTTGAAGGCGAACCGAGCATCCGGGAAGCGCTTGCGGACTTCCTCGACGAACGTTTCCAACGGCCCTCGCTCGGACGTCGGAAACTCGCACCAAACCAGGTCGGGGACTCCACTGTCGAGGTAGCGCAGGGCACGCTCGATCGCCAAGGGCAGGCCGCGCTTCGCTTCCGGCGCGTCGACGGCCGAAACGCCGTCGGTGCGCGCGATGATGACGAAATCGGGATTCCCGAGATCGTTGGCCACTGCGCGCATCATCTTGAGCTTGCCGACCATTTCTTGTGCTGGGATGAGCGCCTTGCCGGCGATGTGGCCGCAGCGCTTCGGCATCACTTGGTCCTCGATATGCGCGCCAGCGACACCCGCGGTGACATAGAGCTCCGTGGTGCGCTGGACGTTGAAGATATTACCGTACCCGGTGTCCATGTCGGCGACGACCGGTGGAATATGGAGATGCTTCGGGGGTAGTCCCTTCTCCGGATCGCCGACGGCCATCGTGAGCTGGAACTTGCGGAGCCCGGCGACGATGCGGCGTGCAGCATCGGCGATCTCCACGCTGGAATACAGATCCATATCCGTCGTGCCCAGATGGCCGATCGCGAAGGAATAGCCGCTGAAGTAGACAGCCGGAAAGCCGTAGTACATGACGAGTTGTGCGCCGTGGGGGTCAAAGACACCAGGGGCGAACACGTAGGGGAGAGTCTCGAGGAGCTGACGCAGTCGCGTGCTCGGGTGAATCCAGCGCGAGGCGGGAACTCGATACCCAGGGGGAAGGAGCGGGGTTTCGCGGAGTTCGTTCGGATCAGTCACGGCTTGCGGTAGCGACCACATGGCGAATCCTCCCTTCACTGGTCTCCTGACTAACAAATGGACGTTTCTTGGGGTATCGCGAGCGATGGATACTGGGCGATGTGTTGGTGGACCCCGAGCAGGCGGAGTCTCACTTCGCCCGAGCGGATCAGCGCGATACTACGGTGAGGAGAGCTTTTGCGAGAGGGATGAGGGGCTGCGCGGTGTACTGGCGAGTCATGATCCACTGGCGCGACATCCGAGGCATGAGAACCTCCTGCATTCGTCGCTCGCCGACGATTCGCCTCTTCCGCTTCACAGCATAGGGATATTGGCATATAATTTCCAATAGTACTTTGTGATGAGCGGCATAGGAGGAAGCTATATGGATGTGAGCCTCCGGCAGCTGCAGGTGTTCCGATCCGTGGCGCGGCATCGGAGTTTTTCGCGCGCTGCTGAAGACCTGGTCATCAGTCAGCCCGCTGTCTCTGCCCAGGTCAAGTCGCTCGAACAGGTGCTGGGTGTACCTTTGTTCCAGCGTACCGGTCGAGGTGTGGAGCTGACCGAAGCCGGGCGGCAGCTTCTCCCCTATGCCGAGCGACTGTTGGATCTTCTGGACGAGGCACTGGCGGCGGTTCACGAGCTGCGCTGTGCGCAACGTGGGCAGGTGCGGGTGGCCGCTAGTACCACTGCCGGGATCTATGTGGTGCCGAGGGCACTCGGTGCGTTCCATCGGGCCTACCCTGGGGTCGAGCTCTCGCTCGATGTGCTCAACCGGTTCGCTGTCCACCAACGTTTGTTGGCAGGCGATGCCGATGTGGCGATCATGGGACTCATCGAGGACCCGCAAGACCTGGAGATCGAGCAATTTCTGCCCAACGAGCTGGTCGTGATCGCCTCACCACGCCATCACCTCGCTCGCCGTCATCAGATCCCGCTGGATGAGATCGCCCGCGAGCCGTTTCTCGTGCGCGAGATCGGGTCGGGCACGCGCGCTGACATGGAACGGATCTTTGCCGAAGCTGGACTTTCTCCCCGTGTGGCGATGGAACTGCGCAGCAACGGCGCGATCAAGCAAGCAGTGGCGGCTGACCTCGGTGTCGCGGTCATGCCACGCGATGCGATCGGGCTCGAGTTGGAAACTGGGCGGCTCATCGTGTTGGATGTCCAGGGTTTTCCGGTTCGGCGCTGGTGGTCGCTGGTGCGCCGGGCTGGCCGACAGCCCTCAGCAGCTGCTGATGCGCTCTGGAACTTTCTTCTGCAGTACCGCTTGCAGGTGCGCTGACACTCAGCCGATCCCCGGCAGCGGCGGATGCTCGATGCCGAGGAGATCCATCAGGAGTACCGCGTTGCGTGGTCCCTGGTTTCCGTAGTTGGTATTGAAAAAGACGTGAACCTCCTGTGCTTCGGCCGCAGCCCGGAGCAGCTTGGGACGCCACTCTTCGAGTTCTTCCCGGCGGTACTCCCAGTTGAAACGCTCGCCGGTCTTGCCGGTGAACCGGTACCAGGTCTCCGCATTGCGCCCGTGGAAGCGCACCACCGCGAGACGAGGATTGGTGACCGCGTAGATGGGGGGAACACAGCCGATCCCGACCTGCGGCTCATCGACCATCGTATAGCTGAGGCCGGTCTCGCGGAGGAGCTCGAGCGTGGCTTGCGCATGACGAGCGTCCAGCCAATCGCGCCGGCGAAATTCGATCGAAAGCGGAAGATCAGGGAACAGTTCAGGAAGGAGCCGTAGGTATTCGCGGTGCTCTTCTGTATTGCGATACGAGGGCGGAAACTGGAACGTGATCGCGCCGAGTTTTCCCGCGGTGATCAGTGGCTCGATGGCATCGAGAAACCGGTGCACGATATCTGCGTCGGGAACCGGTGCCTCTCCCCCCGGCTGCTCCGGTGTCGCAGTCAACTGGCGGGGTGGCTTGACGTCGAAGACGAATCCGGGTGGGGTGCGCTCGACCCAGCCTTGGACGACGCGACGCGAGGGAATCGCGTAATAGGTCGAGTTCACTTCGACGATCGGGAAATAGCGCGCGTAGAAACGCAAGCGCTCGCGGCCGTCGATGCCTGCAGGATAGAAGCCTTCGTGGTCGGTCCAGGACGAGGTGCCGATGAGCAAGCGTCCCATGACGGTCTCCCTCACGCCATGCTAGCATAGCGGCAAGTTACCCGTTGGCTGCTCTCTGTTCCGTGTTCGACTTTCCGGCGCTGCGATGGACCTCGCGGAAACTCGTCGGCTTTACCCTGAGTCGCGCTTGCAGCGAACTTCCGGTTTCAGCATCGTGCCTTCCCACGAGGCGAGCGTCGACGACTCGAGCCGAGTGCGGCGGAAAGTCTGTTGCGACGGTTGTCGGAAGCGGGAACCAGAACTCTTCGCTGACGAGGAACGATACGAGGTCAGCGTCGAAACGAATTTTTCCGGATGCGGTCGAATCATCGAGAAACGGTCGGTCGGCCGAGGGCGATCATGACGCACCGCCTACGGCCCATGGACGGGCCGACTCAGCGATCCCTGACGAGGGCGGGAGGACGATGGCGAGGGCCCTCTGGTCGTCGCCGAATCATCGATCTGGCACGAGCAGCGACCATCGGTTACGCTTCGCACAGGGTGACTCCGTACTGGAAGGGGGTAGTCGATGCCGATTCTTTCGCCAGCCGATCAGGAGTACTTGCGTAATGTCTTCGCCGAACGCCTGCGTGATCCAGTAACTATCCAACTTTTCACGCAGCGCGTGACCCAGATCAGCATTCCAGGCTACGAGTGTGCGACCTGCCGCGAGACGAACCAACTCCTCGAAGAGGTGGCTGCACTGTCCGAAAAGATCACGCTCGAAATGTACGATCTCTTGCAGGAAGCAGTCAAAGCACGGGAGGCGGGTGTCGAAGAGATCCCAGCGATCATTCTGAAGGGGCAGAACAAGGGGACACTCCGTTTCATCGGGGTACCGGCTGGCTACGAGTTCGCGACGCTGATCGAGGATATCATCGATGTCTCGCGGGGGACGACGGAGCTCTCGCCATTGAGCCGGGAGACGCTCGCCAAACTCGCACAGCCGGTTCACATCAAGGTTTTCGTGACACCTACTTGACCATACTGTCCAGGTGTCGCCAGGTTGGCGCACATGATGGCAATCGAGAGCGAGAAGGTGACCGCGGACGTGATCGAAGTGAGCGAGTTTCCGCACATCGCTCAGCGGTATCGTATCTTCGCTGTTCCCAAAGTCGTGATCAACGAGTCGCTGGAATTCGAGGGAGCTCGACCGGAGGCGGCTTTCGTCGCGATGGTGGAATCGGTCGCGCGAGCCCAAGCTGAACCGGAAAAGGACAGCTCGGCCTAAGACGGGGTAACGGGCGTGCGCGAAGCCTGGGACGCAGTCATCGTCGGGGCAGGGCCGAACGGACTGGGAGCTGCTCTCGCTTTGGCCATCAATGGTCGCCGTGTCCTGCTGCTGGAGCGAGCGCAACGGGCTGGTTGGGGGCTACGCACCGACAAGAGCATCGTTCCCGGCTGTGTCCACGACCATTGCGCGTCCGTCTTGCCGCTGGCGCTCGCATCCCCGTTCTTTCGAAGCATCGGGGTGATCGACCGCGTCCACTGGCTCTGTTCTCCTGCTGTGCTGGCCCATCCCTTCGATGACGGAACAGTGGTCCTGCTGTGGCGTGATCTCGAGCGGACCGCGGCGCAGCTGGGTCCGGATGCAGCCAGATATCGAGCACTGATGATGCCGTGGCTCGCGAGCGGAACGGCGTTGCTCGCGGCAGTCCTCTCCCCCCTGCCGGGTGTGGTGCGTTTCCCGGGATGTCGCCCGCGACTCGTGGAAGTCCTGCGCTTCGCACTGGTAGGACTCCGCTCGGCGCGGTCAGTGATCCGGCGCTTCGCTGGGGAACGAGCACAGGCACTGTTCGCTGGCCTCGCCGCTCACAGCACGTTGCCGCTCGAGCAGCCGCCCTCTGCGGCGTTCGGCTTGGTTCTCGCCGGGTGCGGGCACCTCGTCGGCTGGCCGCTTCTCGCAGGGGGTACGGAGCGCTTGGCGAAGGCGCTGGTGGGCGAGCTCGAACGGCACGGTGGCTCAGTACGGTATGGTGTGTCAGTGGAGCGACTCGAGGATCTCCCACCCTCTCGCGTCCTGCTCTTGGACACGAGTCCGCCGGTGGCTCTCCGGATCGCCGGTGCGCGCTTCACCCCGGCCTATCAGCGGCAACTCGCTCGCTTCCGCCCGGGACCGGGCGTGTTCAAGATCGACTGGGTGATTCGGGGGACAGTCCCTTGGCGGGCTCCGGAGTGTGCACTCGCGGCGACTGTCCATCTCGGTGGGAGCTGGGAGGAGATCGCCGCAGCTGAGGAGGCTGTGGCCTGTCGACGCATGCCGCAGAAACCGTTCGTGATCCTCGTTCAGCCTGCTCGCGCTGATCAGAGTCGGGTGAGTCCGGGTTTCGACGTCGTCTGGGCGTACTGCCACGTGCCACCGGGGTGGGATGGTGACGCGACAGAGGCGATCGAACAGCAGGTGGAGCGCTTCGCACCCGGATTCCGGGAACGGATCGTCGCTCGCCGTGCGTGGAAGCCTCGAGAGCTGGAGCGAGCCAACCCGAATCTCGTCGGGGGCGATCTTTCTGGAGGATGGCCGACGCTCGACCAGCTCTTTACCCGTCCTGCCTTGTGGCCGTGGCCACCGTATCGGACGTCCGATCCAGCGGTGTTCCTGTGCAGCGCAGCGACACCGCCCGGGGGCGGCGTTCACGGCATGTGCGGCTATTGGGCTGCTCGTTGGGCTGAGCGGTGGCTCGATCGTCTGGATCGTGGTTCGCCCTCACCCGCGAGCGGAAGACCGATCTCGAAAACTGCGGTGAGTGCAGAGTTGACGGCGCGCTGAGCGTGACGTAGACTGGTCGATGCAAGACCTTCGGGGCAGGGTGAGGCGCCTGGAGCGCCAATTCCCGACCGGCGGTAAAGCCCGCGAGCGGCCATCGGCCGCAGGATCCGGTGAGGCGTCGATAGCGCCAATTCCGGGGCCGACGGTATAGTCCGGATGGGAGAAGGTCGTTGCGCCGGTTATCGATACCGGTCAACGAGGAACTTCGACCGAACCTGAACCCGGGGGCTTTGCCACCCGGGTTCTTCGTCATGGGCGACGGTGATGCGGGAACTCGACACGGATCGTTACTGGATGCAGCGGGCGATCGCCCTCGCTCGACGGGCGCAGGGGCGGGTCGCTCCGAACCCGGCAGTAGGTGCGGTGATCGTGCGCGACGGCGAAGTGGTCGGTGAGGGGTGCACCCAGCCGCCGGGAGGACCGCACGCGGAAGTCGTCGCGCTCCAGCAGGCAGGGGAGCGGGCTCGTGGGGCGACACTCTACGTCACGTTGGAGCCGTGTGCGCACTACGGAAGAACACCGCCCTGTGTCGATGCCATCGTTCAGGCCGGTATCCGGCGTGTCGTTGCCGCCATACTCGATCCCTTCCCGGCAGTGGCTGGACGCGGGTTCACTATCCTGCGCCAGGCCGGAATCGACGTCACGGTCGGGATCGAAGCGGAATCCGCAGCTGAGGTGAATGCGGGCTACCTGAAGCGCTTGCGCGAGGGTCTGCCAGAGGTCACGCTCAAGTATGCGATGACGCTCGACGGGCACATCGCGACCCGTACAGGCCATTCGAAATGGATCACTGGTCCGGAGGCGCGCCGCTACGCGCACCAATTGCGGGATCGACACGACGCTATCCTGGTTGGTGTCGAAACGGTCTTGACTGATGATCCGGAGTTGACGACTCGTCTCGACCCGAGCGATGCCGGCGAGGGGGGACCGCACTCGCCGCTCCGCGTGGTGATCGATACACGAGCACGAACGCCACCATCGGCTCGCTTGCTGGACAGTCGCCTACCGGCACGCACGCTCGTGATCACCACGGAGGCTGCACCGCCGGAACGGGTCGCAGCCTTGTGGAAGTCGGGAGCCGAGTTGGCGTTCGTTCCTCTCCGTTGCGGTCGCGTCGATTTGGCTGCTGCCCTGCGGGTGCTGGCAGAACGAGGCATCAACCGGGTCCTCGTCGAAGGGGGCGGTCGAGTACTCGGCAGTCTGTTCGATCAGGGATTGGCCGATGCGGTCGTGGCGTTCATCGCACCAGTGTTGGTCGGTGGGGCCGCTGCACCCGTCCCGGTTGCTGGTGAGGGTGTGGCACGCATGGAAGACGCTCCTCGACTCAGTGGCGTTCGTATCCGGCAGGTGGGAGACGATCTCGTGATCGAAGGACGCTTGCGTCCGATTTGGGTGCCTGAGGGGGCATGATGTTTACCGGCATCGTCGAGGAAATCGGTCGTGTGCTCGCGATCCAGTCGGTCAGCGGTGGTGGGCTTCGCTTGCGCATCGGTTGTCGCACCGTCCTGGAGGGAACCAGGCTCGGGGACAGCATTGCGGTCGATGGCGTCTGCCTTACCGTGACGGATCTGGCTCCGGACAGTTTCCAGGTGGAGTTGCAGCCGGTGACGGTGCGCCGATCGACGCTCGGCAAGATCGCGGTCGGTGATCTCGTCAATCTCGAGCGGGCGCTGCCGGTCGGTGGACGGTTCGGTGGACACTACGTGCAAGGTCACGTGGACACGGTTGGCCGGATCGTCACGACGTATCGGGATGGCTCGGCTCTCATCGTCCGCATCGCTGCTCCAGCGGAGGCGATGCGGTACGTCGTCGAACGAGGATTCATCGCGGTCGATGGGGCGAGCTTGACAGTGCAGCGCCGGCTCCCGAACGAGTTCGAGGTTTCCCTCGTTGCCTATACGCAGGAGCACATCACGTTGCCGCGGAAGCGACCAGGTGCGCTGGTCAACCTGGAGGTGGACATCGTCGCCAAGTACGTCGAGCAGTTTCTCGCGTGCGGTGCCAGCGGTGCTCTGTCTCTCGAGTCGTTGCACCGGGCCGGATTCGTCAGTCCGCGAACGGAGGTCGAGTCGTGACGCGCTTCGCACGAGTCGAAAGGGCGATCGAGGCATTTCGTGCTGGACGTTTCGTCATCATCGTCGACGATGCCGATCGGGAGAACGAGGGTGATCTGGCGATCGCCGCGCAGTTCTGTACGCCGGAAGCGGTCAACTTCATGGCCCGCGAGGCGCGGGGACTCATCTGCGTGCCGATGGCAGCGGAGTGGGCGGATCGCTTGGGTCTTCCCCTGATGGTTCCGCCGGGAACGAACGGGTCACGGTTCGGAACCGCCTTCACGATCTCCGTCGAGGCGCGTGAAGGCGTGACAACCGGGATCTCGGCGTACGATCGGTCGGTGACGATCCGCAAGCTCGCTGACCCCTCGGCGACGCTAGCAGATTTCGTGATGCCGGGCCATGTGTTCCCGCTGCGCGCTCGGCCGGGAGGGGTGCTGGAGCGCGACGGGCAAACGGAAGCATCGGTCGACTTGGCTCGTCTGGCAGGCCTGCATCCGGTCGCGGTCGTCTGCGAGATCATGAGCGCCGACGGGACGATGGCACGCTTGCCGGAACTCGAGCGCTTCGCTGCTGAACACGATATGCCGATCGTCCATGTGGCTGATCTCATTGCCTATCGGCTGGTTCACGAGCGTCCCGCGCAGTGCGTCGCTGAGACGACGCTGCCGACACGCTACGGACGGTTCCAGCTCCGGGCGTATCGCCGAGTCGGCGGTGACCAGATCGATCTGGCACTCGTCCATGGGGATCTCACTCGGGACGAGCCGGTGCTCGTCCGCTTGCATTCGGAGTGTTTGACCGGTGATGTCTTCGGTTCGGAACGCTGCGATTGTGGTCCCCAGTTGGAAGCAGCGCTGGCCAGGATCGCCGCGGCAGGACGCGGCGTCGTCGTCTATCTTCGGCAAGAGGGACGGGGGATCGGCCTGCTCAACAAGTTGCGGGCGTATCACCTGCAGGACATGGGATTGGATACTGTAGAGGCCAACCTGCATCTCGGTTTTCCGGCCGATCTGCGCGATTATCGGGAGGCTGCGATCATCCTGCGCGATCTCGGTATCGAACGCTTGCGACTTTTGACGAACAATCCCCGCAAAATCGCAGCACTCGAGGAACTCGGTTTCGAAGTCGTCGAGCGAGTACCCCTGGAACTGCCGCCCACGGTACACAATCACCGCTACTTGCGTACCAAACGCGACAAGCTCGGACACCTCGTGTTGCTGGAAGAACTGGCGGCGGTGGGTGACGAGCAACGAGGAGGCACGCGATGATGTCGTTGAATGGTCAGGCGATCCGTGTCGTCGAGGGGAAATTGACCGGACGAGGCCGACGTTTCGCCATCGTCGTCAGCCGGTTCAACGAGTTCATTTCGCGTCAATTGCTCCATGGCGCGGTCGATGCGCTGGTGCGCCATGACGTCGAGCCACAGGCGATCGAGGTCGTCTGGGTTCCCGGTTCGTTCGAGATTCCGCTCGTCGCCAAGCGTTTGGCTGAATCGCGCCGGTACCACGCAGTCATCTGTTTGGGCGCAGTGATCCGGGGAGCCACGCCGCATTTCGACTATGTAGCGGCCGAGGTCTCGAAGGGAATCGCTCATGTGGCGTTGCAGACCAATGTCCCAGTTGTCTTCGGGGTGCTGACGACCGACACCATCGAGCAGGCGGTCGAGCGTGCGGGAACCAAGATGGGGAACAAGGGAGCCGAAGCAGCGCTCGTTGCGATCGAGATGGCCAACGTCTTGGCCGAACTGGATCGTCTCGCCGTGACGCCGCTCGAAGCGTGAGGCCCACAGAGCGTGCTGAATCGACGCGGTCGTACCGATCCCACGTCGGCCGGCGAGAACGGACTGAGCAGAGCACGACCGGGTTGCGGCACGTTGCCGATCAGGACAGGCAGCGTGACCGGTCAGCAGGCAAGTTGGTCTGATGCAAGAACCCGAAGCCGGTCGAGGGCGTCAGAACGCTGCGGCCATGGGCGATCCGGTTGTCAGGCGATTTGGGCACCGTTTTCGTGCCGAGCACTCCACGTTCGCAGTGCGTCCTGCACGGATACCCGTGCTGCAGTTCGTTTTCGGGGAACACAGGCTAACTCGGAGTAGTCACCCGGCACAGCTCCACGCTGCAGCGTGCCTGCAAGTCGGGACGACGCGGGGGCGAGCGGACGCGCGAACGTTCCCGCACGCGGGTTGCTGGCTCGGTGAGGATCGCGAATGGCGTCCCCGCTCATCGTAGATCTCGGTTCGCCGTGACACAGGGTAGTGCAGGACCGGGGAGGACGAGAGTGCACGGCGTGTCCGGTCTCCCGGAGATGACCCAAACCGCTTGTCACGAGTCGTCTCATCCGCGGAAACTGTGGACGGTGTGATTCGTGGAACCGCTGAGGAAGGGGAAAACGGTGTCTGGGCGACTCGTGCGCTGCGTGCTCGGTCTCCTCCTCGTCGCGCTCGCCATCCCGATCCCTGTTCGGGCGGACTCGATACCTGAGGTCGTTGCCCAGCATTGGATCATCATGGACGCCGCAACCGGCCAGATCGTCGCTGAGCGAGCGGCTCGCCAACCAGTCGCAATCGCCAGCTTGACCAAGGTGATGACCGCAGTGGTCGCGCTCGAACGGGGTGCGTTGGATCAGCCAGTCACCATCGTGCCAGAAGACCTGATCGGCGAGTCGTCAGCCGGGTTGCGAGCTGGGCAAGTCGTGACGCTGCGGACGCTGCTGTATGGCCTATTGCTCCGCAGCGGGAACGATGCTGCGATGGCGATCGCGCGGGCAGTCGGTGGAAGCCCCGATGCAGAGGATCCAGCTGCGCGCCAGCGCTTCGTCACCTGGATGAACGCGAAGGCGGTCGAGTTGGGTCTGGAAGCGACGTCTTTTCGCAATCCTCATGGTTTGGACGAACCTGGCCATGTCAGCAGTGCCTACGATCTGGCGCGGCTCACGCGCGTCGCGCTCGCCGATCCGGTTTTCGTCGAGATGTTCGGTGCAGCAAGCTATCGCGGCGAAGGATTCTCGTGGCGGCACACCAATCGACTGCCCGACCGCTACCCTGGGGTCATCGGTGGGAAGACCGGTTGGACCGATGAAGCGGGCCTCTGTTTGATCGAGGTTGCTGAGCGGGCAGGCAAGACAGCGATCGTGGTCCTGACTGGTTCGACCCTCGCCGCCTGGTACGACGACGCGGCCAAGCTCCTCGACTACGGTTGGACGAAACTCGATCGGCTCACCGGGCCAGCCGACGCCGAGCGCTTGTTCGACTGGTGGTGGCGCCGGACGGATGACCCGGTTGCTCGAGGGCTCGTAACGCGGACCTGGCTTTGGGGCCCAGCGCTGGGCCCGGTCGAGTGGGAAGCTTACGCCGATGCACCCGGAGGGCAGCGTCTGGTCCGTTATCACGAAAAAGGTCGGATGGAACTGACTCATCCTGACCGTGCTGTCGACGCGCGTTGGCGGGTGACTGGTGGCCGGTTGGCCTGGGAACTCCTGACCGGCCGGCAGCAAATCGGCGACGAGGCGTACGTCCAGCGAAAGCCAGCCGCGATCGCGGTCGCGGGCGATCCGGGTAATCCCATCACGTACGCCTTGCTGGGAAGACTGCTCGCTGTCCCCTCTGGTCCTACCGACGAACTCGTCGCGGAACGCCTCTTTCCCGATGGGACGGTCGTGCACGACGAGGAACTGGCTCGTTATGGGGTGAGGTACGGAGCAGTCTTTGCAGAAACTGGTCATGGAGTGGCTTCCATTTTCGCGAACTGGCTCGAGCAACGTGGGGCGGTTTGGGCCGGACACCGACTCCGCGAGGAACCGCTGTTCTCGCCGTGGGTCGCTGTTGTCGGTTATCCGATCACTGAGCCGTACTGGGTGAGGGTTCCGGTCGGGGGTGTCGAGCAGGACGTTCTCGTCCAGTGTTTCGAACGGCGCTGTCTGACGTTCACGCCTGCGAACCCGCCTGGCTGGCAAGTGGAAATGGGAAACATCGGTGCGCACTATCGGCAGTGGATACGGCGTGATCGAGGGGTGCTCCTCCAGGATCTCTCGCGCGCGTCATGATCGTGATTTCGTTGGAGAGCGGTGAGACGGGAGGAGTGCCGGCGAGCGATGGTTGGCCCTCGCCGACGAGCACTCAGGACTGTTCGTCTCTCCGTCGTTCGTGCACTCTCTCGGCGCTGGCAAGTGGCTGGAGTTCCCAGAAACGCTCGGCGAGCTTGCCTCGTCCGACCTCCAACGCATACGACCGGAGGACTCGATCGAAGGGGCCGAGGTCGCGAAAGACGAAAGCGATCTGGCTTCGATACTGATCGATCGCTCGCAGGCGTCTCTGGAAGAGTTCCTCCGAAAGAAAGACGAGCCACGGCGGACCGGCTGTCCACCGCTGGATGGTGCGATCGCGCTCGGCCTTGCCCCGTGGTGTGGCGCTGTAGGGTTGATCCTCGTAGCCCCAGACCGAAAGACCTCGTTCGACCAAGCGTGTACCGATCAGACGAGCGATTTGGTGATCGACATGATTGCCGAGAGCGAGGGGAACGAAAATCGCCGGAGATTCGGCGCGGGAGCGGATCATCTCTTCGACGAGACCGAGGAGCTCATCGACCAGTACCAGATCATCGGGGTGAATAGGTCCGAAGAGTTCGTCGTCCGAGTTATAACGGGCATCGCGGTAAATCGCGTCCGGGACATCGAACCAGTGTGCCATCGCCCCGAGTTCGGCGGCAGCGGCACGCTCTTCCTCTCGCCGCGATTGGACAGCCGTTCGGTCGTCCATACTCCGCCACTGGTGCTGTTGCCGCGCGAACATGCTGAGGGGCCCGGTTGGCTCTCCACCGAAGAGCGTGAGGATGAGGGGCCTGCGACCACTCTCGGCGAACAAGGCGACTGTCCCGCCGCACGAGAGTGGAACGTCATCGAAGTGCGGGGAAAGGAAAATCGCGTCACCGGTGAACTCAGACATACCGGACACGCGCGTCACCGATCCGTCTGGTAACCCGCTGTTGGTCGAGGTACTCGAGGAGTGCCTGCGCGTACTTGCGACTCGTCCCGAGTGCGTCGCGTACCTGAGCGAGCGTCACACTGCCATGGGTATCGATCAGTGCGAGTACACGCTCTGTGATGTCCGCCCAAGCAGACGGAGCGAAGACGACCTCGTCATTGACGCGGACGACACGCCCCAGGTCAGCGAGCGCTTGGACGAGTTCCGGCTCGATACCGTACTCGCTGGGAGACGGCGGTGAGAACGGCTCACGCAGCAAAGCAGCTTCGTAGGCACGCGCTCGGGTCTCTTGCTCCTCGCTCAATTGGATCCGATGTTCGGGCAGACGCAACACATCGTCGTCTTGGACGACAGCGCCGGCCTGTGCGAGCCAGTGGATGAGGAGTTCGAAGTGACGGGGCGCGAGTCCGAGGCGACTCCGTGCCATTTCACGTGGAAGCCCGCGCCGAAGTGGATAGCGGGCGTGATAGTCGCGGAGAAGGTCGAGCAACTGGGCAGTGATCCGCTCCAGCACTCCATGCTCGGCCAGTGCGCTGGACAGGTTCAACGCGCTTCCCGCATTCTCCAAGCAGACGACCCGGCCCTGTTGGATCAGTTGGGTGATGGCCCTCGTGGCGGTCGTCTCGTCGAGATTCGTTCGTTGGAGCACATCACGCCACTCGGCGATGCCGCGTTCCAAGGCATGGAGCAGCAGCGCCTCGGGGGATCCAGAGGCGAGGAGCTCGAGTGCGCGCAAAACTTCTGGACGGAAGCGGCGATGCCGGCGCGGAGCCGTGTCGATGATGATGCCGCCTCCGAGTGTCGCGCTCGGCGAGGGTCGGCGGATGATGAAACGGTCGCCGCGCACGGCGACAACCGGCTCCTGAAGGCGCAGTTGAACCCAGCCGACCATGCCCGGTTCGAGCCGTTCAGCGTCGAGAAGCGTCACGCGGGCGAGTGTCTCGCTCGCTCCGACGAAGAAGTCGACCTCGTCGTTCTGCTCGAGCGGCTCCGGGGCATCGGGCAACATGCGCAAGCGGACGTCGAGGAGCATCGTCGGTCGGAGCCAGCCAGGGACGGTGAGAACGTCTCCGCGTGCCAGGTCCTCGACTTCGACGCCACTCAGATTGACTGCGGTGCGCGATCCTGGTAGAGCCCGATCGACCCGCGTTCGATGACTCTGCAAGCCGCGCACTCGTGCCCGGAGCCCTCGGGGGAGGATTTCGACTTCCTGGCCGACTTCCAGTTCGCCGTCCCGCAGCGTGCCGGTGACGACCGTGCCGAAGCCCGCGACGGTGAAAACGCGATCGATCGCCAACCGCGGCTTCCCACCACTCGCATGAGGGGGGACCTCATCGAGCACCCGGTCGATCACGCGCACGAGGTCATCGAGACCATGGCCAGTCACGGCCGAGACAGGAACGATCGGGACGCCGGCGAGAGCAGTGTCGCGCAAGAGTTCCTCGATTTCGACGATGACGAGCTCGAGCCAGTCGGCTTCGACGAGATCGATCTTGGTCACCGCGACGAGACCGTGCCCGATCTCGAGCAAGTCGAGGATGGCCAGATGTTCTCGCGTTTGCGGCATCGGACCTTCGTCGGCGGCGATCACCAGGAGCGCAGCATCGAAACCGCCGACCCCGGCGAGCATATTCTTGATGAACCGCTCATGCCCGGGGACATCGACGATACTCAGCCGGCGGCCACTCGGGAGCGTCATCCAGGCGAAACCGAGATCGATCGTCATCTCCCGCTCCTTTTCCTCGCGGAGCCGGTCGGGATCGATCCCGGTGAGCGCCTTGACGAGCGTCGATTTTCCGTGATCGACGTGCCCAGCCGTACCGATGACGAAGGTCTGGCGTGCCATCCCTTGCCTGAGCCTCCTACCCCATCTCGCGAAAGTGTACCGTGTGGTTGCAGAGAACGATCACATCGGAGGAAGGAGCAGGCACGGTGTCGGTCAGTCCGTATCGGATTCCTCGATCCTCGCGGTACGCGGCGCTCGATGCCAATTCGGTACCAGCGCTCCGTGTCGAGACAGGCGCGATCGTCGAGTTCGAGACAAGCGATGAGCCGTACGAGCTGCTCGCCAGTGGCATCCCGGTCGAAGAGATCGGACTGGATCGCTTCAACCAAGTGACTGGTCCACTCGCGGTGAGCGGAGCGCGTCCGGGTGACACACTTCGGGTCGATATCCTCTCCATCAGCATCGAGCGCGCTTGGCTGGTCTTCATCCGCTCGTTCGGTCCGCTGGGGCGACTGTTACCGAAGACGGTGTGCGAACGCTTGGACATGCACGACGGACGACTCGTCGTCTCCGAACGACTGCACCTTCCTCTCCAGCCGAGTATCGGCTGCATCGGCGTCGCTCCCGCTCGTGGTGCAAGCTCGACGTTCCGGCCGGTCTGGCCTTGGGGTGGGAACCTCGATCTGGTCGAACTGCACGCCGGAAGCACGATCTGGTTGCCTGTCCAGCGAGCGGAGGCATTCCTTTTCCTGGGTGACGTGCATGCTGCGATCGGTGCGGGTGAACCGGTACACGTCGCGATCGAAGCTGCCGCACGCGTCACGGTTCGGGTCGCGGTCGATCACCAGCTACGGCTTCCTGGACCGCTGGTTCGCAGCGACGATGAACTCCTCGTACTCGGCCTCGGACCCGATATCCTGAGCGCTCAGCAGGCTGCGCTCGAAAACGCCGTCGCACTGATCCAGCGTGCGTTTGGCCTCGAGCCCCGTGAGGCGTATGCGTTCATCTGCGCGTGCCTCTCCTACCGGTTCGGCGGACCAGCTGGTCCGGTTGTGGTTGCTGCGCTTCCCCTCGAGCCGGTCATTCAGCTGTCCGGCAGTGCGATGCCCAGCTGGCTCGCCAGTTCCTGAGGCGTAGTAACCGGTCGCTGGCACGCGAAATTGCGGCAGACGTACGCTGCTGGTTGTCCGTCAACCAGGGAACGCTCGGCCAAAAGCGGAACGATCGTCGCGGCCATCTCGTCCTCCGGGCGGCGCAAGGCGAGGACACGATGCGGCAAGTAGCTCGCTTGGACGACCCGGAGGAGCGCTCGCGTCTCTGGTTGCATCGGATCACCGATGATGGCGATTTCGAATGGATGACCGAGCGCAAAGTCCATCGCGAGCAACAGTTGCCCGCAGGCGATCGGGTGCTCGACGGCGAGTTGGGCGTAGCGTTCCAAGAGCGTTCGCGCCTGGTCGACGAACCGATGGTCACCCAAGAGCGTACCCAAGCGGAGGAGCGCTTCGGCTGCTGCTCCATTGCCGCTCGGCGTGCCTTGATCGATGAACGTTTTCGGGCGGACGATCAGTTGTTCTCCATCACTCGCTGTGTCGTAGAAGTCACCGGCTACCGGATCGATGAACTTGACCAACATCACCTCAGTGAGTTGGTGTGCCCAGGCGATCCAGGATGGATCGAAGGTCGCTTCGTAGAGGGACACGAGCGCATTTACGAGATCAGCATAATCATCGAGAAAGGCGGGGAAGCGTGCCTCACCTTCCTCCCACACGTGGTAGAGCGTGTTCCCGTCCCACAACTGATCCTGGAGAAAAGTCGCTGCACGCTCCGCGATCGAGACGAAGTCGGGGCGATCCAACGCAGCGCCTGCTTCCGCGAAGGCGCGGATAGCGAGCGCATTCCACGCGACGATCACTTTCTCGTCACGGGCCGGATGAGGGCGCTTATCCCGTGCCTCGTAAAGGCGAGCACGGATCGAGGCGATGCGTCGATCGAGCTCGTCGAGCGAAAGGCCGAATTCGCTCGCGATCGTCGCGGGATCTTCCGCGACGTGCAGGATGGACTTCCCCTCGAAGTTTCCTCGTGGTGTGACACCGAAATAACGACAGGCGATTCGAGCGTCATCGTTTCCTAAGACGACTGCTATGTCCTCCGGTGTCCACAGGTAGAAGGCTCCTTCTCCCTCCTCACTATCGGCGTCCTGGGCAGCGAAGAACGCTCCGTGGTCTCCACGCATTTCGCGCTGCAGGTAACCGAGCGTCTCTTCGGCGACGGTATGGCAGAGTCGGTTGCCGGAAGCGAGGTAGGCGAGGCTATACACACGTGCTAGCAAGGCGTTGTCGTAGAGCATTTTCTCGAAGTGCGGGACGAGCCACGCTTCGTCGACCGTGTAGCGGTGAAAGCCGCCTCCGATCTGGTCGTGGATACCGCCACGCGCCATAGCAGTGAGTGTCTGCAGCACCATTTCCAGGGCGCGTGGTGCGCCGGCACGACGAAACGTACGCAGGAGAAACTCGAGTTGCAGCGGGGAGGGAAACTTCGGTGCATTCCCGAAACCCCCATGTTCCCGGTCGTAGTGAGGGACGAGGTTGCGGGCAGCGTCGTCGAGCAACTGTTCACGCAGTGGTACTGCCTGGAGCGGTGGGCGTGACTGCTGCTGCAGGTAACTGACGAGATCCTCGGCCGCGCGCTCGACATCCGTGCGGCGCTCCCGATAGGCCTGGGCGACGGCGAGCAGGACGCGTGGCCAAGCCGGTAACTGACCGCGGTCTTCCGGTGGGAAGTACGTACCGCCGTAGAACGGTTTGCCATCGGGGGTCAGGAAGATGTTGAGTGGCCAGCCGCCGGAGCCCGTCATCGCTTGCAAAGCGTTCATGTACAGCTCGTCGAGATCTGGGCGCTCCTCACGATCGACTTTGATGTTGACGAAGAGCTCGTTCTGGAGCTGAGCGATTTCCGGATTCTCGAAGCACTCGCGCTCCATCACGTGGCACCAGTGACAGGAGGAGTAACCGATGCTGAGGAGAATCGGCTTGTCCTGCTCTCGGGCGACGCGAAAGGCTTCCTCGCACCAGGGGTACCAATCGACAGGATTGTCAGCGTGCTGCCGCAGGTAGAGACTCTTCTCCTTGGCGAGGCGGTTCGGCATGGTGAACCTCGCTTCCCTATGCACCTCTTCGTGGCCGGTTTCCAGCGTCCACCGGTTCGTTCGATGATACCCGATTCGTCGTGTCCCGAGACGCTGCGCTGCCTGACGACGCGACCGAGAATGGGAGTCCCTTTGCCGTACCTGCGGTGGATCATCCGGTGATGGATCGAGCACTGATGCCGATGCTCGGGCCTGGTGGGAAGCGAACGCTGGGTAGCAAAAAGTGGCTGCCCAGGGGGATCGAGTGATCGCTTGCGGCTTCGCCTCGAGCGAGTGTCCGAATCCTTGCGCTGCAGCTGCGGTACGGCGCGCCCTGTTGTGGGTTGACGGAGGGCACCCGGCGTGATAGTCTGGGCCCATGTGCGGCTCTCGAGCGAGACCGTGCAGGGGAAAGGGGGTGATGCCCGGAATGAGTAGCCACGAACTTCCGGGCGTCACCGTGGAGGTAGTCGGATAACCGGCTTTCCCGCGGGGGCGCCCATACCAACCACCGAGCCGGCCTCATC
>OGCH01000157.1_pt1 | contig 45045 bp, 47 predicted proteins | sample 1570111 | NCBI WGS metagenome assembly OGCH01 (sample SAMN03436243, study PRJEB24508) | hot springs metagenome | biome: Desert Springs; feature: Hot Springs; material: Water | place: USA: Great Boiling Spring, Nevada | collected 2008-12-01 | depth 0 m m | reverse complement strand
TATGCATTCAGCGTTCTGGGCTGATAAATATCCCCCAACCACGGATCCACCTGCAAAAACCGACCCACCGCAGGGTCGTACCACCGAACCCCCACCTTCTGCAACCCACCACTGAACGGCTCGTTCCGATAACCCCACGCCCCGTTCCAGTCGTAGGTCTCGCGAGTGCCGCTTACCGTGTCGCCAAATGCATCGGTTATCGGCGCAGGGGCGTAGGCACCGCTGGCTGTGGACTTCGCGGCTAAGTCCCCACGCCAGCTCCAGTGCTTGAACTCAGTCCCCGTGCTGGATGTCTGGGCATACATCGCCGCACCGTACCCGTAGTATACCCATTCCCCATCCACGTGCTTCCCACAAATAATCACCTTATCTCATCACATCCCTGACCTGATAATCACGCTTCCGAACCCGTATCTGCACAGGAGGACGCTTGAGATCTTGCTTGTCATAGAAAAACACATCAAAGAACTCTTCGTCCTCACGAAATTCTATCACACGCTGATCAATCGCTTTGAACAAAGGCGCATTCGCGTTGCCGATACGGCGATATTCCTCGTAGATGGTGAGGAACACCTTTAGACACATTCCATCCACCCATGTGCTTGCCATAGTCTGTATCTCCCTGTCCGTATGATACCCCATCGGGTAAGCGCCTCTATGAGCTATTTCATCGGGAAAAATGTGCTATAATTACAGTGTGAGTGCATACTGGGGTGAGCCGATGAAATTGCTTCGGTCTTTGTGGAAAGCCTTGAGGCAACTGCTCTCTTATAAAACATCTCTCAAGGATCCAGCTTACTCAGTGAGGGAATCAACAAGCCAGCATACGGAGTCCGAACGTGGTCTCGTTCACGAAAACCACCATGTCGTCCAAGTAAATCAAGTACAACAACCGGCACAATCGCAACGGATTGATCAGGATATTCTCAGAGTTTTTTCAGGCAAAGACGAACGCCGATTAGAGGATCAGACCAAGCATCCCATCCAGCGAATTTGCGAGAGCCGAAAAATTAGTCAGGTTGTTCACTTCACTCACGTAGAAAATCTGGGAACGATTCTGCGGTACGGACTCCTAAGTATTCACGACCTGCGTAGCAGAAATATTCCCTATCGCTGGAACGATGACCAGCGTTGGGATGGGTGTCCAGACGCTATTTGCACAAGTATCAGCTTCCCTAACTACCGCATGTTTTACCGATATCGACAATCAGCGAATAGCGAGTGGGTTGTCTTGGCGTTTGATAGCAGCCTGTTATGGACCAAACGGTGCGCCTTTTGCTGGACTAACGCAGCGAGCAATAATATCCGTTTCACGCTTAGGGGGAACATCGGTAGCCTGATGACACCAGAAGCTTTTGAGCGCATGTTTGCAGAAGAAGTCAACGGCAGAATCCGCTCACAACTGGGAATACCACCATACTATACGACGGACCCGCAGGCGGAGGTGTTATTCTTCGAACCACTACCTATCACGCAGTTACGAACAATCTATGTTTACTCCAGTGACGTTGCAAATCGACTATGCGAGCGGGTGGGTGAGTATGCTAAGCTTGTGAAGTGCGACCCTACTTACTTTAGTTCCCGTTCGGACTGGAGTTACTGGAAATAGGCACTGAATTACTGCGCACCTCTAGCCGCACAGAGTGCTCAACAACATCAGGTAGAATTCTTCGGGAGGCTGCCATGGCAGAGCGATTGGTATTTATGACTAAAGCCGGAGAACCTTTCTATGAAGAGCGCCCTGTAAAGTTCAAATGGGTCGCAGGTCAAGCACTTAAGAAGAAGCGGGAGTGTGCCGAGAACTTGGTCAACGCCGCTAAGGAGCAGCCCAAACTGAAGTTTGTTATGGAAGTTTCTCGCGCAGGCGACGAACTGGGTCAGCAGTTTAGCGCGTTCAAATTGCCTATCCGCGTTTCGCGCGACCAAAAGCTCACCACAGTGGAAGTCGTATACCAGAACAGCAAAGTGTGGGAGAATAGTGAATCAGGAAGCGTATCCGCAGACTATTCTGGTTCTGCCTTTGCTGCGAAGAAGCGTGCGAACCTGCACCGTAAAGAGGGAGGTAACCTTGTGAGTTTCTGCATTCACTTAGACGGGCGCCAGTTCGAGTTTGATACGGAGCCAATAGATGCCTTCTATAATTGGCTCTACATCAAGGCTTTGCGTCAGTCACAAAATGAGGAGAGGGTCACGAAACTCGAGGACGCTATCTGTCAAGAGTATGGAGTCAAGTCTCTGCAGGAGCTTGCTGCCTTGGGAGACACCTGTTGCGTCGGGTTTACCGATGTATTTTTCAATCATCAGGGTAAGAAAGGTAAGCAATATAACTGTCAGGCGCGGGTACTGGCACAATATATCAGCCTGAGAATATATCAACCTGAAAAGCTAGATAGTATTTTCCCCCCACATGAGAAAGCTCTGTCCGATGCAGAAGACTTGAGAAAAAGCTTCGACGAGTATGTTGATTTTGTCTATAGTTCAACCCGATATATAAAGCCAAGTCCAGGTGGACAACTCTCTTTTTACATTTAAAAAATAGGTGTAAGCCTTCACCTTTCGTCCGAGGAGAAAATCCCACCAGCGGGGTCAAGAACGCTTGCACCGATGCCCTTCTGCATCTTGCCGTCAAGCGCTTGCGTCGGCGGCACACGGACAACATAGCGCAGCTTCCCGCTGTTCGTGCGCCAATCTGCTACAAAGCCGTCCGATAGAATGGCCACACTCTCCCAAACACCCACCTCAATACACGGGTATCGTGGGATCCACATCCTGCGCGTAGGCGTTGACGCCACCAATCAGGTTTTTGACCTTGCCGAAGCCCATCGTCTGGAGCAGGCGCGCAATTTGGGCGCTCCGCCCGCCCGAACGGCACACCACCACAATCTCATCGGCGGGGTTCAGCTCATGCACGCGCTCCAGCACCTGGTTCATCGGGATGTGTCGGAACGGGTACGGCAGTCGGCTGATTTGCAGTTCAAACGGCTCGCGTACATCCAGAATCACCAGCGGCTCGCCGCGCTCCAGCCGCTCCTTGAGCTGCGCAGGCGTGATGCAGGGCAGCCCCTCGGTCTGCACAGGCGCCTCCTCCCCGCGTATGCCACAGAACTCGGCGTAGTCAATCAGCTCGCGCACGGTGGGGTTTTCGCCACACACGGGGCAGTTGGGGTCTTTGCGCAGTTTCAGTTCGCGCCAGCGCATCTGCAGGGCGTCCAGCAGCAGCAACCGCCCAATCAACGGCTCGCCCACGCCCAGAATCAGCTTGATGGTCTCGGTCACCTGCACCAGTGCCTGCGCAAGCCGAACCTCCCAGTCCAGAGGCGACGCCTTTGTCAAGGCGCCGCCAGCCACGCAAAGGGACGACACACAACCACACCGACGCGCCTGAGCCAGCACATCTCGGCTCACCTTACATGTTAGAAGCCATCCACCGAAGGGTCCTGCAGATGAACCGTGGAGTTCAGCAGCGCCACATACACGCGCTCGCCTGTATGTTCTACAATAGAGATGCTGGTGTTGTCCAGCCGAATGCGCCGATAGGTCTGCACATCCCCTGCCAGCACCTCACACAAAATGATGCGCAGGCTGCCGCCGTGCCCCACAATCACCCAGTCGCCTTCCGCGTGGGTTTTGAACAGTGTGTGGGCGAAATCTCTCACGCGCTCCCAGAACGCTTCCATCGGCTCGGCGTTCGGTGGCGTGCCGTGGATGGGGTCATACAGGTAGGTCAGATGCTGGTCTGGATAGCGTTCGCGTACCTCGTCAAGGGTGAGTCCCTCCCAGTCGCCCCAGAATCGTTCGCGCAGGCGCGGTTCGGGATAAAGCGGGCGGTTGAGGGCGCGGGCGATTGCCTCCGCGGTTTGCGCCGCACGCTGGAGGTCGCTGGTGTACACGCCCTGCGGGTTCGGGAGGGTTTCGGCGAGCCAGCGGGCGGTCTGCTCCGCCTGACGCAAACCGACGGCATCCAGCGGCACATCCGAATGCCCCTGAATGCGCCCGACCTCGTTCCACGCGGTCTGCCCGTGGCGTACCAGATAAAGCCGTAGCATCGCGGGGTAAAGTGTACCCGCTTCAGACCTTCACATCGATGCGCTGACCCAGCCCCTGCATCTGATTCAGCAAGGTCGCCATCTGCTCTTTCTGCATGTCCATCACTTTTTTAGCGAGCTTCACCTGCGCCTGTGCCTTGAGGCTTGGCTCCCCTGCCCCCACGGCGTTGACCATCGTCTCCGAAACGCCTTTGATTTGCATAATGGCAATTCTCGGCATGGTACGGCGCCCCGCTTATGGCACAATTAAGGGGTTACTGCGCCATCACAGGTATACTGATACGGGAGAGGCGAGCCTTCTTTATGAGAGTGTGGGCACTGCGTCTGGCAGCGGTGGGGGCTATTCTTTCTGCCTCTATTGCCCTCTTTTCGCTCCCGCCAGCAGGTGTGGAAACGCTCGCCATCTTGATGGTGGGTGCATGGCTTCTGGTCTACTGGTTTCTGCGTCAGGAAGCCCAGCATCAGGCACAGCTGGAAAATCGTGTCAAGACCCTCGCCGCCGAGAACGAGGTCCAGACCCTGGATTTTGCTCGCCTGCGCCGACGATTCATCAGTTTCGCGGAAGGGCTGCCCATCCCAATTCTGATTGGGGATCAGGACGCCAACCTGCGTTTCGTGAATCACACCGCCTATGAGTGGTTCGGCTATCGCCCGCTCACAGGCAAGTCGATTATAGCGCTCACCTTCTGCTACGACCTCTATGTGCTATACCTGCATGCGGTGCAACGGCGCTATCAGTTGACCAGCGAAATTGTGCTGAACTATCCGCGTGAGCGCCATGTGGTGGCGAGTATCTGGTATCTGGGGGATGACGGCAATACCCCTCTGTTCGCGGTGGCGTTGCTGGATAAGAGCGAGCTGGTTCGGCTGGAGCAGGTGCGTCGCGATTTCGTGGCGAATGTCTCCCATGAGTTCCGCACGCCGCTGGCGTCCATTCGTTCGCTGGCGGAAACCCTGTTGCACGACGGCGCGATGCCCCCCGAAACGCGCGAACGCTTCCTGCAGCTGATAGTTCAGGAGACCGAGCGCCTCGCCCGTATCGCCGACGACCTGCTGGTGCTATCCCGCGCCGAGTCGCTCCCCCCAGAGAAAGAGCCAGTAGACCTCGCGCCCATCATTCGCAGTGTGGTGCAACAGGTTCAGGGCGAAGCCAAAGAGCGCGAGGTTACCATTGAGTGCGAACTGCAGGAACCCCTCCGATTGCTCGCCAGCCGAGACCAGATGGTGCAGGTGCTGCTGAACCTGCTCACGAACGCGATACGCTACAACAAGCAGGGCGGTCATGTGTGGGTGCGCGCCGCCATGCGCGACGGCTTCGTGGTGGTGGAAGTGCAGGACACAGGTATCGGCATTCCCAGCTCCGAAATCCCGCGCATTTTTGAGCGCTTCTATCGGGTGGACAAGACCCGCTCGCGCGATACAGGCGGCACAGGGTTGGGACTCTCCATTGTAAAACATATTGTGGAGTCCCATGGGGGGCGTGTGGAGGTGGAGAGCGAGTACCGCGTGGGCAGCACCTTCCGCGTGTGGCTGCCTGTGGAGGAGAGTGGATAAACAGGAACCCCCTCTCGCACGGCGTATTCTTTGCACGAGGGTACCCGCATGCGAAAAGGGATGGTGTTGACGGGTCTGCTTGCGCTCCTAACGCTGGTCTGGGCACAGCAGGGCGCGTTTGTAGAAGGCGTGGTGTACCATGACCGCAATCAGAACGGGGTTCGCGACTCAGGAGAGCCAGGCATCCCGAATGTGCTGGTCTCCAATCAGCGTGAGGTGGTGCGCACCGACTCGAAAGGGCGCTACCGCCTGCCTGTGGGGGAAGACACGAAGATTTTCGTGATTAAGCCCCGCGGCTGGCGCACTGCCATAGACGCCGACAATGTGCCGCGCTTCTACTATATCCACAAGCCCCAAGGCTCCCCTCCGGTGCGCTATCGTGGCGTTGCGCCCACGGGACCTCTGCCCGCTTCGGTAGACTTTCCGCTTTACCCTCAACGCGAGTCGGAACGGTTCACAGTATTGATGTTCGGCGACACCCAGCCCCGCGACCTGCGCGAGGTGAGCTATATCGCGCACGATGTGCTCCGGGAACTGATAGGAACCCGCGAAGCGGCGTTCGGCATTGTGCTGGGCGATGTGGTTTTTGATGATCTCACCGTGATGCCCCCGCTGATTCAGGCAGTCGGGCGCATCGGCATCCCCTTCTACTATGTACTGGGCAACCACGATATGAACTACGACTCGCCCGACGACGAACATAGCGACGAAACCTGGGAGCGCGTGTTCGGACCGAACTACTACGCTTTTCAGTGCGGGCATGTGCATTTCCTCGTGCTGGACGATGTGGTATGGGAGGGCGCGCGGGACGGTCAGCGCGGACGCTATCGGGCTGGGCTGGGCGAACGGCAGATTGAATTCATCCGCAACTACCTGCACTATGTGCCGCGCCAGCACTGGGTGGTGTTGTGTATGCACATCCCGATGTGGGAATGGCCTGAAGAGGAGCGTCGCGCCGTGTTCGAACTGCTCGCACCGTTTCCCAACACACTTTCTTTTTCGGCGCATACCCACTATCAGACCCAGCGCTTCTTCGGCGCGGCGGATGGCTGGCAGGGACGCCAACCCCACCTGCACTGGAACGCCGTAACCGTCTGCGGCAGCTGGTGGACAGGCGCACCCGACTCGACGGGCATCCCCCACACCACAATGCGCGATGGCACGCCCAACGGCTACCTGTGGGTGTCTTTTGACCGCGCGAAGTTCCGCATTCGCTATCAGGCGTCGCGACGCCCCGCAGACTACCAGATGAACATCTACCTGCCCGACGCGATCCCGCAAGCGCAACTCGCCGAAACCGAGGTGCTGGCGAATGTGTTCGCTGGCTCGGAGCGCTCTGTGGTGGAGATGCGTGTCGGGGAACAGGGCGAATGGATACGGCTCCAGCCCGTGCAGGGGCGCGTAGACCCCGCCTATGCCGAACTCAAACGCCTTGAGACGGAATACAAACTCCCGGGGCGCGCTTTGCCAGGCGTGATGCCATGCCCTCACCTGTGGGGCGGACGCCTGCCCGCCAACCTCCCGCGCGGCACGCACACGCTCTATGTACGCACCACCGACATGTTCGGGCAGACCTTTGTAGACAGGCGCCTCTTCCGCGTGGAGTAGGTACAATTCCCCTACTATGGAGTTGCCCAAAGCCTACTTCGAACGGATTCGAGCGCAGATTCAGGAGTTAGAGCGTCGTTCGCTTCAGGCGATTGAGCAGGCGGCAGAGCGTTGCGCGGAGTGCTTGCAGAAAGGGGGCGTCATCCATGTGTACGACACGGGGCACCTCGTCTCGCGCGAGCTGATTAACCGCGCGGGCGGGCTGGCGGCGTTCACCCCGTTTCACTTTGACCTCTCGGTGAACAACCCGAACCCTTATCGCGAGGCGCAGGGCGTTTCGGGACAAACGCGCCCTGAAACCGTGCGGGCAATTGTGTCCGCCGCGCTGGATCGGAGCCGCATCCTGCCCGGCGATGTGCTGATCATCGGCAGCGTGTCGGGCAAGACCCCCTTCCCCGTGGAGCTGGCAATTCAGGCGCGCGAGCGCGGCGTGTTCGTGATTGCCCTCACCGCGCTGGACTACTCCTCGAAACTCCAGTCGGAGCATGAGTCGGGCAAACGCCTCTATGAGGTTGCCGACCTCGTGATCGACAACGCCGCGCCCTACGGCGACGGCATGATGCAAATCGAGGGGTTGGAGGTGCCCTTCTGCCCCGCTTCAGGAATCGGCGCGGCGGTCGCGCTGTGGGCAGTCGTCGCAGGGATTATCGAGCGCATGGTCAACGCGGGGTATACTCCCACGGTACTGGCAAGCATCAATCGCCCCGACGGGCAGGAACGCTACAAGCGGAGTATTGAGGAGTACAAGCAGAAGGGGTATTGAACATGAAGACGCCGAAAACGATTCTGTTCGTGTGTGTGGGCAACTCGTGCCGGAGCCAGATGGCAGAGGGCTTTGGCAACTATTACGGTCAAGGGCGTGTGGTCGCCTTCAGCGCGGGCACACTCCCAGCAGGCTATGTGCATCCGAACGCGATTGCCGTGATGGCGGAAAAGGGCATCGATATCTCACGCCAATCGTCCAAAAGCGTGGCGGAGTTCGATGTCAGCCAGTTTGATGCTGTGGTGAGCCTGTGCGAAGCCGATACGGATAGCCTCTGCCCCGCAGTCTATATGGGCATCAAGGAGCAGTGGAACATCCCCGACCCCGTGGGCAAACCTCTGGACGAGTTTCGGCGCGTGCGCGATATGATTGAGATGCGTGTCAAAGCGCTCATCAACCGCATGCTGAGCGAGGAAGATGGCTGCTAAACGCTTTGTGATTGCCAGCCATAACCGCTCCAAGTCTAAAGAGATTGCCATGCTGCTGGAGCAGGGGCTGCGCGATCTGGGTGTGGAGGTGGCTCTGCTCGCCGACTATCCCAACGCGCCGCAACCCGACGAAACCGCGGACACCTATGTGGGGAATGCGATTATCAAAGCGCGGGCGTGCGCCCAGTTCACAGGCGAAATCGCGCTGGCGGACGACGCCGGGCTGGAAATTGACGCGCTGAACGGGCAACCAGGGCGCTTCTCACGCCGATTCGCTGGCGAAGCGACCCCCTTCCCCGTCAAGATGGGCATTTTGTTGAACATGCTGAGCGCCGTGCCCGACGAACGCCGCACCGCCCGCTTCCGATGCGCGATTGCGATTGCGACACCCGCAGGCGACCTTTACACTTTTGAAGATACTCTGGAGGGGCGTATCGCGCAGGCGCCGCGTGGGCAAGCAGGCTTCGGCTATGACCCCATCTTCTATGTGCCCGAACTCGGCTGCACGCTCGCCGAGCTGCCCTCCGAGTTCAAAAATCGCATCAGCCACCGCGCTCGCGTGATGCGCCAGGCGATGCCGACTCTGCGCGCCCTCTTCCAACAGCAGGAGTAGACTCATCCATCGAGAAATTGCGCTCCAGGAGGTTTTCACTATGGAGATTCTCAAAGGCTACGAGGGCGCAGGTCCGTTAGCACGGCTCGTTTTTCGCCGCGAAGGGCGCACGAAGCGCGTTTCCAGCTGGGACCGCACGGGCGGCAACCGCGATTTTCTCACCATCCCTGCAGGCGCGACTGCCACACTCGCCGACCTGCAGGGAGCAGGGTGCATCCGACACATCTGGATTACCGTCGGCTGCCGCGATCCCCTCTACCTGCGCAAGGTGGTGCTCCGAATGTATTGGGACGGCGAGACCGAACCCAGCGTGTTGAGTCCGCTGGGCGACTTTTTTGGGCTGGGACACGGCATCGCCCGCTCCTTTATGTCGCTCCCGCTGGCAACCGTAACCCACACCGATAACGAAGGCAACTATGGCGGCGGTGTCGCGCTCAACTGCTATTTCCCGATGCCCTTCTCGCAGTCGGCACGCCTTGAGGTGGTGAACGAATGCGAGGTGGACATCGGCTCGTTTTACTACTACATCGACTACGAAACCTACGAGAACCCGCTCCCCGAGAATGTGCTGCGGTTCCACGCCCAGTATCGGCAGGAGTACCCCACGCGCGGCACGCAGGGCAACCTCTTTGAACAGCGACGCAACTACTGGGAACTGCTGGACACCCCCAACCTGAGCGACGAAGAGAACTACCTTATTCTGGAAGCAGAAGGCGCAGGGCACTATGTGGGATGTGTGCTTTCGGTGGACAACATTGATCCCCTGCCCGTGATTCGCAAGCTGGGCAGCCACGAGCAGATCATCAAGGAATACACATGGTGGGGCGAGGGCGATGATATGATTTTCATCGACGGCGAGCCGTGGCCGCCCTCCCTGCACGGCACCGGCTCCGAAGACTACCTCTCGCAGGCGTGGGGGATGCACCCGCGAGCCTACCTCTATGCGGGCGCCTCAATTCCAGAGCATGACCCCAAATTCCCCGACCGCCACCAGTGTACCTCGTACCGTTTTCATATTGAAGACCCGATTCTGTTCAGCCGTTCTATCCGCGTGAGTATTGAGCATGGGCACGCGAATCTGCAGGAGAACGACTATTCAAGCGTGGCGTACTGGTATCAGACGGAGCCGCACAAGCCGTTTCCGCCGCTCCCGCCCGTGAACGAGCGACTACCCCGCAATATGCGCTCTTCAGGATGAGTACCCTCTGGATTTTTCCGATTGCGCTGGGGGCAGGCGCCTTCGGGGCGATGCTGGGGCTGGGCGGCGGCATTATTCTCGTGCCTGCCCTGACCCTGCTGATGGATGTGCCCATCAAACAGGCGGTGGCGGCGAGCTTGGTGGCGGTGGCAGCCACCTCGTGTGCGGGCGCGCCCGCTTACCTGCAGGCAGGGCTGGTAGACTGGCGCCTGGCGGTGCGCTTGCTGATTCCCACTATTCTGGGCGCGATTGCAGGCGGTCTGCTGGCAGGGGTTATCCCCGCGAAATGGATTGCAGGGCTATTCATCCTGCTCATCCTCTATGTGCTGGGGCAGATGCTCTGGGCAGCACGCCACCCTGCTCCGGTGGATGCGCCCAGCACCCCGTGTCGCACCCAGTGGAACCCGAACCAGCGCACGCTCGCGGCAGGGCTTTCTATGCTGGGCGGGATTATCTCGGCGATGCTGGGCGTCGGCGGCGGGCTGATTCAGGTGCCCCTGATCCACACGATTCTCAAAGCGCCCCTGCGATGCGCCATCGGCACCAGCACCTTCCTGATTGGCGCGACCGCCTCCGTCAGTGCCCTGCTCTACCTCGTGCAGGGCAAGTTGCTGCCCGATATTGTGGTGCCCGCCGTGCTGGGGATTCTGCTGGGGGCGCGTGCAGGCGTGCGCCTTGCGAAGCATATGCCCGCCAGCGCACTACGCCTGCTCTTCGCTGGCGTGATGCTCTACACCATCGTGCGCCTCTACCTGAAATGGTTTACAGGTTCAGGAACTTAGGGCGCTACGGGGCGTCTAATGTGGGGTACTATAAAGGCAGGAGGTTATAGGATGAGAAACCGCAACGCATGGAGCGTACCTGGAATAAGCCTGCTAATTGTCGCCTCGTTGACGCTTGCAGGTTGTGGGGGCGGCGGAGGCGGCGGAAACGGAGGCGGCGCGGGCAACACGGTGTCCCTCACCCTTACAGGCGCCGAATGGGTCGCGTTTCAGGATGGGAAAGAGGGCACATGGCAGACGCTTTCCTCCACCAGCGGCTCAGTACCCGTGAACGACGCCGCAGGGCGCTATTCTGTCGCCTGGGTCTGCCCCGGAGATAAAACAACGGTTTATGTGGTTCACACCACCCGTGCCGAAACCCCCAGCCTTTCGGCGACCTGCGGTCCCGCGACCCCACCCGCGGAAGTGAATGTCAGCGTTAATGTCAGCGGTTTGAACGGCGGCAGCGCCCTTACGGGAATCGGAGAGGTCCCCTTCGTGAACAGCCAGACCAAACCGGTTCCTGCCGGCAGTTACGATGTGATTTCCGTCCGAAGCAGCGGCGGTGTGCCCAACCGCCTGTGGTTCCACCCGAACCAGAGCTTCACGCAAGACAGAACCTACACAGTGGACTTCAGCGCGAGCGACGAGACTTTGCGCCGCGTGGTGGACATCACTGCAGGCACCGCCACCGTCAGTGGCGCCGACATGACCGAGCAGGTGGCAGGGCAGTTCTTCTATGTTTCCGGCACACGCTCCACACTGATTGGGGTCGGTACGATTGTGGGCAACGGAACGCTGATGCGCTACCCCATCTTTCCATCGGGTGTGGCGCCTGCGGGCACGCTGTTCCGTCTTAACGCCATCGGTACAGATCGGGGCGTCGTGCTGGTGCAGGCGAGTTTTGGGAATAGTGTGGACTTGACCCTACCCCCACCTTACACCGCTGCTTCCTTCACATCGAGCAGCACGGGCGCGGTTACCGTAACGGTAGCGGGTCTGGACTACGCCGAAACACCACGCGCCTACATACTACGCCTCTCTCAGGGCAACCTGCGCTGGAGCGTGCTGTTCACCAGGGCATGGCTGGGAACGGACACCACCTACACCACGCCCGACCTGACAAGCCTCTCAGGCTGGAACAATAGCTGGAGCCTTGCACGGAGCACCCAGGTAGATGGCGAATGTACTGTGCTGGTCTCCACGGCGCCTGCGAGCGTCATCCTCGACTACTTTGCGGGGCGCCCCATCAGCGCCAGCGGGCAGGTTCGCTTTGCTGTTCGCAGTCAGAGCTTCGTTCCATAAGAGTCAAGCCCTCCCTTTTTCGGGAGGGCTTGTGTTCTACCGAAACCGCCACAGCAGGTTGGCGCCGCGCTCCTGTGCCAGTATTGACGCTGCCGAGTAGGGCTTCACATGCCCGTCCCCAAAGATGAGCATCGCCAATCCCCTGTTGTCGCCCGTGGCGTGATGGCGTGCATAGAGTGGCTTCAGCTGGGAAGGCGGCAGGTGATTGAGCTCCCGCACAAGGTCGCGATCTGCCACCAGCGGCGTGCCCAATCGGGGGTCTATCGGATTGGGCTGACCCACATAAGGGTCAAACACATAACCACGATATTTTTCGCTGGTGGGACCGCTGGCGGTGTCGCCGAACAGGGGCGTGCGGGCAGGTTCGTCCATTTGAGGCAGGGTTGCAGGCGTGGCGAAGCCCTCTAACTGCAGCGGATCGTAAGCAGTGGCAGCGGTGTAGCCGATGGAGCCGACCCCGCGCGTAGACCAGTCCGTCGGGAACCCAGTACGCGACGCACTGGGACAGGTGAAGATGTTTGTGTCCTTCACATACGGCTGAATGAGGCGCGTCCAGATGCGTTCGGGCACATTGGTGGGCACGGCGTAGTTTGTGGAAGGCGGAAACGCCTCCTCAAAGTCTTGCACATAGGTCATTACCGCAATCGCGAGCTGGCGTGCGTTGGAGGCACACGCCACCATCCGGGCGCGCTCGCGCGCCTGTGCAAAAACGGGAAACAGGATCGCCGCCAGAATGGCGATAATCGCTATCACCACCAGCAGCTCGATCAGGGTGAAACCTTTTCGGTGTCGCATAGGCATATTATAGCCTATCGGGTCAGCAATTCGGCAATCTGGAGGGCGTTTAGCGCGGCGCCCTTGAGCAGCTGGTCACCACAGGCAAACAGGGCAACGCCATTCGGGGCGCTCACATCGTAGCGGATGCGCCCCACCAGCACCTCGTCGCGCCCCGACGCCTCAAGCGGCATCGGGAAGTGGTTGCGCTCGCGGTCGTCCACCAGCCGCACGCCCGGAAAGTCGCGATACGCCGCGTAAATCTGCTCCAGCGAGGGGCGCTCTGCCAGTTCCACCACGATACTCTCGCTATGCGCCCGCAACACAGGCACCCGCACGCAGGTGGGCATCACCTGAATTGCAGGATCGCCCCAGATTTTGCGCGTCTCCAGAATCATTTTGCGCTCTTCCTCGTTATAGCCGTCCTCGCCAATCGGTGAGTTATGCGAGAAGATGTTGAACGCATAGGGGTGTGGCAACACCTGGGGTGTGAACGGCTCGCCCTGCAGAAACGCGCGGGTAGAGTCCAGCAGCTCCTGCATCGCCTGCGCTCCTGCCCCACTGGCAGATTGATAGGTGGACACCACAATCCGTCGGATGGGCGAGAGGCGGCGCAGCGGCTCCAGCGCCATCAACATAATAATCGTGGAGCAGTTGGGATTGGCGATAATCCCCCGATGCTGGTGCAACGCCTCAGGATTGATTTCGGGGATCACCAACGGCACATCTGGCTCCATCCGAAAGGCGGAGGAGTTGTCGATCACAAGCGCGCCCGCCTGCACCGCGATTGGCGCGAACGCACGACTGCGCGACGCGCCCGCCGAAAAGAAAGCAACCTCCACCCCGCGAAACGCCTCCGCCGTGAGCGCCTGTACGGGAACCGACTCGCCCGCAAAGGTCAGGCGTTTCCCTGCGGAACGCTCCGACGCCAGCAGGGTCAGCTGGCGCACGGGAAACCGCCGCGCCTCCAGCAGGCGCAACAGTTCCGTGCCAACTGCCCCTGTCGCCCCTACAATTGCGACATGATAACCGCTCATCGCACCTCAATCCACAAACACATGCTCCCAGAGTTCGTCCAGGGGCGGGTCGGGGCTTTCGTCGGCGAAGCGCGCCGCCTCTTCCACAACGGCACGCACCTCGCGGTCTATCGCGTCCAGCTCGTCCTGCGTGGCGATGCCGTTTTCCAGCAGATATTTCGCCAGTGTGGGGATGGGGTCGCGCTTGCGCCACTCTTCGACTTCCTCGCGCGTGCGATACGAACCGGGGTCGGTGATGTCCGCCGCGCCGTGCCCCACAAAACGGTAGGTTATCGCCTCCACGAAGTAAGGCTCTTTGTGGGTGCGCACATGGTCAATAATGCGCCGCGCGTGTTTGCGCACCTCCAGCACATCCATCGCATCGATGGTCTCGCTGGGGAAGCCATACACGGAGGCGCGCTTGGCGAGGTTCGTGACGGCGGAGTGCAGCTCCACAGGCGTGCCCATCGCGTATTTGTTGTTTTCTACGATATAAATCACGGGCAGTTTCCACAGCCCCGCCATGTTGAGCGATTCGTGCAGCAGCCCTGCGTTCATCGCGCCGTCGCCGAAGAAGCAGAGTACGATGCGGTCGCTCCCCTCATACTTCGCCGCGAAGGCGACGCCCGTGGCGATTCCAATCACATCGCCCACAATCGCATAGCCGCCCAGAAAGTTCTTTTCCTTATCGTACAGGTGCATCGAGCCGCCCTTGCCCCGGCACAAGCCCGTGACCTTGCCGTACAGCTCTGCCATCACCGCTTTGGGGTCGCTGCCCAGCGCCAGCACATAGCCGTGGTCGCGGTAATGCCCCAGCACGCGGTCGTCGGCGTTCAGTTGCGAGATAAACCCAACAGCGAGCGCCTCTTCACCAATATAAAGGTGCAGGTAGCCTCCAATTTTGTCCTGACGATAGGCTTTGTCGCAATGCTCTTCAAATCGGCGTATCAGCAGCATCTGGCGGTAGAGTTCTATCAGTTCCGCCCGCTCTGCATCGGGTATGTGCGCCGTTTTTTTGGTTCGGTTTGTTCTGGTACTCACTGGAACCTCCTTAGAGTGGGTTAAAGGCTCCGCGCCAGTGCGGGCGCATGGATTGTACCCGATTTAATCCCACCGGCGCGTGGTCATCCATTCAATCAGGGTCAGCGCGGCAGGGTAAAACTCCTCGCTGTTGGGCAGAATCTGGTCAGGTGGGAGCAAAAAGCCGTACTGTCCTGTGTCGCGCAGCTCATACCCAAAGGAGAACGCCCCCCGAACGCCATAAACCCAGTCGCACATATTGCCGCTGGCAGGGTAGATGGTGGTGTAAATCGGTCCTGCCGCGTAAAACATCCCATGCACGCTCTGAATCTGCTGTTGCATTATCAGCCCGATGCGCTCAAAAGTGGCATGATGATAGCAGAGCGCGTCGGTGTAGCCCCATGGCCACATAATGAGCTGGGAATAGCTGTGAATGTCTATATGGGCGCGCAGGGTGGGCAAACTCAGTAGCCAGCGGCTCAGCGTGTAGGTCTCAGGCTCCGAAAAAGGCGCAGGTCCCCGATAGGTTTCAGAGCTGCGCTGCCCGCTGGAACCCGGACCACCCCACTGGAAGCCCCAGTTGCGGTTGAGGTCTACGCCGTAAATCGGCTGACCCCAGTTGTTCGTACCCAGATAGCGCCGATTCTTGCGCCAGAGACGGTTAGTTGTCCATGTGTACACATACCCATCAGGGTTCACCACGGGCACCACATAGACCTCTGTACGCTGGAGCCACTGCGTAACGCGGGCGTCCACCCCATAGTTGGCAACAAGGGCATAGGCAAGATAGAGCGCCACCGAGACGGTAATCCACTCGCGTGCGTGCTGGCAGGCGTTGAACACCACCTGGGGTCGGTCGCGATAGACTCGCGCCCCTCGGGGATCGCGTGTGATCCGCAGGGCGTAAATCGGGCGTCCTTCCACAGAAACGCCCACCTGAAGCATCTGCACCAGGCGTGGGTTCTGCTCCGCCAGCGCCCGCATCGCCGCGTACACCTCGTCCAGCGTGAGATAGCGGCTGAATAAATCGCCCTGAGGCTGGAAGTCCGAACGCTGGCTCTCGATGAGCGCCTGCACATCCTCTATCAGGGTCTGCCATGTGAACCCCGCTTTCTGGAGCGCTGCCCGCTCTTCGGGCGAGGCGCACACATCTATCGTGCGCCCCTTGAGCGAACACGACCATACATCCCGCACCAGCGTCTGAATCTGCTCAAACTGCTTGGGATGCGCCACCGTGATGCGCAGAACCTGATAGCCCGTATAGTCGGCGGTCTGGCTCCAGCCGCACACAAACAGAAAGCCCGCCAGAATCCAGATAATCGCACGCATGGTTTTATTATAGCCGATTCGCGTCATCAGGGGATGTTCAGGAAACTGCTGCCGAGCAGGACGGGTGAACCTGCTCTGTCGCAAAGATACCTTCTGGAACCCACGATGCCCCCGAAAGAGCGACGGCTGAAGCCGTTCCTGATAAACAAAGCCAGCCTGCGCTGGCTTCATCAGCCGACGCAGGTCGGCTTCGTCTCATAGGAACGGCTTTAGCCGTCAGGGCACAGGTTCCAGGACGGCACGCCTGTCAAAAAGCCTGCCCCCTAAGACCTGAAAGAAAGGGGCTCGGAACGCTCACGCCCCTATTCTTGCGACAGAGCAGCTTCAGCCGTCAAGCGTGAGACAGGATTTTTCAGGTATTCCCTCACCAGCCCTGGCTCAGCCGAATGAGCCAGATTTGCCCCGTATGATAGCTGGCGTGCTGGGCGGTGCGAATCAGCGCCTCGCGTCCGTCTATCGGGTCGCCAATCGGGCTGACCACAGGCTTGGCTAACAGCTCAGCGCTGGGGTTCTCTATCAGGGGGCGGAATCGCTCAAAAGTGAACTGAAGCGCCTGCCGCGTGCCTTCGCAGCTACACGCGCTCTGCGGAAACGGGAACGGCGCGGTGTTCAAAAACGAATCGGTAGCGCACCGCAACAGGCACGCCTCAAACTCGTTCTGCGGGGTGTATCCGCCCAGATGATGCACCCAGTAGAACTCCACGCCTGCCACATGGTAAAGGTACTCCGCAATCGTGTGCAGGTGGGGCATCAGGCGAAAATTGAGTTTCGCCTCGTCCAGCCCTTCCAGTGCCTGCTCCAGCCGCCTGCGCGTGAAATGCCAGACCTGCGCAATCTCGTACATAGAGCTCAGATTCCGCAATTTTGCGAGGTTTTCCTGCAGGGCGTCCGATTTAGGGCGCTTTTTCGAGTCATTAAGGGGTAGAGGCATCGCGCCTCTCACCCAGATCACAATGAAGGAGGCTTACAGGATGCGATTGGTGAAATACGCTTTACTTGGTCTGGCAGTGCTAAGTGCGCAGGCAACATTTGCACAGAACGGTGTAACCTTCCTCCAGATTGTGAATGGAGGCTGGACCTATCGCGCTGATAATGTTGCTTCCTCCACCGCCCGCACGGGTACAGGGGGTGGACTGGCAAACCTGCAGTATGCGCCCGGAGGCTCTGACCACCTGTTCCAGCACTGGTGGTGGTACAGGGGTACAGGCGACACACGCGAGTACGCCCTGAGCAACCGCGTCAATGGCGGGCAATCGGGCAACACAGGTTTCCTCGTGTATCGCGAACCTGTGGCAGGTACTGCAAATGCAATTGAAGTGCGTCTGGACTACACTTTCGTGGGGCTGTCCGCCCATGGCACGCTCTTCCAGAACCTGGGGCAATGCCTGGTCACCATTCAGTGGAGCATCACCAACCTGCTCGACACTCCCCTGACCGTTGACTTCTTCAACTATGTTGACCTCGATATTGTGGGACCGTCGGGGACAGGGGGAGGCAACGATAAGGCGCGTCTGGAAGAGTTCAGTTCCACCCGGGGCTGGGTCAAAGTGTGGGACAACTTTGGTAGCGACCCTGCCAGCGGCTCAGCAGATGGCGCGAACTTTATCGCCGACGCCACCCATCTGGTTGGCTGGAAGGTCGCTCCGTGGGTTTCGAACCGATTGGGGCTGACCGATGCCCTCGTTACGAACCTTGACAACATGACTTCTCCTTTTGGTCCTGCGGACTTCACGGGCGCGTTCCAGTGGCGGGTCTCGCTCAACCCTGGTCAGACCGCCGTCGGATATGCGTGGCTGGGGATTAATGATGTTCCTGAACCCGCTTCGATGCTCGCGCTCGGTGTCGGGCTTGCAGGACTGCTGATGCGCCGACGCAGGGCGTAAGAGCCTTTCCGCCCAATCCGCTCCTGGGGGCTTGGCAGCAACCGCCAAGCCCCTGTCTTGTCTCCGCCCCCTGAAAACGACTCACCACCACCGCATTACCTGCTCCAGATAGCGCAGGCACAGGTCTGTCAGGCGCATCGTGATGCCTGTCATAGCGGGCAGGCTGAGCGCGAGCGCCACAACGCCAACCGCAATCTTCGCGGGCACGCCAATCAGCCAGATGGGCACCTGGGGCACCGCCCGCGAAAGCGCCGCCATCGCCGAATCGACCACAAACAGCACTCCCGCCGCAGGGGCGGCAATTTGCAGACAGAGCCAGAGTACCTGCGTGCCCAGCCCGATTGCGAGCGCAAGCCCCCCCTCCGCCAGCGATTGAAACGAAGTAAAGTCCCCACTCACCTCAAAGCTGCGTGCCAGCGCCATCAGCAGCAGGTGATGCCCGTCCACCAGCGCGAACAGCGTGAGCGCCAGCAGATAGTGAAACTGCGCCAGCAAACTGGTCGGGAAGGTACTCAGCGGGTTCAGCAGTTGCATCATGCTGAAGCCCATCATCTGATCCAGCAGCTCGCCCGCCATCACCGCCGCGCCCATTAGCAGGTTGACCCCATAGCCCAGCACGATTCCCATCACCACTTCGCCCAGCAGGCGCGTGATCAGCGGCAGCCAGTCGCCTGGGGGCGCGCCTATTGCAGGCTGCACCACAGGCGCCAGCCCCAGCGCCAGCATCCCCGATAGCCCGACCCGCACCGGCACGGGAACGGTGCGACTGCCAAACACGGGCGCCAGCGCCACCAGCCCCGACGCCCGTGCAAACACCACCAGCACGCTCCAGAACCAGTTCGTATCGAGGCTCATCACGCTATTGCGGCGGAAGATGCGTCAACACGCGCACGGTAAACTCCACCATCTGGTTCAGCATCCAGCCCCCTGCGATAATCAGCACAATCCCGACGGCAATCATCTTGGGGATAAACTGGAGCGTCATCTCCTGAATCTGCGTTACAGCCTGAAACACGCTCACCAGCAAGCCCACAATCAGCGCGGCGACCAGGATCGGCATCGCCACCTGCAAGCCGACCCATAGCGCCTGACGCCCCAGCTCCAGCACCTCTGCGTGGCTCATACACCCGTAATTTTCGGGAAGCGAGGGGGCTATCTGGAGAGGTGCATTATGGGGCGCTCATGTGCCCAGAGTTCGGATCAACCCGCGCCCACCCAGAAGTGTGAGGATACCGAAGCGGCTGACCATCTCCTGTGCTTCTGGCGTAATGCCCTCGCCTGCCAGCGCGGGGTACGCTTCCACACCGCATCGGCGCAGAATTGCTGCCCGTTCCCGCGCCCGCTCCACATCGTCTACAACCAACATCCACGAAATCTCCACCGCCAGATAGAGGGGCGCCTTCGTTTCAGGATGCTTCGCGGAAAGCAGAAGGTCTATCAGGCTTAACTCGTCCCATTCCTTTTCCGAAAGCTTGCACCCCCCTTCACGCAGGTCGTCGATGAATTGCGCGAGGTCCACCACTCTGGGACGGTTCACATAGCGCCCAAACGGGGCGGGACCGCGGGCGTAATAACGCATTTCCGTAACGCAGTTGGCAAATCTATCGGTATAGGCGTCGCTGGAGTATGATCCCTCAACTAATTTTTTTGACTTTACTGCAAGGCGTTCTACGGTATCTTTCAGTTGATTCAGTCGCTGAAGCGCATCCTGATGGGATCGGTCTGTACTGTGCCATGAAATTCCTGTTGATGCCATGCGCTCCTCAGGCGTCAGCAACACCTCCCGCAGCCGCTCCCGCCACTCAGGACGCTCCTCCAGAAGGCGAATGAGGTCTTCTATCGTCTCAATCCGAAACGCCATCCTGACGAAATTGTACCTCAACAGGTACAATTTCTCCCATGCACCCTGTCAACACGCTCTATTATGGCGACAATCTGGAGGTGTTGCGCAAGCATATCGGGGACGAGAGCGTAGACCTGGTTTACTTAGACCCCCCGTTCAACAGCCAGCGCGATTATAACCTGCTGTTTCGGGAGCAGTCGGGCGAACCTGCGCAGGCGCAGATCAAAGCCTTCACCGACACCTGGCAGTGGAGCGAGCGCGCCTACGTGGAGTTCTGCGAGACCTGCCCCCTGCCCGCGCTGGTGGAGCTGTTGCAGGGATTCGTGCGCACCCTGGGACGGAACGAGGTAACAGCCTATCTGGTGATGATGGCGCCGCGACTGGTGGAACTGCACCGCGTGCTGAAACCGACAGGAAGCCTCTATCTGCACTGCGACCCGACGGCGAGCCATTATTTGAAGGTGATGCTGGATGTGATTTTCGGGGCACGCAACTTTCGGAACGAGATTGTGTGGAAGCGTACAGGGGCGCATGGCAGCGCGAAACGCTGGGGTCCTATCCACGATGTGTTGCTGTTTTATACCAAAACGCCGAACTACACATGGAACCGCGTTTATGAAGAACTTGACCCCAACTACATTGAGAAGTTTTACCGCTTTCAAGATGAGCGCGGGAGGTATCGCTTGGTAACGCTCACAGGGGCAGGCACAACGAAGGGCGACTCAGGTATGCCCTGGAAAGGGGTAGACCCAACGCAGGTCGGGCGCCACTGGGCGGTGCCCCAGCCGCTGGTGGAGCAGATTGTGGGCAAGGAACGCGCTCAAAAAATGAGCGTGCAAGAAAAGCTGGACGCCCTTGAAGCTGCGGGCTATATCGTCTGGCCCAAAAAGGGTAGAGTACCGCAGTATAAGCGCTATCTTGAAATGAGTGCTGGAAACCCTATTCAGGATGTAATCACCGACATTCTTCCTATCGGAGCGCACGCAAAAGAGCGCCTCGGCTATCCCACGCAGAAGCCGCTTGCCCTGCTGGAGCGCATCATTCAAGCCTCCAGCAACGAGGGCGATGTGGTGTTAGACCCCTTCTGTGGCTGCGGCACGGCGATTGTCGCCGCTCATAAACTCAAACGCCGATGGATTGGCATCGACATCACCCACCTCGCGATTGCGCTCATCAAATACCGCCTCAGCGATATGTTTGACCTCAAGGAGGGCAAAGAGTACCGCGTGATTGGCGAACCCACAACGGTGGACGACGCCCGCGCGCTGGCGCTTCAGGACCGCGACGAGTTCCAGAAGTGGGCAATCGGGCTGATCCCGCGCGCCTTTCCCTACCAGCAGAAAAAGGGCGCGGACACAGGGATTGATGGGATGCTCTATTTCACCGATAACCCGCGCGAGCATCCCAAAAAGGTGGTGATTCAGGTCAAGAGCGGGCGTGTGGGCGTGAAAGACATTCGCGACTTTCGGGGCGTGATGGAGCGCGAGAAGGCGGTTTTAGGACTGTTCATCACGCTGGAGCCGCCGACGCGCGACATGGCTCGCGAGGCGGAGCAGGCGGGGTTCTACACCACGCCACTGGGGAACATCCGACTTCAGCGACTCCAGATACGCACGATAGAAGACCTGTTGCAGGGGCGCGGGTTTGACATCCCCAGCGCGGCGCTCCTGTCGGGCGTGCAGACCGCCGAGCGGGTTCAGCCCGAAAGCCACCAACCTGAGCTGGAGATGTGAATCACTCATTTTCCCCGTGTGCGGACTCCCATTCGCGCAGGCTTGACAGGAAAGTGTTCTCCCGCAGGGCGCGCCGCATCTGGCGTACCTCCTCGTCGGTGATGGGTCCCAGCTGTTCTGTACGCACCCATTCCTCGAAAGTGCGTTCTTCCCCCTCCATAAAGTGGAGCAGTATCCGATCCCACGCCGCCTGAGTCAGCATGCGCTCCGAGACGCGCCCGCACGCGGGGCACTGAAAATGCACCTCCACGCGATTCGCGCCCATCGTGTGGGGATGATAAGCAACATAAGTCAGGTCGTCCAGCCCTATAGGTTGTCCACAGCGGCACCTGAGGGGACTCATGGCGCCTCGCCTCCCCAGTTGCGCGGCAAAAAGAGCGTCAGGTAGCGTTGAATCGCGTAGCGGTCGGTCATCCCCGCGATATAGTCGCACACGCGCTGTGCCTTCGCCTGCGCGTCCGAGGCATCGAACGCCTGAAACAGGGGCGGCATCTGGTTGGGGCGTTCAAAATAGTATTCAAACAGTTGCTCCAGGATAACCCCCATCTTCTCGCGCTCGTGCTGGACGCGCGGGTGGTGATAGAGGTTTTCGAACATAAACTCCTTCATTTCGTTGACGGCGCTCAGCATCGGCTCGCTCATCTGCACGATGGGCTTGCCGAAGCTGGTCTCCACCACATCCATCACCATGCGGGCGATGCGCTGGCTGTGGGTCTCCCCCAGAAACTCTCGCAGGTGGGCAGGCAGGTCGGTGGGTTTGAGCAGTCCTGCGCGAACGCCGTCGTCAAAGTCATGGTTGAGGTAAGCGATTCGGTCGGCGATTCGCACGACGGTCGCCTCCAGGCTGGCGGTGCGCTCGCTCTCCGCAGCGGTGAGGTCGCTCCTGCCTTTGGAATGCCCGATAATTCCTTCGCGGACCTCGTGGGTGAGGTTCAATCCTTTGCCGTCGCGCTCGATACAATCCACCACGCGCAGGCTCTGTTCGTAGTGGCGGAAGCCGCTGCCGAACTGTCGCATGAGCCGATCCAGCACTTCCTCGCCCGTGTGCCCGAAGGGGGGATGCCCCAGGTCGTGGGCGAGGGCAATCGCTTCGGTAAGGTCTTCGTTCAGGCGCAGGGCGCGACTGATGGTGCGGGCAATCTGCGCCACTTCCAGCGTGTGGGTCAGCCGCGTGCGATAGTGGTCTTCTTCGGGGTCTAAAAACACCTGCGTTTTATGCTTGAGGCGTCGGAAGGCTTTGCTGTGGATGATACGGTCGCGGTCGCGCTGGAAGGCGGTGCGCACGGGGTCGGGCGGTTCGGGGGTGGGGCGTCCGCGTGAGTGAGCGCTCCGCATCGCGTAGGGCGCCAGAATCTGGTCTTCCAGCGCCTCCAGTTGCTCCCGTATCGTGAGTGGCATGTCGCCCTCCTGAGCGCTAATACTGAATCAGGCTATAGACCTCGTAGCCGCGCAGGTTCTGGCGCCCCTTGAGGAAGGTGAGCTCAATCAGGAAGGTGAACCCTGCGACGGTGCCGCCGAGCCGTTCTATCAGGCGCGCCGACGCGGCGGCGGTGCCCCCTGTCGCCAGCAGGTCGTCCACCACCACCACGCGCTGCCCCGGCTCAATCGCGTCCACATGAATCTCCACCGTGTTCGTGCCGTATTCCAGCGCGTACTCTTCGGAGATTTTCTCGCCGGGCAGTTTGCCCAGTTTGCGGATGGGCACAAACCCCAGCCCCAGGTTTACCGCAATCGGCAGCCCGAACACGAACCCGCGCGACTCAATCCCTGCAATCACATCGGGCTTCAGCGAGCGCGCATGCTCGGTCATCAGCTCAACTACCTCGCGCAACGCCTGCGGATGTTTCAGCACGGGCGTAATATCTTTGAAGATGATGCCCGGCTCTGGAAAGTTCGGTATATCCCGAACCAACTGCGCCGCCAGCAGCTCTGCCATTGTTTTCGTGTCCCTCCTGTTTGATGATGGAGCGTGATTAGTATACCACAGGGACAGGGCTAATCGCCCCCCTTGCTTTTGAGGAGCAGCTTATGGCGCAGGTCGCGCCAGCGCATGTAGCGTGCAAAGGCGCGCCCGATTTCCAGATACATCTTCATGCGCGCGATGGCGCCCCGCCAGAAGCCGAGTTTTTCTTCTTTCATCGTGTGCGTGATGCCTGTAATCGGCACCATCGCCACAGGGTAGCGATTGCGCTGGAAATGAAGTGTGAGCGCAATCTCCACGCCCGAGCGTGTGCCCTCGATGCCCGGAATTTCCACGAACAGCTCCCGAAGCAGGGCGCGCTGACCGCTGATGTAAGGCACCAGAATCTGGGCGATATCGGTACGAAAACGCCCTCCCCGAAACACGCCAATCGCCATCGCCACCGCGCCCTCCCGCACAGGCGCAATAATGGACTCCACATGGCTGGGGTTCAGCCCGATCAGGTCGGCGTCGAAGAAGGCGATAATATCCGCTTCTGTAGCGGTGGCGCCCGCGAACATCGCGCCGCCCTTGCCCCGATTGGTGGGCAGGTTGATCAGGCGCACGCGCTTTTCGGGATGTGCCTGCGCAAACTGCTGAACAGCCTCTGCAGTGCCGTCCACGCTCCCATCGTTGACGACAATAATCTCGTCCAGCGAGGGCGATTGCACCAGCACTTCCAGCACGCGTGTGATGCGCGCCTCTTCGTTGTAGGCGGGAACAATGGCAGCGACCGTCACGAGTTGCCTCCCTGAGCGGGTTGCCCCGTGATTTTCTCGATATGCTGTTTCGCGCGCCAGATGCGGTTCTCGGTCAGCGGGTGCGTGCGCAGGTTCGCCAGCACGCCCGGGTCGCCGCCCTTCTCTTTCGCCTTGAGCAGTTCAAAGAAGCGCACGATGCCGTTGGGGTCATACCCTGCTTTGTAGGCGTACTCGATGCCCAATCGGTCTGCCTCGTACTCGTCCTGCCGGCTGTATTTAAGCTCCAGCAGGGCGCTGGTGATTTCGGCGATATCGCGCACCTTGCCCTTTGTGCCCAGCGAGATGAGAATGCTTGCCCACAAGCCCTTCGTGTATTGCTTATTCGCGTGGCGGCGGTTGATATGTGCCATCTCGTGTCCCAGCACGCACGCCAGCATATCGTCATCGTCGCCCACAGCGTCTATCAGCCCCCGAAACACATAAATCGGTCCGCCGGGCAGGGCGAAGGCGTTAATCTCGTCCACTGCCAGCACTTTGAAGGAGTATTTGAAATCTTTATCGCCCGCCACCGCGACCAGCCGCTGCCCGATCAGTTGCACGCGCCGTTGCACTTCAGGGTCGGGGTCCAGCTTGTAGGTTTTCTCGACTTCAGCGGCGATTTCCTGTCCGATTCGGACTTCCTCTTTTTTGCTCCAGGTGGTTCCCCCACGACACCCGCTGAGCGCGACGGCTATCAGCGCCAATATCAGCCAGTAGAGACCCGTTCGCCGTTTCGCTGCCATCGTTTGCCTCCTTGGGGAATTATACCGATTAGGGGGCGAAGTTTCTCCCTGCTGGCTTCTTCTCCCCCAAACCCTGCAAAATCTCTGCAACAAAACCGATAATAACGACGAGGTGAGAGGCGATGGCGGATTCGGTGCGTCCGCCGAGTCGGGTTTACGGGGTGGAGCCAATCGGGCGTCCCCCCGCGCGGGATGGGGAGCGCGGCAAAAACGCGAAGCGTCTGCCCCAGCCCCCCACAAAAGACTCGCCAGAAACACCCCCACCCGACACAGAGCATAAGGTGGATGTGGAGGTCTAAACAATGGCGGAGCTGATGGTGCTGTTTCAGGCACTCCTGCTGGTGGCAGGGTGGCTGCTCTTTTTGCGCGCCCAGGCGGAGCTGCGGGCGCAAGCCGCACGCCAGTCGCTCACAGGCGAACTGGAAGCACTCCGACAAACGCTGGACGCCCTGCTGGTTCGGCTGATTGAAGAGTCGGAACGCGCTGAAGCGCGGATTCAGCAGCTTCAGCGTCTGGTGACCATGACACCCCCCGCCCAGAGCCAACACGGCGAACCTGAACGCACAAACGCACCGCAACCCGACGCGAAACCCACACCGATGGAAACTTTGAACCCCGATTTTGGGTATAACTCTACAGAGCAGGAACGACCCACCGCGGGCGCAGTCGTGCAACTGGCACGACTGGGGCTTTCCGTCGCGGAAATCGCCCGTCAAACAGGCTACGCGCCCGGCGAGGTGGAACTTATCCTGAATCTTAAACGAAGACACCTGGAGGAGGCAGAATGAAATTCATCGGATGGACCGCTTTGGTCGCAGTCGCTCTAATGGGTCTCAACGGCTGTGGCGGTGGGCAGGGACAAGCCATCGCCAAAATCGGCGATAAGACCGTTACCCAGCAGGAGTATCTCCAGCGCACCGAAAAGATGCTCACCCCTGTCGGCTTTGCCAACAATCAGCTCTCCACACGCCCCGCAGGCTACGAAGCGCTGCTGCAAATGGTGCGGGAGCAGGTGCTGCTGGACATGGCACAAAAAGAGGGCGTCGCCCCCACCGAGCAACAGGTGGAAGAGCGCGTCCAGCGTCTTATGAAGGAAGATGCCAACCTGAAACGGATGGTTACCGAGCAGAAAATCCTTACGCTGGACGATGTGCGCCGTCAGGTGCGCGCCCAGCTCATCCAGTTCAACCTGCTCACCAAAGGCGTGACAGTTACAGAGCAGGAAGTCAAAAACTTCTATGAGCAAAACAAACGCAACTTCTATCGCCCCGCAACAGCCTCAGTGCAGGTGCTGATTGTAACCAACCGCGAGACCCGTGCTAAGATCGACGAAGACCTGCGCAAGGGGCTGAACTTCCGCTCGGTGGCGCAGAAATATTCTCAGAACCCCGCGGCAGGCGTGCAATTAGGCGAGTCCGAAGTGCCACTGGAAGGTCCGTTCCCCAACAACCCGCAGGGAGCGTTTCTGGCGCGGCTTGCCGAAATCCTGAAACCGCTCAAACCCGGCGAGACCTCCAACTGGATTCAGGTGGACGCCAACGCTTTCGTGCGGGTCATGGTCGTCTCCAAAACCGCGGGGCGCCAGCTGCCCTATGAAGAGGTCAAAGACCGCATCCGTGAGGGGCTGATGCTCCAGAAAGGGCAGCAGACCAATCGCGACCTCAACGAAGAAATCGCCCGACGCATGCTGGAGACCAAGGTAGATATCTTCCATCCCCAGTGGAAGGAGCAGTACCAGAAGGACATGGAAGAGCTGCGCAAGGCGCTGGAGGAGTTGCAGAAGCAGAAGCAAGCGGCGCAGCCTTCAGGACAGGCGCAATCGCGATAGGCGATGCTCTATCTGGTCGGCTTGGGGGCAGGCGGGGTGCAGGAGATGAGCGCGAACGCGCTCGGCGCACTCCGCCGCGCCGCCCAGGTGCTACTCCGCACGGAAAACCACCCCGCCGTCGCCTCGTTGCGCCTCGCAGGAATCCCCTACATCGTGCTGGAAACCCCCGACCTGCCCGCCGAACCCGACGCGCGCGCTCGCGCCCTCGCCGAAAAAGTGATGCGCCATCTGCAAGACGCCAACCCCGTCGCCTACGCCGTGCCCGGACACCCCCTGATCGCCGAAGACTCCGTGCGCTATGTGCTGGACATGGCGCGGGCACAGAACATCCCGGTACGCATCGTGCCCAGCCGCAGCTTCGTGGAACCCGTGCTGGAGGCGCTCAACTACGAAATGAGTCAGGGACTGCAGCTCATCGACGCAGGCGCTATCACCCGCATCCGCCTGAACCCCACCGTGGCGCAGATAATTTATCAGATTGAAACACCCGAACTGGCAGGGCGCGCCAAAGCCGAACTGCTCCGCTACTACCCGCCCGATTTTCGCGTCGCGCTGGTGCATGCCGCCGGGATGGAAGGCGCCACCGAGGTCAAGGAAATCCCCCTTGCCGAACTGGACCAGCAACGCTACGACCCGCTGACCACGCTTTTTGTACCCCCCGCCACGCAACGCCAGCGCCGCTACACAGGCTTCGAGGGGCTGGTCGCTGTCGTCGCCACCCTGCGCGGTCCCGAAGGCTGCCCATGGGATAAGGAGCAAACCCCCCAGAGCCTCAAGCCCTACCTGATTGAAGAAGCCTACGAGGTGCTGGAAGCGATTGACCGCAACGACCCCGCCGCACTTAAAGAGGAACTGGGCGACCTGCTGCTTCAGGTGCTGATGCACAGCCAGCTCGCCGCGGAAGCGGGGCAGTTCACGATTGATGAGGTGATCGAATCGCTGATCGCAAAATTGATTTCACGCCATCCCCATGTGTTCGGAGATGTGGACGCCCGCGACGCCGACACGGTTCTCAAAAACTGGGACAGAATCAAGCGCGAGCAGAAGGGGCACGATTCGATTCTGGAGGGCGTGCCCCGCGCGATGCCTGCCCTGCTGCGCGCGCTGGAGGTTTCCAAACGCGCCGCCCGTGCCGGGTTTGAATGGGACAGTGTGTTCGGCGTGCTGGACAAACTTCACGAAGAGGAGACCGAACTCCGCGAGGCGCTCCAGCAAAGCGCTCGCGACCGCGTGGAGCAGGAGATTGGCGACCTGCTCTTCACGGTGGTCAACATCGCCCGCCACGCGAAGGTGAACCCCGAAGAGAGCCTGCGCCAGATGGTAGACCGCTTCATCCAGCGCTTCCAGTGGATGGAGGAGCAGGCGCGCGCGCAGGGACGCCCGCTGGAAAGCCTCTCGCCCGATGAATGGGAGGCGCTATGGCAACAGGCGAAACAAGCCACGCACCCCACTCCCTGACGGAGTGGGTCAAAGCCTACGCCCGCGCGCTCGGCTTTGACCTCGTGGGAATCGCCCCCGCTGTGCGCCCGCCCCATGCAGAGGCGTTTCTGCTCTGGCTCCAGCAAGGCTACGCCGGCGAGATGGACTATATGGAGCGCACCGCCGAACAGCGCCTGAACCCCGCCGAACTGCTCCCTAACGCGAAAAGCGCCGTCGTCGTGGGACTGAACTACACCCCGCCCGAACTGCCCCCCACAGACTACCGAATCGCCCGCTACGCACTGGGTGAAGACTATCACACCGTCATCCGCTCCAAGCTGGAGAACCTGCTGAGCGCGTTTCAGGCGCTCTGTCCTGAAGCGCAGGGCAGGGTTTGTGTGGACTCGGCACCTGTGCTGGAGCGCGAGCTGGCGTGGCTCGCAGGCTTGGGATGGTACGGCAAAAACACCTGCCTCATCAACACGCACCGTGGCTCGTATTTCTTTATCGGCGTGCTACTGCTGAATGTGGAACTGGACTACGACCATCCTGCTTTTGGGGGTTGCGGGAACTGCCGCCGCTGTCTGGATGCATGCCCCACGGGCGCGCTGGTGGAGCCTTATCGGCTCGATGCGCGGCGGTGCATCAGCTATCTCACGATTGAGCTGCGCGACGGCATCCCCGAACCGCTTCGCGAGCCGATGGGCGAGTGGCTTTTCGGGTGCGATATCTGTCAGGAAGTGTGTCCGTTCAATCACCCGCGCCCCCATCAGCCGTTGCGTGCAACGCCCACGCAGGAGCCGCGCTTCGCGCCGCGCCCCATGCCCTCGCTGGCAGAAATTTTAGAGATGGATGAAGAGGCTTTCCGTGAGCGGTTTCGAGGCAGTCCCATCAAACGGGCGCGCTGGCGCGGACTGGTTCGCAACGCGCTGATTGTGGCGGGCAACCGCACCGACCCCGCCCTCCTGCCCCTCGTGGAACGCTACTGCCAGCACCCCGACCCCATGCTTCGCGAGCATGCCGAGTGGGCAAAGCGGCGGATTCTGCAGGCATGTTCCGCCCCGACACCTCGCCACTCCATACAGGACACGCCCTCAGTTGCTGAGGAATAGCCCCAGCTTAGGATTCAGGTTCCCTTGAATGCCGGATTCACGCCGATCCATCATGCTAATCAGGATTTTGACGATATAGTCATGCTTGTCATATGCGGGCAGGTCCAGTGTGTATACAAGGGCAGCGGCTTCTTCATAGCGCCCCAGTAGGCGCATCAGCTCAGCCGCCCGCTCCGCGCGCTGAACGTAGGAATCCTCTGGCGACTTGCGCAGCCACTCTTTCAGCGAATTCACAATCCGATCTTTCTCGGCTGGAGTGAGCCGCAAAACGGGGATCAGGTAATTCCACACAAAAGGAACATCCATATCATGGACTTCTGGCAGTTCAAATTCAGTTGTCTTTTCTGCTGGTTTCTCCACGCGCAAGCGGTGCAGCACTTTGGCAAGCTCCATCGCTGGGGGAAAGGGCTGAGGAAGCCGCGTAACTTCCTTGCGTGCAAGCTCCCACTGTTGCCGAGCCATATAATAAGACGCAATCAACTTGCGCAGAGTCATGCGGTACCAGGAATGCCCTATCTCACGCAAAATCTTCTCTGCAGACTCCACGTCGCCAGCCAGCACCCGATACGCGGCAAACTGCGTCAGCGACGCATCTCGCAGGAGACTGTTCTTCGGCAACGCCCGAATCGCTCTGTATGTCTCGTCGCGAATCTGGTTTGCTAACCTGTTGTAGCCTTGAGCGTCCAGCTCAGCGGCGAAATGCACCCTCACGATAGACTCTTTCGGCGTGCTTCGAATTTGGCGCAGGGCTTCCTGCAGTTGCCGCTTCCTGAGCGCGTGGCTTGCCAGCAGAGCGCGTGCCACGCTCCGCTGATGCTCATCCAGAATAGGGATTACTTCCTCCACTTCCCTGAGCTTGCCCGCTTCTGTCAGGGCGTGAAGCAACTGAGCATGTAGCCAGTAGTTGCCTCCTGTGCGCAGGGTGGGCGAACCGAATATCTCCTTGTGATAGCCCTGCAACGCCAGCTGCTTCAGCGTACGAGAAAAGTGGGTACTTATCGGTAAGGTGAATAGATTCTTGGGTGCAAGCGCTTGATTCAAGTTCAGCAGAGCAACCTCCTGACGCCCCTGCTTTGCGTAATGTACAGCGAGCTCTATCTGAATCAGCGCACGATGCTCTGGAATCGCAACAAGCTTATTCAGATACTCGTGCGCTTTTTGCTCCAGCCCTTTTCGAGCATAGGTCGCCCCTGCATAAGCATGAATCAGGTCGAGGGTACGGGGAGCCTCGGAGCGCGCCAGTGAGATGAGTGAAGACACCTCGGCTGGGTCAATCTCAAAAGTATACGCAACCGCCGCCAGCCGTTCACATACAGAACCCAGGGCTGGCACTCTGCCCCTCGGAGGTATAGCGCGAGTAAGCCAGCTCTGGGGATACATCGTGGACAGGGCGTACCGTAGCAAGAAACGAACCTTCTGCTCCTCGGGTAAGCTTGACCAGTTGTCGGGGAGCGGGAGCGGCGCATTCTGCGCACGGAGCCAGAGCGCCACCCCTACCATAAGCACAAGAAACACCACAGCGGCTCCCACTAAACGGCGCATACAATCTCACCTGTGCCCTGTTCGCTATACCTCCAACTTTTCCTGCACGGGAGCGCTCTGGCAGCAGTGATGTGGTTCCATCAGGCTGAGATTACAGCGCAGAAGGGCGCAAATTCATGCGGATGCATCCGAACAAGAACAGGTATAATCCGATAAGGTGATACCATGCCGCATTTGCTGAACCGGATTGTTTGCGACCCGAACATTTTCGGTGGGAAACCGATTATACGCGGGATGCGTATCAAGGTGGAAACAATACTCGCTCTGCTGGAACAAGGCATGACTCCTGAACAGATTCTGCAGGATTACCCCGACCTGGAAATGGATGATATTCGCGCCTGCCTCGCCTATGCACGCGCACTGGTTGCGAATGAGAGTGTCGAACCGCTTGTAGTCGCGGGGACTGAATGAAATTTTTGCTGGATGTTCTGGTCGAGCGCGCTATTGCAGAGTGGCTCCGTGAGGAGGGTTATGATGTGGTAGAGGTCCGTGAAATAGACTCTCACTTACCCGATTCAGCAATCTTACAAGTTGCTTTGCAAGAGAATCGCATCATTATTACGATGGACAAAGACTTTGGAGAGTTAGCTGTCCGACAAGGACACTCCCACTGTGGTATCATCCGCTTACCCGATGTCACTATACTTGCCCGCAAGGCACTACTGCAATCTATCCTGCAAAATCGCAGTGATGCCTTGAGCAAGGGCGCACTTATCACTGTAGGGCGTCAGAAGATACGCATTCGCTACCGTTAGAAGCTATCGTGGTTCGTACTCTATCCTGAGGCACTTCTTATGGAACTCGCCCCCCTTATAAATCGTAATTCTCCCTGAAAGCAACAGGAGAGCGCACATGTTCTCAAACGAAGTGGTTGCGTTGCTTGCGATCGCCCTTGCTGGGCTGAGCCTGCTCCTTCTGTTTATCTCCTTTCGTCAGCGCCGCGGGGAACGCCTTACGCCTTCAGCCCCAAAGACGACTTTCGTGAAGCCTCCCATATCCGCCCATGAGCCTGTGAGTTTGCCCCCCTATCTGGGCGTCCACCCGGCAGAACCGTTCCGTCAACTCGCCGAGCGCGTGGAGAAGGCGTTCACGCCCGAATATTACCAGCAGCTCAAAACGCGCGTGCTGAAGCGCCATCCCCGCTTTTCGGAAGCCCAGTTCGAGTGGACGCTGTTCGAACTGAAGCGCTACTTCATGATGAACCTCGTGCTTCGCAGTGTGCCGATGTTCAGTGAGACCTGCGACGAAATCTGGCACGAGATGCTGATGTTCACGCGCGAGTATCAGGCGTTCTGCGAGCGGATTGCCGGCACAACGATTCACCACACCCCCTACGCCGAGCGCACGCCGATGCCCCGCGAAAAAGCGTGGTTCGATTGGGTCTACACCCACCTCTTCACCCTGACGCCCCACAGTGCCCGCCTGTGGCGTGGCTTTTTCCGAACCCGCCTCCCTAAAGAGCAGGTGGAGTTTTTCCTGCATGCGAGCGACTTTGAGATACGCCAGCGCTTCTTCAACGACGCGCTGGCAGTTAGAGACCCCGAAGTGGCGGCTGTCATCCAGATACTGATAGACCAGCTGCGCGACGAGGTTCACCGAGCCTACACCGCCAAACATGACCGCTTTGCAATTCGCCACGCCCTGCGCTCACAGGACTGGCAACACCGCCCTGATGTACGCGACCTTGCGCCGCTGTGGATGGGCGCCGCGCTGCTACCTGATGCACAGCCTCTCTCCAGACGCGAGCAAGCAGCATCTTATTGTAGCGCTTGCGGCGGATGCGCCTCCTGCTCTGGCGACAATGGTGGCTCAGGAGGCGATAGCGGGTGTGGCAGTGGGTGCGGCAGTAGCTGTGGGAGCAGTTGTGGCAGTAGTTGTGGTGGAGGGTGCGGCGGGGGGTGTGGGAGTTGAAGGGCAAGGTAGCGGTTCAACCAGAAGCATATTGACCCGTAATTGCGTTAGTATTCGTGGGGTATACTGATTGCAGGAGGTGAACGGAAAGTTGCGGTGCGTTCGCGGATTCAGGGCTGGGGGAGTAGTCCTTTCGATGCTGCTCGGAATACTCGCGGTCTTCGCTCAGGATGCACCCAGACTCTACTGGACAGGTACCTTCGGAGGTAGTCGCAGCGAGGCGCGTGGGGTTTCAGGAGACGGCTCCGTAGTTGTGGGCTGGACTATGACAGCAGGAGGGCAACGCCGCGCCTTCCGATGGACCCAGGATGAGGGACTTCAGGACCTTGGCACGCTGGGCGGAAACCTGAGTGAAGCCTATGGGGTTTCGCGGGATGGTCGCGTGATAGTTGGTATCTCCACCACAGCACAGGGTGGGTTCAGCCAGCCGTTTCGCTGGAGCGCCGAAACGGGGATGCGACCGCTTGGAACACTGCAGGGACAGGGACGGGGTGCCTCAGGAGATGGCTCTATCATTATCGCGAATCTGGCAATTAGCTCGCGCCTTGTAGCACATCGGTGGACTGAGCCAGGAGGCTACGAGCGCCTCACCGGATTTCCTGAAGGCGCTCTGGATACAGTGGCAACCTGCATCACACCCGATGGAGCCGCAATTGCGGGCTATTATCGCGATACAAACAACCGCTTCCGCCCCTTCCGCTGGCGAAATGGCACGGTGGAAACTCTACCAACTACCACAAGCGGCACCGCTTTCGGCATCACGGACGACGGAGCAATTGTGGTCGGGCGTGTCGAGATTAGCTCCCCAACAGACTCGCGTCCTGTCCGATGGCGAAATAGCCAGATGGAAATTCTGCACGACTCCCTGCGAGGGGTCGCTTTGGCTACCAATCGTGACGGAACCCTGATAGTCGGTTCCTACACAACGCCTCTGGGGGAGCGCGCTTTTCTCTGGAGCGAACAAGGGGGCTGGATTGATCTCAACCAGCGTTATGCTTCCCTGCTGGGGAACGCGATTCTCTTCTCAGCGACAGATATTACACCCGACGGACGCTTCATCGTGGGGTACGGATTGAATCCGGAAACGAATATCACAGAGGGGTTCCTGCTGGACACCATTCCTGAACCCTCCACGCTGATTATACTGGGGTTCGGCTTGGGAGCCGTGTCGCTTTGGCGCCGAAAAGCGCCAGTCTAAGTCAGGAGGTGAACCAGATGCGCTACAGGATGATATGGCTGCTGGTAGTATGCTGCATCGCTGGCAAGGTGGACTCACAATCGGGCTGGGAAGTGCAATGGCTTCAGTTCCCGAACACCGTGTCTCGTGCGACGGCTTTCTCTCCAGACGGTAGCCTGTTAGCAACGACAAGAGAGGGGGTCGTCTATTTCTGGGAAAGCGGTACCTGGCGCCCGCTCTTCTCGATAACGGGCGCGTCAGAAACGGCTTCAAGCCTGAGTTTCTCCCCGGATGGGCGTCTCCTGGCTGTTGCGGATCTTAGTGGTATCGCTCGAGTTTTTCACACAGACTCGTGGAACCTTTTCACGACATTTTCCCTGCCCTACGGACACCTTTTCTATGTCGCGTTTGACCAAACGGGGCAGCGGATTGCCCTGAGTGGGTCTCTGGCGCGTGTGTGGGAGGTACCGACGGGGCGGCTCATTGCCGAAACTCCCGAGCTGGGTAGTCCCGTCGCGTTCGCCCCCAACGGTCGTTATCTTGCATTCGGCACGCTAAGCACAGGTTCGGTTGTGGTTTACGATGTGGACACAGCCCAAACGATAGCCCAGATACCTGTTCAGGGAACCGTGCAGTTGGGAGGTATTGCTTTCTCGCCAAACGGTCAGTGGTTGGCGTTTGTCAACGGGAACCTGTTCTACCTTGTCCGTACCGACACATGGCAAACTGTGCGCACCTTCCACGACATTCAGGTGAGCAGATACACCGTTCTTGCTTTCAGTCCCGACAGCCAGTATCTATTTGCGGCTGGAGGCTACGCTTCCATGAACAATACAACGGTCTATCCGTTCCGCGTTCTGCGCGTCCCTACCCTGGCAATCGCCGATACTGTGTTTTTGCCTGATTATCTCTTTTCCACGGTTAGCGTACATCCCAACGGACGCTGGGTTGCTATGGCTTGGATGAACCGCGCGCTCACCGTTGTGGACTTGGAGACGCGCACTGCAAGTATTCCGGTCCCCTACCTCGATCGGGCGTATGACATCGCGGTTGCGCCTTCTGGAGAGTGGTATGTTACCGCCGACTCCTTACGCTGGATGTCACGCCGCGACGCTGCAACGGGTCAGCGCCTCTACCGCTCGCCTGACGGCTACCACATCAATCAGCCACTCGCCGTTGCCATCTCGCCTGACGAGACCTTCGTGGCAACAGGAGGTGCTGACAATCGGATCGTCCTCTGGGATGCAGCGACAGGTGCCTATGTGAAAACTCTTACAGGGCATCTGGGTGCCGTGATCGAGATTGCCTTCCTTGATAACGACACCCTGCTTTCGGTGGGCGCGGATGGAACGCTTCGGAAGTGGTCCGTGAGTCGGACCCAGCAAATCCAAAGCCGAACTCTGGGACAGCAGATCCATGCAGCGGAAGTTTCTGGGGATAGGCAGTGGGTCGCGCTCTCAGGACAGGATAGGCGCTTGCGTCTATTCCGGGTCTCTGATTTGCAACAGGTGGCGCAAACCGACCCGCTGGAACTTATCCCTAACCGGGTCGCCCTCTCCAGAACAGGGCGGTACACGGCTGTCGGCTTACCTAACGGGAAAGTCCGGGTCTACTCTTCGGTCAATCTCCAGTTCCGCTACGAGCGCTCCTTCACCAGCATTCAGAGCATGCCACTTGCCCTAACCTTCAGCCTCGACGAGAAGGCACTCCTGGTGGGAAGCGCTCGTGAAAACCGCGTGATTCTCCTGAGCGCCTACACGGGCGATCGGCGTTTCGAAACCGAGCAAGAAGCCGCCTCTGGCATCGCACTGAGTGCATTTCTGCCTGACAATCGCTCCGTGCTTCTGATCCGACACGACACCTCCCACCTGCGGGTGCGATATCCCTTCCAAAACCCAACCAGCGACATAGACGGAGACGGATGCGTTAGCGACTCGGACCTGCTCACGGTGCTGTTCACCTTCGGGCAAACAGGGACGGGCTTACCGGAAGACATTAACGGCGACGGCACTGTAGACGACTCAGACCTGTTGAGTGTGCTTCTCGCTTTCGGCGAAGGCTGCTAACGAACGAAATGCGCTTTTTCAGGAGCGCACTCGCTCCGAAAAGGGCGAATGCGCTCCTCCCCTTTACAGGGTATAATCCCCATGCCATGCGCGTGAGAATCAACGGCGCGGAACGCGAACTGCCCGAAAACACCACGCTATCGCAACTGCTCCAGGAGCGCGGTATTGACCCCCGAATCGTCGTGGTGGAGTATAACTACGAAATCATCCCGCGCGAACGATACCCCGAAATCCAGCTCAAAGAGGGCGATAACCTCGAGATTGTGCAGATGGTGGCAGGGGGCTAACGATGGCGCAGGTGCTGATTATCGGCGCGGGAGTCATCGGTTCGGCGATTGCCTGGGAGCTGCGCCGTCGGGGGACGGAGGTCGCCGTGCTGGAAAGCGTGTCCGAAGGGGGGCAAACCTCTGCCGCCTCGGCGGGGATGGTCAACCCGTTCAGCCTCACACCGGAAGAGAACCCCGCGCTTCCCTTTGCTGTCGAGAGCCGCAGGCAGTTTCCCGAATGGGTCGCGCGCCTGCACGAGGCAACAGGAATTGACGCCGAATGGCAGGCGGAAGGGAGCCTGCGCGTCGCGCTAACCCCCCAAGACGCCGAACAACTGCAGCAGATGGCGCGCTGGGTGGGGCGCTACGAACCCGAAGCACGCCTGCTCTCCCCTGAGGAGGCGCGCCGCATGGAACCCGTGCTACCCGAATCGTGTCAGGGCGCGCTCTGGCTCCCCAGCGAGGGGTGGATACATACCGAACGGCTGATGCACGCCCTGCACCGCGCCCTGCGCATAAGCGGCGTGGCGTTCCATCGGGGACAGCCTGCGATTGGGCTGGTGCGCGAGGGAAGGCGCGTACGGGGTGTGCAGACTCCTGCAGGCACGCTTTTTGCAGAGGCGGTGGTTCTCTGCGCCGGCGCGTGGAGTAGTATCCTGCTGCGCGAACTGGGCTGGCAGGTGCCGATTGAGCCGCTTCGGGGACAGATTCTGGTTCTCCGCGACCTGCCGATTCGCACGACGCGACTGCTGGTCTCGCTGGGGGGTGGCGCGATGGGCTATCTGGTGCCGCGCGCGAGCGGCGAGGCACTCTTTGGGGCAACGCGCGAGCAGGCAGGCTACGATACCCGCCCCACCGTCGGCGGCGTCGCCACCCTGTTGTGCAATCTGGAGCGCATGTTCCCCAGCCTGATGGACGCCACGATTGCCCGCGTGCAGGTGGGACTGCGCCCCAGCACGCCCGACCACCAGCCGCTCATCGGCTCCCTGCCCGACTGGGAGGGGCTTTACCTCGCCAGCGGGCACTCCTATCATGGTATCCTGCTGGCGCCCGCCACCGCGCAGGCAGTGGCAGACCTGCTCGAACACGGCACAACCCAGCTGCCCATCCAGCCCTTTAAACCCGAACGGTTTCGTCCTCAGGAGGTGAGTTAGCGTGCAAACCTATCCGGTGATTCATGCGCCCGCCTTTGACCCCCGCTCCGATGACCCGCTTCGCATTAATGCGCCGCTGGTGGCTAACTGGCTGATTGAGTTTTTGCGTGATGAAGTCAAACGCCGTCGCGGCTTCGAAAAAGTGCTGCTGGGGCTTTCGGGCGGTGTGGATTCTTCGCTGGTGGCGTACCTGTGCGCACGGGCGTTCGGCGCGGAGAATGTGTACGCCTTCATGATGCCCTACAAAACCAGCAGCCCCGAAAGTCTGGAGCATGGGCAGCTGGTGGTGAAGGAGCTGGGCATCCATTCGCGCATTATTGAGATTACGCCGATGGTGGACGCCTACCTCAGCGCCTACGAACCCGACGCCAGCCCCGCCCGAATCGGCAACATCTGCGCCCGCATGCGCATGATTGTGCTGTTTGACCAGTCCGCCAAGCTGAACGCCCTGCCCATCGGCACGGGCAACAAAAGCGAGCGGCTCTTCGGCTACTTCACCTGGCACGCCGACGATTCGCCGCCCGTCAACCCGCTGGGCGACCTGTTCAAAACACAGGTGTGGCAGCTGGCGCGTTATATCGGCGTGCCCGAAGTGATTGTGCAGAAACCCGCCTCTGCCGACCTCATCGTCGGGCAAACCGACGAGGGCGACTTCGGCATCTCTTACCCCAGGGCAGACCGCATCCTGCACTTCCTGACACTGGGCTACTCACCCGAACGGCTGGTGCAGATGGGCTTCCCCCGCGACGAGGTGATGCTGGTCAAAAATAAGGTGGACAGCACCCACTGGAAGCGCCACCTGCCCACCACCGCGATGCTCTCCACAACCGCGATTGGCGAATACTACCTGCGCCCGGTGGACTACTGACGCTCAGGGAACACTTCCTCGCCCAGCCGGTAGAAGTGCCCCCGATGATAGGCGAGCGTGGACTTATGGGGGTTGCCCACAGCACGCAGGGGTTCGCCGACCACCAGCAGGTGGCTCCCGTAAACGCGCCGATCCAGCACGCGGCATTCAAACTGCGCCGACGCGCCCGCAATCAGAGGCGCCTCAATATAGACCGCTGGCTCTGTTGGAATCTGGAACGCCTCTATCTTGTTCACCTCGCGCCCGGAGTGGCGCCCGCACACGCGGGCAATCCACACCTGATCGTCCGCCAGCAGGCTCACACCGAAGGTTTCGGCGCGCTCTATCAGCCCGCGGGTGTAGCGCTCCTCACCCACAAACACCCCAATCAGCGGCGGCTTCAGCGACACGGGGGCACACCACTCCGCGCTCATCGCGTTCACAATCCCATCCACATACACCGTAATCACGCTGACCGAGTTAATAAAACGCCACGCATCGCGCTCAATCTGTTGCAGAGGGGGTGGGGCTGGCTTCATAGGGGAAAAGAATACCTGATGGCGCGCGCCTCCCTCGAAGGAGAGGCGCGCGTTTGCTTCAGATGGCTTTGGTCTGTTCCGCAATCTGCTCCAGCACATGCTTGCGCTGAATCCGCTTGCTGAACAGGGTCTGCATCCGCTTGGCGGTCGCTTTCGCCTCGCGCTCCTGTCCCATCGCTTTCTGGGCATGGGCTAAGGTGAGCATCGTCATACCCAGCGAGATGTTATCCAGCCCGCGCATGGGGTCTTTCTCGCTGGTGGTGATGACAGGCTCCAGCAGTTGCACGCCTTCATCCAGTCGGGGCGCACGCGCCACGAGTTGATTGTTGGGGGTAATCATCTTGAACTCGCGGATTGCGTTGAACCCCTTTACCAGCCGGGCATAAAGGCTCAGCGGATGGTCCGGGTATTGCTCCAGAACCGTCTGCAGGGCGTCGTTGCCAGATTGCAGGGCAGGCGAATCGGACCCCAGCAAGGCAAACAGGGTCCCCACCTGCTCATCCAGCAGCAGCTCCGCCACAACCTGATCTTCAGGTGTCAGAGGGCTGCGCACCATCAGGCGCAGAATGTTCGAGACAACCGTCGAGCCATCAGGCGCATAGTAGATGGCGCGAATTTGATAGGTGCCTATCTGATCGAAGTAAAGCCCCTCTTTTCCGAACCCAATATAGGCGCTTGCGTAGACCGAAGGCGCATGTTCGTTCAGGGTGGTCATCTCAGGGAGCGCACAGTGTTCGATGAGCGGCTCGTACAGTACAATCTCACCGCTGGGTTTGCGGATGGCAATCTGCACATAGCCCTCGTTCGGGTGCAGATGCGCATTCACCTGCTTCTCCCAGAGGCTCATCGAGTAGAGCTTGATCTCCACAACCACCGGCTCTCCGTAGGCGAACGACTTGCGCGATTCCAGCTCGAGTTTGAGCGCTGTTTGATCCACAATAGGCGACGCAAAGACCTGAGGGTCGGTCAGCGCCGCGCCCCTGGCAAAGTCGCTGCCGCCGGGGATGACCGCATCCCGGAATGCATGGCGCAGGTGGATGACTTCCTGGTCGTCGAACTGGAAGGCGAACGCACTCCAGAAGGCGGGCGCGCCCCCCGGATAGTACCATGGATAGTTCATCCACGAGAGCGAGGCAGGACGGTTTGGCACAGGGGGTGTGGCATACTGTTTCTGCCACGAATGGAGCAGGTTAAAGCAGTGTCCCAGCTCATGCACATAGGTGTAGAGCTGCAGTCGTTTCTGCTCGGCGGAGGCGCCGCCAATGCCCCGATGGAAGACCGCACAGCCCTGCCGCTGACGCCCTCGCTGGTCGAACATAATCCCCAGCAATCCAGGTCCCCGTTCGTGTTCGTAGGCAGCCAGAAGCCATACTTTCCACTGAGGGATATCGCGCCATAGACTGAAATGGCTCTCCATCGCCGCGTGCAGTTCCGCGTCGCTCCATTTTGCGTTAGCGCCTGCGCCGCTGATGGGCACCACATTCGAGACGCCTGCAATCTGCAGATCGATACCTGCCTCCTGAAACGCCTTCGGCACGCTCAGCTCGCGCGGGGTCCCACCCGATGGGAGCGAACCGGTGTTGTACGAGTCGAAAGGCGTCACGCCCGCCACGCAGTCAATTTCCAGCTGCACGGCACGGAAGTATCCCGATTCCATCGCGCAGCTGTAGGTCGCTCCAGCATGCCCGGCATCCGTCAAAAAGGTGATGGACGCATTCGCAGGAGGCTGCAGAATCGGCACACGGGGAATTACCACCCGCACATTGCGGTATGGGGTCGTCCATGAAGTGCGGGCACGCCCCGTAATTGTGACCTGAGAGGTGGTTACATGCAGGGTGATGGAGTCCACTACAAACGAACCAAAGTAGCTGGTCGTGGCGCCCGAAATCTGGTAGAAATCCCCGCTCACACGCTGCAGGGGACGACGCCCATCCACATCAACTCGCAGCTCCAGCTCCCAAGCACCCAATCGCCCTCGATAGCGACCACTGACGGCGCGACGGGGCAAAGGAATCCGGGGAATGCGGGGAATTACCCGGGGAACACGAGGTAGAACAGGGTGAGCCGCTTCAACACCTTCTGGAAGCTCCTCCAGAACTTCCTCTGAAAGAGTAACCTCTGGCGAAACGCCCGGCGTAGCAATCAGGGAGCCAACCACTTCCTCGAGGCTCCACTCACGCTCGGCAGCGGGCATCTCGACCTCGTTGGGTACTACAGGATCTTGATGCATCGTTGCACGACCTCCTTAGAGAAATTAAGCCCCTCTCGGAGCAAAGATAGCATACCTTATGAGAAAACAGAAAGTCAACCCTTGCAAAAAATTTTCTTTATCTTCCGTTTTGACTTGTCATTATACATGCGCTTATGCAGCGACTTAATGTCAACGGAAGTGCCAATATAGGAGGCTCTACGATAAGCGGTTTAGCTGCGCTGTTGCAAAGAACGCGAGATTCGGGAAACAGGACGCGGGAACCGCCTCCGTACAGGCGCGGGAGGGGCGCGGCAACCGCGCCCCAGGTGGCGAAACCGGCTGTGTCAGAAGGTGGGACAAGCATCCCTGCAACAGAGCAGGTTCAACCTTTCGGCAACTTGCCCGGGTCGTTTCCTACAGGTAGAAATAAGGCTCGTGCTGGCTTTCGTAGTGGATTTCTCCGTCGCGCACAAAGAAGCGAATGTAGGTATCCTGATCCAGGTCTATGCTCAGGTGGGTATTCCACTGGCGCGTGGGAATCTCCACTTCGAGGTCGTATGTGCCGGGGGGCAGAGTCTGCTCGTAACGCAACGCCAGATTCGTTCGCAAGTCAGTGTGGACATTTGCGAATCGGGCTTCGGGATGATTTTCAAGCCGAATATGAATTGTATCCCCCTGAAACCCATCCTGAAAGTCAATTTGAAGCGTGGGCATGGTTATTCCCTCCGGAGGCAAGTATACCGAATTGCGCAAAACAAGGTACAATATCGCTACAGGCGTGAACGATGGCGTTCAAGACCATTATTGAGCCGTTTCGGATCAAAGCGGTGGAGCCGATTCGCTTCACCACCCGTGAGGAGCGGGAAGCCATTCTCCAGCGCGCCCGCTATAACCTGTTTCTGGTGCATTCCGACGAGGTGATGATTGACCTGCTGACCGATTCGGGCACTTCGGCGATGAGCGCGGAACAGTGGGCGGGCATCATGCGGGGGGATGAGTCTTACGCGGGCAGCCGCAGCTTCTACTTCTTTGAGGCGGTGGTGAAGGAGATTTTTGGCTTTCGCCATGTGATTCCCGTGCATCAGGGGCGCGCGGCGGAACGAATCCTGTTCAGCCTGCTGTGCAAGCCGGGCTGTGTCGTCCCCAACAACACCCACTTTGACACCACCCGCGCGAATATCGAGTATCGGGGCGCTCAGGCGGTGGATTTGCCCTGTCCCGAGTCGCGCGAAACGCAGACCCCGCACCCCTTCAAGGGCAACATGGATGTGGAAGGGCTGAAACGCCTGATTGACGAGGTGGGCGCGGAGCGCATCCCGCTGGTGATGATGACCGTCACGAACAACTCGGGCGGCGGTCAGCCTGTCTCGATGGCGAACATCCGGGCGGTCAGCGAAATCTGCCGACGGTATGGCATTCCTTTCTATATTGACGCCTGCCGATTCGCCGAAAACGCCTACTTCATCAAACTGCGCGAGCCGGGCTATCAGCACAAAAGCGTGCGTGAAATCGCCCGTGAAATGTTCTCCTACGCCGACGGATGTACCATGTCTGCCAAAAAAGACGGCTTAGCCAACATCGGCGGGTTTCTCTGCACCAACGACGACGCCTTAGCCCAGCAAGAGAAAGAGTTGCTGATTCTCACCGAGGGGTTCCCCACCTACGGCGGGCTGGCGGGGCGCGACCTGGAGGCGATGGCGATTGGCTTGCAGGAAGTGCTGGACGAGCATTATCTGGAGTATCGGCTGGCTTCGGTGCGCTATCTGGGCGAGCATATCGCGCGGGAGGGTGTGCCGATTGTGCAACCGCCGGGCGGGCACGCGGTTTATATTGATGCGGGCGCGCTGCTGCCCCACATTCCGCCCCTGCAGTATCCGGGGCAGTCGCTGGTGGTGGAACTCTATCGCGAGGGGGGCGTGCGCTCCTGCGAGATTGGCTCCGTGATGTTCGCCCGCAAGGACCCGCAAACGGGCGAGGAACTCCCCGCGCCCAAAGAGCTGGTGCGCCTCGCCATCCCCCGCCGGGTCTACACCCAGAGCCATGTGGACTACCTCGTGGAAGTGATTCTGAATGTGGCGCAACGCAAAGAGCAACTGCGCGGTTATCGCATCACATGGCAAACGCCCTTCCTGCGCCACTTCAGCTGCCACTTCGAGCCGTTGTGAGGCGATTCTCTGGGGTGTTCAAGGTTCTCCTGACGGCTAAAGCCGTTCCTATGAAACGAAGCCGACCTCCGTCGGCTCAAGTAGCACGCGCATCCCTGCGCGTGAACAGGGGCAGGATGCCCCTGCTACGAGGAGCCAGCGTAGGCTGGCTTTGTCTATTAGGAACGGCTTCAGCCGTCAGGCATAAGGCAGCATTTCTGGAACACCCCCTGATTCGTTTGACACTGTTCCCATGCTATACTTTAGTGGGGGCGAAACAGAGTGGACTACCCGACCAGCACGAAGCCTCTGGTGGAACCGATTTTTGAGGAAAAACCCCTCGCCGAAAGCAGCTGGGGCAATCTGGTCGCGCTGTTGATGCAGGTCAACCGCCCGAAAGCCGAGCTGCTGACCGCGCTCTACGGCAAGGCACTGGAGGCGTACCGCAAATATCAGCAAGTCAAAGCGGAGAAGATGGCGCTGTATGCCCAGCAACGCGAGGAAGACCTGAGCCATAATGCCGAACTTCAGGCACAAATCGCCCAGCTGGAGCAGGAACTGCGCCAGATGGAACAGGACTATCAGCAAGCACATCGGGCGCGCTACGAAGCGTGGGAGCAAGCCTACCTGCAGGCGCGAATTGAGGCAGGTAAGTATGGCTTGAACCTTGCGGGCGAACGCATGTTCTCTGGGGATGAGGAAACATCGCCGCACATTGCGAACGGCTCCGGGAACACGCCGAATCAAGGGGAAGTCAATCCGTCGCCTGCCGTTGCTGACCCTCCCCCACCTGCCCCCCTCTCACGGCTGCCGCGCCTGTTTGCCAGAACGCCCGTGCCCAATCCCTCTGCTGCCCTCGTGCCCGCTTCTGCTGGGAACACGGAAGCCCCCTCAGCACCGGCTCCCCAGGAACCCGACGCGCCTCTGGAGCCGATGACCCTCTCGGAGGCGGTCGTGGAGCAGTCGCTGCCGACCGTAGAGTCGCCGCCGCTACACCCGTGGCTGTGGTGGCTGCTGGTGGTGATTGTGGGCGCGGCGATGGGCTGGCTTGTGGCGACTGCGCTGGGGATAGAGCCAACCGACTGGCAAAACCCCGTGCTGTGGGTGGGAATAGTTTGCGGGGTTGCGTCCAGCCTGCTGCTGAGCGTTGCGCTTTCGGGCGCGGCGGCGGTCGTGGGCGAGTTGTATCACCTTTTTACATGGCAGGAGCGCAAGTCGGCGCGGGTGGCGTGGCTGATTGGGAGCGCGATGCTGGTGCTGCTGACGCTCGTGGTGAGCCTCACTTACTGGCTCGTTGCGCCCCTGTGGCTGGCGGGGCGTAGCGCGCCTCTGCAGGGCGTGATGTTGAGCTTCATCGGCATCATGGGCTTTGCGATGATGGCTGTTGCCTTGCTTCAGGGCTTCCTCAACGGGCGGCGAAACTGGGCAGAACACCGGATTGCGGCGCGTTTGAAACGAGCCGAGCGCGAATGGCACAAAGAGCGTCAGGAGCGCGCACGCCGTCAAGCAGAAACCGCTCCACCAAATCCAGC
>OGCH01000156.1_pt1 | contig 45077 bp, 39 predicted proteins | sample 1570111 | NCBI WGS metagenome assembly OGCH01 (sample SAMN03436243, study PRJEB24508) | hot springs metagenome | biome: Desert Springs; feature: Hot Springs; material: Water | place: USA: Great Boiling Spring, Nevada | collected 2008-12-01 | depth 0 m m | reverse complement strand
AGCTTTTTCCCAGGAACAGCGTACATGTAGCCCAAAAGAAGACGCAGGTTCGCGAGCTTTTGCCACCGATCCCCTGGCATTTTCCCCAAAAGGGAGCCTTTACCATGCACGACCTCGTCGTGGGAAAGGGGAAGAACGAAGTTCTCGGACCACGCGTAAAGTCCGCGGAAGGTAAGGTTGCGGTGGTGGTATTTACGGTAAATTGGATCCAGTCGGAAATACTCGAGGGTATCGTGCATCCATCCCATGTCCCACTTGAACCCAAACCCAAGCCCGCCTGCGTAGGTGGGCCGGGAAACCCCCGGCCAAGCCGAAGATTCCTCGGCGTAGGTTTGGATGTCGGGGAAACGGCGGTAGACCTCCTCGTTTAATCGCCGGAGGAAATGGATGGCATCGAGGTTTTCTCGGCCGCCCTGGGGATTGGGAACCCAAGCCCCCTCCGGCCGGGAGAAATCGAGATAGAGCATGGAGGCCACGGCATCCACCCTAAGTCCATCAGCGTGGTATTTATCAAGCCAAAAGCACGCGCTGGAGAGGAGGAAACTACGAACCTCGTGGCGGCCGTAATTGAAGATGAGGCTTCCCCAATCCGGATGCACGCCCTGCCGCGGATCCGCGTGTTCGTAAAGGTGGGTCCCATCAAAAAATCCCAGCCCGTGGGGATCGGAAGCAAAGTGAGAGGGAACCCAGTCCAGAATCACCCCAATCCCTGCCTGATGAAGCCTGTCTACAAGGTACATGAAATCCTGGGGAGTACCGTAGCGGCTGGTGGGCGCAAAGTACCCGGTGATTTGGTATCCCCAGGAACCGTAAAAGGGGTGCTCCATCACCGGCAAAAACTCCACGTGGGTGAAACCCATTTCTTTGACGTAAGCGACAAGAAGGGGAGCAAGCTCCCGGTAGGAAAGAAAGCGGCCGTTTTCTCCCCTCCTCCAGGAGCCCAGGTGCACTTCATAGATGGAAATCGGCGCATCCAGAGCATTTTTCTTACGGCGCTCCTTCATCCACTTCCCATCGCCCCAGGAATAGGAGAGATCCCACACCACGGACGCGGTCTTGGGCGGGATTTCCGCAAAAAATGCAAAAGGATCAGCTTTCATGCCCTCCCAGCCGTAGCGGGAAACGATGTGGTATTTGTAGAGAGCGCCGGGGCCAATCTCGGGAACAAAGCCTTCCCAGATTCCGGAAACGCCCCGGGGGAAAAGCGGGTTTTTTCCGGGAGTCCAGGCGTTGAAATCTCCCACCACGGAAACCGCCTCGGCATTAGGAGCCCAAACGGCAAAGTAAACGCCAGTTTTTCCCCGCCAGCGTATAGGATGAGCGCCCAAAACTTCGTAAAGCCCGGAGTGGTTCCCCTCGTTGAAAAGCCAAAGGTCGTCATCGGAAAGAAGGGAGGGCCGGTCGCCCAAATCCAGCACCTCTCGGCTCATCGTCCTGAAATCGTACCCTCAAGCTTGCCGGAAAGATACCCGTGGCCTAAGATGCAAATATGCTAAGCGAAAGCGTGAGGAACAAGATTCCTGAGCGCATAAGAGGGCTTGTGGATTTGGCGGAGAACCTCTGGTGGACTTGGCATCCCAATGCCCGTCGGCTTTTCCGGGCCCTCGATTATCAAGCCTGGCGGGAAACTACCCACAACCCCATTCTCATGCTCCGCACCATTCCGCCGGAGCGCTTTCAAGAAGTTTCCCATGATCCCGAATTCCTCGCTCTTTACGATCAGGTGCTTGCCGAATTCCATGAAGATCTGGCGCGAAACCCCTTGGAGCTTTCCGGGCCGGTGGCATATTTTTGCGCGGAATTTGGGATTCATGTTTCCCTCCCCATCTATGCCGGGGGCCTGGGAATCCTCGCCGGCGACACCCTAAAAGAGGCGAGCGACATGGCCCTTCCCATGGTGGGCGTGGGCCTCGTTTACTCCCAAGGGTACGTAACCCAAAGGATCCGCGAGGACGGCTGGCCCGAGGACGTGCACAAAACTATGGACCATTCCGGCCATCCCCTCAGGCCGGTTTTCAAGGACGGCGAGCCCTTATACGTTGAGATCCCCGCGTTCGATCCGCCGGTGCGCGCCCAGGTGCTTTTGGCCCAGGTGGGCCGCGTTCCCCTTTACCTCCTTACCACCGATGTGGAGGGAAATGCCCCTTGGGATCGAGCTATCTCCCAGCAGCTTTATACCACCGATTTGGAACAAAGACTTCGCCAGGAGTGGGTACTGGGAATCGGCGGAACGCGGGCTTTGGCGGCGTTGGGAATAAAACCAGCTGTCGTTCATCTGAACGAGGGCCATCCGGCCTTTGCCCTTCTGGAACGCCTTCGGGAGTTTGTCAAAGAAGGTCTTTCCTTTGAGGAAGCCTTGAGGAAAACCCGGGAGACCACGGTTTTCACCACCCACACTCCGCTTCCCGCCGGCACCGATGTTTTTCCTTTTCACCTTGTGGATCGGTACTTGGGGCCCTACTGCGAGCTTTGTGGCCTTCCAAAGGAAGCTATTCTTGAGCTTGGCACACATCCGAAGGACCCTTCAGGATTCAACATGACCGTGTTTGCCCTGCGGCTTTCCCGCTACGTGAATGGCGTAAGCCAAAGGCACGCGGAGGTAGCCCGCCGCATTTGGGCCGGTGTCAGTTTTCGAAACGAGGAGCCAAAGATCGAAGCCATTACCAACGGCGTGCATCTCTTCACGTGGATCGAACCCCTGCGGGTCCAGCGCCTCCTGGACAAATACCTAGGCCGGGCCTGGCGGGAAAACCCCGAGGACCCCAAAGTGTGGGAAAACGTGGAAAAAATCCCGGATGAGGAGCTATGGGCAGTGCACCAGGGGCGAAAGGAAGCCCTCATCGCGGAGCTCGCGGCCCGGGCAAGGCAGCGCTGGCAAGAGGGCGCTCCCGCCGCCAACATTCTGGCCTTCGGTAGCCTCCTTGACCCCAATGTCCTCACCTTGGGCTTCGCCCGAAGGTTCACAGCGTACAAGCGGCCGGATCTCCTCCTTTTCGACGTCGAGCGGCTGAGGAAGTTGGTCACCGATCCCTCGCGGCCTGTGCAGATCATCTTCGCGGGAAAGGCGCACCCGGCGGATATCGAGGGAAAGCGGCTGATCCAAAAAGTCTTTCGGCTCGCCAAAGACCCCGCTTTCGCAGGGCGTATCGCCTTTGTGGAGGAATACGACCAGCACTTGGCTCGCTTCCTTGTGGCCGGAGTGGATGTGTGGGTGAATACGCCCCTTCCGCCCCTGGAGGCCAGCGGCACAAGCGGGATGAAAGCCTGTGCAAACGGCGTCCCTCATCTTTCCATCCTCGACGGCTGGTGGCCGGAGGGGTTCAATGGCCAAAATGGCTGGGCCTTCGGCGGGGAAGAGATCGAAGGAGACCGCACCGCCCAGGACGCCGCCGAACTCTACCGCATCCTCGAGGAGAAAGTCATCCCCCTTTACTACGAGCGCGGGACGGACAACATTCCCCATGGGTTTGTGCGCATGATGAAGGAAGCCATAAAGTCCGTAGCGCCTCGGTTTTGTACAAGGCGCATGCTCAGGGAGTATTGGGAAAAGTTTTACCTTCCTGCGGCAAAAGGAGGATGAATGCGTCTCCTTATCCTTTGTTTTTTGGCCTTGAGTGCCTTGGCAGGGGAGGTGCAATTCCTAAAACCCGCAAGTTGGCTGGGGGATCTTTTGGTCACCGATCTCGGCGCTGTCCTAGGCGCCGCGGGGAAAATTCTCGTCCTAGACGAAACTGGGAAAGTTCGGGGCGAGCTTCCTTTCCCGGGCGGGCAAATTCAGGCCCTTTCGTGGCACAAAGAGAAAGGGGTTTTGGCCGCTGGCGGATGGAATCTTATACGCCTTTGGAAATGGCCTTCCGGTGAAGTCCTTCTCGATATCAGCGGGTTCGGAACCATGGCCAGGAGCCTCGCCTTTTCCCAGGACCTCCTCCTCTGCGGAGGGACCGACGGCCGGGTGCTTGCCTTTGATCTTGAGGGAAAACTCCTTTGGAGTTTGCGGGCCCACGAAAGCACCGTGTGGGGCATAGCCACTTCTTCCGGCTTTTTCGCCACTGCTGGCTCCGACCGCGCCGTCCTTTGGGAAATCGAAAGCCGAAAGGAAATCTTTTCCTTCCCCGGAAGGGCTTGGGATGTAGCCTTCTCCCCGGACGGTTTCTCCTTGGCCGCCGGCGCTGGGAAAATTTTGAAAATCTGGGACACCGCTTTTGGGCTTCCCCTCCTTGAGGTTTGGGCCCACGAGAGCTGCACCGTTACCCTCGCCTTTTCTCCGGACGGGAAATACGTGGCCACCGGTTCCCTGGACAAAACCGTAGCCCTTTGGAGCACGGAAACCGGCGGTTTGCTCCAGAGGGTCACGGGGTTCCCCGCGATCCTTCGCGCGGTGGCCTTCAGCCCCAACGGCAGGCTCCTTTGGGCCGGCGCAGAGGATGGCACCGTCGCCCTCATCCTCATCCCTTAGCCCTTTGTCCTCCCCCGTTTTCTCTGTAGACTTTGGCGATCCACCAAATTTTTGAGAAAAAGTCCATAGGGGGCGCGATGTATCAGAGGCGGGTGCAGCAGACGGGCGGAGGCACGTACCTCGTGACTCTGCCCAAGGAATGGGCGACGGAAATGGGCGTGGGCCAGGGAAGCCCGCTGAACCTCGTTCCCACACATTCGGGCGGGCTTTTGCTCCTCCCGCCCACCGTGCGGGAGCGCAACCGCTGCCAAATCCTCATGGAAGGGAAAACCCCCGTGCAGCTTTTACGGGACATTATTGCCCACTACATCGCCGGCTTTGAAATCATCGAGGTCATAGGAAAGCGAATCCGACCGGAAGAGCGCCGAACTATTCGGGAGATCGCGCAATCCCTGGTGGGAATGGAGATCATAAGCGAAACCCAATCCGCAGTGGTCCTTGGCTGCATTGCCAACGTCCGCGATTTTCCTGTAGACGGAACGATTCAGCGCATTTTCGGGATCACCGCGGCCATGTGGGAAGACGCCCTGCAGGCCTTCTTGAGCGGGGATGAGGAGCTGGCGAGGGATGTAATCGAGCGCGATGGGGATGTAGATCGCCTGGTTCTCCTCGTTTCCCGACAATTCGGCCTTCTTCTGCGGGACCTTCTCTTGGAGGAGGAAGTGGGAAAATCCCGCCAGGAATTCTGGCACTACCAAAGCGTGGCGGACCAGTTGGAGCGGGTGGCGGACCACGCGGTTAAGGTCTGCCGAGCTGCCTTGGCTTTGGTCGCCCCCCCTCTTCCCGAGTTTGGGGAGAAACTTCGGGCCTTTGCCGAGGTTTCGCAAACGGTGATTGCCCAAGCCATGCAAGCCTTTCAGGAGCGCGACCCGAGGAGAGCGAACGCCGTTTTAGAGAGGAAGGAAAAGTCCGAAGGGGTTCTCCCCTGGGTTCAGGTGGCAGCCCGGGACCAACCGGAAAACGCTCTTTCCCTCTCCATCGCCGTGGACAGTCTCCTCCGCATCCGCGAGCACGGGTACAACATCGCGGAAATCGCCCTGGACATCTCCGTTCCCTCGGCATACGCCCGTAAGCCCACAGGTTAGAAACCTGGCCCAACGTCTCCTCGGGTCTTATCATGGGTGCGCTGGGGAAAGGCCGAAGCTTTTTCCCGGCCGGAGGTGAAAAAGTGCGAGAGCTTGTGGTGGCCGGGATTGCTGTGGACGAGGAAAGCGGCGGGCCTGTACTGCTTTTGCGGGACCCCGCGGAAAAGGACCACTTCGTCCCCCTTAGGATCGGCGAAGCGGAGGCCATGTCCATTGTCCTGGGACTCCGGGGTGAGCCCACGCCCCGCCCCCTCACCCATGATCTCCTCCTGAGCGTCCTTGTGGCCCTGGAAGCCACCTTGGAGGAGGTTTCGCTGGATAAGCTCGAGGAGGGGATCTGCTACGCTTCTTTGCACATTCGCCGCCCAAGCGGCGAAAGGGTGCAGGTGGATGCTCGACCCTCGGATTCCGTGGCCTTAGCGATTCGCAGCGGATCGCCCATCCTCATTGAGGAGGAGGTTTACGAGGAGCTCGTTCAGGAGATACCCGGGTTCATGCCGTGATCCTGGCGGCGGATATCGGGAATAGCCTCATCACCCTGGGCCTGCACGACGGCGAGGCCTGGCGGGCGCGCTTTCGCCTGCGCACGGTCCCTGAGAAAACGGCCGATGAATATGCCGTGCTCCTCCAAAACCTTTTCCGCTTGAGGGGGTTGGAAGACGAGGTTTCGCGGGTAGTTTTGGCGAGCGCTGTTCCTCCCCTCGTTCCGGTGTTTCAGGAATTGGGAGAGGGGTGGCTTGGAGCAGAGGTTTTAGTGGTGGGACCGGGCGTACGCACAGGCCTCAGCATCCGCACCGATAATCCCGCGGAAGTGGGGCCGGATTTAGTGGCCAATGCCGTGGCCGCTTACGCCCGGTTCCAGGGAAATTGCATTGCCGTGGATTTCGGCACGGCCACGAGCTTTGTGGCTGTGGCGGAGCCCGGGATGCTTTTGGGTGTGGCCATTGCTCCCGGGTTGCGCACGGGGATAGAGGCTTTGGCCGAACGCACCGCCCAGCTTCCCCGCGTTCCTCTGGGTCTTCCCAGTTCGGCCCTAGGCCGAAATACCGTGAGCGCCATTCAGGCTGGAACGATCTTGGGCCATGCGGCCCTCGTGGACGGCCTTGTGCGGCGAATACGCACCGAACTGGGAGGAAAAGCCAAGACCGTGGCCACAGGTGAATGGGCCACCCTCCTTTCCCCGCTCCTCTCCGAAGTGGAGGCGGTGGACCCCTGGCTGACATTAGAGGGCCTGCGCCTCATTTCCGCCCGTAACCCTTGAAGGCTTGAAGCAACTCCGGCGGCCGGGTAAGGTGGAGGCGGAGGTGACACTCCTAAAAGGAGGTGACACTCCGTGCGCAAACTTTTCCTCTGTTTCGCCTTTTTGGGTCTTTCGGTTCTAGGAGCGGAACTTCGGGTTGCGATCTCCACCGAGCCCCCTTCCCTTGATCCCACCACGAACGCCGCGGCCGTGATCCGTCTCCTTTTGCAACACAACCTCTACGAAAACCTCGTTCAGGTCAACGAAAATGGCGAGATCGTCCCCATGCTCGCGCAAAGCTGGGAGATCGCCGAGGACGGAAAAACCTACACGTTTTACCTCCACGAAGGGGTCCTTTTCCATGACGGGACCCCGTGCGATGCCGAGGCCGTAAGGAGGAGCTTCCTCAGGGCTAAGGACAAGGGCCGGGGGATTGTCCACCCCGAGTATTTCGCCAATATCGCGGAAATCCAAGTTCTGGATGAAAAAACCGTGCGGTTCGTTTTGCAAAGGGAGGACGCGGCGTTTCTCACTTTGCTCGCTTTGGGCGATGCCGTGGTCGTCCCGGATCGGGATGATCTGGGAAGAAATCCGGTGGGAACTGGACCATTCCGCTTTGAGCGCTGGGATCCTGGGTATCAACTGAGGCTTGTGCGTAACCCCCAATATTGGCGGTCGGGGTACCCGAAGCTCAACGGGGTGATCTTTCGCTTTATTCCTGATCCGGCCGCGCAGCTTTCTGCCCTGCGGACAGGCGATGTGGACGTGATCGCCGAGGTGACCCCGGAAATCGCCCAAACCCTCCAGGGCCAGGAAAATTTCACCGTCCTTTCCGCCCCCCAAGACCTCGTGCAGATCTTGGCCGTCAACAAAACCCGCGCGCCTTTCCATCAACCTGAGGTGCGCCAGGCTATAGCCCATGCCATAGATCGCTCCCAGCTCATCCGCCTAGTTTCTTTGGGCTTCGCCTCGCCAGTGGGAAGTCACCTTGCTCCCAGCGCTCCCTACTATGCGGATATGACCTGGCTTTACCCCCATGATCCCGAGCGCGCCCGCGCGCTTTTGGCCCAAGCCGGATACCCCCAGGGCTTTTCCGCGACTTTAACCCTTCCCAGCAACTACGCTTTTCACGTGCGCACCGGTGAGGTACTCGCGGCTCAGCTTGCCCAGGTGGGCATCCGCCTGAAATTGGAGCTCGTGGATTGGCCCACCTGGCTTGAGCGCGTTTATGGGCAGGCGGATTTTGACCTCACGGTGATTGGGCACGTGGGACGGCTGGATCCGGCTTTGACTTTGGCTTACTACGGCGCGGACCGCCCGGATTACTACTTCCGTCGGGGATGGGAAAACCCTGAATTGAACGAGCTTCTTCGGCGAGGGGCCGTGACTTCTGACCCCAAGGCCCGCCAAAGCATCTACACCGTGGCCCAATACCTCATCGCCCGGGACGTGGTGAACGTTTTCCTCCAGGCCCCGCATCGGATCGTCGCTTTTCGCCGGAACGTCTCCGGCCTTCGCCTCTCCATCCTCTACGTCTTGCCCCTGGACGAAGCGGAAAAGCTGTAGAGGAAAAGAGGCCGGAGACGGGGATCGAGAAAATCCCGGAGAAAGTCGCCTAAAACGTTGAGTCCCAAAACGGAAAAAGTGAGGATGAGGCCGGGAAAAAGCGCAGGATAAAGGGAACGAAAGAGCCAGCTTTGCGCTTCCAAGAGCATCCTTCCCCAGGTGGGATGCGGGGGCTGCACGCCTAGCCCTAGGTACGAAAGGGAGGCCTCCGCCAAAAGGGCTGTGCTCAGGGAAAACGTGGCCTGAACTAGGAGGGGAGAGGCAAGGTTAGGGAGCAGGTGACGAAAGAGAATGCGGGCGCTTTCCGCGCCGGTGGCGCGGGCCGCGAGAATATACTCCCTCTCCCGAAGTTCCAATGTTCCGGCGTGGGCGAGGCGGAAGAAATAAGGGAAATTGAACAAGGCCAAGGCCAGGATGACGCCCCCAAGCCCGCGGCCCAAAACCACCGCCAGGATCAGGGCCAAAAGAACCGGGGGGAAAGCGAGAACTCCATCGGAAACGCGGAGGAGAACTTCTCCCCAAAAGCCCCGGAAATATCCGGCCAATAGGCCGAAAAAGATCCCGAGAAACCCGCCGGCGCTCACGCTGAGGAGGCTTACGGCAAAGCTGGCGCGGCCGCCCACCATGACCCGGGAAAGGAGGTCCCGGCCAAACCAGTCCGTGCCCATGGGATGGGAAAAACTGGGCGAAAGAAAAGGCTCGGCCACCAGCAATTCCGGGGGGAAAGGCTGCCAAAAAAGCCCCAAAAGGACGAGGACGACCCCAGGAAGAAGCAGAAAAGTGCCGAGGAAAAGGCGGATCACGAGGAGCGGATCCGGGGGTCCAAAAGCCCATAAGCCCAGTCCGCAACGGTACTTGTGGCGACCACCATCGCCGTCACCGCCGCGGAAATCCCCAAAAGAAGGGGAATATCCCGGCCGAAGGCCGCCTCCACCGCGTAATAGCCGAGTCCGGGAAGATTAAAAACCCGCTCGATGACGAGCGCGCCCGCAAGGAGCCTTCCGAAAGTGAGGCCAAGCCCAGCCGCTAAGGGGATGAGGGCGTTGCGCAGGGCATGTCTTAGGAACACCGCCCTTTCCGAAAGGCCCTTGGCGCGGGCGGTCCTCACGAAATCGGAAAAAAGAAGGTCCGCGAGCACCGCGCGGCTGAGGCGGGCAAAGTAGGCTGCCCGCGGAAGGGCCAAAGCCAAAGCCGGCAAAACGAAGGAGCGCCACGCTCCCGAACTCTCCCATCCCAGAAAGATGGCCGGAAACCAACCAAGCCGTTCCGCAAACAAACCCACAAGCAAAATGCCCAACCAGAATTCCGGGATAGCTAAGAACGTCTGATTCGCAAGGGAAAGGGAAAGGTCGAAAACGCTCCCCAGCCGAACGGCGGAAAGGAGGCCCCACAAAATCCCGAGAAAAAAAGAAAAGAGGGCCACCGCGCCCGCGAGGGGAAAGGTGAGGGCTAGCCCGCGCCGAAGGAGCTCAGCCACCGGAACTTTGTCATAGCGGAAAGAGAAACCGAGATCGCCATGCAGCGCTTGAAACAACCAGGAGAAAAAGCGGGCAAACCAGGGTTTGTCCAGCCCCAGCGCCTGACGTACTTCCTGATAGCGTTCCGGCGAGGCCTCAGGCCCAAGCATGAGGCGGGCGGCATCGCCGGGAAGGGCGGTAAGGACCAAAGAAACGGCCATGGTCACCAGGAGGACCGTGGCAACCATGGCCGTCGTGCGCACCAGAAAGAAACGGAGCACGAAAAGGGGCCTTAGCCCTTCGCCACCTCCGCTTCAACTTTTCGCAGCGCTGCCTGGGCCGCAGCCAGCCTCGCCACGGGAATCCGCCAAGGCGAAGCGGAAACATAATCGAGCCCGATTTCGTGGCAGAAGTGAATCGAGCGGGACTCGCCTCCGTGCTCGCCGCAGATCCCCACGGAAAGATCCGGCCTGGTTTTGCGGCCCTTCTCCACAGCGATGCGCATGAGCTCGCCCACGCCCTTCCGATCGATGGTCTCAAACGGATCCTCCGGGAGAATCCGGCGCTCGAGATACTCCCGGATGAATTTGCCCGCGTCATCGCGGGAGTACCCGAAGGTCATTTGGGTGAGGTCGTTGGTGCCAAAGGAGAAGAACTCGGCCTCGCGGGCGATCTCGTCGGCGGTGAGGGCTGCCCTGGGTACCTCTATCATTGTCCCCACCTTGAAGTGGATCTCCACGCCCTCCTCAGCCATCACTTTCCTGGCGATTTCCGTAACGCGCTCCCGCATGATCCTCATCTCGTTCACGTGGCCTACGAGGGGGATCATCACCTCGGGTTTCGGGTTTAGCCCTTCCTTTTTGAGCTTTGCTGCGGCCCGGAAGATCGCCTCCACCTGCATGTCGTAAAGATCGGGATGGGTGATGCCCAGCCGCACCCCGCGGTGCCCAAGCATGGGGTTGAATTCCTGAAGGGACTCGATGTAGGCCCTAAGCTCCTCGAACTCCATCCCCAGCCGCTCCGCGAGGGACCGAATGTCCTTCTCCTCTTTGGGGAGGAACTCGTGCATGGGCGGGTCCAAAAGCCGGATGATCACGGGTTTGCCGTCCATGACCCGGAGGATCCCCTCGAAGTCGGAGACTTGCATTTTCGCGAGTTCCTGGAGGGCCCGTTTTCGTGCTTCAGGATTGGGGGCGACGAGGGCTTCCTGCATGAAGGGGATGCGCCCTTCGCCGAAGAACATGTGCTCTGTGCGGCAAAGGCCGATCCCTTCAGCGCCGAAAGCGAGGGCAACTGCGGCCTGATCGGGCTGGTCAGCGTTGGCGCGGACCCCAAGCTTCCGCCGCGCATCCGCCCAGGACATGAGCTTCGCAAAAAGCCGGTAAATCGGGGCTTCCTCGGGCTTGAGGGTCTTCGTGATGAGAACTTGCACAACCTCGCTGGGCTGGGTCGGGATCTTTCCGAGGAGGACCTCGCCGGTGGTGCCATCGATGGAGAGCCAGTCCCCTTCGCGCAGGACCTCCCCGGCCACTCGGAGCTCGCGCTTTTCGTAATCGATGTGGAGGGCCTCGCAGCCCACCACCGCCACTTTTCCAATTTGGCGGGCGACGACGGCGGCATGGGAAGTGAGGCCGCCGCGGGCGGTGAGAATCCCTTGGGCCGCGGCCATGCCGCGGATGTCGTCCGGCGAGGTCTCGTGCCGCACAAGGATCACCGGGCCTTCTTTGGCCATTTCCTCGGCTTTGGCTGCGGAAAGGGCGATCCTTCCGGAGGCCGCGCCCGGCCCGGCAGCCAGTCCCCGCGCCAAAACTTTGGCTTTCGCCTTTTCCCTGGGATCAAAGATGGGCTGGAGAAGCTGGGAAAGCTGCTCCGCAGGATCGATGCGCAAAATGGCCTCGTCCTCGGTGATAAGGCCCTCCTCCGCCATCTCCACGGCGATCCTCACCGCGGCAAATCCCGTGCGCTTTCCGGAGCGGGTCTGCAAAATGTAGAGCTTCCCTTCCTCGATGGTGAACTCCACATCCTGCATGTCCCGGTAATGCCGCTCCAAAAGATCGCGAATGCGCAGGAGTTCCTGGTAGACCTCGGGCATGGCCTCTTCAAGGGAAATTTGGGAGGGATCGGTCTTCGCGCTCTTCGAAATGGGGTTTGGGGTGCGGATCCCGGCCACCACATCCTCGCCCTGGGCGTTGAGGAGAAATTCCCCATAAAGCCGGTTTTCGCCGGTGGCGGGATCCCGGGTGAAGCAGACACCTGTGCCGGAGCGGTTCCCGAGGTTCCCGAAAACCATGGCCTGGACGTTGACGGCCGTTCCCATTTCCTCGGGAATGCGGTAGAGCCGGCGATAGACCCGGGCCCGCTCGTTCATCCAGGAGCGCACTACCGCCTCAATCGCGCCCCAAAGCTGTTCCCAGGGGTCCTGGGGGAAGGTCTTTCCCGCCCGGCGGATGATGTCCTTGTAGCGGGCCACAAGCTCACGGAAATCCTCAGCGGTGAGGTCAAGGTCCGAGGAGGCGTTTCGTTCGCGCTTGAGCTCCTCCATGGCTTGACCAAAGGGATCGATCTCGTCCTTGATCCCCAAAACGACGGATCCGTACATGGAAAGAAGCCGGCGGTAGGCATCGTAAGCGAAGCGGGGAGAAGTGCGGGAGGCCAATCCCTCCACGGATTGATCGTTTAGGCCCAAATTGAGGATGGTATCCATCATTCCGGGCATGGAGACAGGCGCGCCGGAGCGCACGGAGACCAAAAGGGGATTCTCCGGGTCCCCGAATTTGCGGCCTGTGGCCTCCTCCAAAAAGCGCATGCCCTGGCGGACTTGTTCCGTCAAGCCCTCCGGGTATTTGCCGCCATTTTGGTAGTAGTAGCGGCAAACTTCTGTGGTGATGGTGAATCCCGGCGGAACTGGGATTCCAATGGCCGCCATCTCCGCGAGGTTTGCGCCCTTCCCGCCGAGGAGGTCCTTCATTTTCGCGCTTCCCTCGGTCCTTCCGGCACCAAAAAGATACACGTATTTCGCCATCCTCACCCCCTAACAAGGGCCCGGGCGAAATCCTCGGCGCGGAAAGGAATCAAATCTTCCATCTCCTTTCCCACCCCCAGCCAGAGGATGGGAAGGCCGAGCTTTCGCACTACAGGAAGCACCGCGCCGCCCCGGGCTGTGCCATCGAGTTTTGTCACCACCATCCCTGTAAGCTCCACCGCCTCGTGGAAGAGCTGGGCCTGGGAAACGGCGTTCTGGCCTACCGTGGCATCCACCACCAAGATGCGCTCATCCGGCGGCCGGCCCAAAAGTTTTTCCACCACCCGCCGGATTTTCCCAAGCTCCTCCATGAGCGGCTTTTTCGTCTGGAGCCGGCCGGCGGTATCAACCAAAACTATATCATAGCCGGAGACTTTGGCGTGCGCCAGGGCATCGTGCACCACCGCGCCTGGGTCCGCGCCGGGCTTTTGCGCCACCACCTCTAGCTTCACCGCGGCACCGAGCTCCTTGAGCTGGTCAATGGCCGCAGCCCGGAACGTATCCGCCGCGACCAAAAGGGGCTTCCTTCCTTCCATGGAAAGCCACTTCCCCACTTTCGCCACCGTCGTGGTTTTTCCCGATCCGTTTACGCCAACAAAAAGAAGAACGGAAAGCCCGCTTGGAAGAGAAAAAGCGCGCTCGGCCTTCTTCAGCTCCGCGGCGATGATCCGCTCCACCGCATCCAAAAGCTCATTCCAGTCAAAACGCGCCGGAAGCTTTTCTTCAAGGGCCTTGAGGATGCGGCTGGTTTCCTCGGGCCCAACATCCGCGGAAAGCAGGGCCTCCTCCAGTTTTGCCAAAAGCTCCTCGCTCTTTTGCCCCTGAAAGACCGCGCTGATTTGAGATAAAAGCCCTTCCCTTGTGCGGGAAAGACCAGCCCGAATTCGCTCCCAAAAACGCGCTTCCGCCATTTACATCTCCTCGGGAGCGGACACACCGAGGATGGATAAGCCCCGAAAGAGGACGAGTTTAAGTCCAGCTAGAAGCGCCAAGCGGGCAGGTGTGGCCTCGCCCTGCCCCAAAATGCGCACCCGCGCATAGTACTCGTGGAAAATCCCGGCCAAACCCTCCAAGTACTCACAGAGAAGGTGTGGGGAAAAACCGAAGGCGGAGACACGAAGGACATCGGGGAATCGGTCGAGCTCGCGGATGAGGCGCAGCTCATCGGGATCGGAAAGGGGGGAAAGATCCAGGGAAAGGAAATCCTCGGGCATTTCTCCCCGGGCTTGGGCCTCCCGAAAAACAGAGGCGATGCGGGTGTGGGCGTACTGCACGTAGTATACGGGGTTCTCCAGGCTCTGCTTTTTCGCAAGCTCAAAATCAAAAACGAGGTGGCTTTCGGGCTTGCGCATGACCATAAAATAGCGGGTGGCGTCGCGGCCGACTTCGTCCACAAGGTCCTTGAGACGGAGGAAGCGGCCCGCTCGGGTGGACATTTTCTCGATCCCCTCCGCGCCCTTTAAGGTCACGAATTGGTGCAAGCAGTAGCTCAAGAAATTCTCGGGAAGCCCCAAAAGGCGCAGGGCGAGCTTCACCTGCTGTTGCTCCTCCACGTGGTCCGCGCCCTGGACGTCCACCACCCAGTCGAAACCGCGCCGGAACTTGTCGAGGTGGTAGGCGATGTCCACCATGAGGTAGGTTGGGGTGCCATCGGAACGAATGAGGACGGGATCGCGGGAAAGACCATGGGCTTTGGAGGAAAGCCAGATCGCCCCGTCCTTTTCGTAAACGGCCCCTTTTTCCCGAAGGATACGGAGCACCTCGTCCACGAGCCCTTTCCGGATGATCTCCCCTTCCCGCGTCCATACATCAAAGCGCACCCCGATGGCCTCGAGGTCCTCCTCGATGAGGCGGAGCATGCGGGGGACCACCTCCGCCCGGAAAACGGCTTTGGCCTCGGCGTTCCACTCGGGATAAGCGTTTCCAAATTTTTGCGCGAGTTCCTCCCCGATGGGAATGAGGTAATCGCCGTGGTAGCCGCCTTCGGGGATGGGCTGAGGATCTCCCAGGGCCTGGCGGTAGCGCGCCCAGAGGGACTGAGCCAAAAGCTCGATCTGGCGGCCCTCATCGTTGAGGTAATACTCCCGGGTCACTCGGAACCCGAGCTCCGAAAAAAGGTTAGCCAAAACGTCACCCAGGGCAGCTTGCCGGCCGTGCCCGATGGTGAGGGGACCGGTAGGGTTTGAGGAGACGAACTCTACTTGGAGATGCCGCCCCTTCCCGTAATCGGCTTTTCCGTAAGCTAAACCCTGGCCCAGAATTTCCCGGAGAACCCCGTGCAACGTTTGCGGCCGGAGGAAAAAATTGAGGAAACCCTGGACGGCCTGAACCTCCCGAAAAGCGGGATGGGGGGAAAGTTTGCGGGCCAGTTCCTGGGCGAGGGCTGGCGGGGGCCGGCCAGCTTCCTTCCCCAAAAGGAAACAAATGCGGGTGGAAAGATCGCCGTAATCCGCGCGGCTCGGCCGATCTACCGGAATTTCCTCGGGCGGGGAAAGGCCCAGGCGGTCCAGGGCGTCCCGTACGGCTTCCTGGACCAGCGCCTCCAGTCGCATTTATTTTTCGATCACGAAGCGAATACCGGTTTTGATCTCGCCCCCGATTTCTACGTCGATGAAGCCCGGGGTCACTTTGATCTCCGCTTCGCCCTCGCGTTCCACAAGCCTGCGGGCGATGGCGATGGCTTTGACGGCCTGGTTTACGGCGCCGGCCCCGATGGCATGGGCCTCGACGATCCCATCCTCCTCCAACGCGCCGGCAATGGCTCCCGCTACCGCTTTGGGATTGGAAGTGGCCGCTACTTTGAGGATCTGCATATCTCCTCCTTGTTTGGCGAAGAACTTTGGTCCCAGGATTCTAGCGGCCAAGGCCACGGGGGGCAACAGGGATTGGAGGTAAGGCCAAAATAAACTACGATCAAGTGATGGCGCGGTGGATTTTGCATGTGGATATGGACGCCTTTTACGCCGCGGTGGAGGAGCTGGACCACCCAGAATTTAGGGGAAAGCCGGTGATTGTGGCCGGGCCCGCCCCGCGGGGGGTGGTGGCTACCGCTTCCTATGAGGCGCGAAAATTTGGGGTCCGCTCGGGAATGCCCACGGTTAAGGCCCAGCGGCTTTGCCCACAGGGCATTTTCCTTCCGCCGAGATTCGAGCGCTACGAGGAGAAAGCCCGGGAGATCCGGGCCATCCTCCAACTCTATAGCCCCCTTGTGGAGCCCATCTCCCTCGACGAGGCCTTCGTGGATCTCACGGGAACGGAGCTCCTTCACGGTCCGCCCGAAAAGGTGGCGGAAGATATTCATAAGCGCATCCCCAAGGAAACCGGGCTTTCCTGCTCCGTGGGCCTTGGGCCGAACAAGCTTTTGGCCAAAATGGCCTCGGACTCGGCAAAACCTGGAGGATTAAGGATCGTGCGGCCGGAGGAAGTTCAAAGCTTTCTCGATCCCCTGCCCGTAGAAGAGCTCTGGGGGATAGGCCCAAAGACGGCGGCGCGCCTTGCGGAAAAAGGGATCCGCACCGTGCGGGATTTGCGGGAAGTGTCCCTTTCCCTTTTGTGTTCCTGGTTTGGGCAGAAAGGTGGGGAAGCGCTGTGGCGCTTGGCCCGCGGGATCGACGAGGACCCCGTGGTCCCTGTTCGGGAAGCCAAATCCATCTCCCACGAGACCACGTATCCCGCGGATCTTTTTGATCCTGTGGAAATAGCTGCAGAGGTGCGGCGCCTGGCTTTCCTTGTGGCCGATCGGCTGCGCGAGGAGAAACTTTTAGCCCAAACGGTGCAAATTAAGGTTCGCTTTTCCGATTTCACTACCCTCACCCGGCAAACGAAGCTCCCCGAGCCCACGGATCATCCGATCCTTTTGGCTGCGGAGGCCGCTGGGCTTCTTTCCCGGGTGAAGATCCCTGTGGACCAAGGGGTTCGGCTTCTCGGCGTGGGCGCCGCAGATCTTTTCCCAGCCCGTTTCCAGCCCCTCCACCTTTTTGTGGACGCAAAGCTTGGGGAAGCCCTTCACCAGATTCGGGAGAAGTTCGGGCCGGAATTCCCGAAGTTCTCCGGGGCTAGTCCGCGGTGAACTTTTGTGCTACGATTTTTCGCCATGTTTCGCTATCTTCTTTTGCTCTTTTGGGCGATGCCTGCCCTGGCCATTAACATCTGCCAATACCAAGCGCCCACGACGAATATTTTGCGGGCCACGGCGGGCTTTAATTATCGGTATTTGGAGGACCCAGCCACGCCCGGTCCAGATATCAACACGGGGAAATTGTCCCTCAGCGGGGAATGGCTTGTGGACTCCCCCCTTCAGGGTATTGGCCTCTCTTTCCAGGCCGAGGTGAGCCTTTACAACCTTGCCCTCGCCGCGCTTTTCACCCAAGTTTCCGGAACATATCGCCAGTATCCTTTTTCCGATCTCGCGTATTTCGTATTCGGTGGGGTGGAGGGGCTTTTGGACTCGCGATTTCCCCGGCCTGGGGTGGAACTGCGGGCCGGTGTGGGCTACGGCCGATTCACGGACGTTACACCTTTGGTGCGGGCCCTGCGCCTCGAGGAAAAACTCCTCCAGCGCGGGGTTTTGCTTGCTGCCCTTCGGGAAACAACCCTCCTTTGTCTGGCCGAGGAGATCGGGCGAAGCCAGCTTTATCCCTCCCTCTCCGATCTTGCGGCGGCACTTGCGAAAATTATCTCTGCAGAAACCCCAAGGGCGTTGGATCCCCGCAGCATTCTCCTCATTGAGGAAGTCCTTCATGAACCCGGACTGGAACGCTATTGCGGCTGGACCGTGCAATTTGGTTTGGGATACGCCTTAAGCCAGCCCCAAGCGGGTTCCCTCCTCTCCTTTAACCTTGCTCTTCAAGGGGCGGTCACCCCGGACCCCCGCTCGCAAATCCTCTTCAAAACCGATCTTTCCGCGCCCTACCAGGTCTTCGAAGAATATACGCTTAACTTGAGCGCGGTTTACAGTTACCGGCTGAACGAAACCACAACCTTCTCCGCCCAGTATTTGCTCCGGCAAATCAAGCCGCGCGGGCAAGCTCCCGCGGGAACCCAAAACGCCTCGTTTCAACTGGGTTTTAAAGTGGGCGGGGCTAACGTGACGATCCAGGTGGGGTTTTCGAAACTCGCGGAAGCACCGGGTTGGACCCAGGATTTCCTCGTCTCCGCAGGATGGCAAATCTGGTAAGAAAAATTTTTGTGCTCCCGATCCGCTTCTACCAGCGTTTCCTTTCCCCTTTTCTCCCCAGGCGATGCCGGTTTTATCCCTCCTGTTCCCAATACGCGCTCGAGGCGATCCTGCGCTATGGCATTTTCCGCGGTTCTTTTTTGGCCCTGCGGCGGCTTTTGCGCTGCGGGCCCTGGCATCCCGGCGGCTACGATCCTTTGCCCTGACGAAATTCCTCCTGGACCTCTCGGAATAGTTCGGGATTTGTCCAAAGCTCTAAGCAGGTAGCGGCCATAGCCTTGGCCGCCGCGATCATTGCTGCTTTTGCCGCCTCGCTTTTTGCGGCCTCCGCAAACTCCCGGGAGTGCCCAGGAATTTCGCCTGCGCAAATGCGAATGTAAGGGTGAATGGCGGGAACCTCCCAGGAAACATCGCCCATATCCGTGGAACCCATGCCGCCTTTCGGCTCCTCCGGCGGATAGCCCAGCTCCGCGAGGTAGCGACCGAACACGCGGGCCATGGTCTTGTTTGGCCGGATGGCCTTGTACTCGTGGCCCACTTTCGTAAACACGAGCCTCGCGCCCGTAGCCAAAGCCGCGCCCTCCGCGCACTTTCTGAGCTTTTCCACAAGCTCATCCCGATAGGTATTTTCGGGAGCGCGCACGTAAAAGAGGGCTGCAGCGTATTCGGGAACGATATTGGGCTTCACCCCGCCGTGGGTGATGATCCCGTGGATGCGGGAACCCTCTTTTATGTGCTGTCGGAGAGCATTGAGAGCCACGAACGTTTGAATCACCGCATCCAAAGCGTTGATCCCTTTTTCCGGCTCGGAGGAGGCATGGGCCGCCTTCCCGTGGAATTCGATCTTCACCTCGGTGATGGCGAGGGACCCGCGATCCACCAGGGTCTGATCTGCGGGATGCACCATCATGGCGGCGTCCACATCCCTAAAAAGGCCCGCCTGGATCAGCTTGATTTTCCCACCGCCGCCCTCTTCCGCGGGCGTCCCGATCACCAAAAGGGCTCCCGGCAACTTCTCCTTGAAAGGCGCGAGGCCCAGGGCTGCGCCCACGGCGATCGCAGCGATCAAGTTGTGACCGCAGGCATGACCGAGTTCCGGAAGGGCATCGTATTCCGCGAGGATAGCGATCCGCGGACCGGGTTTCTCCGCAGGGTGCACGGCGCGAAAGGCGGTGGGAAGCCCACCCACTCCGCGCTCCACGCGAAAGCCCCCCTTTTCCAGGGCTTCCGAAAGCCACGTCGAGGCTTGGTATTCCTCAAACCCAAGCTCCGGGTGGGCGTGGATGCGCAGGGCCAAGTCCCAAAGGTCTTCGGAAAGCTTGTCGATTTCCCTCCAGATTTCCTCTTTCATCGCCCCGCCCCCACGGGAACTTGCGTAGAGATCCACTCCAACGCCGCCTTGAGGTCAAGGTCCTCCTCATCCCCTTTTTCGGGAACGACGATGTCCGGGGTAAGGCCCACATCATGGACCTGGCGGCCCTTGGGCGTAAGGTACTCACCGGTGGTGAGCTTGATCACGCCGCCATCGGGAAGCTGGAGGACGATCTCCTGGATCAGCCCTTTCCCAAAGGTTTTGCGACCAATGAGAACACCTACGCCGTGGTCCTGAATAGCGCCGGCCACGATTTCCGCGCCCGAGGCGGTGCCCTCGTTCACAAGGACGGCCAAAGGAAGGTTGGGGAGGTTATTGCCGCGGGAGTTATAGAGGCGTTCCCCAAAAGAAGGACCGCGGGTGCGCACGATGGCCCCGCGGTCAATGAAAAGGCTGGCCACCTCCACCGCGGAGGAAAGGAGCCCGCCAGGGTTGTTGCGCAAGTCCAGAACGATTCCCCGAAGTTCCGCCAAGGGAAAGGAAGAAAGGGCCTGGCGAAGAAGGCTCGGCGCTTCCTCATCCAGGCGCAAAACCCGCACGTAGGCAACCTTTTCTTCCTCAAGGTACCGGGAACGCACCGCCTCCACTTTGATTCGGGCGCGGATGATGGTGAGGGTTTCCACCTTACCGTCGGGATGGCGCACTTTGAGGGTTACCGGGGTGCCCTCTGGGCCGCGGATGCGCATGGAGGCCTGCTCCAAGGTCCATCCTTCGGTGGATTCGCCGTCCACTTCAAGGATCACGTCGCCGGGCCGAATCCCCGCGGCCTCCGCGGGTGTCCCCGGAAGGGGCGTCACCACCGTGATCCACCCGTTTTTGATGGTGATCTCCATCCCCACTCCTGTATATTCGCCGGCCAGGCTCTTTTGCCAGTTTTCGAATTCTTCAGGGGTGAAGTAGGTGGAGTAGGGGTCGCCCAGGCTTTCCACCATCCCGCGGATAGCGCCCTGAAGAAGCTGGGCATCGGTCACCTGATCGGCCCAAAGGTAGTAGTGGCGAATAACATCCACAACCTGACTTAGGGGCTGGAAAATGGAGGTCTGGCTCGCCCCAAAACCCACAATTCCCAAAAGGACGATAGCCGCAAAAATTTTGCGCATTATCTCACCCCGATGGCCCGGGCAAGGTTGAGGAAGACCTGGTCCACCGGCTTTGGACTCTGAGGAAGGGCCTCCCTTAGGGGTACGGCCACGATTTCATGCCCCCGCAGGCCCACCATGACCCCAAACTTCCCTTGGAGGGCGAACTCCACCGCGGCCACGCCGAATCTTGTGGCCAAAAGGCGATCGAAGGGGGTAGCGATGCCGCCGCGCTGAAGATGCCCCAAGACTACAACCCGGCACTCCATGCCCCGCTCGCGCAACCGGTCCGCAAGCCAATAACCAATCCCCCCAAGCTGCACGTGACCGAAGGCGTCCACCCTTCCCTCTTGGGCTACCTGCTTTCCTCCGAGTTCGACAGGGCGCGCGCCCTCGGCCACCACAATGATGGAGAAAGTACGGCCGCGGGAAAGCCGCGCTTCAATTCCCTTCACCACCTCGTCCACGGAAAACGGCTCCTCGGGAACGAGGATCACATCGCCTCCGCCGGCAATCCCCCCAAGAAGAGCAATCCACCCCGCGTCCCGGCCCATCACCTCCACGACGAATACCCGGTGATGGGACTGGGCTGTAGTGTGGAGCCGATCTAGGGCCTCAGTGACCACTGCCAAAGCCGAGTGGAATCCCAAACAGTAGTCGGTTCCCGCCACGTCGTTATCGATGGTCTGGGGAATGCCCACCACCTTCACCCCGTAGTTCTCGTAGAGGCGCCAAGCCACACCCAGAGTGTCATCGCCCCCGATGGGAATAAGGGCATCGATCCCTCGGCTTTTCAGGTTCTGGAGGATCCTCTCCACCTTCTCCGTTGGCTCCCATACGGTTTCTCCGTCTTTCTGAACCTTACGAAAAGGGTTGGTGCGGGAGGTGCCGAGGATCGTTCCGCCCTGGGGGAGAATCCCAGAAACGGAGTCCAACGTAAGAGGGATGGCATCGTTCTCGATGGGGCCGCGCCAGCCGTCTTTGAACCCGATGACCTCGAGGCCCTCCTTTATGGCACGGCGAACGATGGCACGAATGCAGGCGTTAATGCCCGAAGAATCACCGCCTCCCGTAAGGACTCCAATTCTTTTGAGCTCAGGCATAGATGGACCTCCCTCCTGATCCCACCTGGTCGATCATTTCCTCGGCCACCCTCTGGATGGCCGCTTGGATCTCCTTTCCCAAAACGCGGGGATCAAAAACCTTTTTGTTAGGCGACCATTTAGCGCCCTGGGCCTCAAAGGTGATGGGGTCAAAAATAACTCCGTCTGGAGGAAGGATTTCGTTCCGCTGAGTAATGTAGAAAGTTGCGGCGGTGCGGGCGTAGACGTACTGGTAGGTCGTGTCCTTGTTGACTTTGCAGATCCCTGCGGCCACCAAAGCCCGCACCTGTTCTGTCGTGAGCCCGGAGGCGCCATGAAGCACAAGGGGACGCTCCAACCCTGCTTCCTTGAGGCGCTCGTCAATCCTTTGCGCCAGATCCACCCGGAGCTTCAGCTCTTTTCCTGCGGAAACACCGTGCTGGGTTCCCACAGAGATGGCGAGGAGATCCACTCCCGTTCTTTCCACGTACTCCACAGCCTCGTCAGGATCGGTGTAAAAAGCCTCTTCGGAAACAATCCCTTCCTCTACACCCTTGATGCGACCCAGCTCCCCTTCCACCAAAACGCCGTAGGGCCGAGCTAACTCCACCACTTTTTTCGTGATGGCCACGTTCTCCTCGAACGGCCGATCCGAGGCATCGATCATTACCGAAGAACAAAGGCCTTCTTTGAGGGCAGGAACAATGAAGGAATCAATGGCATCGGGTGTGACGTGGTCAAGGTTTACGAAAACGCCGATGGAATAGGGAGCAGTGACGGACTTGACGTAGGAAACGAGGGCACGAAGGCCGGCCAAAGCGTTTCCTCCTCCGGCAAACTTCGCAGCACCCTGGGAAATCTGCAAAAGAAGATCGCTCTTTTTCGCCACGTGAGCGGCAAGCACCCCCAAAAGAACGTTAGTCTCCGCAAAGTTGTTCGCTAAAAGGGCGAACCTTTCACGCTTTGCTTTGGCATAGACCTGGGCCAGTTCTTTTCCCCCAAGAAACGGCATTGCCCCCTCCTTAAACCTTCGAATGATACGCGGAGACTAAAGGGTTTCGAGGTAGGCTGGCGGAGCCTTCCCCAGCTCCCTCCAGGCTTGAGCAAGATGGGCTCGGAAAAGGCGCGCAAAATGCGAGAAAAGAGGCGTATGATTTTTGGAACTCCGCCACCAAAACCAATCGCTCCCCTCGCAGATGTACAGATGCTCGAAAGCTTTGGCTTTCCCTTGGGGATCAGAAGAGCTTTGTGCCGCGTCCCTGGCCTCCGCCAAAGCTAGCCAGGCTCGGTTCTGCAAAGGCTCGCCAATCCAGGTGCGAAAATCCGCATCAATCCAGGAACCGGACCATATCGTGGAAAGTTCACCTCCCCAGCCGTAGCGGGAAAGGTAGGCGCTGAGCGTAGTGGGTTGAAAATGTTCTTTGATAGCGCGGTAAAGCCCTAAAAGGAAAGGACGGCCGTTGCGCTCGTAGTAATCCCAAGCGTTCTCGCCGTCCATGGCGATGACCACTAAGGGCGGAGCTTTCTCCTTCCATCCCGAGCAATTTCCGTGCACGCGGGAGAGAAAATCTTCTATGGCCTTTTCCCAAGGCCACTTTCCGTACTCAAAGCTAAGCAGGTTGGAAAGAAGCGTATCCCGGAAAAAGACGAAAATTTCGTGGGAGCCAAGCCGCAATCTCCATGGCCGATAGAGCTCGGCAAAAGAGGGCGGACGCCCCAAGGTCTTTGCGAGAATGGCGCCATCCGTGACAACCCAGCGGACCCCGAGTTTTGCCAAAAGCTCCAGAGCTTCTGGGCTTACCGCTCCTTCCGCTGGCCACATCCCTTCGGGTTTTTGTCCAAAAATTTCCTGGTGATGGTGGAGCGCCCGTTCCGCCTGGACTTGGGCGTCCTCCGGCGCACGGAAAACCGGGATCTCATCGTGGGGCTGCGCCCTTTTGGCCACGGAACTTTCGAGGAGAAGGGGAAGAATGGGGTGGTAAAACGGCGTCGTGGAAAGCTCAATCTGTCCGGATTCCGAAAGCCGCCGATAAAGGGGGAGCACTGCGGCAATCAATTTTTTATGCCAGACCCGAAGCGTTTCCAGGGCGTGAAGGTCAAGCTTTTCCGCGGCGAGAAGTTTTTGGAGCTCCCCTTCCTCCTCGATGGCAGTTTGCGCTGTCCAGGAAAGGAAAAACCAGGCCCAAAACTCATCAGATGAGGAAAACTCCGCGGGCGGGGAAAAGCCCCGCCGAGAAATGGGCATAGGGATTAGCCCAGATTTCAACTCCTCAAGCGCAGAGGGTGGGCCATCAGGCGTATAGGGATCGGAAACTTTTCCTTCCGAGAGGAGGCGGATCTGTTCGGTGAGCACAGGGGTGAAATTCACGTGGCAGGGAAAGCCCGTGGAAAGGAGATGCTGAGCCATGTCGTAATAGTCCTTGCTTGCGCGAAGGCGGGCCCAGGGCAAAACCCCTGCCCCCTCGGGAAGGATGTACCAGGGCTGGTGCATATGCCAAAGGAAAGCCACGTGAATTTTCGTCCTCATAGGGAGAGACCAAACAATTTGCAGGCGTTTTGAAACGTGATCTCCGCTACCTCTTCCAAAGGCCGACCCACGATGGAGGCCAGGGTCTCCGCCACGTATTTCACTTTGAGGGGATCGTTACGTTGCCCCCGAAAGCCCTGGGGCGGCAAATAGGGGCAGTCCGTCTCCAAAAGAACGCGGCTGAGCGGAATTTTTCGCAAAGCCTCGCGAAGTTTTTCGTTTTTCGGGTAAGTGAGAGGACCACCGATTCCCAAAAATAACCCCAGGCTCAGGGCCTCCTGGGCCTTGAAAAGATCGCCGGAAAAAGCGTGGACCACCCCGCGCACCGGCCCTTCCTCCCGAAGGATGGAAAGGAACTCCGACCAAGCTGCGCGCTCATGCAAAATCACGGGAAGATCTAATGACTTGGCCAGGCGCAGCTGGGCGCGAAATGCGCGAACTTGGTCCTCTTTTGGGGAAAGGTTGCGGTAGAAGTCCAGGCCGCATTCGCCCACAGCCACAGCGCCCTGCCGAAGAAGCTTCTCCAACTGGCGGAGGATCTCTCCGGAAGCTGTCTTTGCTTCATGGGGATGAATTCCACAGGCTGCAAAGATGTGGGGGTTCCCCGCGCTCAACCGCAGGGAAGCCTCGGAGCTCGCAAGGTCCACCCCAACGTTGATGGCCCAGACGTTCTGGGTACGCATGGCCGAAATGATGAAATTCCGATCGCCATCGAATTGCGGGAAATCAAGGTGGGCATGGGTGTCAAAAAGCCTCATGGTCGAAAGCGCTCAAGCTGGGAAAAAACCGTAGCAATAGCGGAGAGAACGTCGCTAGGGAGAATGGAGCGAGCGGAGTGTTCGAGGGTAAGGATTTCCGCAGCCCGGCCGTGCACAAAGACCGCCAGGCACGAAGCTTCCGCAGCGCTTATCCCTCCTGCCCAAAGGCCAGCGATCATTCCCGCAAGAACATCGCCCGAACCCCCGTGGGCCAAAGCTGTATTTCCCGTGGTGTTGAGGAAAACGCGGCCGTCGGGAAGGGCGATGGCCGTGGGCGGACCTTTTAAGACCACCACCGCCCGCCAATCCCGCGCAGACTTTCGTGCCCATTCGATTTTGTCCGCTACAATCTCCTCCGCCGGCACGTCCACAAGGCGCGAGAATTCTCCCGGATGGGGAGTTAAAACAAGCTCCCCGTGTTTTTTGCGAAGGAGTTTTTTGTCCTGAGAAAGGGCAAAAAGAGCGTCAGCATCCAAAACAAGTTTTGCGGCGTTTTCCGTAAGGAGCGCGCGGACTACCTCCGCAGGCCCTGGGGTTCGGCCTAGCCCAGGCCCCACCACGATCACATCCATCCCTTGCCCCAAACGAAGGGCTTCCTCCGCTGCCTCCGGGGCGAACGTGCCGTCCGGGGAAGCCCGTCCGGGATGGACCAAAGCCTCCGGAACAAGGCTTGCCACGATTGGAAAAACAGGCTCTGGAGTGAGAACGTGCACGAGCCCCGCTCCGGCGCGGTATACCGCTTCCGCGCAGAGGGCGGCGGCACCGGCCATTCCTACCGCGCCCGCTACCACCAGCACCCGCCCGAAAGTTCCCTTGTGCCCAAACCGCGGCCTTGGAGGAAGGAGGGAAGCGCAATAATCCTCACTGAGCACGAACGCGCTTGGAGAAACCTCTTGGAAAAGCTTTGGCGGATAAGCAACCTCCACGAGGCGCACCTCACCGCACAGTTCCGCCGCGGGAGGAAGAAGATGGCAAGGCTTGAGGCCGCCCATGGCCAGGGTGAGCTGAGCCCGCACCGCCGGGCCCGGAATTTTTCCGCTGTCTGCGGAAAGCCCGGAAGGAAGATCCATGGCCACAATAGGGCCGGAAAAATCTGCGAGGATCTCGATGGCCCTTCGGGGAAGCCCTTGGGCTGGGCCCTCCACGCCTACCCCCAAAATCCCGTCCACCACGATTTCCGCCCAGGAAAGCCATTCTTCCAGTTTCGAAAGCTCGCTTTCAGTGCGAACAACCTCCACATTTCCCGGAAAAGAGGCGGAAAAGGCCTGAAGTTGGGTGGCTGCCGGTCCTGTGGGCTCTCCGAGGACCAGGGCTTTCACCTCTGCGCCCCAAAGGCCCAAATACCGCAGGCAACAGAGGGCATCCCCGCCGTTTCCGCCTTTGCCACAAACGCCCAGGAATCTCCGGCCCCTCAGGTCCAAAAGCCACTTTTTAATTTCCTCGGCGGCCCCTCGGCCCGCGGACTCCATGAGAAGCAAAGAAGAAACACCCAACGCCTCGGATTTCCTGTCCAATTCCCGAATTTCTTGCGCAGAAAAAACGGGAAGCACGGCGCTCATTGTAGACTAGGATCGTGGGCCCGCCAAACCCCGAGCACCTCTTCTCCCACTTCCTCCGCGGTTTTCCCGGTGACATCAAGCCAAACTGTGTCCTTTTCCGCGCGGAAAAAGGCGAGCTGCCGGCGGGCATAGTCTTTGGTGTGCCGAAGAATGAGGCGCTTAGCCTCCGAAAGGTCGTATTCCCCGCGGAAATAGCCAAAAAGCTCCCGATATCCAATGGTGCGGAGGATGGGGGCATCTTCGGGAAGCTTCATTTCCCAGAGCTTCTTCGCCTCCTCCACAAGACCCTGCGCGAACATCCGCTCCACCCTTTCCTCAATGCGGCGGTAAAGCTCCTCGCGGGAGCAGCGGAGCCCCACTTTCACCAAAGGCCAGGGAAAAGGTTCCTCCTTTCCCCACTGGGCGGAAATGGGCCTTCCTGTGAGGCGAAAGACCTCCAAAGCCCGGATCATGCGCACGCGATCCCTGGGATGGATTTTGCGTGCGCTTTCCGGATCGATCTTCAGGAGCTCCGCCTGGAGTTCTTCCGCGGAAAGGCGGGAAAGCTCCGCGCGGACCTTGGGGTCGGCTGAAGGCCCAGGAAAAAGCCCGCGGGTCAGGGCGCGGATGTAGAGGGTGCTTCCGCCCACGATGATTGCCCGTTTTCCTCTTTCGAAGATCTCCTGAACGATTCTTTCGCAATCCTTCCGGAATTGGGCAGCGTCGTAACGGGCCTCCGGTGGAAGAACACCTACCAGGTGGTGGGGAACGCGCGCGAGGATTTCCGGAGGCGGCCGATCCGCCCCCACGGAAAGATCCCGAAAAATTGTGCGGGCATCCGCAGAAATCACTTCCGCGCCGGTTTTCTCCGCTACATAGGCCGCCGCCCGGGTCTTCCCCACCGCGGTGGGGCCAAATAGGAGGAGAACCGTCATTCCTCGGAAAGAAGGAGAGTATAAAGGTAGCGGAGGGAGCGCTGCCGCGCTGGATATTTCAGCTTTTCTAGGGCCTTGAGCTCGAGCTGCCGAACCCTCTCCCGGGTGATATCGAAATGGGTGGCCACTTCTTTCAGGGTGCGGGGATGCCCGTCCCGCAGGCCGTACCGGAGCTCGAGGATTTCCCGCTCCCTGGGCTCAAGCTCCTGCAGCGCGCGGATAAGGTCCTCCCGAAGACGCGCTTTGATCGCTTCCTTCAACGGGGAAGGCGAGCTTTCGTCGGGAATAAAATCGCCCAATGTCTCCTCGTCCTCCTCGGAAAGAGGGCGCTCCAAAGAGGTGGTGGGCATGAGGGCCATTTCCAATTTTTTGACCTTTTCCACGCTTGTGTTCAAAAGCTCAGCGAGCTCCTCGTAGGTAGGGGGAACACCGTGGTCGCGCATATACTCCTGTTTGAGGCGGTGAAGTTCCTGGATAGCTTCCATCGTATGGGTGGGAACACGGATGGTACGGGCCTGGTCCGCAATAGCGCGGGTAATAGCCTGGCGAATCCACCAAGTGGCATAAGTGGAAAACTTAAAACCCCGGCGCCAATCGAATTTGTCAATGGCCCGCATAAGACCGATGTTCCCTTCTTGGATGAGGTCCAAAAAGGAAAGGCCACGGTGCATGTACCTTTTGGCGATGGAGACTACCAGACGCAAATTGGCCGCGGCCATCTTCTCCCGCGCCCGCCTTCCCTCCCGCACGAGCTCCTCGAGCTTTTCCTTCTCCTCGGGCGGAAGGTTTTTCTCTTTTTTTAGCCGCTCGGCCGCTTCCTTTCCCGCCTCAATCTTTTGGGCGAGCTCCACTTCCTCCTCTTTGGTAAGGAGGGGGATGCGGCTTATTTCCTGGATGTAGGTGCGGATGGGGTCTGGGGAGCGCTCCTCCTCTGCGGGCTCGGCCTCGGCCATCTCCACAAGGAAAGGAATAAGCCCCACCAAATCCTCTTCTGAATCCTCTGTCACGCGCTCGGGGCCTTCCAATTTTTCCTCTTCCATCATCGCCTCCTCAGAAGTTCCAGGCGCTCCCGACAAAGCCTCTGAAATTCCAGGGTGAGGCGGCGGACGGCCTCCGCATCGGCCCGGCGCTCCGCCTCCCGCAAAGCGATCTGCACCTCCTCCATCCGCCGCGTCAGCCGAGGAAGGTAGAGAAAGCGGCAGATGGCCTCCTCCATGGCCCGGCGCTCATCGGAAAACTTGATGTCCAGAAGGAGGAGCCGGGAAACGCGGGACGCCGCATCCGGAGAAAGGCCCTGAATGAGATCAGCAGGAGAAAAATCCTCTCCAAAGCCCCGCTTCTCCGCGAACCTGCGCACCACTTCCCGATAAGCCGGGGAAAAAAGCTTTTCTTCGCGAATAAGCTCCTGCACCAAATCCTCCGGGAGCTTCCCTTCCAGAAGGAACTTCACCACGAGGTCCTCCGGCGTGAGGGAGGCGGGGTCTGCGGAAGAGCGGGGCACGGGCCGGGCCACGCCTTTGAGCGCTGCCTGAACCTCCTCAGGGGAAAGGCCCAAAAGCTCGGAAAATCCACGGACAATTTCGATTTTCAGGACCGAGCTTTTGATCTCGGGCCAAAAGGCCTGGGCCTCGCGAAGGAGAGCCTCTTTCCCCTCCAGGGTGGAAAGATCATGGCGGCTGGCAAGAGCACTCAAGAAGAACTCGTGGAAGGGCTGAGATCTAGCGAGGACCTCCTCCACCGCGCTTCCTCCATATTTGCGCACAAAGGAATCGGGGTCTTCGTCGGGGGGGAAAGAGGCCACCCGCACGCGCAAATTCGTGCCGTGAAGGATGAACATGCCCCGCAGGGCCGAGGTTTCGCCGGCGGCATCCCGGTCGTAAGCGATCACCACCTCCTCGGTGTAGCGGGAAAGGAGCCGGGCCTGCTCCGCGGTGAGGGAGGTTCCCATGGAGGCCACGGCTTCCGTAATCCCTGCAGCGTGGAGGCTGATCACGTCGGTATACCCCTCCACCACCACGGCCCGCCCTTTTTTCCTGATCCAATCTTTCGCCAGGTCCAAGCCGTAGAGGACAGTTCCCTTCACGAAAAGCGGGGTATTTGGGGTGTTGAGGTATTTCGGCTCGCCCTCAAAGCTCCTTCCCGCGAAAGCCACCACCCTTCCCTGCTCATCGCGAATGGGAAAGACCACGCGGTCGCGGAGAAGATCCCGCGGGCCGCGCTCCCCCATCGCCAAAAGCCCAAGCTCCAAAAGCGTTTGAACCCCGAAGCGACTTAAAGCCCGCAAAAGCGCGTCTCCCGAAGGCGGGGCATATCCCAGCCCCCATCTTTCCCAAAGCGCTTCCCCAATCCCCCGGGAAAGGAGGTAAGCCCGGGCTTTTTCCCCACCCTCCGCCCGGAGTTCCCGCTGGAAAAAGCGCAGGGCCTCGAGGTTCACTTGATAAAGGCGGCTTTTCCCCTCTCCGGTGCCTTTGAGTTCTACCCCTAGTTCTTGGGCGAGCTTGGCCAAAGCTTCCTGGAAGGAGAGGCGCTCGATGCGCATGAGGAAAGAGATGGCGTCTCCGCCTGCTCCGCACCCAAAGCAGTGCCAAAGCCCCTTCTCGGGCGAGACCATAAGGGAGGGGGTGTCGTCGGGATGGAACGGACAGCGGGCTTTGTAGTTTTTTCCGGCCGGCTTGAGAAGAACATACCGGCCGATGAGGTCCACGATGTTCACCCGGGCTTTGATCTCCTCAAGCGCGCCCATGCGCTAGCTCCTGCAAAAACGGGTTTCTTTCCCGTTCCTGGGAAAGTTCCGTGGCCGGGCCGTGCCCGGGAAAAACCCGCCAGCCCTCGCCCAAGGAAAGAAGACGCGAAAGGGAGCGGGAAAGCTCCTCCCAGGAGCCGCCAGGAAGGTCGGTGCGGCCCACGGAGCCCGCAAAAAGCACATCGCCCACGAAAATCGTCTTCCCCTTCTCCCAAAGGAACGCCAAAGACCCCGGGGAATGGCCGGGAAGATGCCAAACCAAAAGTTCCTCTTGGCCCAACGGGAGGCGGTCCCCGTCCGCAAGGGGACGATCAAGGGGAGGAGGGGTGCGGCCCATGGCCCAAAACGTTGTTTTCTCCTCGGGGTGATAAAGAATGGCTGCGCCCGTCTTGGCCTGGAAAACCTCAGCATAGTCCGCATGATCGAAATGGCCGTGGGTGAGGAGGATGTAGCGAAGCTTGGTTTGGGAAAGAGCGAGTTCCAAGGCTGCGGAAGTTCCGCCGGGATCGATGAGGGCGGCTTCTCCTCCATCCAAAAGGAGGTAGCAATTGGTGAAAAGCGGCCCCACCACGAAGCGCTTGATTTCCATCATTCCCTTCCCACCGTGCGGGCGCAGGTGAGGACAGCAACCTCCCCAAAGCCCGCGTCCTGAAGGGCGCGAATGCCCTCGGCTGCGGTGGCACCGGTGGTGAGGACATCGTCCACAAGGAGCACGCTTTCTCCCCGGCCGCGGTGCGTGGCCCGAAAAAGCCCATGCATGGCGTTCATCCTTTCCTCTCTGGGACGGCCCACCTGCTCGGGCGTGTGCCGCAATTTCTGCAAAAGAGGCTTTGCGGGAAGGCGCAAGGCCCGGGCCACCTCCCTTCCCAAAATTTCCGCGCCGTGGAAGCCCCGCTCCCGCAGCCTCTTTGGGTCCGGCGGAACCCAGGTAATAAGCATCACCTCGCCCTGAACGAGCTTCGCCATTTCCCTTGCCAAAAGTCTGGCAGCCATCCTTTCGCCCTGATACTTCAAAATGAGCACCAACTCCCGCAAACCCCCTTCATAAGGGCCGAGGGACCGCGCCCACGCATAGGGCCGGGCCTCCACAGCGCATTCCGGACACAGATCCAAGCCCGGCCCGATGCCTACCCCACAGACTTCACAAACCCTTCCCCAGCGCGGAAGCTCTTCCCAACAACTTTCACAGACCGCTACGAGCTCATTTATCTCGCGGCCGCAAAGGAGGCAATGGGGCGGAAAAACAAGGCCAATCCACCCCGAAAGCCATTTAGCGGCCGGCGATGTATTGGGCCACATCCAAAAGCCGGCAACAGTAGCCCCACTCGTTGTCGTAGAAGGAGAGAACCTTCACCACATCCAAAGCCTGGGAGAGGACCATGGTGTAGGCAAGCGCCACCACCGCGGAATGGTCCTCGCCCAAAACGTCGGAGGAGACGATGGGGTCGCGGGTGACCGCCATGACCTCGCCGAGCGGCCCCTTCGCCGCCTCCTCAAAGGCCCGGTTCACGTTTTCCACAGCCTCTTTGGGTGTGGAACCCGCGGGCCTCTTCAATTTCGCCACGAAATCCGAAACGGACCCGCAGGGCACGGGAACGCGCATGGCGATTCCGTCCATCTTCCCCTTGAGCTCGGGGAAGATCATGGGGATGGAGCGGGCCGCACCGGTGGAGGTGGGGACGATATTGACCGCCGCGGCCCTCGCCCGCGCCAAATCCCGATGAGGTGAGTCCACAAGCCGCTGATCCGCTGTGTAGGCATGGACCGTAGTCAAAAAGCCATGCTCAATCCCAAAAGCCTCGTGCAGCACTTTCACCACCGGGCCAAGGGAGTTGGTGGTGCAGGAGGCGGCGGAAACGATTTGGTGCTTGTTGGGGTCAAAGTGGTGCTCGTTGATGCGCCAAAGGATCTGGGGAACGTCCGCAGCTTCCTCGCCCTTGGGAGGAGCGGAAATAAGGACGCGCTTAGCCCCGGCTTTAAGGTGCCCAGCGGCTAAGGCTGGATCAGTGAAAGCACCGCTCGACTCGATCACCACATCAATTCCCAAGTCCTTCCAGGGAAGGGCGGCCGGATCCTTCTCCGCAAGGAACCGGACCTCTTGACCATCCACAAAAAGAGCATTGTCTTTCGCGGAAATGGAAAAAGGAGCGCGGCCGTAAACGGTATCGTACTTCACAAGATGTGCCGCCACTTGAGGAGAAAGGAAGGGATCGTTGATGGCGACAAGCTCTAAGGGCCAGCCGCGCTTGGCCAAAACCCGCAGGGTAACCCTCCCAATGCGCCCAAAACCGTTGATCGCAATCCTCGCTTTTGCCATCTTCACTCCTTTCGGCACAAGTTTACGAAAAACTCATGGAGGCGAAGGTCTTCGGTGAGCTCAGGATGAAAGGTGGCGCCCAAAATCGCGCCTTGCCTCACTAAAACCGGCTCCTCACCCAAACGACCGAGGACTTCCACTTCCGGGCCCACGCGCTTTATCGCTGGCGCACGGATAAACACGGCCGGAACTTCACCCAAACCGTCCACCGAGACCATGGCCTCAAAGGAGTCCACTTGTCTTCCCGTGGCGTTCCGCTCCACGGCTACATCCAAAACCCCGAAGTACCTCTCCGGCCAATTCGTGATTTCCTTGGCAAGAAGGATGAGGCCGGCGCAGGTGCCAAAGGCCGGAAGGCCCTGGGAAAGCTCGAGGCGCAAGGGTTCGGAAAGGCCAGAGCGGGAAAGGAGCCGCCACTGGGCCGTGGACTCGCCTCCGGGAAGCACAAGCCCCGCCAAACCCGCCAGGTCCTGAGGCCGCAGGACCGGCACAACTTCTACTCCCAGCCTCTCCAGGCACAAAATATGCTCCCGCGCCGCGCCTTGAACCGCCAAAACCCCGATTTTCATCGGTACTGCATGAGGGCGTGCTCGGGGATCTTCTCGATCTCGATTCCAGGCATGGCCTCGCCCAAATCCTCGGAGACTTTGGCCAAAAGCTCGGGATCATCGTAGTGGGTGCAGGCCAAGACGATAGCCCTCGCGCGCTTTTCGGGGTTCGCACTCTTGAAGATCCCGCTTCCCACGAAGACTCCGTCCGCACCGAGCATCCTCATGAGGGCGGCGTCCGCGGGAGTGGCAATCCCCCCAGCGGCGAAGTTCACCACGGGGAGCCGGCCCAATTCTTGGATCATCTCCAAAATCTCCACGGGTGCGCCGATCTCTTTGGCGTAAGTGACAAGTTCTGCCCGGGACATCTCTTTGACGCGGCGGATTTGGTCGTTGAGGATGCGCATGTGGCGCACGGCCTCCACCACGTTTCCGGTGCCGGCCTCGCCCTTGGTGCGGAGCATGGCCGCGCCCTCTGCAAGCCTCCGGCAGGCCTCTCCCAAATCGCGGCAGCCGCAGACAAACGGCACCTTGAACTGCCATTTGTCGATGTGGTGGAAAGGATCTGCGGGGGTAAGGACTTCGCTTTCGTCGATGAAATCCACGCCCAAAGCCTCGAGGATTTTGGCTTCAGCGATATGGCCGATGCGGCATTTGGCCATCACCGGGATGGACACAGCGTTCATGATCTCCTTGATCTTTTTGGGATCGGCCATGCGGGCCACGCCGCCCTGAGCGCGGATGTCTGCGGGAACCCGCTCCAAGGCCATCACCGCTACCGCGCCCGCCTCCTCCGCGATTTGGGCCTGCTCGGGCGTGGTGACATCCATGATCACCCCGCCCTTGAACATCTCGGCGAACCCCGTTTTGACCCGGTAGGTTCCCTTCTGCATTTCCCCCACCTCCAAGAGCCGGCGAGAGGACTCGAACCTCCGACCCGCCGCTTACGAAGCGGCTGCTCTGCCACTGAGCTACGCCGGCTCAGGGAAAAGCTTACTTTCCCCCTCTATCTTCGCAAGGGCTAAAGCCCATTTAGCGCCGCACCCGCCAGTATCCTCCCCGCTGACCGCCCACCATCCAGTCACCGGCAAGCTCGTTGGCATAAGGGTTGTACGAACCCACTAGGGTCACGATGACCGTGGTGGTGGGCCACTGAAACTGAAACTGGAATTGGCCGCCCGAATAGGTGCCATTCCCAGGCGAAGCAAGTCCACCAATGTACACGGTCCCGGTCACACTTACCCCCACCTGAGAAAGCTGGAGCTCAAATTGAAGGGTGGTGCCGGTATTGTCGGAAATGGTGCCCACCCAACGACCGGAGATGCTGCCACTCTGTTGACCCTCGGTCACGGTAACCGTGTACATGGCACTCGCGCTCTTTCCGCAATTGTCGGTGACGGTAACCCCAATGGTTTGGGTCCCGGCGGATGTAAAGGTGTAGGTCACGGTGGCCCCGGTGGCTCCAAAACTCCAGGTATAGGTGTAGGGGGCAGTGCCTCCGGTGGCATTGGCGGTGAAGGTCACGGGCTGTCCCACTGTAGCTGAGGTGGGGCCGCTGATCACCACGGTGGGCGTCCCACTGAAAAGACAGCACCCCGCAAGAAGTCCGGCCAAACCCGGCAAAAAAGCTCCCACTGCCAAACCCTTCTTCCACATGATTTCCTCCTTTGGGCGCCGCCCCAAGAACGGCTGAAACCCTCCCCCCCTTTTTAGACCGACGGGCACGGACTCCTTGGGGGCCCGACGACCTAAAGTTTTGGCAAAGGATAACACCTCCAAACCGGCCGGCAAGAAAAACCGAGAAAACGCGAAATTTTTGGCCCCAACGGTAAAATCCTAAAAGATGGAAGGGCTAGAGCTCCACAAGGCCAAAGAAGAGGCGGAGGCGCTGGTGGGCGCGCGGCTGGCCAAAGTCCACCAAGTGGAAGATTTTTTCTTTTTGCGCTTTTTCGACCCTCCGGGAGCACTGGTTCTGGATCCGTTGGGAAAAGCCTTTCACCGTACAGAACTTCGGCCGCCCGCGCCGCCCAGGCCCCCCTCCTTCTGCCAGCTTCTGCGCACGTTGGAGAGCCAGCCCCTTTTGGCCCTCGAACAGGCTGGATTTGACCGCGTTTTGCGCCTCCGCTTTCCCCAAGCCGACCTGGTTCTTGACCTTCGCCCCCGCTTAGGGAACCTTTTCTTTTTCCCAAAAGCGGGGAAACCTGTGGCCCTGAGGGAAGGGGAATTCAAACCAGCCAACTTCGGAGCGGGAGACCCCCTTTTGGGCGTGGGTCCCGAACTCCGCAAGAGTTTGGCGGCAAAGCTCGGTCGTATCCCAAGCGAAGAGGAACTCCGGGCTTTCGCTCAGGAGCTTTTGCATTTGCCCCCGAAGGGTTTCCTTTGGCACAAAAACGGTGAACTTTTGGCATCCTTTTTCCCAAGACCCGATTTGGGCGAGCCCTTCAAGGAATTCCCGAGCTTTTGGGAAGCGCTGGATTGGGTGCGGGAAGAGCGCATTTTCAAGCTCTTAGCTAAAACGAGGATCGAAGAGCTCGAGCGGGAGCTTATGCGAAAAAAGAGGGCATTGGAGGCGCTGGCCGCGGCAGAAAAGGAAGCCCAAAATTGGCTTTCCCTCAAGGAAAAGGCGGACCTCATCTTGGCAAGGCTTTCGGAAATCCCTAGGGGAACGGACAAAGCGGTGGTAGAGGGATTCGACGGAAAACCTGTGGAGATCGAGCTTGATCCCTCCTTGCCGCCTGCGCTCTATGCGCAAGCGCTTTACAAAAAAGCACAGAAGCTCCGGCGCACCGCGGAAGAGGTGCCCAAGCGCCGCAGCGCTCTTTTAGCGGAAATGGAAAAAATCTCTGAGGAAATTCAGCTTCTTCGGGAGCGCCCGGACCTCGCCCCCTATTTTGCGGAGGAAGAGGAAGAAAAACGGGAAGAGCCACGACCTCAGCCCCGATCTTTTCGCATCGGCGATTTTACGGTTCTGGTAGGGCGCTCCGCCAAAGAAAACGATGAGATCCTCAGGCGCGCGAGCCCCAATGACATTTGGCTTCATGCCCGGGGTGTTCCCGGAGCCCATGTCCTAATCAAAAACGGCGGCCGCGCCGTTCCCGAAGAGGTGCTTCTTCGCGCCGCCCAGCTTGCCGCGTGGTATTCCAAAGCCAGGGGTGCGCGAAAAGTGGAAGTAAGTTACACTGAGGCGCGTTATCTTCGTAAACCGAAAGGAAGCCCTGCTGGCATGGTGACGCTTTTGCGGGAAAAGGTGCTCGTCGTTTCCGGGGAGGAAGGGCCGTGAGCTGGGTTTTGCAGGTCCTCTTCTCCGTTTTGGCCCTCCTTCTTTGCGTCATCCCCCACGAGGTGGCCCACGGCTGGGTGGCCCTTTGGCTCGGGGACCCCACCGCCAAGCGGGCGGGAAGGCTTTCCCTTAACCCCTTGCGCCATTTGGACCCTATAGGATCTGTGCTTTTGCCGCTTGGGTTGATTCTCCTTCGGCGCCTGACCGGCGTGCCCATCCTTGTCTTCGGCTGGGCTAAACCTGTCCCCATCAATCCTTACTATTTCCGCGATCCTTGGAAGGGAATGGTGTGGGTGGGCCTTGCTGGGCCTGCCACGAACATCGCTCTTGCCGCCTTGGCCGCGGGGCTCGCGCGCCTGCTCCTTCTTTTGGGGATCCGGAATACTTGGGTTTTCATGTTTTTGGCCATTTACGTGGTCATCTCCCTTCTGATCGCCTTCTTCAACCTCATTCCTCTTCCGCCCCTGGACGGCTCCCGCATCCTCGCTTACTTTCTGCCCCTGCGCTGGAAATTGCAGCTCATGCGCCTGGAACAATTCGGGATCATCGTGGTCGTAGTTCTTTTGGCTCTGGGAGTGTTGGACGTGGTTTTTAGGGGAGCGGAAGCGGTGGCCGTGCGCCTGCTCGGCGTGGATGTGGCGAGGCTCTCCAGGCTTTGGTGGTAAGCGGCTATAATGGCCTCTGACGTGGAGAACATCCAAGTAAAGCGCGAAGGAACATCGGTCAGCATTGAGATAAAGGTCCCGAAGGATGCGATCCGCGAAAAGGAAGAGGAGGTCCTGCGCCTTTTGGGACAGGAATTGAAGATCCCTGGTTTCCGACCGGGCAAGGCCCCAAAGCATCTCCTTTTGCGCCGCTACGGCGAGGAGAATTTTTGGGAGGAGGTTCGGGAGAACCTCATCCAGGACTGGCTCAACCGCACGCTTAAAGAGCTGGACCTTCATCCCCTCACCACACCCAAGGTAAAAACCTTGGAGTTCGTGAAAGGCGAGGCCCTTTCCTTCCAGGCGGAGTTCGAGATCCTCCCCGAATTCACGATTCCCGAGGATTTGAAAATTTCCGTGGAGGAACCGCCGCCTGCCGAAGTACGAGAAGAGGAAGTGGAAGGGGTTTTGAACGATCTTCGCCGGGAGGCCGCTACGCTTGTGCCCAAGGACACCGCGGCTGAAGAGGGCGATATCGTCCACATCAAGCGCGGAGAGCATATCTGGGAAGGCCAGGCCACCGCGTCAAAGCCTATCGGCAAGCAGCTCCTTGGTGTCAAAGCGGGAACAAGGGTGGTGCTTAGCGACGAGGAAGGGAACGCCGAGGAGTTCGAAGTGGTGGGTGTATATCGCCTCGTGCTTCCAAGCCCTGAAGAAACTGCCCGGCACTACGGAAAGAGCTCCTGGGAGGAACTGAAAGAAGAGGTGCGAAAGGAACTTTTGGCCCGGGCGGAAGCGCGCCGCCGGGATGAACTGCGGCGCCGGGCCCTCGATGCCCTAGCGGAGACCTTGAATATCCCGGTGCCGCCGGGATTCCTCGCGGAAACCGTGGAGGAGGAGATGAAGCGCTTCCCCAAAACGGAAGAGGTGCGGGCCAAAGTAGAGGAGGCTGTGGCCCTCCGGCTCCGCCGGGAAATTCTCATCCATCGCCTTGCGGAGGAGAAAAACCTCGAGCCCGACCCTGAGGAAGTGCGTAAGTTGGCAGCCCAAGAAGGCGAGGAGGAAGAGGTGATCCACAACCGCCTCCTTTTTGAGCGCACTGCGGATTGGATCCTGGCCAACTTAAGGAGGGAGGAATGAGGTTGCAGTATTTCGAAGAGGAAGAACTGCGCATGATGCGCTACTGGGAGCGGGCCTTTGCCCGCCTCTTTAAGGACCGAATCATCTTCCTTTCCGGCGAGATCGTCTCCAGCGCCGGGGGCGGCATCTATTCGGGAGCTGCCGACAACATCATCGCTCAGCTTCTGTGCCTGGAGGCCGAAGACCCCGAAAAGGACATCCAGCTTTACATCAATAGCCCCGGAGGCGATCTTCAGGCCGCGCTTGCCATCTACGATGCCATGCAGTACGTGCGGTGCCCGGTGCGCACGATCTGTGTGGGAATCGCGGCTTCCGCCGCAGCCCTCATCCTCGCCGGAGGGGCCAAAGGGAAACGCTATGCCCTCCCCAACTCCCGCATCATGATCCACCAGCCCTGGGGCATGGTGGGGGGGCAAGCGGTGGACATCAAAATCGAGGCCGACGAAATCCTGAAACTCCGGGACAAGGTAAACGAAATCCTTGCCTACCATACGGGCCAGCCCAAGGAAAAAATCGAGCGCGACACAGACCGAAATTTCTGGATGAGCGCAGAGGAAGCGAAAGCTTACGGGATCGTGGACGAGGTAATCCAACCACGTAAAAAATAAATGCGCCCGGCAGGATTTGAACCTGCGGCCTCCGGCTCCGCAGGCCGGCACTCTATCCGCTGAGCTACGGGCGCTGGCGGAGGGACGGGGACTCGAACCCCGAAGGCCAAAAGGCCGTACCGGTTTTCGAGACCGGCTCCTTGCCGTTCGGACATCCCTCCCGGCTCAACGATTATCCGAGCTAGCTAAGGCCCGGTCAACAACGCTCGCCAGAATAATCCCCCCAAGGACCAAAACCCCCCCGAAAATCTGCAAGGGGGAAAGGGTCTCGCCCAAAAGAAGCCACCCAAAAAAGCCGGCGAAAACGGGCTCCATGGCCAAAATCACCGCGGTTTTCGTAGCGCCGGCGCGGCCCTCAGCCCAGGCCAAAATGTAATAGGCCAAGGCGGAGGCAAAAATCCCGGTGATGAGAAGGGAAACCCAGACCTTTTGGGAAATGGGCCAACGAACCTCCCCAAAGGCCGCAGCGCCCAGAAGGGAAAGGAGAAAAACCACGGAAAGCTGCCCAAAAAGAAGAGCTCTTGCCTTTTCCGCTTTTGCGTAGCGGGCCAAAAGGGCGATATACAAGGCAAACGAGATGGCGCAGAGCACAGTGAGAAAATCGCCAAAACTCGTGGGACCTAAGGGCTCATTTCCCGCCAAAGCGAGGAGGGCGACCCCTGCGGTGGCTAACACCACACCCGCCCACCCTCCGACTCTCACCCGCTCCCCCAAAAGCCGGGCGAAAACGGGCACCAGGACCACGGAAAACCCCGTGATCAGCCCGGATTTTTGGGCGGTGGTGTAGCGAAGGCCCCAGGTTTGAAAGAAATAGCCGGCAAAAAGGAAAACCCCAAGCAAAGCCGCCGCGCGCCATGCGGATTTTCTCCGGGGCCAAAAGGGCAGGGCAAACACCGAAGCCAGAAAAAAGCGCACAGCAAGAAACCAAAAAGGCCCTACTTCTCCAACGGCATCTTTAACTAAAACGAAAGTCCAACCCCAAACCGCCGTGACGAGAAGAAGGGAAAAGGTGGCCATCAGGCGACAATGAAGTGGATCACGTCCCCGTCCTGAACAACATAATCCCGGCCAGCCCGCACGATCTTCCCCGCCTCGCGCAGGGCTTTCTCCGAGCGAAAGGCCTCCAAATCCTCCAAGCGCATGATCTCCGCAAGGACAAAGCGGTCGCGGAAATCCGTGTGGATGACGGCGCCCGCATCCGGGGCCTTTGTTCCCGCGGGAATGGTCCAGGCCCGCACCTCCGGGCCCACGAAAGTATAAAAGGTGATCACGGAAAGGAGGCGATAGGCCTCGCGCACGAGCCTCTCAATGGCTAAACCCTCAAGCCCGTACTCCATGAGGAATTCCCGGCGCTCTTCCTCCGGAAGCTCGGAAAGCTCCATCTCCAGCCGTCCCCGGATGACCACGCAGCCAGCTCCCCTCTCTTGGGCGATCTTCGCCACTTCCTCCGAATACTTGTTTTCGCCCTCGTCGCCCACATTGGCCACAAACAGAACGGGCTTTAGGGTCAGAGGGGAAAGCCCCTTCAGCTTCTCCTTTTCTTCGGGGGAGAGGTTTTGGCTGCGCAAGGGAATGCCCCGTTTGATTCCCTCCACCAGGCGCTCCAAAAGGGAAAACTCTTCCTTGGCCTCCTTTTCCCCAAGGCGCGCGAGTTTGGCGAGCCGTTCTTTTCGACCTTCTAAAGTCTCGAGGTCTTTGAGGAGGAGTTCCGTTTCCACGATCTCGATATCGCGCCTCACGTCGATCTCGCCCATGGGGTGCGCCACATCCTGGTCCTCAAAACACCGGACTACATGGAGGATAGCTTCCACAGCACGGATGTCCGCGAGGAACTGGTTTCCAAGTCCTTCTCCCCGGGAGGCGCCCTCCACAAGGCCGGCGATATCCACCACCTCGATGGTGGTGGGCACCTTTTTCTTTTCGGGGAAAAGGGCGTGGAGGCGGTCCAAACGTGGGTCGGGAACGGGAGCGACGCCCTTTTGGGCTTGAAGGGTGGAAAAAGGATAGGGTTCTACTCGGGCCCCGGCGGCGGTGAGGGCGTTGAAAATCGTGGATTTCCCGGCATTGGGAAGGCCCACAAGGCCAAAGGTTCGGCTCACGCGAGGACCTCCTTCACAAGCCTCACCACCTCCGCAGGCGTGCGCGCCACGGGAACGCCGAGTTTTTCCAACCGTTGGGCTTTCGCTTGGGCCGTGTCCTCGCCGCCGGTGACGATGGCGCCGGCGTGGCCCATCCTTTTTCCTGGTGGCGCAGAAAACCCAGCAATGTAGGCCACAAGAGGCTTGGTCATGTGTTTTTTCGCGTACTCCGCAGCCTCTTCCTCTGCGGCGCCCCCGATTTCGCCCACCAGGACTACCACTTTGGTCTCCGGATCCTCCTCGAAGAGAGGAAGAAGCTCGGTGAAGGTGGTGCCTACAATGGGGTCCCCACCGATCCCCACCACCGTGGATTGTCCAAGCCCCGCCCGGGAAAGGTGAGAGGCGATTTCGTACGTGAGCGTTCCGGAACGAGAGACCATCCCTACGGGGCCGGGCATAAACGGTGCGTGGGGGATGACCCCGATTTTTGCCTTGCCTGGAGAAATAAGGCCTGGGCAATTGGGGCCAATAAGCCGGGTTTTATATTGTCGCAAAAGGTGGTAGGTGCGGAGCATGGCGTGGAGAGGAATGCCCTCGGTAATACACACGACCAAAGGGATTCCCGCGGAGGCTGCTTCCAGCATGGCTTCAGGGGCAAACGCCGCGGGCACGAAAATCACGGAAGCATCGATTTCATGGTGGGAAAGGGCTTCCTCAACGCTATCGAAGACCGGGATTCCGTCGAGGTTTTGCCCGCCTTTTCCCGGGGTTACACCCGCTACCACCTTGGTTCCGTAGGCCACCATCTGCCGGGTGTGGAAGGAGCCTTCCGTCCCGGTGATGCCCTGGACCAAAACCCTTGTTTTTTCGTCAACGAGTATGGCCACGGGACCAAGGATAGAGGGAGCCGGGCCTGGCCGGCAAGCCCGATCTTGACGCTGGCTCCTTGTGGACTAGAATCAGTTGACTTCCTTGGACAAAGGGGGTGAGAGCTGGGCGAAACCAGGTTTTTGGATCGTTTTCCAATCCTTTAACACGCAAAAGGAGGGAAGAGGATGTGGCGTAAGATTCTTGTGCTTGCGGCGATTGGCGTTTTGGGCATTTGGGCTTGGGGCCAGATTCCTAATCCCGACACGATGATTGTGGCCACCATCGGTGATCTTGAAACCCTTGACCCCGCTTGGGCTTACGACACTGCGAGCGCTACAGCCATTTTCAACATCTACGAGACCCTGATTTTCTACGAGGGCGAGTATGTGGATCGCTTTGTCCCCATGCTGGCCACTTCCTGGGAGATCTCCGAGGATGGTCTTGTCTACACGTTTACCATCCGCAAGGGTGTGAAGTTCCATGAGGGTGGGGATCTCACGCCCGAGGACGTGGTCTACTCTCTCCAGCGGGCACTCATTCAGGACCGCGCCGGTGGCCCCATCTGGATGATGCTCGACCCCATTTTCGGCGTTCATAGCATTGAGGAACTCGCAGAAAAGCTCGGAAGCGACGAGGCCGTATACGAGGCTCTCCAGAAGGCCATTCGCGCTGAAGGAGACAAGGTTATCATCACCCTCGATCATCCTTACGGCCCGTTCATCCAGATCCTTGCCGGCACCTGGGCTTCCATCGTGGACAAGGAGTGGGTAATCGAGCAGGGCGGCTGGGATGGCACGGCGAACTGGCGGCCCTGGCACGATCCGGCCGCGGAGGAGTCTGAACTCTTCAACAAGGCCAACGGAACTGGGCCGTTCAAGCTCGAGGCTTGGGTTCCTGGCGAGTACATCAGCTTCGTGCGCAACGAGAACTACTGGCGCGAGCCGGCCAAACTCGCCCGCGCGGTGATCAAGGTCGTGCCGGAGTGGGGCACTCGCTTGGCGATGTTCCAGGCTGGTGACGCCGACATCATTGCTGTTCCTCGCCAGTATGTGGCCCAGATGGACGAGCTTGTGGCCCAGGGCAAGGCTCGGATGATGGGCCCCTTCCCAGCGAGCATTTGCCAGACCGGTTTCTTCAACTTCTACGTCACTGAGGGAAGCCCGTTCATGCCGCTGTTGGGCGGTGAGCCCAAGCCCGATCTCCTCGCGGATATTCACCTCCGCCGCGCTATTAACTACGCTTTGGACATCGATACCTACATCCAGGAGGCTTGGTTGGGCGAGGCTTGGCAGCTTCCGGGCGTGATCCCGCAGGGCCGCTTGGGCTACGATCCCAACCTCCCCAAGTACACCTTTGACCTGGAGAAGGCCGAGGAGGAGCTCCGGCTGGCTTGGGGCGGCGAGCTCTGGCAGAAGGGGTTCCGTCTCACCATCACCTACAACCAAGGCAACCTGGCGCGGAAATTCGTGGCCGAAATGATTGAGCGGACGTTGGAGTCCTTCAACCAGAAGCGCCAGGAGGAGGGCCTCCGCGGCATGTTCGTCATCGAGGTCCAGGACCTGCCTTGGCCTACCTACCTCAAGTACATGGACGCTGGGCAACTCGCCATGTTCTTCATCGGTTGGCTTGAGGACTATGCTCACCCCGACAACTGGGTGAAGCCTTACATGCACCGCACCGGCGCCTTCGCCATGAACCAGCACTTCGACACCATTAAGAACGTAGAGTTCACCCCGGTGTATGCCACCTGGCTGCCCGCCAAAACCTATGACACCCTCCAGGATCTTTTCGATGAGCTTATCGAGATGGCCAGCCGGGAGACGGACTTCGCCAAGGCTGAGAAGCTCTACTTTGAGCTGAACCGCCTCGCCCATGAGTGGGCCATTAATGTCGGGCATATCCAGCTTCTCGCCCGCCATTACGAGCAACTGTGGGTCCAGGGTTGGTACTACAACCCGGCCTATCCCGGCGAGTACTTCTACGTCCTTTGGAAGGGCTAAACGACGTGTTTGAAGGGGACGGGGGCCGAGCGAGTCTCGGCCCCCTTGCTTTTTTCTTGCGCATCGGGTATAAGACCGGCGCGCTATGACGGCGTATATCATTCGTCGTCTTCTTTTGCTCCCTATCACAATTTTTTGCGTGACCCTCTTTGTATTCGGCCTTTATTCTTTGCTTGATCCAGGGATGAAAGCCGCCCTCTATGTGAAGGACATTCCAAAGACCGCGGATGCCCTCCAGCGCATTATTCAAAAGTACGGACTGGATGACCCGTTTTACCTCCAGTATTGGCGCTGGTTGAATCACGTGTTTAGAGGAAACTTGGGCTGGTCGAAAACGGCACAGCGGCCGGTTTTGGACGCCATTCTTTACTATTTCCCCGCTACTGTGGAGCTTGTCCTTTGGGCCGCTATCCCTGTTCTTTTCATCGGCATATGGTTAGGCATTCTTGCCGCTGTGCACCACAACAAACCCATTGATCACGCCTCCCGCGTTTTCGCCCTGGTGGGTTGGTCTTTCCCTTCCTACGTATATGGCCTTCTTCTTCTCATGGTCTTCTACGCTATGCTCCACTGGCTGCCACCAGGACGTGTTTCCGATTGGGTAATTAGGGAAATCAACGCGGGAACATTTCGGGAAGTCACCCGCATTTACACCATCGATGCCATCATCAACGGCCGCCCCGACGTTTTGGCTGATGTATTCAAGCACATGATTCTTCCGGTACTCACCCTTTCCTATATTCAATGGGCGTTGCTTTTGCGCGTCACGCGCTCCTCTATGTTGGAAACTCTGCGCCAGGAATACGTGACCACGGCCCGCGCCAAAGGCCTTCCGGAAAGAACGGTGATTTATAAGCACGCGGCCCGAAATGCCATGATTCCCGTAGCCACCATGGGTGGCATGCTCCTCATCGGCCTCCTCAACGGCGCAGTGATTACGGAAACGGTGTTTAACTACCGAGGAATGGGATGGTGGGCGGTAAACGCGGCCACTCAACTTGACATTATCAGCGTCCTTGGCTTTACCTTATTTAACGCTTTCCTCCTTTCCCTGGGGATTTTGGTTATCGACATTCTTTACGCGGTGATCGATCCAAGGATTAGGTTGGAATGAAGCTCGTAAAGCAGCTTTTGCGGAACCCGCTTTCGCTTTTCGGCATTATTCTCCTTCTTTTCTTCGGCCTTGTGGCCATTTTTGCGCCGTGGCTTGCTCCGCCACCAAACCCTTACGAGCCTTATCGTATCGCCCAATTCGGGTATAGCCCTACTCCTAAGCCACCAACCGGATCTAACCCGCTTTCGGAAATTTGGAAGATCGTGACTCGGCAAAGCGATTTCAGCAAAACGCATCCCTTCGGAACAACAGAGGGTCAATACGACGTGTACTACGGCATTGTGTGGGGAACGCGCACCGCTTTCCTGGCAGGCATCCTGATCACGGGCATAACCGCTCTAATCGGAATTATTTGGGGCTCTATCGCGGCCTACTTTGGAAGCTGGTTAGACATTGTGTTCATGCGCATCACCGATATTTTCCAAGCTTTTCCCTTCTTGAT
>OGCH01000154.1_pt1 | contig 45089 bp, 42 predicted proteins | sample 1570111 | NCBI WGS metagenome assembly OGCH01 (sample SAMN03436243, study PRJEB24508) | hot springs metagenome | biome: Desert Springs; feature: Hot Springs; material: Water | place: USA: Great Boiling Spring, Nevada | collected 2008-12-01 | depth 0 m m | reverse complement strand
CCAACGCTGTGGCAAAACCCACTGCCTCAGGGTCCTGCAAAATGCGGGACGCCCACCCCGCCAAAGTGTCCGCGAAGAGTTTCGCAACGCCTGTTTCGGGATCAAAGAGCCAGACCCGATTATCGCGTAGAGCAAACTGATCTCCGAACAGGTTTTCGGCAAAGAAGAGGAACCCCTCCGCAGCCGCACCGTAGTCGCCTCGCCACAAAGGCGCTTCGTTCCAAGCAACCAGGTCAAAGCCTTGATGAGACGCACAGGTCGGAAAGACATGCAGCGCACGCGCGAAAGCGTAGAAGCCGTTTTTCATTTGAAGCAGCTGGAGTAGCTCCTCAGCGCCCGTCTCCCCCGCCAGCGCAAGCAGGTGTGGCGGCACCTCTGGCGGCTCCTGACACAGGGCAGGTTCTGCGATTGCAATCAACTGTTGCAGGTAATCACATGGGTTCATCTTTTCACCCCAGAAGGCTACTGTCGCGTCGGCATGCCCCAACCATCATACACAGCCCCCCAGCGTTCCGCAAAACGCTCCATCGCCTCAATCGCCTCGTCCAGAGCGTCCTCCGTCGGCAATAGCTGGTGCGTTGCCAGTAGCAACCACTCCCGTCCCGAAGGGCTTATCTCCACCGTGTAGCCCTGCGCCTGCAACTCCTCCGCGGCTTGCTTCGCCAGACGCCGCTTCGGAAAATACAGAAAATGCTCCACCCACGCGGGCTTGTCGGGGTCCACCCCTGCCTGATACGCCAGCTCCAGCGCGTGCCGATCGTCCTCACTGAGCGACTGCGCTGCCGCACGCTCTTGCTCGATTTTTTTCAATATACTCTCTATAACCCTCTCCGCCTCACGGCGCCGCTTGTACCACTCTTCCACCCACTCGGCATCGCCAGGCGGCGCGTCTATCATTCGATCCAGCTCCGACACGAAGTAGTTGACACCTATCGCACCTTCTGTCGTGAGCCGTCGTCCCAGCAGTTCCTCTACCGTGTATTCCTCCTGGGCGATTATGGTCTCCAGATCCGCTTCGCTGTAGTGTTGCAAAAACAAGTAGGGATGCGCGGACACCATAAAGATAAATGGGGGTACGGGCCAGTGGTCGCGGTTCCAGTGGGGATGGCGTCCGATTTTGTGCCAGTTCACTAAGTTTTGTTGGTCTATGGGGCGGAAAATATACACGATTTTTGTGTAGAAGGCGTCTTGAGCGGTCAGGTGCGCGAGTTCGTGGAGCGTGGGGATGTGCGGGTAGCGGGGTGTGAAGCAGTACGCCAGAAAGCGCGGGGGGCGCAGTTTCTGGGGCGCGCGTGCAATCAGGATCGCGGCGTAGCCCCCTGAGGGCAACGGCGCTGCCATCCAGTCGCCTTCCTCAAAAGGCGAAACTTGCTTGCGCGGCATGTCTGAAGACCTCCGTATTGTACCCTATCTTTTCTTGAGCGGACACAGCCATAACCCGAATCGCTGCGCTTTGAGGCAACTGAGGGCGCGCTACACATAGCCATGCAGTTTGGGATACCCCTCTACTCTGGTCATCATTTTCCCGCGCAGGTAGCCATAAATCCGCTCCAGCCTGCGCGTGAAATCGGTTCCGGCTGCTTCCATGCACCATACTCCCGATTCACTAAGGCGCGTGATACGCACGAACTGATCTGTGCGTGCATCTGTCAATCTCAGTCCCTGCTCCATCTCGTTGCGTTCAAGAGAGACGCCAGACAAGCAAAGCCTGACCTTCTCAAAGAGCTGGGCTATCTGAAAAGCGTCCTGTTCCCGAAAAAGCAGTCCCACAAAAGCGTGCATGGAGGGCAAGCGTTCACGGAACAGCTCCCACCCATAATCCCTTTTAGCGATTTGTGTGTAGGTATCGTAGAGAACAGACGCCCAACGCTTCCCTCTGACCGAAGCATAGAAGTCATTTTCACTGGCATCCAGATACAGCGCGCTATGCGCTCCCGGTTTGCGAATTGCCAGTCCCTCAAACGCCTCCACCAGCTGCCAGAGGCGCCGTTTCAGGAGATTGTCTGAAAGCACAAACTCCGGGTAATCCGCCCCTACCCAAACAACCCAGCGGTCAGAGGGTACCGCCTGCCAGAAGGAATCGACCAGTTCGCGGAGTTGCGCGAGGGTTTCGGGGTACACATTCAGCGAAGGCGAAGTCTGACTGGACCCCTTGCTTATCTGAGAGCAAGCCGAGGGAGCGCGTATCGTTGCCGCCGATGCCTCTGAGCCGAGGCAGTGCCATAACCGCTCCCGCAGCGCTTCGCGGTTTTGTCGTATACGATATTGTCGCCATTCTGATTCCAGTAGCTCGCTGGCTATCATGGCACTGTCCGTATTTCAACGCCGTAGGCAAGACGCGGTATCCTGAGATAGTACCCCAAAAAGGGTTCTCTTCCTTCCAGGTACGCCATAATCTCCCGCAGGCGCGCAAGCTCCTGCCACAACTGATCGTTTATAAACAAGCCAAAGATGTAATCCACCAGAGCAAACTTTGTCTGCTCCTCCCGGGTCATCTTGTCGTATGGCTCTGGGGGCAAATAGAGGTTGAACAAGCGGGCGAGACACTCTTTTTGCTCCGTACTCTCAGCCTTGCTGAGGCACTCTCGAATCCACGAAAGCCACTCATCTGCCTCGGAGATGTCAAAAAGGCGCTTTTCGTGCGGTAAAATCCCATACTCGTTCATCAGCTCCCACAGGACCGTGTGGCACAGCTGAATATTGCGTGCATACTCTTCACTCCAGAAGTCCGTATTGTATAAATCCCATAGCAAACCTGTTTGGGCGAAGACAGGATGTGAGAGAATAATCATGTCCAGCTCGGTTTGTTCCCAAACCCAGTGGCGGGAGAGGCGTGGGTCGCTCACCTCAAACAGCGAAGCCGGGTACCAGAGCGGCAGGTCGCGGGAGTCGTCCACCAGGATAAAACTGATAGGGATAGGCTCCCACGCCTCTCCAGAAGTTGACTGTCTCAGATTCAGCTGCACACCCAATATCGTGTACACACGCTCTGGGGTGAGATCATGGCATGGCTTACCTTTATACTTGACCCGCATCCCGCCCCTCCTGTTTATTTCCCTGCTGGAACTTCCTGGAGCTTATGCTTCGAACAATTCTACCGTTCTCTCTGTATCAGTACGCCGAAAACCTGTGAGCCTCCTGCGTCAGCCCGGAAGTTTGCTGTCGTTTCCAATCGCTTCAGATAGCACATTCTTCAATGGTGCGTGATTCCTTCAATCTATAAGTCATTCAGTATGCTCTCCAGAAGCTGGGCGCGTGAGGCGACCATCTCCGCGTAAAGCAAGGTAGGCGGCACAGGAATAAGCGAGTGGCGGTAATAGACGGGCATTAGCTCATCTGTAGGCTCCCCTTTGCGAACCGCCTCCACCCATTCTTCCAGCAAGCTTATGTACGCTTCCAATGCTTCACGAACCGTTGGTATCGAAGGTATATCCAAATAGGCGGGGGGCAAATCACCAACAATCACCCACACTGCTTCGTCGGCGCCGCTTTCAGGCGTTGGCTCTATTTCCGCGTAAAAAAGAGCGAATATCCCTTCTACCCATTTCCGCAGAGAAAGCGAGCGCACTGACCGACACCACGCATGCGCCTGCAAAAACAATCGCGCCTCGATTTCCAAACCTTTTAGGTCGCAAGCCCACGGACGACCTGTCGCTGCATGCCAGTGAACAAGCTTTTGCTCGCTGAGGTGATGGGTCTCAAACAAACGCTGGGCTTCCTGGTAATACATCTGACGATGTTCACGCCATGTAACGGGTGTCAGCGTTTCGATTGCCGATTCCACTGAGCTCACGAAAGCATTTTCTGTAAGAGGTTCAATTCCGTAAAGGAGAAACGATTTGATGAACTCCAGAAAAGAGCTTGATAGTATCTTCATGTCCGCCACCGGGCAGAAACGCACAAAAACTACGGGGCATTCACCTGCTACGGTCTCCGCCGTATTCAAACAGACCAGATTACCCGTATATGTTTGGCTAATAACCAAAAAACATTTGGGAAGATTGATAGCATTTCTCTCGTCGGTGGTTTTTGAGACAACATTCATATAGGGCTCTGGTAGATCGTCACCGAGTCCAAAAATCTCGTCCCCATCAAAATCTAACCACCCAACAGTCAGCAGGAATTGCTTGTAAGATCCGGGAAAGTTGAGTTCCAGGGCTTGTTCGGCTGCGTCAACAGTCGGCTCGTCGCAGCCCCTCCCGTGTTTGACCTTCGTATTCTTGCGTATCAGGGATAGCATCTCACTCCAGGTGAGAGGTGTGTTCATAGTCGCCTTCGCAGTATTATACTCTTTTCCATGGGCTTTTCTCGTCAGACAAATATATCAGGCGGGTTTACCCAGCACTCGTGAAATCACCCACCACCTCATGCAGATCCCACCCATCTCCTTTCGCAGGGCATATTTTGACAGACCAGGATGGTGATTGCGAACCTTGGTCATACAGCTCAAGGTACACTGCAAACTCGACTTCGCCTTCGTGCTGGTAGGGAATATAAATCCCTCCATCTAAGAAATAGCATAATGTATGAAAACCTATTTCTATTGTATATTGCACAAGAGCCAGCACACTTCGCTTATTCTGTTCGGATAGATGAGTATACCAGTGGTGTAATTCAAGTGCACGACGGGCAATAGGGTCTGTGGTATCAGCAGGGGGGTTCCATGAGGGACCGCGCGTCAGGCTTCTCTCAATCTCGTGAACGGTTTGGACGAAGACCTCGCTCCACAGCTCGTTCAGAAACAGTAGCGCCGCGCCTTCACGGTCTAAAACCAAGGTACCTCCGTCGGAGTTTGGCGACTCAACAGTAGGAAGTGGATTGGACCTGTGGATACCATAGTGAACCTCCGCTGGCAACAGAACAGCGGGCGCTGTTTCATATCGGAAACTGGCGATAAGCTGCCTTGCCATGTAACCATGAGGTACCATGTGAGCCTCCATACAGGTTCCTCTCGCCTCACGACGCAGCTGATAATACTCCCCCACCTTGAATGGCTGTCCCTCGAAGGGCACCTCTGCAAGTGCCTCTGGGTCAGGCTCTATACCCAAGTAGAGTTCCCAGCGATTACGCCGTACCACCTCAACCACGCATTCCCATTCAGCGTCCTGCAAAAGCCAGCCCTGCTCCACAGGGCTGACACGCACCTTCCAGGTAGGCAGAGGACGCTCCAGCCAATCGTCCTCAGTTTCATATGCCTCCATTTGGATTGGAAATAGGATCTCCCTTCCGTCTTGAAGCGTCAGAGATCCGCCACCATCAAAAAAGTAGCACAGGCTGTGAAAAAATGCCCACGCCGTATCCACCACGACAGCACGAACATTGTGTGCGTTCTCCTCGGACAGGTTTTCAAACCACTGACGAAGCACCAGAGCATCTTGAGGCTGTGAACTAAAACCTTCATTCCTCATAGGACCTTGTTCAAGTAAGCGGAAAATAATCCGTATAGATTTTTCAAGAAACCATCGTGCAATTTCTTGAACAAATAACTGAGCGCACTGGTCGCGATTCCACATAATCCCCACACTCCTGATAACCTGATGATACCTCATCTTGCTCTGTTGCAAGGATGATTGTTCCGCTTGCTGACCCAGCGAGTTGTGCCGCGTGGGGCGCGGCGACCGCGCCCCTACGCATGCGTGAACAGACGCGGTTTCCGCGTTTTGCTGCTTGACTCCTCTATTCTTTGCGAGAGAGCAGGTTCACCCGTCCTGCTCAGCGACGATTTTTGTTGCCCTGCCACCCACCCCACATCTCTGCCCCAGTGGGTATACTCCTCTCTGTAAACAGGGGGATGAAAATGGGCATTCTGGACTGGCTGCTGATTCGCCTTGGGGTGAAGCCCGACCCTCGAAAGCAGATGATTCAGGCGCTCGAGAAGGAGCTGGCGCGCCTTGAGCTTGCCACAAAAACGAACCCGCGCGATGCAGACGCATGGTTCCAGAAGGGCGCCGCGCAGGTTGCGTTGCGCCAGTTTGAAAAGGCGATTGAATCGTTCGAGCAGGCGTTGGCAATAGCACCGCAGTACACAGGCGCCTGGATGAGCAAAAGTTCTGCGCTACTCCAGCTGGGACGCCCCACGGAAGCGCTGGAATGTGCTGAGCGTGCGCTCGCCATAGAGCCGAACAACGCCCACGCCTGGCTACAGAAAGGCATGGCGCTTGAACAGCTGGGACGCTTGGAGGAGGCTCTGCACGGCTACAATCAGGCGCTGGCGATTCATCCGCACGACCCCAGTATCTGGGCACTCAAAGGAAGCCTGCTTGTGCAACTTAACCGCTCCACCGAAGCCTCCGAGGCGTTCGAGAAAGCGCGGCAACTCGGCATCAAAGAAGCGCGCCTTGTTGATTACAGCCTGAAGCTGGCGCACTGGCTGGAGCAACAGCGCAGTGGATATTGAGTTTTACTTTCGGGCAGGCGACCAGCGCGGGCTAATATGGTCGCCCGACTCGGTGCGCGGTTTCAAGTCGGTGCCGTCGATGCGCACGGTATAAATCTGCCGTGCCCCCACCGAACCCATCGCGAACACCAGCTGCTGCCCGTCGGGCGCCCACGACGGCTCGTAGACCTCCCCTGCCACAATCTCGGTAGGCGGACCGCCCGCTTCGGGAACAGTGTATAACCCCTTGCGCACCAGCGTGCCGTCGGGCTTGCGCTCCACCAGCACAAACGCAATTCGCGCTCCATCGGGCGACCATGCCACTTCGATCGCGCCCTGCCGATTCGTGGGGTCAAGCCAGAGGGGTTGCACCTGTGGCTCCCGGATACCGTTGCTGAAGTCAAAGCGCAGAATCGCGCCCATCGGCTTCAGCTCGTCAGGAGAAGTGGTGGGCAACGGCACGGCAACCCCACTCACCACCAGTTGCGGCTTGTCGGGCGCCCAGTCTATATCCACCTGCGCACCTGTCAGCAGCACGGGCAGGGTGAACTGCTCCCGCCCCAGCGTAAGGTCCTGAATCACCGCCTGCTCGCCCTCGTCGATGCGTTGCACGGCGGCGATCAGGGTCTCACTGTAGCGTCGGGCGTATCGGAATGCCACCTGCCCAAACTGCTCACGAACCTGGGTCATTTGTGATGCCAGCGGGATGAGCTGGGTGGCGTGTGTGCCCTTCGCGTCCACCTCCGTGACCAGCCCCTGCGCAATATGCAGGATGTGTTCGCCATCCTTATCGTAAATCGGCGCCTGCTTCGCACCCCCGCCGATGGTGAGCTGCATCAACCCCTTGCCGTCGGGGTCTATTGTCCAGAGCTGGTAGACCTGATCGCGCCGATTGGACGAGAAAACAATCTTTTTCCCGTCGGGCGCCCACGCAGGCGACTGGTCGTCATAGTTATCCTGCGTGAGCAGCAGCGATTGCCCATCGGGCTTGAGCATCAGCAGGTCGCCGTTGCCCTCTTCGTTGAGTTTGACGCACACAATCCAGTCAACCGTGGAGGGCTTGAAGGGGCGGATATCGATGCGCCCCCATGGCTGGGAGCGTATCAGTGCCAGCACGGCGACCAGTATCACGGCAAACAACAAGCCCAGCAGGGTTCGTTCGCGGCGTGTCATGGCTGCTCCGAAGGGGTTTCGTAGAGGATCATCCATGCGACCATCGCGGCGGGCACTTCAGCGTTCGTGGCGATGCGCTCAATTACACGGTTCAGCTGGCGCTCATCCTGTTCGGTTTCAAGGGGGAGTCTGGTGAGCGCCTCGCGCACCATCTGCACCACTTCCTGCAGGTAGCGGGCGCGGTTGATTGCCAGACTGCGCCCCGTAACCTCGGCAAACTTGCGCCCTACCTGCTCGTAGAGGGAATCCCATGTGGTATAGGCGCGGGTCACCTGCGTCTGCTTGCGGGCGGTCTGCTCCGCCAGTTTGCGCAGCTCCTCCTGCTTGCGTAGATGGAGTTGCCAGTCGGCGAGGGTCGTGCCTTCAATAATAATCAGGTTCGGCTGAAATCCGTAGGCTTCCGCAAGGTACTGCTCAATCCAGCGCCTCACATTCGGGGCATTCACATGCCCCGCGAGCTGATACTCTTCGTGGGGCAGCCCCAGCACCACCGTGTCGCCTTCTATGGTAACGGGCATCAGGGCGTCCAGCGCGCGATAAAGCGTGCGCCCCGTGACCTGTTGTTTGACCTTCTCCCGAATGAGGTTCCAGACCTCCATCATTTCATTTTTCATCCCGACCGCCTCCAGTGCAGGCGTGGAGTCAATAAAAAATCGCCCATTCGTGGGCGTCGCCCGCCTGAACTTGATACCTGATTGACGGGCATAGTATACCCTTTCGGGGGAAATTCGAGCGAAATTGGGGGAAAATTGCCTCCTCAGATGGGAACTTAACAGGGAACACCTTCGTATTCTTGAGTGGAAGGTACTCAAGAGACCTTCCAGAACAAAACTCATCAAGGAGGTGTAAGGCTATGCGAGCGCTGGTACGACGCGAGCCAGAGCAGGCGGTAGTGGCATGGAATCCGTTCCGTGAGCTGGAGCGAATGCGCCGTGAAATGGATGAGCTGTTCGGTCGGTTGTTCGACCTGCGTCCGGGCATTGACTCCGAGCGCATCGAGTTCTCGCCCACGCTGGATGTGTACGAGACACCCGATGAGTTCGTGCTGTTCGTGACGGCTCCGGGTGTGAAAGAGGGCGACATGCAGGTGGAAATTGCGGATGGCACCATCACCATCTCGGGCGAGCGTAAACCGCTGATCGAGGGCGAGAATGTAACCCCGCACTACATTAGCCGACTGGGCGGCTACGGCAAGTTCACCGTTTCCTACACCGTGCCCACACCGATTGACGAGAACAAGGTGAAGGCGGTCTATCGCAACGGGATTCTGGAGATTCGCTTGCCGAAAGCCGAGTCGGCGAAACCGAAGACCGTGAAGGTGCAGGTCGAGAAATAACCGACCGCACGCTCCCAAGCCCGCCCGCTCTGGGCGGGCTTTAAGTTTATCTGGAGGACAGTTATGAAAAGCGCACGACTTTACGAGTACGGTCAGCCGTTTCGGATTGAAGAGGTTCCGAGCCCTGCGATTGGCGAGGGCGAGGTGCTGGTGAAGATTGAGGGTGCAGGATTCTGCCATAGCGACCTGCATATCAGGGATGGCGAAATTCGCATCCTGCCGAAACTGCCCCACACGCTGGGGCACGAGAATGCGGGTGTTGTGGCGCAGGTAGGGCGCGGCGTGAAAGCGGTGAAAGAGGGCGACCCGGTGGTGGTCTACGGTGGCTGGGGCTGCGGCTACTGCCGATGGTGCATCACGGGGCACGAGCAGCTCTGCATCGAGCCGAAATGGGTCGGCTTGTCGGAGTATGAGGGCGGCTATGCGGAATACCTGCGTGTGCCGCGCGAGCGGTATCTGATCAAACTGGAGCATCTCCAGCCACGCGAGGCAGCGCCTCTGGCGGACGCCGCGCTCACGCCGTATCGCGCCATCAAGCGAGCGCTACCCCACCTCGTGCCTGACAGCTGGGCGCTGGTGATTGGCGTCGGCGGGCTGGGGCAGTACGGCATCAAACTCCTGCGCTTGCTCACAGGCGTGGGGATTGTGGCGGTAGACATCAACGATGAGCGGCTGGAACTGGCGCGCCAGTACGGCGCCGACAGAACCTACAATAGCACGCGCCATCCCGAGCTGGCAAAAGAGCTGTTAGACCTCACACGCGGGCAGGGCTTCATGGCGTGCTTCGACTTCGTGGGAACCGACGAGACCCTTGCGCTTTGTATCAGCCTCTGCGCCAGCGAGGGCAAAGTCTCGCAAATAGGGCTGGCAGGTGGAACCGCGCGCATCAAACCGCTGGAAAACAGCCGATTCGAGGTGCTTTTCGAAGCCACCCTGTGGGGCAATATTCAGGAGCTGCGTGAGGTGGTTGCCTTAGCCGAGAGCGGTCGGCTCACCCCCATTCCGATGGAGTTTTATCCGCTGGAGCAGATTAACGAGGTGGCGCAAAAACTCAAGGCGGGGCAAATCAAAGGGCGCGCGGTGATAGTGCCGTAGGGAGTACCCCATCAGGTATACTCTCCCCTACCGATGACACCGAGGCGCCGACAGTTCGGTTTTGAGACGCGTATGCTCCACGCGGGGCATGTGCCTGACCCCTACACAGGCTCCCGCGCGGTACCGATTTATCAGACCACCTCGTATGTGTTTTACGACCCCGACTACGCCGCGCAACTGTTCGAACTGAAGCAGTACGGCAACATCTACACACGCATCAACAATCCCACGAACGCCGTGCTGGAGGAACGGGTGGCATCGCTGGAGGGGGGCACGGGCGCGGTGGCGACCGCCAGCGGTATGGCAGCTCAATTCTTGACCTTCATCACGCTGCTGGAGCCGGGCGACGAGATTGTCGCCTCCAGCCATCTCTACGGCGGCACGGTAACCCAGTTCGTCCATACCTTCAAAAAGCTGGGGATTAAGGTTCACTGGGTAGACCCGCGCGATTTTTCCGCATGGGAGCGCGCCATCACCCCCAAAACGCGCGCCCTCTACGGAGAAACGATTGGCAACCCCAGCGGGAGCATTCTGGACATCGAGCGGCTCGCGGAACTGGCGAACGCCCACCGCATCCCGCTGATTGTGGACAACACCTTCGCCACACCCTACCTCTGCCGCCCGATTGAATGGGGCGCCACGATTGTGCTCCACTCAGCGACCAAGTTCCTGGGCGGACATGGCACCTCTATAGGCGGCATTATTGTAGAGTCGGGCAAGTTTGACTACAGCCACTACCCCACGATTGCCGACCCCTCGCCCGCCTATCACAATCTCAAGTTTTACGAGACCTTCGGGCACTACGGCTTCCTGATGAAGGTGCGTGCGGAAGCCCTACGGGATGTCGGCGCGTGTATGTCGCCGTTTAATGCGTTTCTGATTCTGCAGGGGATCGAGACGCTCTCGGTGCGCATGGAGCGCCATGTGCAGAACGCGCTGGGGGTCGCCCAGTTCCTGAAGGCGCATCCAAAGGTGGCATGGGTTGCCTACGCGGGCTTACCCGACCATCCCGATTACGAACTTGCAAAGAAGTATCTGCCCAAAGGTCCGGGTGCGGTCTTCTCGTTCGGAATCAAGGCGAACGGCTTGGACCCCCGCGAGGCAGGCAAGCGCTTCATTCAGAACCTGCAGATTTTCTCCCATCTGGCGAATGTGGGCGATGTGCGGAGCCTCGTGATTCATCCCGCCTCCACCACCCACCAGCAACTCTCCGACGAGGAGCTGCGTCAGGCAGGGATTGCGCCCGAAATGATTCGGCTCTCTATTGGGCTGGAAACGCTGGACGACCTGCTGTGGGACTTAGACCAGGCGCTCTGGGCAGTTGACAGGGAGAAATAACGATGGAACCGCTCGCTTGTGAAATCACGCTCAACTCGGTGCTGCCGCCCGAACTGCGGGCGAAGTATCAGGACCCGGACACCATCCGTGAGGTGTTGCACCGGGCGCGCACGATCGCGATGGTGGGACTCTCGTCTGACCGCTACAAGGCGAGCAACATGGTCGCCGCCTACCTGCAGTACGAGGGCTACCGGATTATTCCCGTCAACCCCACCGCGACCGAGATTCTGGGCGAGCGCTGCTATCCTGACCTGCTCAGCATCCCCGACCCGATTGATGTGGTGGATGTCTTTCGCCCCGCGCGAGAGGCAATCAGCATCGTGGAGCAGGCGATTCAGAAGGGCGCGTGGTGCGTGTGGTTCCAGCTGCGCATTGTGAACCTTGAGGCGGCGGCGCTGGCAGAAAAAGCGGGCTTGATTGTGATTATGGATCGGTGTATCAAGATGGAACACGGACGGTTTGGGGGCGGACTCCACTGGATGGGCATGAACACCGAAATCATCTCCGCGCGACGCATGCGTCGGATGTTCTGAAGGAGCCGGTGCCGATGACTCTGAGCGACCTGCAAGCCATCGGGGCGGTACTGCAAGGGCACTTTTTGCTCACTTCGGGCAGGCACAGCGAAGTCTATTTTGAAAAGTTTCGTTTACTGGAGCGTCCTGCCCTTCTGGGTCAGGCAGTCGCGCAGATGCTGGCGCAGCTGGGGGCGGTAGAAGTGGCGGCAGTGGTGGGTCCCACGCTGGGCGGTGTGCTGGTTGCCTACGAGACGGCGCGGCAGCTGGGCGTGCCCGCGCTTTACGCCGAGCGCGAGGGAGAGACACGGGCGTTTCGGAGGGGCTATCCGCTGCCATCGGGCGCGCCCGTGCTATTGGTGGACGATGTGTTGACCACGGGCACCTCCCTGCGCGAAGTGCTGGTCTTGCTGGAGCGGGTGCGTGCGCGTCCTGTAGCAATCGGCGTGCTGATAGACCGCTCCGAGACACCTCCGGATTTCGGCTTGCCCCTCGTGTCGGCGCTCCGCCTGCCCGCACAAACTTACGACCCCGCCAAGTGCCCCCTGTGTCGGCAGGGGATTCCCCTTCAGAAGCGTGGGAGTCGCTAAAAAACTTACCCCCTGCGGGCAAACGCAGGGGGGTCAGTAAGCAGTGCTTTCAGTCGGCTGTGTCAGTCCTCGCCCTGCGCTTTGGTGAAGCCCTGAGCGCCATCGAACTCCTGCAGTTTTTCGATATGCATCCAGCGGAAGCGCGATGCCACGCGCTGTACCAGATCGAGAATCTGGGCATCGCTCGCGTCGCCCTGCGCATCGCGGAGCATGAAGCGGCACCGATAGTGGTCCACCACATCGGTAATCGCCCCGGTGGGCGGGTAGACCTTCGTGCCACGGTTGGAGACCATCTTGAGGTAGAAGGGCGACTCTTCCACCAGCGCTTCCAGCGCCTTGCCCAGCGGTTCGGGCATCAGGTCGGTCTCCACGAACACATCGACGCCCACCACACGCCGCGTGCTGGGACGCACCCGCACAGGGTCGGCAGGCACCTGCGGCAGCCGAATCGGGCGATACTCGCGCACGAACGCCGTGCTGGGCTTCTTGCCCAGATTCGCGATAATCGCATCGGTGTATTCGGTGGTGGAGCTGCCCTTGTCGTAGCCCACCACATCGCCCGTGCGCACCTTGCCCTCTTCCAGCGTGTAGAGAATCGCGTTCTCAATTGTGGCAGCCGCCTCGAACTCTTCGAGGTAGCGCAACATCATCACCGCCGAGAGAATCACCGCGGTGGGGTTAATCACATTCTTGCCCGCGTACTTCGGCGCGGAGCCATGCACCGCCTCGAAGATAGCCACCTCATTCCCGATATTCGCCGACGGCGCGAAGCCCAGCCCGCCCACCAGCGCCGAGGTCAGGTCGCTGATGATATCGCCGTTCATGTTGGTGGTGACAATCACCTCGAACTGTTCGGGGCGCTTGACCAGCTGGTGGGCGCAGTTGTCAATAATGATGTGGTTCGCCTCAATATCGGGATATTCGGGGGCAATCTCTTCGAAGGTGCGCTTCAGCATCCCCTCGGCGAACTTCATGATGTTGGCTTTGGTGGCGCAGTGAACCTTTTTGCGCCCCTCGGCGCGCGCCAGCTCAAACGCGAAGCGCACAATCTTCTCGCACCCCTTGCGCGAGATGAGCTTGAGCGACTGCGCCACACCGGGGGTCTGCATGTATTCAATCCCGGCGTAGAGGTCTTCCACATTCTCGCGCACCACCACGAGGTCAATCCCGCGTCCGCTGTAAGGGGTGGGCACATTCGGGAACTCGCGCACGGGGCGCACATTCGCGTAGGTCTCAAACAGCTTGCGCAGAGTCACATTCGCGCTCTTCTCGCCATAGCCCACTGGAGTCTCCAGCGGACCTTTCAGCACCACGCGCGTCTTGCGAATCGACTCGATGGTTTCCTGCGGTACGCCCGATTCAATTCCTTTTTTGAAAACGCTGGCGCCTGCCTCGCGCACTTCCCACTCCAGCGGGGCGCCCACCGCCTCCAGAATTCGTAACGCCGATTGAATACACTCTGGACCAATCCCGTCGCCCGGGATGACCGTAATCAGTTTCTTACCACTCTCTGTGATGTACGCCATCGTTCGTATCCTCCATCCATCCGAGAGTATACCCGCTGATGGGGTATACTCTGGCGGTATGTTTGAGAGCCTGACGGACAAGCTGCAGGGCATCTTCAGCCGCATTCGGGGGAAGGGGCGCTTAGACGAGAAGACCGTAGACGAGGTGCTTCGCGAAATCCGCCTGGCGTTGCTGGAGGCGGATGTTAATTTTCGGGTGGTGAAGGAGTTTATTGCGCGGGTGCGTGAGAAGGCGGTCGGCGACGAGGTGCTGAAGAGCCTGACGCCCGACCAGCATGTGGTGCGCATCGTGCGCGACGAGTTGATTGCGCTTCTGGGGGGCGAGGCGGAGCCGATTCGCTGGGCGTCGTCGCCGCCCACCGTGTTCATGCTCTGTGGCTTGCAGGGGTCGGGTAAGACCACCACCTGCGCGAAGCTGGCGCGCTGGGCGCGCTCGCAGGGGCGCAAACCGATGATGGCAGCGTGCGACCTCCAGCGCCCTGCCGCCATCAAGCAGCTGGAGGTGCTGGGCGAGCAGGTAGGCGTCTATGTCCACACGCCCGAAAAGGCTGGGGCGAGCGACCCGGTGAGCGTCGCGCGCTCCGCCTACGCCTATGCCCGCGCCAACGGCTACGATGTGCTGATTCTGGACACCGCAGGACGCCTGCAGATTGATGAACCCCTGATGCAGGAACTGCAACAGATGCGCGACGCCCTCCAGCCCCACGAGATTCTGCTGGTCGTGGACGCCACCACGGGGCAAGAGGCGGTCAATGTGGCGCAGGCGTTCAACGAACGACTGGAGCTGACAGGGGTCATTCTCACCAAGATGGACGGCGATGCGCGTGGCGGCGCGGCGCTCTCGCTCAAAGCCGTGATGGGCAAGCCCGTGCGCTTTATTGGCGTCGGCGAGCGCACCGACGCCCTCGAGCCGTTCTACCCCGACCGCATCGCCAGCCGCATCCTCGGCATGGGTGATGTGCTGTCGCTGATTGAGCGCGTGGAGCAGACCATGCAGGAAGAGGAAGCCAAGCGCATGGAGAAAAAACTGCGCGAGGCGTCCTTTGACTTCGAAGATATGCTCATGCAGATGCAACAGATTCGGCGCATGGGTCCATTCGAGCAGTTGTTGAAGCTTTTGCCTGGCTACAATCAGCTCAAGCAACAGCTGGGCGAGATGGCGATAGACGACCGCGCCCTCAAACGCGCCGAAGCGATTATTCTTTCTATGACCCCGCAGGAGCGCCGCCATCCTGAAATCATCAACTACAGTCGCAAAGCGCGAATCGCCCGCGGCAGCGGCACCAAAATCGAAGAGGTCTCCGCGCTCATCAATCAGCTGATGGAAATGCGCAAGCTCATGAAACAACTCAACAAGTACCAGCAAACGATGCAGAAACGCGGCAAATGGTTCCGCATGGGGCGCGGGCGGTAGGATTATAGAACCTCTCCACGAAACTCTTGTTCACGGTATACTCTTTCAAGGGAGGCAACGCTGATGTCCGAACACGATGCGGAACGCCTCGCATGGCGCGCCTATCACGCCAGCTATACCCTCTTCCGCCAGAACGGCGTTCCCGAAGCCGATTGTGAAGACCTTGCTCACGAGGTGGTCTACCGCCTGCTGTGCCATCTGCATCGGGGCAACCCCGTCTGCGACCGCTGGATTGAGACCGTCGCCCGCCACCTGCTGAGCGATTATCACCACAAACGCACGCAGGAGCGCGAGGCGTTTGCCCACTGCACCCACGAATGTGCGGGGGGGGGGACGAAGAGGAGTGGTACTGCTTGCTGTCTCTTCGCGAGGTTCTGGCACGACTGCCCGAAGCACAGCATGCCTTGCTGATGGCTTACGCCGAGAAAGACACTGACCAACTCAAAGCGATTGCTATCCAAGAGGGCATTTCGCTGGGGGCGGTGTATAAGCGTGTGGAGCGTTTGATAGCCCACTTGAAGCGTCTTCTGGGGGTGGAGTGAGCGTTTGGGGACAGATTGGGGGTGATTCAGGGGTCAATTTCGGGGTTTGGATGTCTAAAAATGTCCTGCAGGCGCGTTAATTAAGGATTGACTTTTTCGGAAACGCACTTGGGAGGTAAAGGCGATGAAAGCACAGAAGGTTCGCAAAGGGTTCGGCTTGCGAGGAGTGCGTGCGGTGCTGGGGTCCCGTGTGGGACGCGGACTGGCAGTGGGGCTAACTCTGTTGTTGCTGCATCTGGATGTAGCGCCTGCGGTTGCCAGCGCGTCGGTGAACCCGCGCAAGGAAGCGAAGGTTGCCTCTGAGTCCTTAGCGACGCGGCTGATGTTGTGGGCGATGCGCGTGTGGACCTTGCAGGTGCAGCTTGTGGATAAACCGCCGCTGGCGCCTGCGCCTGGTTTGCCGCCTGTTTGGGGCGTGAGCGCAAGTGTTTACGGGGGTGTAGTGAATCTTGGCAACGGCAACCTGTGTTTGCAAATCCCGCTGGTGGGGTGGGCGAACGGCGTCAGCTTCAGCCTGGTGTTCAACTCGCAAGCCAATCCAAGTCAGCCCTCGCCGATTGCTCCCAAGTGGACGCATAACTGGCATGTGTTTTTGCAGGTGAGCAGTGACGGCAAGCAAGCAACGCTGCAAGAAGGCGACGGCTCGCGCTGGGTTTTTCGGGACACCGATTTGGACGGCGTGTTTACTCCGCCCACGGGTGTGTTTGACCGCTTGGTGCGCCAGAATGATGGGCGGTATGTGCTGGAGCGCAAAGGCAGCGAGGAGCGCTGGGAGTTTGCGGTGAGCGGTTCGGTGCGGCTGCTGGAGCGGGTGGTGGATCGATACGGGCGCGCGATCGCGCTGGGCTATGCGAACGGGCGTCTGGAGACAGTGACCGATCGGTACAATCGCTCGCTGACACTGGTGTATCAGGGTTCGCGACTATGGAAAGTGGTGGACTTTACAGGGCGTGCGTGGGAGTTGCAGTACGATGGGAACGGGCGCCTGTGGAAGGTGGTCTTCCCAGCGGTGGAAGATGAGAACGGGCAAGCGCGTACTTATCAGATTGTGTTGGGCTACAACGCGCGGGGGAATGTGATTAGCTGGACAGATCGGCTGGGGCGTAGCTGGCAGTATGGATATGTGTCGTCCACGAGCGATGCGTTGAAGTGGTTCAAGGATCCAGCGGGTAATCAGTGGACGGCGTTCTATTTACCAGCGGAGGCGAGTACGGAGTCTGGAATACCAGCGGAGACGGGTAGCACTCGCTGGGGCGACCCAACAGGGGTGTGGGTGGAGTACGGCTTTGCCGCGCCAGTGGTGGTGCGCATCACGCAAGGTGGGAACAACACGACTGAGCGATTGACGACGCGGCTGTGGTACAACGGGCAGTATCAGGTGGTCAAGCGTCAGGACCCCGCAGGTCTGGTGTGGGAGTGGAGTTATGACGGTCAGGGCAACCTGTTGTGGAGCAAGGAGCCGAACGGGGCGATAACCAGTTACACCTATTACCCAGGCACAGACCATGTGTGGAAGGTGACGGACGCGCTGGGCTATGTGTGGGAGTACACTTACACGGAGGCGTATGGAGATGTGAAGAGCGTCAAAGACCCTGAGGGGGGCGTGGTGCAATATGTATAAGTTGAACGAACCAGTGTATGGTTTGGTGCGGAAGGTGATAGACGCGCTGGGGCGGGTGACGGAGTATCAGTATTATGCAGCCGATGAGGCGAACCTGGCGCGTCGGGGTCAGGTGCGGCGGGTGATTGTGCCGGGTGGCTTCTGGCGGGAGCTGGACTACAGTGGTTTAGGCTGGCTGGCATCGCGCACGGTGCAAACGGCGAACGGGAGCGAGACGACGACCTACACTTATGACGAGTGGGGTCGGTTGCGGGGGATAGACTACCCGCGCAGCGCCGATGTAAGTATGGGCTGGGACGGCGAGAACCGTCGGGTGTGGGTGCAGGATGGTGTTGGGCGGCGCGACTACACCTATGATGCGTGGGGTCGGGTGTTGCGCCAGCAGGGATGCTGTGGGAGCGAAGCAGGGATAGAGGTGGTAGCAGTCTCGGCAGAATACGACACGGCGGGCAGGAAGCGGTTTGAGAAGGAGCGTCGGTCGGACGAGAGCGTGGTGCGAACGATTGAGTACACCTACGATGGATTAGGACGGTTGGAGAGTGTGGGGGACTGTCTGGAAGATGATTGTACGCGATACCAGCGCAAGGTGGTGTACCATTATGAGCAGGGCACAGGGCGGCTGCAACGGGAAGAGTATCCGAACGGGAGTTATGTGCAGTATACTTACTATGGCGTAGACAATCCGTCGCAGGTGGGGCAGGTGTGGAAGGTGGAGCATAAGCGCGCCAATAGTGACAGTCTGCTGATAGGGTATGAATACACCTACGACCTGCTGGGTCGGGTGGTGCAGAGCGTGGAGCGTCCGGGTGGGGATATAACGGTCTACACCTACACGCCTGCGGGTCGGTTGGAGAGTGAGGTGCGCACGGGTCAGGTGGCGTATCGTAGGGAGTACAAGTACAATTCCGACGGTAGTCGGCGTTATGTGGAGCGGGACGATGCGGTGAACGGGTTTCATCAAGAGGAGTATGTGTATGATGCGGTGTCGGGTCGTTTGGCGAGCGTGATTGATCGGGCGCCTGAGCCTGATGTGGTGAACAGTTTCACTTGGAACCCTGAAGGCACGCTGGCGCGTTGGGAGGATCCGACAGTAAGTTATGCGCGTGTGTTCGGGTATGATGAGGAGGGTCGTCTGACGCGGATCGAGCGGGATTACGGTGACAGAGTGGAGGCAGTGTACGAGTATGGGTATAATAGCGATGGTGTTCGGGTATGGAAGCGGGATGTGCTTGCTGGTCAGGAGTATCGGTATGTGTGTCGTATCGGTTGTGGCGGCGTGCCGATGCGGGTGTATAGTCGGACGATGGAAGCGACTGCCACATGGCAAAGTCGGGAGGATTATTTGGAGACGCCGACCGTGATAGGGTATCAAAACAGTATGGGCAGCTTTGGGCACTATGTATGGGTAGCCGGGCACTGGCTGGCGGACTGGGGTGCTGGAGGTGGCTGGGCGTCTTATCAGGATCAGTTTGGCGTGGGAGTAGGTGATTTGTATTTTCCTGCTGCTGTCAAGCCTGGGCCTGAGTATTTAGGGCAGGATGATGGGATACTGGATGATGGCTGTGGAGAAGGGTATGTTCCTGTTTATGCGCTCAGTCTTCAAACGGCACAGAAGAATAAAAAGCCTGGTCAAAAGCCAGGCAAGCCAAAGCCACCCACATTTAAGGATTGTCTGGATGCCTGCGCCCAACTAGGACAAGAACTGATGAAGAGATGCAATGACCAGTATGAGTCGTGTTTAAGTAAATGCGCTGGTCTCCCCGAACTAGCTCAAACTGCATGCATAACTAGTTGTTTTACAACCTACACATTATGCTTAATGAATGCAGGGAATGCTGTCTTTGGTTGTACTCACGCTTGTCATGAGCAGTTCAAAAAGCCATTTCCAAAACCACCATTGATTGATGAGAAAGATTGGAAGAAAAGGGTAGACGAGGGTGACTCTGCATATCGGGGATGCTATGATGATATGAAGCGTAAAATACCTGGTCTACCTAAGCCACTATCAAGGTAAACAGGGGGTATGCGCAATGTTCGTTCACATGTTAGCTATGGTTGCCTTATTAACACAATTAGGTAGTGCATCTCGGGAGGTTGCGCTGGAGACACCTCATGCTAAGCTATATCTACCTGATGAGGTTCGTGCGGAGACTCTCAGTCTATCCACGAAGGGTTCTCCGTTGGCTTATCGCCATGCGGGAAAAAGTTATCATGCTTTTTGCACAGGGGTCAGTGAGGCTTTTACCAGCGTCAAGTATCGCTATGATGGCTCCATCGCTTTGGTGGAGTATCAGCTAATTGATTCAGCTCATTCTCGGTCTGCAGCAAACTCATTTTTAAGATTAATAAAGCAAATTAATGATGATTTTGAACGAACAATACAGAAGGAGCTGAAAGACGATGACAAATGGGTGGATATAGCAATCCGATTGCACCCGTACAGCCAAGAGCAAGGCTATTTAGCTATTGAGATTGAAGTGGTTATCACGGGGCACATAGATTGGGATGGGTTCTTGTTTGGAAGGCTTAGCGCTATTAGTCAGACCGATGTTAGAGAAGAGGTTCTTGGACGCTATCTAATAGTTGGCAAACAGAACTATCTATTTATACTCTATGCATCATCATCAATTGATAAAGTTATGTGGAATAAAACTATAAATTCTATTGAGTTTAAATTGCCACGATAACGATGAGGGTTTGGTAATGGGTCAGTTCGGTGATGTGTGGGGTTATTATCCGCAGGACAGCGACGGGCTGGCGGTGCAGAGCGCGCTTGCCGAGCCGTGTGCGTGTCCTGTGTTCGCGCCGACGCAGGTAGCCGTGTGTTCCCCACTGGTGGATGGGGGGTGTGCAGGAGAGCGGTGTGAGGAGGTCAACTCGGCAATCTTCCTTATAGCATTTGGAGTTTGCATTCCGCAGATCCAGTTGCCTCCTTGGGTAATAGATTTAGCGAGTTGCTTGAGTCGGTGTGATGAGTTGTACCAGCGGTGTCTTCGGAACGCCCTAAACGATTACAACACTGCCAAACAGCGCTGCCAGGCAGGAAAGTCTGCTTGTGAGCGAAATTGTCTGATTCGGTTCCCTGGTAAAGATATCAATTACGAAATATGTATGAAGGACTGTGCCGCAGCTTATGACCAGTGTCTTGCAGATGCCTCACAGGCATACGCAGATGCTGTTAGAGCGTGTGATAACGCGCTCGACACTTGTCGCACGCAGTGCTACGATCGATTTGCACCGAAACCTGCTCCCCCTAAGAAGGATACTGAAAGCGCAAGGAGGTAATCGGGATGCAATCCGAATGGCTGATTGAGGAAGAGCTGATAGAGTGGCTCGACAGGTTCGGCGGCGAGTCGGAATGGGGGCGTGAAATCCGCCTCATCAATCCCAAAGGCGAAATCGTTGGTCGTCGCTTAGCGGTGGGCGCCATCACAGAACACTATCTATTCTTTCGTGGCAATACCGCCTATACCTGGTTCTATCCGTTCAAGACGCCTACTGTGTTTACGGCGCAGATTCCCGACGCGCTACTGCGCCTCTGGATGAGCCGTTCGTTGATGCCCTATTTCCGAGACGACTTCGGCAATCTCTATGGAAGCGTCCAGTGGCAGTTGCTGGAAAGGGACACGGCAAGCAACTTGAAGTTCTGCACGCATCGGCAGTGTTCACGGCGACTGATAGAGCGGTATCGGTACTTACCGCGTGCGGGTGAAAGCGCTACGGTGGAGTGGCGTGTGTGTTTTCGAGCCGAGCCTCCTCTTTTAGGGCAAGAGGTGCCAGTCTGTTCCGAATTGTGGTGGGAGGGACGACTGCGGCGTCGGCATATCCTGTTGCATTACCGCACGGCAATCCCCGAGGAACACGCTTTCTTCCGCATACCGCGCCACGCTAAGATACACAGGGTGGAGGTAGCGAATCTTTTCTCGCCTATTCATGCATATGCTCCACCGTTGTTGAGTGACTGATCAAGGAATTACAAGTTCAAGTGCTTTAGCGATGAAAGCTCGTGAGACTTTCTCCGCATTTTTTCTAACCTTAGGATTGGGGTCCATTATTTACGCGCTGATGATCTATTTGGAGTTAGCGCGTCCTGAAGGGGCATATTACAACGCACGACCTGCAGAAGATATTGCTGCCTGGCTACTTGTCGGAGGGGGCGGACTATTCACTGCAGGCGTTTTCATGCTGCTACTCACCTATTTAACGCGCCGTATGGGGCGAACCTATCGGCACACCCCTGTTACAGTAATCGCGCTCTTTGCCATTCACCGTCGTACAGGTGAAATGGTCAGTGAACCTGCTGACATAGCGCTTTCAGAGTTGTCGTTTTATGTCCTCTTACGCTTACCAGGTGGGGTTCAAGAGGAGTATAAGTGCGCGTACACACTTTTCCATCAGCTTCGAGAGGGTATGAGAGGCGAAGCCCTCTGTAGGGGAGACCAGTTTCTATCATTCAGGAGTCTATCGTGAAGGTTCTGGGGTACAATCAGAACTGGCGGTTCAGGCACAGAGGGGGTACTTTGCTGATGATGGGTTCATCGGGCGAGCCGTGGGGTCATTACCCGCGGGATAGCAGCGGGCTGGCGGTGCAGAGTGAGGTGCTGGCAGCTTGCCTATGCTTTCTTGCTGCTGGCTGAGAGCCGTGTGCGCCGTTTGTGGATAGGGAGGAGTGTGGAGGAAGTGACTATGAGATGGATGGAGACGCTGCTGGGGGCTCTTGAAAGGGATTACTGGTGGCAAAACGCTCGGTGTTGGCTGCTGATTACACTGGCAGGTGTGTTAGGTGGATTAGGTGGTGTATTAGGGGAGTGGAGCCGTGCGAGGATAGAAGGAGAGCCTTTCTTCTCGAGAGAGGCGCTATTAGGCATTGTTGGGGGTACCTTGTTAGGAAACTATCTGTTTTTTGCTTTATTTGACATGATGAGGAAGCGGCTGGGTATGGGTTTGAGTAGGGCGAGCATCCTGACATTTTCGGTCATCATTTCGGTGTTTACATTTGGGGTTGTCTTTCATGCTATTTTTGTTCATTTGATTTGGTGATGAAAACTCGTGAAGCTTTCCCTGCATTTTTCTAACCTTAGAATTGGGAGCCATCAGCAACTCCTGAGAACGCCAGCGGGTATCCTATTATTAAAAGCCCACTCACAGGAGGTGAGGCGTTATGCAGGAAGAGAAAACGATGGAGACGCCCATGAACGAACCCGAAACCCAACCGATGGAACCTGAACAGGATGACGCGGTGAGCATAGACCTCAACACCGCACTCGCACGCTTGCAGGAGATGGAGCAGGCACTGGAAGAGCAGAAGAACCTCTACCTGCGCACGCTGGCGGACTTCCAGAACTATCGCCGACGCCAGAACGAAGAGATGGAACGCCAGCGCATCCGCGTGCTGGAAACCCTGCTGGAAGACCTGCTGCCCATTCTGGACAACTTCGAGCGCGCCCTGCAGGCGGCGGAAGCCACGCGCGAACTGGAACCCCTGCTGGAAGGGGTCAAGATGACCGACCGCCAGATTAAAGCGCTCCTCGCGCGGTTCGATATCCACCCCATCGAGGCGGTGGGCAAGCCGTTTGACCCGAACCTGCACGAAGCCATCCAGCGCGTCGAAAGCGAGGAGTACGAAGACGGTATCATTATCGACGAGGTGGAGCGCGGTTATCGGATGGGCGAGCGTGTGATACGCCCCAGCAAGGTGATTGTCGCCAGACGCCCTGAACCACCCACCGAATACACCCCTCTGGATATAGAGGCATGAGAAACCTTTTCGGCACAGACGGTGTTCGGGGTCAGGCGAACGCCTTGCTGACCCCCGATTTTGTGATGCGTTTAGGGCGCGCGGTGGGGCAGCAGCTTTTGCGCACGACGAGTCATATGCCCCCGCGCGTGCTGATTGGGCGCGATACGCGCCGCAGTGGCGCAATGCTGGAAACCGCCCTGATTAGCGGGCTGACCGCTGTGGGGGTGCATGCCACCTCGGCGGGAGTCGTGCCCACGCCCGCAATCGCCTACCTCGTGCGCGAGGGGCGCTACGACCTGGGTATCGTGCTTTCCGCCTCGCATAACCCCGCACCCGATAACGGCATCAAACTGATTGGCGGCGACGGCTACAAGTTCCCCGACGAGTACGAAGCGGAGATCGAGCGCCTGCTGAACGAAGCCCCTGAACCCTTTCCCTATCCCGCGCCCGACCAGATTGGGCTGTGGGAGTTGAGCGCCCGTGAGGCGGAACAGTACCTGCTTTACCTGCTTCATCTGATGCGCGAGATGACGGGCGAGCGCGAGCCGCTGCGAGGCATGCATATCGCAGTGGACTGCGCGAACGGCGCCGCGAGCGCGTTCGCCCCCGTGCTGCTGAGTGAGCTCGGCGCAAAGGTCAGCGCCGTCGCCTGCGAGCCCAACGGGGATAACATTAACGAGGGCTGCGGCTCCACGCACATAGACCACCTGCAGCGCACGGTACTGGAAACGGGCGCCCATCTCGGCGTGGCGTTCGACGGCGACGCCGACCGCGCCCTCTTCTGCGACGAAAACGCCGAACCCGTGGACGGCGACGCGATTATGACCCTCTGGGCGCTCACCCGTCAACAACAGGGGAGCCTCCAGCCGCCGCTCGTGGTGGCGACCGAGATGAGCAACCTCGGCATGGAGAAGCGCCTGCAAGCCGAAGGCATCACGCTGCTGCGCACGAAAGTCGGCGACCGCTATGTGGCGGAAGCCATGCGCGCACATCACGCCCTGATCGGCGGCGAGCAGTCGGGGCATCTCATCTTCGCCGAACGTGCCACCACAGGCGATGGGCTGATTACCATGCTCGAAACGCTGAACCTCGCCCTGCGCCTGCAACGCCCCTTTTCCGAAATCGCCCACCCGTTTGAACCCTACCCCCAGAAACTGATCACCATCCCCGTGCAGGATAAGCATGCGTGGCAGACTCACCCCGAGATTCAGGCGCAAATTGCGCGGGTGCAGGCGTTGCTGGCGGGTCGGGGGCGGCTGAACATCCGCGCGTCGGGCACTGAGAACGCAATTCGCATTATGGTGGAGGCAGAGACGCCCGCGCTGGTGGACGAGGCGCTCCAGCCTCTGGTGGACGCCGTGCGAAACGCGCTGGCGTGAACTGCACTTAGCAGGACTCACCCCATCAGGGAAGAAACCCTGAGTTAATGGCGCTTCGTTTTCTGCACACCTCCGATGTGCATCTGGGGCGCTCGTTCCGCTATCTGGGCGAGCGCGCCCCCACCCACCAGCAACGCCTCAAGCAGGCACTGGAACGGGTCTATCAGATAGCGCAGGAACAAAAGTGCAACGCCGTGCTGATTGCGGGCGATTTGTTTGACCATCCCCGTGTGGGGCGCGAGTGGGTGGACTTTGCGCTGAACCTGATGGCGGCTGCGTCCTGCCCGACGCTGGTGATTGCAGGCAACCATGACCCCGCCGAGCGCCATCCGTTTCGGGAGCGAACCTCGCTGCCACAGAAGCTCCACTTTTTTGCCTCGACAGAACGCAAGCGACTCCCTGCGCTGGAGATGGAGGTCGTCGCCTGCCCCGCCGGCGACGAATCGCGCTGGCAGGCGGTGTTGCGTCGCGACCCCAACGGCGCGCCCTATCAGATTGCGCTGATACACGGCTCCATGCCCTCCGCTGGCGAGGGCACGATTCCCGTCAGCACTGTGCGCCAGTGTGGGCTGGACTATGTAGCGCTGGGCGACTGGCACTCACCGCAGGACTTCTCGCACGAGCTGGGCGTGCCGTGCTGGTACAGCGGCGCCCCCGAGATGATTATGCCCGCCCAGCGCCTGCCCGCCGTCGCCTTGCTGGTGGAACTTCACGATTCACAACCCCCGCAGATTACGCCCCTGCCCACAGGAAGCGCACGCTACCCCACCGAGTCGCGCGAGGACGGCACGCTGGAGATTGCGCTGGAAGCGTTCGATTCGCCCCAGAGCCTGCTGGAGGCGCTCGCCGCGCATCTGCAGGAGACCACCGTCGCCCGAATCCGCCTCGTGGGGCGCTGGCACGCCGATACGCCGCTGGACCCCGACGCCTTGCAAGAAAGCCTCCAGTCGCGATGTCTCTGGCTGGAGATAGACCCCGCCTTCCAGAGCGCGCCACTTGCCCCGCAAACCCCGTTTGAACGCGCCCTGACGCAGGTTTACGAAGCCCGCAAGGCGCAGGGAGCGCCCAGCACCTTAGACGAGGCGTATCAACTCGCGCTTTACCTGCTTCGGGGAGGCAGGCTATGAGAATCTGGTTCGAACGCCTTGTGCTGGAGGGCTACGGGCGCTTTGGGGAGCGCAGGGAGTTCCGCTTTACACCGGGGTTCAACCTCATCACGGGCGCGAACGAGTCAGGCAAAAGCACACTGCTGAGCGCCCTGCTGGACGCCCTTTACACGAACCCCGCCACCGAAGCCCGCGAGGCGCGCGAGCGCATCCACTGGCGCCACCCCACTGGCTGGCGACTGGAACTGAGCCTGCAACTCGGCGACACGCCTGTGCGAATCGCCAAATTCCACCCTAAAGACTCGCCCCGACGCTACGCGGAGTTCCATCTTCAGGTGGGTCAGGAGACGCTTGCGGGGAGCGACGCCCTCAGCCGCTGGGAGCAGCTCTGGAGCCTGCCGCGCGAGGTCTACTGCGCCACCGCCTGCGTGCGTCAGCGCGAACTCGCCCTGCTCGCTCGCGACCGCACGCTCGCCTCGCTTCAGCAACAGCTGCGCCAGAGCGCGCTCGCCGTGGATCTGGAGCCTATCCTGAAAGCGATTCGCGAGCGCAAAAAACAGCTCGCTACAGAGCAGAAGACGCTCGCCGAGCGCCTGAGCGCCCACCAGCAGGCGTACCTGCAGGCGAAGCAATCCGCCGAAGAGTACCAGCGCATCCGCGCCCAGCTCGCCCACAACCGCGAACGCCTCCGGGAGATTGACGCCACCCTCCAGCAGGAGAGTGGGATACTGGAACGCTGGAAAGCGCTCTACACCCAACGCCAGCGCCTGAGCCACCTGCAGGAGCAGGTCAAACGCGCGTTTGACTGGCTCCACAATCACGAAACGCTTCAGGCGGAGAAACAACGCCTCGAGAGCCAGCTCGCCGCGCCTTCATTAAGCGCGCTCGCCCAGCTGCCCGACGGAGCGCAGGAGCGGATTCGCACACTCCACGCCGCCTACCGCCACGCACGCGAGCAGGAATCCCAGCGAGCAGAACGCCTCAAAGAGGCACAGCAGGCGCTTCAGCAGGCGATGGGTCAGGCGCGCGCTCGCAGGGGCTTGCTCGCCATGGGGCTGGCGCTGATGGGCGCGGGCGCTCTGCTGCTCCAGCAAGGCGAACGCGGGGCAGGCTTTCTGGGACTGGGGCTGGGCGCGCTGGCGTTGCTGGTCAGTCTGCTCTGGCGCTCCCGAACGCTCGCCGCGGCGCAGGCGAACGCGCAGGTGCTGCAAGCCCAGCTGGAAGCCCAGCGCGCCCAACGACGCGCCACAGAAACCGAACTGATGAGCCTCCTGCAACAGGCAGGCGTGATGGCGCCCCCCGCGCCCCTGCGCAACGGCGCCGAACCTGACTACGCCGACGAGATTGCCCGCGCATACGCCCAGCTGGAGACCCTGCTCCAGCAGCGCGAAACCCTGTTGAATGACCTGCGCACGGTGCAGAACAAACTGGACGCCCTCGCCACGATGGGCACCTACGATTCCGTCAAAGAGCAATATCGCGCCCAGAGCGTGGAGATAGCCAGCCTCGAAGCGGCTCTGCGCAACGACCCGATTGCCCACGAGTTGAGCCAGATTCCTGCGGAACAGATGGCGCAACGCGAGGCGCGCCTGCAGGAACTTCAGGCGGAACGGGAACGCCTGCAAGCCGAATGCCACCGACTGGAGGGACGACTGGACGCGCTAACGCTCCAGACCGACCCCGATGAGCTCGCCCTGCTGATAGAGCGCGATACCGCCCGCCAGCGCACGCTCGCCCAGCAACTGGAGGTGCTGGAACTCACCGAATCGCTGCTCAAAGGCGCCAACGAAAACTACCTGCGCGACCTCAGCCCCCACCTCAAGCCACGGATTGAAGCTTACCTCCCTGCGCTCACACAAAACCGCTACACGCAGGTGCAGCTGGGGAACGACCTTGAGATGAGCGTGTATCACACAGAGCGCGGCGAGCCACTCCCGCTGGACGAGAAACTGCCCGCATGGAGCGCCGGCACGCTGGATCAGCTTTTCTTCGCCTGCCGGCTGGGGCTGTGCGAGGCGCTTTCGGGTGGGGCGCGCCTGCCCCTGCTGCTGGACGATCCGCTGGTGTACGCCGACGAGTGGCGCCTCGCTGAAGCGTTCGCCCTGCTGGAACGACTCGCCACTGAAACGCAGGTGCTTTACTTCACCTGCCGCGCGCCTGCTGACTTCCCACAGGGACATGTGATTACGCTGGATATAGGGTAGAGGGATGCGCTCTCACCAGCGCTGGCTGACCTGAATCGCGAGCTGTTGTGCTTGGGATGGCGCGCGTGGCTCCGCAAGAAGCACCAGCTCAAACTGCCCATGACGCCATCCGACCTCAACTGCAGGTTGGGGCAGCCAGAGCCGAAGCCAGTGCCTGCGCTGGAAAACCCCCACGCTATAACGCCAATCAAAATGGTGCTGTGCGGTGAGCGCCAGTGTCGGTTGGGGTTGAAGGCTCCAGAAGGTAATTTCCCAGAGCGGTTGCACGCGGCGGTTCAGGCTTACTGTTTCAACGCGCCCTGCTACCGCAGGCGTGGTGTGCAGGAAGCCGTCGGCGTCGGGTTCGAGCTGGTCGGCAACGATTCGCGCCTCGATGCGTTGCGCCCTGTGTACATGAACCCCGCTGAAGAGATTCTCCCCACGAACTTGCAGTCCCCAGCCCTGCGCGGTCTGGAGACTCAGCTCAGCATGAGTCGTCCAGAACCAGCCACCGCGCACCTCGGCGGGCACGCCCAGTGTGGAATCAAGCCTCATGTCGCCGTGAAATACACTTCCCTCTTTCTGACCCGTCAGCACCCCTTGCTGGAGGCGTCGCATCACGCCCAACGAAAGCCCCACCTGATAGCGCAGCTCGGCGTTCGGGAGCGGAGTCCTGCCCATATAGTCCACCCACCAGCGATTGAGTGCTGTGCGGTTCATAGAAACCTGCACCTGTCCGCCTGTTGCGGGGTTCAATTCGCCTGCCGACGCTTCCAGGTAGAGCTGGGCGGCGGCGCGATTGCCTGCGTAGCGTTCAGCAACCTCATAGCGATACCCGAAACGCCACGCCTCTTGTGTCCAGTAGAGTTCGGCAACGCGGTACTGGTCATAATAGGCGAAGGTTTTTCCATAAAGCAAACCCGCTTGCGGTTCGGGTTGGAGCAACGGGACAACATTGGTGCGCGCCTGAATAGCGGTGCGCAGATTCCAGCCTGTGCTGGGGCGTGTTTCGAACTCTGGCAGGCTTTGCAGGGGCGCAAGGTAAACAGGCTGGGCAGCCCCCTGCCCGAAGAGCAGGAGACCACCCAGCACTGTGAGGCACAAGGGGGTGCCCGGAAGTTTCACAGTCGCTCCTATGGCGTCAGCGAGGCGAGCGTCTCGAAGGTGTTGTCGCTGTATTTGATGATGAGGGTGTCGCCCAGGTCAGGCAGACCCAGATCGCGCGCCTCGCCAATTTGTGCCACTGTGGTGTTGTCGGACTTCCTGATCGTGCCGCTCACGCCTTCGCTCGTCTGGCTTAGCGTCAGCACGAAGTTGGAAGGACTGTGCGTGAAGGTGGCTTCCGCAGCGCTGAACCAGTCACCCCGGCGAATGGCGCCGCTCTGTACCTTGAAGGTGCCCCTCATCGTGCCCGACAGAGACTCGCTCCCGTACCCCAGTTCGAGGTTCAGGGTTGCCGTTGGCGGGTTTGCGGTAGGCGTGAGGTTCAGCGTGAACTCCACGCTCGCAGGTCGCCCCACCGCTGGCTCCATGCTCCCGTTGAAAGTGAGGCTCCCGCGCGGGAAGCGGTTCACAGGGATTAAGAAGAGTTCATCCAGCGGGAAGGGCAGCTCGGGGTTCTGCCATGTGCCCTCGACGCGCCCGTTGAGCTTCATCACAGGCGAAGTATAGCTCACGGTTGCCGTGAGTTTCTTGGGCACAGACTGATCCTCCGCTTCGCTATAGAAGAACTCCACCTCGGCGTTGCTCAAACTCAGGGTACGGTTCATCCCCGTCATGGTGAGCGAGCTGAACTTCACCAGCGAAGGTAGCTCCGACTCAGAGGGCCACTGCGTATCCAGATTCTGAATCGCAAGCGACACGGGTTTGCTGGTGCGCAGCTGAACCTGAACCGTACCTGCCGTCGCCCTTGTGATGTCGCCATAAGTGTTGAGAGTGAGTCCCAGGTTGCTGATGCTGAGCGTCGCATACTGGCTGGTCAGGCTCCCGTTGAAGCTCAGGCTGGAGAAGGGGATTCCCTCGTCGCCATCGCGAGGAGTGCCCGTAATCACGCCTGTGAACTGGATGGGTTCGCGCAGTTGCGGGTCGCGGATGGTGATGGACGCTTCGAGTTGGGTTGGGCGGTTCTGGCTGTCGCGCTGGGTAACGGCAAGCACGATATCCTGCTGGAAGGCGGTATCGCCCTGTCGTCGCACCTGGATGGTGATTCGCCCTGCGTCAGGCGTCCAGTCGAACGCACTGAGGGCATTTTGAGTTTGCACGGTCAACACAAGCCGTCGGTTCTGCTCACGGATGTCCGAGAAAACCTGCCAGGTGTTGCCCGTAGTGTTGTCCCGACGCACCAGACGATGGGCGTAGGGGCTATCCGCGATTTCCTCATACACGCCAGGCGCTTGACCTACCAGCGTGTTCAGCATGCGGTAGTCCTCGCGGTTCACCTCTGCCAGCCCCATCACCTCAATCATGAAGTCCAGCGAGCGTTTGAACCGATCCAGCGGAGTGAAGATTTCGTTCTCAATCAGCTGTTCTTGCTGGCTGAGTGCAAGGTCCAGCTCCAGCGACTCGTCGGTGCCTGTGCCGCTAACTCCAATCGCCATATCGCGGAGCATCTGCATCATGCGTTTGGCAGTCGCCACATCGCCCTGTGCAGGCTGCAGGCTATTCTTGTAGGTGTTGACCACCTCGCGAATTGTGTTCGCAAGGCTCTCGTTGCGGATGCCCTTGCCAATCTCTTCGGGGAGGGTGATACCCACACGCAGGTCGAGCGAGGTCAGGCTCTCCAGCCGCTGGCGCACTTCGTGGACAACCTGAGCGAAGCCGTTTGGCGAGAGCGCACTCAGGTTTTGCTCGCGAGCGTAGCGCACCACCTCTTCTGTGGCAAGCGTGGTTGCCGCGTCCAGCGCGATACCTGTCTGCCCGGCAGGGTCCACCGAAGGCACGAGGGTCATCACGCGCACTTTGTTCGGGGCACTGCCTTTTTCCGCGACCAGCAACACGCTTTTGAGCGCCGCGCTGGCAGGTAACTGCAGGGTGAACCGCCCATTCTCATCCGTTGTTGCCTGAGCGATGGGGATATCGGGTTGCGAGGTCAGATAAGCTCGGACAGTGGCGTCGGCGAGTGCATAGCCGCCCAGACCGCGCGAACGGGGCGTGCCTTCTGGAACCAGCACGGTTCCGCCAAGCAGAGTTCCGGAAACGGCACCACCGCCACCCCCGCCACATCCACTCAGCAGCGCTGCAAGGAGCAGCACGCCAATCCATCCAACTGTGTAACGCTTCATCGCATATCCTCCTTATGCGAGGTGCCCTCTCTGCACCTCTGTTGTTATTATACCCGATTTCACTGAGTAAAGTCAAGTCATTGAGTCAAGTGAGTGCACCCGCAAGGATAGCAGGTGGACAATTTCGCCAAAAACTGGCAGGAGTCATGGTCTTGAGTGAGAATACCATCACGGGGTGATAACAAATGGTGAGTCGCCGTCAGGTTGTTGTGGCTCGCGTCTACGAGAAGGCGCGTCGGAAGCTGAGGGAGCACCACAAACAGATTGACGCAAAGTTCGAACTGTTTTGCAAAGACCCGCTTCACAACTCGCTTGACTTTCACGAGCTGGATCGCCTGCCGCACAAAGGCTGGTGGAGCTACAAAGTCAACGACGAGATTCGCACAATCGTCGCCGACCAGCAGGACTGCTGGGTGGTCTGTTATGTAGACCATCACGACGATGCGTATAAGTGGGCAGAGAGGCGGCGCTTCACGGTGAACCTGCAGGATGGCAACTATGCGATTGCGCCGCCCATTTCGGAAGTGGTTGAGCAGGTGGAAACTGTGCCTGAGACGACCCAGGTATTCCGTGTGCCTTTGAGCGGCTACACCCCTGAGCAGATTATGCGTCTCGGTGTGCCAGAAGATTGGGCAAAGCACCTGGTACAGGCTACCGAAGAGCAGTTGGGCTCTCTTCTGAACCAGGCGCTGGGAGAAGGCTGGATGCCTGAGGATGTGATTGAACGGCTTGACGACTTAGTGAACGGCAGGCGCCCCTATCGGGAGCTGTTGCCTCCCCAGATTTCGGTGCTGTTGCCCTCTGAGCTGTTCCGCCGACGCCCGCGCGACTTCTGGTCGCCTGAAAGCGAAGAAGAAATTCGCAAAGCCATCCGGGGCGACTGGCAGCAGTGGATTATCTTTTTGCACACCTCGCAAAAAGAGGCAGTGGAGCGCGATTTGCAGGGACCCATCCGAATCAGCGGTGGGGCGGGCACGGGCAAGACAGTGGTCGCGGCGCACCGAACCGCGTGGTTGGCGCACAAGTATCCAGAGGCACGGATTCTGCTCACCACTTTTACAGAACTGCTGGCGAACAACCTGCGCCAGCGCGTGGAACAAATCATCGGTCCGCTTGAGGGCACGAATATTGAAGTGGAGAATCTTCACTCGGTTGCCAACCGCCTGTTCCGATACGAAATGAACCGCACAGAGAGGCTGATAGGGAACGGCACTCCGGAGATGGATGCGCTCCTCGAAGAAGCCATCCAGCGCTCCGGGAGGTCAGAGAGCCTGCAGTTTGTGCGCGCGGAGTGGGAGGCGATTATTGACGCATGGAATGTGCGCACTCTGGATGCCTACCTGAAGATGGAGCGTATCGGGCGCAAGGTGCCCCTGCCCCCCAATCGGCGCGAGGAGCTGTGGAGCGTGTTCGAGCAGGTGTGGCAACTTCTTGAGGAGCGAAGCCTGATGACTTACGATGCGATGTGTCACGCTGTTGCGGAGTATGTGAACCAGCACCCTGAGTTGCGCTACGATTGCGTGGTGGTCGACGAAGCGCAGGACTTCGGACCTGCGGAGCTGACACTCATCCGGGCGCTGGCACCTGCCGATAAACCCAATTCGCTCTTTCTGTGCGCCGACTCGCGCCAGCGCATCTATCGCCCAGCTGTGCCGTGGTCGCGGTTCGGAATCGACACTCGTGGGCGCAGCTATATCCTGCGCGTGAACTATCGCACCACGCAGCAGATTCAGGAGTTCTCCGAAAGCATTCTGCCCCTCTCCATAGAGGGCTTTCAGGAAGATGAGGCGCAGCTGCTGGCGCAACGCCCGATTGCGCTGATGAAAGGCGTTGCGCCCGAAGCGAGGAGCTATGAGAATCTTGAGGCGGAGATGCGCGGCTTGAAAGAGTGGATTTACCGTTGCCTCAACGAGAACATCCAGCCAGGTGAGATTGCAATCTTCGCGCGCTCAAATCGGGTGCTGGAAGAGGTGGAGCGCATGCTGGAGGAGATCTATCGCGAGCGCGGCATCCTTGGGCGCAAGCTGGGGCGCGAGACGCAACCCGTCCCTTACGAAATCAACTACGGCACCGCTCACAGCGCCAAGGGACTGGAGTTTCGCGCCGTGGCAGTTGTGGGAGTGAATCAGTCCAATTTCCCAAGCTATGCCGTGGTCAAGGACATCACAGACCTCGCCGAGCGTCAGGCGAAAGAGGCGCAGGAGCGCCAGCTGCTTTATACCGCCTGCACCCGCGCGCGGGAGCGGCTCTATGTGAGCTGGTCGCCCACCATCGGGCGGAGCAAGTTTCTGGAGAAAGCGCTGGAAACTCTCTCACGCCCGTTACAGCAAGCTCACTCCTCAAACAGCCCTCGTAGGGGCGCGACAGGCTCTATCAGCGAGGGGTCGTCGTGAGCGGGGCTGTTGACGCGCGTGCTGACAGGGTACGCCTCCAGCAGCGAATCAGGGGCGGGGCGCAAGAGCGCGGAAAGGGTCTTCAGCGGCGTTTCAGGTGCGAGCCATGTGCCGTATTCCTCAGGCAGCAGAATCGCGGGCATACGATGGTGGATGGGTTGCATCGTGGCGTTCGCGTCGGTGGTAATCAGCGTGCAGGTGGTCAGCTCGCTTCCGTCGGGCGACTGCCAGCTCTCCCATAGCCCCGCGACGCCCAGCGGCTCGCCCGTCGCCGAGCGCACAAAATAGGGCTGGCGCGTGCGCCCCGTCTTTGCCCATTCGTAAAACCCACTGATAGGCACGATGCACCGCTGATAGCGGAACGCCGCCCGAAACGCAGGCTTCTCGGCGAGGCTCTCGGCGCGGGCGTTGATCATCTTGTTACCGATGCTGGGGTCCTGCGCCCAGCGCGGTACCAGCCCCCACTGGAAGTGAGTCCAGTAAGGTTGGGGCGTGTCGTGCGCCGTGGCTAAGGCGAGCAGCGGTTGCGTGGGCGCAATATTGTAGCGCGGGGCAATCGGGAACGGAAGCGGCACCTGAAAGTGGCGCTCCAGCTCTTCGGCTGTCGCAAATAAAGCAAAGCGTCCGCACATGGGATAAGCATACCTCCTTCAGCCCAGCCGTTCACCAACATGGGGGTGATAGCCGTTGATGAAAGCGGCGGCGGGCATGCGCGGGCGACTTTCGGGCTGCACCTCCAGCAGCTGGAGCGCCCCCTCGCCACAGGCGACCACCAACCCCGTCGGCTCCACAGCAAGCAGAACGCCCGGCTCCGCGTTGTGAACCTGACTCAGGGGCATGGCTTTCCACAGCTTGAGGCGCTTGCCCCGAAACAGGGTGTATGCGCCCGGACGCGGCGAGAACGCCCGAATGCGATTGGCGCATCGCACGGCGGGTTCGTCCCAGCGTATCTGGGCGTCTTCTTTCTGAATGGGGCGCGTGTAGGTGGCTTCGGCGTGATTCTGGGGCGTGCGCGTGAGCGTGCCCGACTCAAGACGCTTTAGCCCTTCCAGCAGCAGTTCGCGAGCGCGTTGCGCCAGCCGCGCCTCCAGTGTGCCTGCATCGTCCTCCGGGAAAATCGGCTCTTTCACCTGCAGATAGATGTCGCCTGCGTCCATCTCCTCGCTCATCTCCATCAGGGTAACGCCCGTTTCGGTTTCCCCGTCCAGCAGGGCGTACTGGATGGGCGAGGCGCCCCGATACTTCGGCAACAACGAGGCGTGCAGGTTCCAGTTGCCCAGCGGTGCAATCTTCAGCAAGTCGGCGGGCAGAATTTTGCCGTAAGACGCCAGCACAATCAGGTCTGGTTGGATCGCGCGCACCTGCTCGATAAACTGCGGGTCGCGTGCGCGCTGGGGGGCCAACACGGGTAGACCGAGCGCCTCCGCACGCGCATGCACGGGCGTTGGGGTCAGGTGCATCCCGCGCCCTGCGGGCTTGGGGGGCTGGCTCACCACTGCCAGAATGGGATAACCCGCCTCATGCAACGCCTCCAGCGGCGGCACCGCGAACGCGCCTGACCCGAAGTAGAGAATGCGGGGGCGGCTCAGACCATCTCCTCCTCTTTGGGCGTGGGGTCGCTCCAGAACAGAGTTGCAGGGTCTGCCCTGTCGATGAACAGGATGCCGTCCAGATGGTCTATTTCGTGCTGGGCGATACGGGCGGCGACGCCTTCCAGCGTGAGTTGTATCGGCTTGCCGTGTCGGTTCAGCCCCTTCAGCACAATGGCGCGGGCGCGCGCCACCTTCCCATAGAGCGCAGGAATGCTCAAACAGCCCTCCACATCCGCCACCTGCTCCTGCGAGCGTTCAATAATGCGCGGGTTCAAAATGACGCGCATCGGTTGATCAGGCGGCGCCATAATAAACAAACGCAGGGGCACGCCGACCTGCGGCGCGGCAATCCCCAGCCCGTTCCACCACTTCAGCGACGCCATCATGCGCTGAATAAGCGCCTCAATATCGGGCGTGATGCGGGAAACAGGCGACGCTTTCCTGCGCAACACAGGGGCGGGGTATTTCACAATCCCGTCCTCGTCCATCAGATAAAAGTGCCGGAACTCAGGCGGCGCTTCGATTTCGCCAGCGGGCAATACAATCTTCATCGCTGTTGGAATTATACCCGTGCGGGTAGAATTGGGGTATGGAGCGCCGATGTCCCTACTGTGGCGCGGAACTGCCGCCGCCCGAATCGGACGAAACACCCTCGGTGGAGTGCCCCACATGCCACAATATTGTGCGTCCGCCCAACCCGTATGCGAAGCGGTTTGCGTGGGTCGCGTTGCTGACCGCTGTGCTTTATTTTATCGCGATGTTCTCCATGATTGCAAGCGACACGGGAATCTGGATTTTCCTGATTTTTGGGTTGGCGACCGCGAGTGGGGTATACCTGATTTATGTGATGTACCACTTCTTCCGGGCGGGGGCGTGAGAAGCCGCCTCAGAGAGTGAACGAGCGATGTGCAAAACCAGCCCTCTTTACCAGTGCTTGAACAGCCTCCCTGCCGCGGGGCGCTCCTCCACGCGCCCTGAGCTTCAGAAAACGGTCTACACGCCGAGGCGATAAAACCGTTTGGGGTTTGGGGACACTGCTGAACGCCAATCGGTATACTAATCGGGGCAACGGTATGAGCAGGAGGCGGATAGGGTTCTGGCTGTGCATGGTGCTGGCGTTCGCAGGATGCGCACGGTTCCCCGAAGTGCCCGCAGAGCGCGGAGTGCGGCGGCTGATAATTGAAATGCAGGTGGCAGGGCGCATTCGCCCTGAGTATCACTACTTCGTCGTGTTCAACCTGAGCAACGACTCGACAGGGAGCGCAGGACCTCTGCCTGTCGTGTCGCCCCCCTGGGGGAGTGGGTTCGCGAGTGGCGCGTTCACACACTATATGCGCTACGCTTCCTTTTTACCTCAAGGCGGCTACGCGCTCTATCGCGTGGAGCAGGGCACAGAAAACCAGCCGCCACCCCATGTCTACCTGGGCGTGCCGATTAGTGTGGAGACCGTGAGCGCCAATAGCAACCGCCTGCGCTTTGAGATTGACATCACGCAGTTCATTCCCGATGAGCGGGACGCACGAGCGATGCGCTTCATTCAGCTCAACTTCATCACGACCGACATCATCCCAACCGACCCGAACACACCCGTGCGCAAGAACGGCGACTCGCTGGGCGACGCACGAATTGGGGAATTTCGCTATCTAAACCTGCGGATTGACCAGAATCGGGTGGTGCGCAACAGCGACTCGCTGCTGGAACCTGCCGACGATGTAGCGGACCCCGATCTGGATATTGTGGACTGGCGCGTGGAGGTGCGGACGCCGTGAGTCAGCAGCCCCAGCCGCTGAGCCGTCTGGAGGTGGCGCGGGGGCTACGCTGGGCAACATGGGATGCGGTCTTCTTTACGCTCTATGTGGCGTTCACGACGGGCGCGTTCCAGATTGGCTTGGCGCGCTATCTGGGCGCAAACGACCTCTGGCTGGGGATTATCACTTCCGTGCCGTCGCTGGCGGGCGCGCTGCAGATTCTGACCGCCTATCTGGCGGACATCAGCCTCAGTCGCAAGGCGCTGGTGTTGCGCTACGCCCTGCTATCGCGGTTGCCGTTCGTGGTGATTGCCGCCCTACCCCTGCTGAGCGACTCCCTGCCGCGCCTACCCCTGTTCGCGGGGCTGCTGATTCTGTCGGCGGTGCTGGGTTCGTTCGCGGGACCTGCCTTTCTGGCGTGGTTGAGCGATCTGGTGCCTGCGGACTATCGGGGTCGCTATTTTGGCAAGCGCAACATGATTCTGGGGCTGGTGTCGGCGGCGTCGGCGTTGCCTCCTGCGCTCTTTCTGGATCAGGCGGTGAAATATCACCGTTTTTCGCCTGCGATTGCGTTCAGCGTGCTGTTTGGGCTGGGCGCACTCTGTCTGTTTGCCTCGTGGTACGCGCTGAAGCGGATGCCAGAGCCGCCGCGCACGCCCATGCCCCATCGGGGGCTGAAAGGGCTGCTGGAGTTCTACCGCCAGCCGTTCCGCACCCGAAACTTCCGTCTTCTGCTGGGGTTCAACACTTTTCTGGTGTTCGGACAGATGTTCGCGGGGCAGTTTTTCACGGTCTATCAGCTGGAGCAGATTAAGATGCCCTACCTGATGGTGCAGGTAGCGGGGCTGATTGCGGCGCTTTTTAGCAGTCTGGCGATGCCGCTGTGGGGGTATCTGGCGGATAAGTTCGGCAACAAGCCGTTGCTGATGCTCTCGCTGGGTGGCGTGGTGTTTTTGCCGTTCCTGTGGTTCCTGACAGACCCTGAGCGCTATGTGTGGAGCGTGAGCGTGATTTTCGGGATTCAGGTGTTCGCAGGCTTTCTGTGGGCGGGCGTGGGGCTGACGCAGTTCAATTTAAATGTGGCGGTGGCGCCCTCAGAGCAGCGTGCGGTTTACATGGGGGCGCTCTCGGCGATTGTGGCGCTTGTGGGGGGCTTGGCGGCGCTGTTGAGCGGGGCGCTGATGGAGGCGATGCGGGGCGTCGTGCCCGACCCAACACGCTTTTTCATTCTGTTCGGGAGCGCGGCGCTGTTTCGGCTGCTGGCGTTGCCGTGGCTGGCGCGTGTGCATGAGGCGGAGGGGCTACCCACCCGCTATGTGGTGCGGCAGCTGCGTGCGTCGGTGCAACCGCGAGGGTGGCTGGCGATGCACCAGCTGCGGCGCCAAGCGGATGAAGCAAGCCGCCTGCAAGCGGTGCGCACCTTAGCTGCCGAGAAGACCACGCTGGCGGTGGAGGAGCTGGTGCAAGCGCTGCGCGACCCCTCCATCGAGGTGCGGCGGGAAGCGGCGCGTGCCTTGGGCGAGATTGGCGACCCGCGCGCAGTCCCTGCCCTGCTGCAGATGCTCCACGATCCTGCAAGCGGCATCCGTGCCGAGTGCGCCGAGGCGCTGGGCAAAATCGGCGATCGGAGCGCGCTGAACCCCCTCATCGCCATGCTGCAAGCCGAAGCCATCGAGGAGCGATTGGGCGCAATCCAAGCATTACGCCTGCTGGGCGACGCACAGGCACTACCCGCCCTGCTCGAACGGCTGCAACAGGCGCCTGGACCACTGGAGCAGTCGCGCCTGCTGGAGGCAATCGGGCATCTGCTGCGCAACGCAACGATGGAGGGGCTTCAGGCACTAAAAGTAGACGCGTTGCTGATGGCGTATCTCCAGTCGCCACGCCCCGAGGTGCGCGCCGAGGCGGCTATGGCGATAGCGAATTTGCCGCCCGACTCGAACCTTGCGGTTGCGGTGCGGAGGCAACTCATGCAAGAGCAGGAGCCAACGGCGATGGCGCCGCTTGCTCGCGCCCTCTCCGCTCACGGCTCGCGCGACGATTTGCCCGTGCTGATAGAGACGCTTGCGCGCAGCCCATCGCCCCTGTTGCGTCAGCAGGTCGCGCTGGCGATTGCGCGCGTGTTGCAGCGGGATGAGACGCTCTACGCGCTGCTCACGGCAGATGAGATGGCGCGGGATCGCCTCATCGAGCGGGTGTTGGCGCCGCGCCTGCGGGAGCTGCCCGCCCTTTCGGACGCTTTGCGTGCCTATGCCTACGGCGACTACGGCTCCGCCATCGAGATTCTGCTGAACGCGATGCCGCACCACCCACTTCTGCACTGGTTGCGCCACGCGCCACCAACCTTAGAGAGCTGGCTGCTGGCTGTCAGCCTGCTTTAGGCGGCATTCGCATCAATGAGTTTCGATTTTGGGTACAATTAACCTTATGGGGATAGGGGCGATGGTGTGTATGCGGTGTGAGCATCCGCTGCAGGAGGGCGCGCACTACTGCCCGCACTGCGGTGCGCCTGTGGAGCAAACACGCGTGCCCGATTGGCGGCGTGAGCAAGCGGAACGCCTCCTGCGCGAGGCGATGAGCCTGAACGAGCAGGGACGGACCGAAGAGGCACTGCTCGCCTGCGAGGGCGCCCTCGCGTTAGACCCCGAACTGCTACCCGCTCTCTCGCTCAAAGCCCTGCTGCACGAACGGCGCGGACAGATTGAGCAAGCTATCGAGACCTATCAGCGCGTGGTGCAGTTGAACCCGCTCAGTATCTCGGAACGGGCACGGCTGGATGCGCTGCGTCGTCCGCCGCGGTCGATGGTGCAAGCAAGCAGGAGCGGAACGCGCCCCCTCTGGCTGGAGGTGTTGCCTGCGATTTTGGCGTTTATCGGGGCGGGCGTGGTACTGCTTGTGGGGTTAGTGGCGATTCTGCGTTTGAGCGCGCCTGTGCCAACTCCCGCAGCTACTCCGCCCGCTCTCACCCCCTCGACAGAGACCCGTACGGCACAACCGACCGCACCGCCCGCAAACCCATCGGACACGAATCAGCAAGCGGCTGTGCCGCCGGTGATGGTGGACCCCTCGCGCCTCGCACTTGCCCCCACGCCTGAAACGACCGCGCCGCCACGCGGTGCCATTCCACCGCCCGCCGCACCCAGCCCCGATAAACGCGACACCCAAACGGCTCCCAACGGCACGCCGTCGCGCGCCACCAACGAGCAACCACAGCCGAATCAGGATGAGGTGCTGCCCGATGTAGAGGTGCGCGAAGACACCCAGCGCGGCGTGTACCAAATCGAGGTGCATCGTGGGGAGACACCCTCGAATCAATCGCCTGGGCAGCCGCGCGAAGACCTGTTGGAGATGGCACGACGCCATCAGATGGCAGGCAACTATCGCGAAGCCATCGCCGCCTATGAGCAAGCGCTGCCCACTGCCCCCTCGCCCGGCGAGGTGCATCAGCAAATCGCCATCTGCTACCTGCGACTGGGCGAGAAGGCGAACGCCCGCGCCCACTTCCAGCAAGCCATTCAGGCGTATCAGGAGCAGATTCAGCGCGGACAGCAAGTGGAGGCAGCGCGTGAAGGTATCCGTGCCTGCGAGCAAGGGCTGAAACTATGCGAGTAATCACTGCCTGCTGGCTGCTCCTTGGGTTAGCAAGCGCGTGCGCGCTTGCCGATCAGCCACTCCTGTTGATAGCCCAGCAGCGCGTCCCCGTCCCCGACACCGAAAAAGAGGCTTTCGATCCCAATTTGGACATCCTGCCCGCGCTCAGCCACTATCTCAAAGAGCTGCGCAAAATGGAAATTATTCACTACAGTGCGCAGCATCCAAGTGTGCAGCGCTTTGCGCTCGAAAAGCGGCTGGAACGCACTGCCCTCGAGTCACCCGACACTGCTCTGCTGCTGCGGATTGGGCACGCCCTGAACGCCACCTATGTGTTGATTGCCCGCTGCACGCGCCAGAAGCAGAGCCAGCAACTCGACTATGAGGTGGAGGTCTGGCAGCCCGGTCAGCGCACCGCTCTCTGGCAGCGGAAAGGTACGCAGCAGATAGGGATGAATGACCCGCAACAACAAGAGAATGCGCTGCATTCACTGGCACGCACGATAGCGCTCCAGCTGGACAGCGAATTGTGGCGTCAGCTGCCCACCCTGCCCGAAAATCCCTTGCAGCGCGAGCGGATTGCTCCAGCAACCCAGCCCATCAGCCCACTCGCAAAGGACACCCCAGCCAGTTTAGACCCCGATAAACTCATCCGCGAGGGTCGGCTGAGTGAGGCGCTGCTTCTGCTGCGAACCGAAGTGAATCGAGACCCACTCAACGAGTCGCTCCGCCTGAAGTTGATTGATCTCTATAGGCGGCTCGGCTTGAAGGAGGTCGCATTAGAGGAATGCGAACGCGCTCTCCACTTGATGCCCCAAAGTACGCTCCTGTTGATGAACTGGGCGCGCTTGATGCAGGAACAGGGGCAAATTGCCGAGGCGATTCAGACCTTGAATCAGTGGCTGCAGCGGGCACACGCGCCGCGTGAAACGCTGCTGCTTCTGCTGTTTGACCTCCAAGTGCTGGCAGGCGACTTCGCAGGCGCAGCGTCCACGCTGAACTCGATGCCTGCCGAGACAGCCAAATCGCCCGAACAGCACTGGCGTGCCTACTTGCTGCAAGGCATTCAGCGACGATTTGACCCGCCAAATGAGCCGATCCCTCTCCATCGTGAGCGATTGCCCTTGCTACGGCTTGTGGTGAGTGGCATCATGCATGACCTTGCGAATGAACTGCTCGATCTGCGCCGGCTTGCCAGCGACCCCGCGCCCGATTGGAAAGCACTGCGCGAACGAGGCGAGCAGGTGGTGGGGAACGCACTCGATTTCGGCAGGTGGCTCGGACGACTCCAGCCCGATGAGGCGACACGCAAGGTACTCGAACACCTGCAGTTCGGCGCGCAGCTAATGGGACAGGCAGCCCAGCAGATGGCACGCTACCTCCTGTACCGCAAAACGGACGACCTGGAGAGCGCGGCTCTGTTGCGCGCCGAGGCGTTGCGCGAACTCGAGGCTGCTACCCAGTTGAACCAGCTCCATGAATAGTGATACACCCGACCTCTCGATTATTGTCGTAAGTTATAACACGCGCGAGCTGCTGCGCAAGTGCCTTGTTTCGCTGTGCAGCGAAGCCTGCAACCAGCATAACGGGGGCAAGGGCGAAGCGAGGGGAGGGATTTGGGAGATTATTGTGGTCGATAACGCTTCTTCCGATGGCAGTGCGGAGATGGTGCGGCGTGAGTTCCCCGATGTGCAGCTGATTGCGAACGCTGAGAATCGGGGTTTTGGCGCTGCTGCCAATCAGGGTCTAAAGCGGGCGAAGGGGCGCTATCTGCTCGTGTTGAACGCCGATGTGTGGGCGATGCCTGGCGCACCGGCGCGACTGGTCGAGTTTATGGATGCCCATCCCGAAGCGGCAGCGTGTGGTGGGCAGCTGCGCTATCCCGATGGACGGATTCAGCCCTCCTGCGCCAGCGAGTTGACCCTCTGGGCGGTGTTTTGCGAGCAGTTCTTTCTGGCGCGGCTCTTCCCCCGCACCCGCCTGTTCGGCAGCTACTGGCGCACTTGGTGGGATTTCAGTGCGACCATCGAGGTGGAGCAGGTGATGGGCGCGTGCCTCTGCTTGCGTCGCTTGCCAGACGGAAGCCCGCCCCTATTTGACGAAGAGTATTTCCTCTATTGCGAGGATACCGACCTTTGCTATCGGCTGCGTCAGGCAGGCGGGCGCATCTTCTATGTGCATGATGCCGTTTTTGTGCATCATCTGGGGGCAAGTGGCGCGCCGATACGCGCGGCGATGGTGCGCTACTACAATCGGGGTAAGGAGCGCTTCTTTGGCAAGTTTCACGGTCGCTTAGCGCGTGGCGTGTGCTGGCTGCTGAATCGGCTGGGCGCACTGCTGCGCTTGCTGGTGGGGCTGCTGCTGACAATCTTGACGCTGGGGCGCGTGCCCCGATTTCGGCAGTATGCCCGCACCTTCGGGCAAGTGCTATTTCATAGCTCGTAATTGAGGGCGACCAGGTTGAACTCCAGCTGCTGTTTGCCGCGCTGCACCGTGAGTTTCAGGGGGCGTCCGGGCTTGGTGTTCAGCAGGCGGTCCACCAGCTGCTTCTCGCTCCAGTTGGCAGGCGATTGCCCATCGATCAGTACGATGCGGTCGCCTGCCTTCACACCCGCTAAGTCGGCATCGGAGAGAGGCATCACCCAGCGGATGATAAGTTCCTTGCCCTGCCGACGCCACTGGATGCCGTAGCCCGCGTTATCGGCGGCGCGCTCCTGCGCCGTGTGCGGCTGCCACACCATCTGCTCGCGGAAGTAGTTGAAGGTGATTTTGTAGTGGCGCATCACTGGGATGCCCAGCAGCCCATGCTTGCCCTTGCGCATAAGCGCCGAATCGGAGGCAACCGTGCTGGCGGGCTTCTGAAAGGCGAACACGGGACCAAAGCGCAGCTCGCCCAGCGTCATTTTATGGAGGCGCATCACTCGCATATCGCCCGTCATGAACTCATACTCATCGCCTTCGAAGAACTCGCCCATCCGCTTGAACCACTGCTCCAGGTTCATCCATACGCCGCTCGACTTGTCGGGTTCGAAGTTGGGTGGCATCAGGTTCATTGCCGCGCCTGTGTCCACAATCATCCGAACCTGTTGCTTGTCGCCCACGCCCATCGTGACCATGATATGGTCGCCGAACATCTCGAAGGGGATGACCACCCCTTTGGGCATCTCGGCGTCGGGTGGCTCGAAGGTCATGGTGCGGGTGGTGAAGTCGATGGTGATTTGGAAGGCGGAGATAATCTCGCGTCCGAGCAGTCCAATCACCTTGCGCCCGTCCACCTCATCGCTCCCCAGCGGGGTATAGTCCAGCGGTCCGACCGAGAAGATGACATCTTTGATTTCGGCGTCGCCGATTTTGACGCTCTTTGCCTTCGCGCCATAAGCAGGAACCAGCCCATACACCAGCGCCAGCACATGGTCGGTTTTGGGAATGCGTTCCAGTCCCACCTCTTTGGCGATTTTGGTGTCGATCCATGAGCGCGATGCGCCCGTATCGAAGATAATCAGGTAGGGTCCCTTGTCGTTGATTTTAATCTCCACATAGAGGGAGAAGCGCACCATCTGGAAGGGGACGCGGGCGGGCAGCTTGTCGCGCACAATCGGCGGCGGTTCACTCGGCGGACGCTCAAAGAGCGAGTCGGCAACTTCGCTGGCGTCCAAACTGGTGAAAAATTGATTGCGCACCTGAGTGCCGTTCACAAAGAGGCGCGTCTCAAAAGGCACCAGCACCTCCCCAGCGGGCGTAGCGACCTGACGGTAGTTGTGATAGGCTTCGAAGATACGCATCAGTTCGTCCGTCTCGTAGTCTACCGCCTCGTACTCCAGCCCGATGATTTGGTCCTTCTCGTTCAGATAGCACTCCACCTTGCGGCTGGGCTTTTTCGGCAGGCTTGGGTGGTGGGGAAGTGTGGGGAGCTGGAAGGTGATGCGGTAGCCGCTGCGTCCATCGGGCAGCTTGCTCTCCTCACCGCCGACCAGGGTCGCCTCTTTGTAGAGCAAGGGGAGCATCATGAAGTCGTGATAGCGGTCGTCTAGGATGCTTTGCAGCTCCTCTTGGGCGATGCGGGCGACCAGGTAGCCCTGTTTGCGCCAACCCGCTTTGCCGTCGAAGCCGACAATCTCCGTTTCGCCCCCGCGCTCGATCTCGGTGCGGATCTTTTCGCCTTTACGGTAGGTGGTGATTTTCACATCGCTTTTGCCGCCGCGCTCGCTGGTGACCTCCACATTCAGGCGCACGCCCTTGAGAGTGAGTTGGGCGAACGCTTCGCCCCCATGGTTTTGCAACGCCCGTTCGAATCGGGCACGCGCGGTCGCCACATCGGCAAAAGCGAAGCCGAGCGTAATAAGGCTCCAACCAAGCCACCGAATCACGGCACGCATGGCAAATCCCTCTGCTATAAGATTACCCATTCCTCGCTGGATTCCTGCCTCATTGGGTGGGACAGATGGGCAGACACACAGATCTTTTGGGGCAGACACACAGGTCTACCCCTACTTTTGCGTTCACGGGGAGGGCTGGGGTAGGGGCAAAAAGGGTCTCGCTCTCAGCGTGAGACG
>OGCH01000152.1_pt1 | contig 45255 bp, 38 predicted proteins | sample 1570111 | NCBI WGS metagenome assembly OGCH01 (sample SAMN03436243, study PRJEB24508) | hot springs metagenome | biome: Desert Springs; feature: Hot Springs; material: Water | place: USA: Great Boiling Spring, Nevada | collected 2008-12-01 | depth 0 m m | reverse complement strand
TCCGACTTGCATGCATTAGGCACGCCGCCAGCGTTCCCCCTGAGCCAGGATCAAACTCTCCATCCCAGATCACTCCACCAGACCTCGCCCGTCCCCCGAAGAGAGCGAGCGAGGCTCTCAGTCGATCCGAGATATCGGCCGCTTCCGGCCACGAGGGCTCGGTGCACTCGACCACACCCCAGTTGTCAAGGTGCTCGCGGAGCACTCCGCTCCGCCAGACGCATCAGAAACTATACCCAGCCAACCCGCTCGTGTCAAGGGGATCGCTCATGATCCAACGATCCCACGTTCTCCCGCCCTCGCCCCCACACGACTCTCTTCCAGTCTCCCGCTCGGCCGCGCCAGGCACCCAGCCAACCACCACACGAGTCAGATCTTTCACGCCCACCAGCTACCGTACCCGGTCCCTCTCAGTCCACTCCCAAAGCCTCTCCCGCCGGCGCTTCCACCGCAGTATCATGCAGGGCGAGCGTGAACCGCTCGCGAATCGATTGCGCTGTGATCCGCCACACTCGTTCGCTGGGAAGGGAGCGTTTCGTGCAACGACCACTCATCGGGATCACTCCCGATCTCGCACACCAAGACGCCGCCCACGGTCCAACCGAGCGACTCTTCCTCAACCTCGATTACGCGCAAGCCATCTGGCAGGCTGGGGGCATACCCGTCGTCCTCTCACCGCTCGATGAGCCCGAAATCTTCCTCAGCTCCGTAAATGGGCTTCTCTTCACTGGTGGCGGCGACATCGATCCCCAGCTGTACGGCGCAGCAACTAGACATCCCCTTACGTACGGCGTATCCGAGACTCGCGATCGCTTCGAGATCGCTCTGATTCGTGCGGCACTGGAGCATGACATACCTGTCCTCGCCATCTGCCGCGGCATCCAAGTGCTCAATGTCGCGCTCGGTGGTACGCTCTACCAACACCTGCCCGATGATATCCCCAATGCTCTGAACCACCGCCAACACGAACTCGGCATCCCGTCCGGCGAGGTTGCCCACCCAGTCACCATCGTTCCCGATTCCCTTCTGGCCCGTATCGTCGGCACAACCGAACTGATGGTGAATTCCTATCACCATCAGGCAGTTGCAACGCTCGCTACCCCACTCCGGGCTGTAGCCGTCGCTCCGGACGGAGTCATCGAAGCCGTCGAGCTTCCGGGCCGCAGCTTCGTGCTCGCTGTTCAGTGGCATCCGGAACGCCTTTTCGAGCGTTTCCCCGCGCACCTCGCCTTGTTTGCGGCCCTGGTCGATGCAGCCCAAGCAACACGGCTTCGTCAACAGCCGGCACTCGTGCGAGTCGAAGGCGAAACGTGAGCGAGCGGGGCAGGTCGTTGCCCACCCCGCTCGCCGAACGGCTGTGATCGACTCGTCCACTCAGCCGAGCGCGACGACCGATTCGACGGTCGCTTCCGCCTGCTCACCGCGACGACCAACCTGAGCGAGTCGCTGCTGGAACTCTTCCGGCATGGCGGCTCTGAGAACGTCATCGATCGTTTCCACCAGCACGAACCGCATGTTCTCGCGGAGTGTCGGTGGCAATTCGTCGAGATCCATTTCGTTGCGCTTCGGCAAAATGAACACCTTGATTCCCGCTCGTTGAGCCGCGAGCGCCTTTTCTTTGATGCCCCCCACTGGCAGTACTTGCCCACGCAGCGTGATCTCTCCGGTCATCGCCACATCCTCCCGAACCGGAATACCGGTGAGGAGGGAAACCAGAGCCGTCACCAGCGTGACGCCTGCCGAGGGGCCATCCTTCGGAATCGCACCCGAAGGAACATGGATGTGAATGTCCGAGTCCTTCATGAAGTCCGGCTCGATACCGAATTGCTCAGCCCGGCTCCGCACGATGCTGAGAGCAGCCTGGGCCGACTCTCGCATCACCTCGCCGAGTTGCCCCGTAATGATCAGGTTCCCGCGACCAGGCATGCGGGTCGCCTCGATGAACATGATGTCGCCACCCACCGGCGTCACCCCGACACCGATCGCCACACCCGGCTGCGCGGTACGTTCCGACAATTCCTCGTAGTGGTATCGCCGCTTCCCGAGGAATTCGTGCACGACGTCCACAGTGATCTCGCGCGGAATTTCCTGTCCCTCGGCGAGACGCGTCGCCAATTTGCGCGCGATCGCGGCGATCTCACGCTCCAGGTTCCGCACGCCAGCCTCGCGCGTGTAATGCTGGATGATCTCGAGAATCGCCTCGTCACTGAAGACGAAGTCCTCCGGATTCAACGCGTGCCGACGGAACTGCTTCGGAATCAGATAGCGGCGTGCGATCTGCAACTTCTCCTCGTCGGTGTACCCGGACAGCACCAAGATTTCCATTCGGTCGCGCAAGGCCGGCGGAATCGTGTCCAAAACGTTGGCGGTTGCGATGAACATGACCTTCGAAAGGTCGAATGGTACGTCCAGATAATGATCGCGGAACGTACTGTTCTGCTCCGGGTCGAGCACCTCGAGCAGTGCCGAAGCCGGATCACCACGCCAATCCGTTCCGACTTTATCGATTTCGTCCAACACGAAGACAGGATCGTTCGTTCCCGCCCGGCGGATCGCCTGGATGATCCGACCAGGCATCGCGCCGATGTACGTACGCCGATGCCCGCGGATCTCCGCCTCATCGCGAACGCCACCCAGCGACATCCGAGTGAAGGCTCGACCGAGCGCGCGAGCGATCGACTGGGCCAGACTCGTTTTGCCGACACCCGGCGGTCCCACGAAGCAGAGAATCGGCTCGCGTCCAGGCTCGCTGTCCTCCCCGCGCTCCTTGCGGAGGCGCCGGACAGCCAGATACTCCAGGATCCGCTCCTTGATTTTCTCCAAGTCGTAATGATCCTCGTCGAGAATCTGCCGCGCCCGAGCGATATCGATCTCGCCTTCAGTGCTGCGGTTCCAGGGTAGCGAAACCAACCAGTCCAGATAGGTCCGGATGACTCCATACTCGGCTGACGCCGGCGGCAGTTTGCTCATCCGCTCGAGTTCACGCAACGCCTCGCGGCGAGCCTCCTCCGGCATCCCGGACTGCTCGATCTTCGCCCGAAACTCGTTGATTTCTGCTTCCTGCTCGCTCGTCTCCCCGAGTTCGCGTTGGATCGCCTTCAGCTGCTCGCGCAGGTAGAACTCGCGCTGCGAGCGAGCGACTTCCTCCTGGACTTCACTCTGGATCTTCTTGCCCAATTCCAGGAGATCCAACTCGCGACTCATGAAAGCGTTGAGACGCAGCAGCTTGTCACGCACACTATCGAGTTCGAGCAGCGCCTGACGCTCCTCGGGGTCCATCCGGAGATTGGACGCCAACAGATAAACCAGGTGCAATGGATCGTCGATGTTCAGGGCAGCCGTGACCAACTCCTCCGGCAAGTTGGAAACCAGCGAGACGAGTCGCTGGAATAGCTCGAGCGCGGTCCGCGTCAACGCCTTGACTTCGATCGTATCCTCGACCAGCTCAGGAATCTCCTCGACGACCGCCTTCAGGTAGGGTTCCTCAGCGACCCATTCCACGATCCGTACCCGACGCAATCCGTGCACAGCCAATCGCACGGTTCCATCAGGCACGCGCATCATCTGCTGGATACTGCCGATCGTCCCAACCTGATAGACGTCGTCTGGACCGGCCCCTTCCTTCTTCGGATCCTTCTGCAAGACGAGGACGAGCAGCCGGTCACCCGATGCGACATCGTCGATCAAGCGCAGTGATCGAGGCTGACCTGCTGCCAAGGGAACGACGGTCGTCGGGAAGACCACCGTGTTGCGCAGCGGCAAGACAGGTAGGAGCTTCCGCTCACGCGGGACTTCCTGCTCGACCGCCTCCTCGTTCTCCACCGCTTCCTCTTTCAGTGCTTCCAATTCTCGGTTGCGCAGTTCGTCCATCATCGATCGACTCCTCGAATTCAGGGTTCAGTCGCGGGTCGGAGCGGGACAGTCCGCATATGACTGAGCCGCGGCAGGCGAACCTCCAGAAATCCACGCTCGTAGATCGCTTCTACCGCATCGAGGTCTACCGGAAAGGGCAGCAAAACTTCAGCCTCGAAGGGTCCGTACGCAATCCCCATCTCGTGGTAGGTCCGCCGCTGACCTTCCTCGCGCGGCCTGCGGACACCCGAGATCTGGAGAGTCGAGTCGTTCACGATCACATCGATCTCGTCTTCGCGCAGGCCAGCAAGTTCCGCCCGGACGACCAAACCCCGCTCGTCTTCATAGACTTCGAGCGGCGGACGCCAAGGGCGCGCCGCCATCCGAAGGAGCGGCGAGAAACCGACGTACCACGTTTGGAAAGCTTCCACGATTTCTTGCCGGATCCGGTCACGCTCCTGACGCGTGCCACGCCGCACGATCAGCATGCTTCGATGCCCCCTTCATTGCCTAGCGCCGCTCCCGGATCACGGCGCTCTCTCGATCCGGCCAACTCCGCCTGGCAGTATACCACCACCCGGTATTGCTTGCCAAGGATCAGCGCAATTACCTTGCCACGCATCATAGCAGGTTCGCCAATTCTGGCCCATAGAGCAGAGCGAGCACCGCCAATCCCCAGCCCACGATGGCGATGAGCAGCGGGCGATCATCCAAGAGGACCTGCTCAGGCATACCGCCCAAATCGCGACGGTAAACGAGGTAAAGATAGCGAAAAATTCCGTACAGAACGAACGGGATCGTCACCATCATCACGTGACCGTCCGGAAGATTCGGCGCCGAGAAGGTGTAGAGCGCATACGCCATGATGGTGGACGTCGCCGTGATCTGCAGAAGCGCATCCAACAACGGTACCGGGTAATCGTCCAGCGTACGCCGATGTGCTCCCGCCGCTTCCTCGAGCAGAACCGCCTCGTGACGCCGCTTCGCGACGGCTAGAAACAGCGCCAGAAGAATCGTGCACACGTACAACCACGGCGAAAGCGGAACGTGGACCGCAGCCGCCCCACCCCAGATCCGGAGGACGAAGCCTCCCGCAATCGCCAGCACATCGACCAGGACCACGTGCTTGAGCACGAGACTGTACGCTGTCATGAGAAGGACGTACGCACTGACCGCCAGGAGAGCCGATCCCCCAACGACCACCGCTGCGCTGACTGCCAAAAGAAGGAAGACAACGATGGTACCCCAGACCTGCCAACCGCGTAGTCGCCCCGCAGCAACAGGCCGATAACGCTTCAGCGGATGGCCACGGTCGGCCTCGGCATCACGCCAATCGTTGAAAAAATAGACCGCGCTTCCCGCTGCGCTGAACGCGACGACGGCAAGAAGACCACGGCCGATCTGCGCCGGATCCAGGAGTTCACGCCCGAAGATGAGCGGAGCCAAGACGACGGCATTCTTCAACCATTGCCGCGGCCGTGCAGTGACCATGAGGTCACGCAGGACAGAGAGTGTCGCATGGACTGACGCTACTGACGACCAAGCCATCGGTCGTTCATCCACTCGCCTCGAGCGCCGCTTCTTGGTAGACACTATCTGCGTTCCACAACATCCACGAATCGAGCCCAGCATCGTACACCGCTCGAATTTGGGCGCGCACCTCATCCGGCCCATACGGTTTGCCACGGCCGTAAGAGAAATCTTGCAACCACGGTCGGAACTTGGCACGAGCCTCGGGAACGCGCTTGAGCCCATTCTCGAGACTGTACCGCATCACTTCGTAAGGATGATCATTCGGTATCTCGAATCCAAGCGATCCGCTCCAGAAGTGCGAGGGATAGAGCATCGGGCAGACATAATCGACCACCTCAGCCACCGCTTCCAGATTTTGTCCGATGCCACTGTCACCCAGTTCCCACATCGTCAGTCCGAAAATGTCTGCTGCGAGATACGCCGGCGTCGGCAAGAGCGCTTCGTGCGCGCTGCGCAGAAAAGCACTGATCGCTGCCGTCCGGTTCTCCGCTGTGTGTGCAACGCCGTAATCAGCCTTCTGCAAGGGACCGTCCGTTGGGAAGCGGATGTAGTCGAGCTGGATCTCGTCGAATCCCATCGCCGCTGCCTCGAGCGCGAGCGCGATGTTGTAGTTCCACACTTCTTGGCGATACGCATTGACCCATGCCAAGCCGTTCCAGGTCCGCCATGCCTGCCCAGTCGTCCGGTCCTTGATTGCCCACTCCGGCCGAGCCTCAGCCAGGATGGGATCTTCGAAAACGACGATCCGGGCGATGGTATAGATTCCGCGTGCCTTCAAGTCCTTGACCAGCTTCACCGGATCCAGGATCGGACGCACCGCGCCGATGTCGCGAGCGAGCTCGACGCGCGTGTCATAATAAACGTGACCTGTACTGTCCTTGAGATCGATGACGACTGCGTTCAACTCGGTTCGGTCGACCACCTGAAGTCGTTTCTCGAGCGACTCCGGTTTAGCAGCGACGAGAGCATTGATGTAGATAGCGCGGATCACGATCGGTTCCAGCGAAACATCGAGCCGAAAGTTTTCCGGTACGGTCAACACGGCAGCACGAAAACCAGGAGCTTTGACGAAGACCTGGTCACCAACAGAGACCCCTTTCAATCGGAAGGATCCATCCGCGCCCGTCTCGACCCATCCCCGCGCCGCTGCGACAGAGGCCCGCACTGGCCGGCCAGTTGTGTCCCGCACGATGCCGAGCACCACATCCGGTCGCATGACGGCATCCAAGCGTGTCTGGTCGTTCGCGAGCGTGACGACCACTGGCGCATAGTCCGGATGCTCGATTCGGATCTCGGCCCCCTCGGGAACACCGCGTAAGAGGTACTGTCCACGAGAATCGGATTCCGCGGTGACGATCGTCGTCCCGGCGATCACTGCTCGAACGGTGGCACCAGCGATCGGTACCCCGTCACCGCTGCGCGTCACCGATCCCGTCACGACATTGGGTCGCAGCTCGATGCGGACACGTCGCACGCGTTCTTGGTCCAGCTCCAGGAGAACCGCATCGTGGTCCGGTGCACTGACTCGGATCGTCTCCGGAGCCCGTAAAGAGAGCCGAGCACGCCCAGCATGGTCCGTTTGGAACGCACCGCCGTCGGTTTCGATGACCGCGCCTGCGAGGGGCGTACCAGTCGCCCGATCCACCACGACCACTTCTACCCGATCATCGCGAAACCACAAGACATAGACAGCCGTGAGCACCGAGAGAACGAGCGGGATCAGGAGTCCTGCCAAGCTCACAGGCCAGGGCAGACGACGCTCGATCCGTCGTGGACGAACCCGTGTTCGGCTCGGAAACACGCTCCCCGCTCCGTTCTCCGCTCCATCCCGCACTCTGCTTTCCGTTGCGGCGCAGTATGCCACAGGTTCGGGAGCGGTCGTGACCGTGCGGAGGCTCTTCTGGCAAGCTCGGCCGCATGCTCGGTTACTCTGGCGTGCGTGTCTCGGCCTTTCAGGAGCTGCTGCGGCTTTCCTGGCACCCAGTCTTTGAGACATACTAGCACTAGCTGCCGCCCTCGGGCAGCTGCTGCACGGGACAGGAATTTGGGGGCCCTTTGGACTTCGCCACGGTCTTGCACCGCATGCGACCCGATCTTCAGCGCGTCGAAGACCGCCTGCTGGAAGAGACGGCGCTCGAGTTCCCGCTGATCGGCGACATTCTCCGAACGCTCATCCTGGCTGGCGGCAAACGCCTGCGCCCACTTCTCCTTCTTTTAGCTGCCAAGCCGTTCCGTTACGATCTCGATCGACTGGTTCCCGCAGCGGCTGGTATCGAACTCCTGCACACCGCCTCGCTCATCCATGACGATTCTCTCGACGGCGCTTCGGTTCGACGTGGTCAGCCAACCCTCAATGCCCTCTTCGATCCCTCGGTCGTCATCATGGTCGGCGATTACATGTTCGCGCGCTCGGCCATGCTCGCCGCTTCGACGATGAATCCCCGCGTTCTTGCAGTTTTCGCTCACTGCCTGGGCAGCATCTGCGATGGACAATTGCGCGAACTTTTCGCGGCCCGGCGAACCGATGTTTCGCTGGATGATTACCAACATCGGATCTACGGGAAGACCGCATCACTGTTCGCTGGCTCAGCCGAGATCGGCGCCATTCTGGCAGAGGCTCCTGACGACCAGATCGAGCTTCTCCGAGACTTCGGTGGGGCCATGGGAATGGCGTTTCAGATCGTGGACGACGTCCTCGATTTCCGTGCCACTGAAGACGAGATCGGGAAACCTGCTGGGCAAGATCTCCGCCAGGGTACGGTCACTCTTCCGATTCTCCTGTTCTTCCAAAATGGCAAGGCGACGAGCGAAGAACGCGCCTTCGTCGAACAAGTCATTGCCGAGGGCGCGCCGGACGACGACGCATTGGCGAGAGCGCTCCAGTTGATCCGCACGTCCGGCGCTCTGGAGGAAGCATTGGACTACGCTCGACGGTACGTGGAAGACGCCAAGACACTCCTCGCCGGTCTTCCACCGACCGAGGGGCGGGACATGCTCGCTGCGGTCGCCGATCACGCACTAGCACGCCGGCTCTAGCTCAGAGCGCGATCAGGCTTCGCTCGTACATCCGTTCGAAGAGACGCTCCCAATAGCGCTCACCAGGAGCCACACGCTCGATCTCGAACGCGAGTTCGTGCGGCTGTGCCGGCGTGATCAGGATCGTCGAAAGGCGATGCTGGTAACGTCGCTCGACTGCTTGATCCAAGAAGACTAACTCGTGTCGATGCTGCGGGAGCACCCCAGCCACGATCAAAAGATCCGAAACCATCATCTTGGCGAGATTGTCACGCGAGACGCGTGTCGCGATGTCGTACTCCTGGCGAACACGCCCTTGCAGTGCTTGGCGTTGCGCAGCCAAGGACTGGAGTTCGACCTCGACCATGTACGCGTTCAGCGCGAAGTCCCGCCAGGGGACGAAGTAATACGTGTACAAAAGCTGGTAATCGGCGAGCCGTCCCAATATGAAGGCCGTGATGCGCGCACCGCGCTGTCCACGAGCGTTGAAAATGAACCATCCATGCCCTGCTCGAAGGTGCTGATCGAGCGCTTCGAAGAATTGCGTAAGCCGGCTGAGAAGATCGATGTCTTGTAGCGACGGCTGCTCCCGCGGTAGCGTCTCACCGCTCACGACTCTCGCCTCCAGTCGCCGGGCTCTCACCCGGTTCGCTTCCTGATACGCCTATTATGGCGCATCAGATGGTGGTTACGTCACCCTGCTCCAACGAGACCGAGCGCCCGCTCCAAGAAGACTCGCGCGCCGTCGCTGTGCACTCGGTGCGCAACTCGCGCTCGTCCATCGGGATCGCTCTGGTAGACCGTTTTCCCCACCGCCTCATCGGTCTCCGTCCGGACGATGACGTGCCCGGCAGCCCAGTCGATGAACTCGTCCCGCACAGCAGCCATGACCGCCAGGGGATCATGCAGCGCAAACGACGTCAGCCCACGGTGCTCGAATGCCCACCGGCCGACCTCGCGAGCGAGTATCGGTCGCGGATCGGTCGCGTTTCCCAATCGTTCCCATCGGGACCGGTCGAACCGCACCAACTCGGTGACATCGAGGCCCACCCATCGCATCCGGAAGCCCGCCTGAGCCACGACCGAAGCCGCTTCCGGATCGCTCACGACGTTGAATTCGGCAACCGGCGTCACGTTCCCCGCCACAGCGAAGGCACCGCCCATCACGATCACTCGATCGATCAAAAAGGGAAGATCCGGCTCGAGCCGCAGTGCGATGGCGAGGTTCGTCAACGGAGCGAGACAAATGAGGCAAAGTTTTCCAGCATAGCGGCGTGCCGCTCGCACGATGACTTCCGGCGCACTCGTGTCGAGTATCGGTCCTCTCCGCTCCACCGGAAGCACCGCTCCACCCAAACCGTCCGGCCCATGATAGGCGCGCGCATCTCGATGTTCACGCAGGAGCGGACGGGCCGCACCTTTTGCGACCGGAATCGAGCGCGCCCCCAACCAATCGAGGACGAGGCGTGTATTCCTCGTCGCCTGCCCCACATCGACGTTTCCAGCCACCGTCGTCACCGCGATCAGGCGCAGTTCCGGCTGTGCAAGCGCCACCGCGATTGCCAGTGCATCATCGACTCCGGTATCGACATCCAGGATGACAGGTTGCATCGCCTTCACCTTTCGGCTCGATTGCGATCGATCTCTCCGAGCTAGGTATACTCGCCGCGGTCAAAAGATGAAGGAGTCTGGCGTGCAGGTCATCCGACGCACCCGAGCGGTACGGAGCTTCAGCGCCTTCCTACTGGCTTGCGCACTGTTCGCGGGGTCGACGGCTATCTTGGTCCCAGCTCTGCAGGCACAGGTGACGGACTATCGCTTGGAGCTCGCGGCGACATCCTCACTCGGCATCGGGCTCAGCCATCTCGATGCCTCCGCGACAGTGCTGGTCTGGGAAGATCGCCGTGCCGGAAACGCTGACGTGTACGCGCTGGATCTCGAGGATAACCGGGAATTTCGGCCCGACCGCACTCCCGGCGTTCGCTCCCAGCCCGCGATCAGCGGCACGCGCATCGTTTGGGTGAGCGGTGCAGATCCGACCAAGGCGCAAATCGCCGGAACGGACATCGCGACCGGGATCACCTTCACTGTTACCGACGACCCACGTCCTGTGGAGCAGCCAGCGATCGACGGGACGCTCGTCGCTTGGCGAGAGATCCGTGGCGACCGCGGTGATATCCGCGCCAAGGATCTTGCGACCGGCGAAACGTTCACCATCACTGCCGATGATGCCAACCAGAGCGCACCGCGCGTGCTGGGGGACACGATCATCTGGCAGGACTTTCGCAACGGGAACTGGGACCTCTATCAGTGGAATCGCACGACCAGAGCCGTCACGCCACTCGTCGTAACTCCCGACGACGAAGTCGATCCAGTAGTGAACCAGCAATTCATTGCTTTCCGACGTCTCCGACGGAGCGGTGGCCCGCCACAACTGGTCCTTCTCGATCGACGGACAGGATCCGAAACGGTGGTCAGCGAAGGCCATCACATCGGTCGTCTCGCTTTGAGCGAGCGCTTTTTAGTTTGGGAAGATTGGCGCTCCGGCATGCCAGAGATCTACGGCTTCGATCTCGAGCTACGGACCGAGTTCGCAGTCGCACGCTCGCAGCGAACGGTTTGGCCTGCAGTCTCCACACATGCTCTCGCATGGATCATCGAGCTACCCGGTAGTCGTGGTCGCATCCAAGCATTAGCGATTCGGCCACGTCTCCCCTCCGATCCGCAAGACCCGCCAGCGGTGCTCTCAGCCGATCGTCTGTACTTTCCCCAAACGAAGCACTACCTCAGTGGCGGCTTCAAATGGTTTTGGCAGACTCACGGCGGTGAGCGTATTTTCGGGTATCCACTGACCGAGGAGTTTTCCGTGACCGATCCATCCACCGGGGAACAGATCGTGGTTCAATACTTCGAGCGCGTTCGCCTGGAGTACCGTCCGAACGCCCCGGAGGACCAGCGCATCGCGATCGGCCGCTTGGGCGCAGAACTCACCGCGGACCGAGCATTCGCGCCAGTGGCCCCCTTCCCGGACAGCACCGACCGACGCTACTTTCCGGAAACCGGGCACTCCATCGCCTACGGCTTCAAGGAGTTTTGGGAGAAAAATGGTGGACTCGCCATCTTCGGCTATCCGCTCAGTGAAGAGTTCACCGAAAACGGTCGCACTGTCCAATATTTCGAGCGAGCTCGTTTCGAGTACAATCCCAATGCCACGGACGAGGAATCGCGCATTACGCTCGGTCTCCTCGGACGCGAAGCCCTCCAACGGATGGGATGGCTACCGCGTCCACCCATCGATACCACCATGCTCACACGGTGACCAAAACGCTCACTCGATAAACGCGAGGTAGAGATCGTTCACGTTCGTACCAGTCAGACCGGTACGGACGAGAGCATCGACCCGCTCGAGCACCGTCGCCGAGTCGTTTTCGCTCAGCGCGCGCCCCGCGTCGATACCCTGCGCTCGCAACGCTGCGACAGTCGTCGCATCGACCACCGCTCCCGCGGCTCCGCTCGTGCCGTCATCCCCGTCGGAAGCGAAGCTCGCGATCGTGATTCCAGGAGCATCGTCGAGCGACAGCGCTGCGGCCAGCGCCATCTCGGTGTTCCGCCCCCCTCGCCCACGTCCACGAACCGTCACAGTGAGCTCACCCCCGGCGACCAGTGCGACCGGAGGTGCCCAAGGTTGTCGATCGCTGCGCACCGAGCGGGCAAGTGCTGCCCAAAAACGACCGAACTCCCGGGCTTCACCTGTATAGCGCGTGCCGCAAATGACGGAGGGTAACCCCCAAGCTTGACAAGCCTCGGCAGCAGCTCGTACGAGAACCGTGACATCGGCCAGTATGACGGTCTGCAAGACGTGAGCGAGCGCAATCCGTTCTGGCTCCGGTTCGCTCAAAATCGCTCGCACCCGCTCCGGTAGTCGCTCCCAGACTCCGAGCCGCTGTACCGCAGCGACGACGTCATCGATGATAGTCGTTGGTTCCACGGTCGGTCCGCTCGCGATGACCGGAAGCGGATTCCCCAAAACATCCGAAACGATCAGATTGACGACTCGGGCGGGCGCGGCAGCCCGCGCCAGACCTCCCCCCTTGATCACGCTGAGACGGCGCCGAACCGCATTCAACAACCAGATATCCGCCCCTGCCCGCAGCAGCTCATCTGTGGTCAGCACGAGGTCATCGAGCATCAAAGTATCGCGTGGCACTTCCGCCAAGGCAGAACCACCACCAGAAAGAAGCACGAGGACGAGATCAGTGGAATCCAGTCCTCGTACCGCTTCGAGCAAGGCCTGCCCAGCTGCCAGACTGCGTGCATCGGGCACCGGGTGCGCGCCCGGTATCACTCGACACTCGGTGAAATAACGGCCGTTCCAGCCATCGGCTTTGGGGACGACGACACAGCGCGTGACTCGGCTCCCCAGCACCGCGAGCGCCCCACGCACCATGGCGGCAGCCGCCTTGCCGAGCGCGATGACGACGAGCTGGCTCGTCGGCTCCAACCGGTGCGGAACGCCCCGTACGACGAGGAACCGTTCAGTCAATTGCAGCGCCTCGCGAACCGAGCGTTCGGGATCGACTGCGCTCAGTGCCTGTTGGAAAACCTCCTCGGCAAACGCCTTCAGTCTCGGACCCGGCATCGCGCCTGCTCCTGCTCGCAGTGACGCAGTGCCTCGAGAACAGTCCGCAGATCGTACGGAAGCGGTGTCTCGAGCTCGATCGCTTGACCGGTCGTCGGATGGACGAAACGCAGGTATCGCGCATGCAAAAACTGCCGCGGTACCGGAACACAGAAAGGCCGGTCACCACCGTACTGCGAGTCCCCAACGACTGGATGCCCGATGAACGCGCAATGCACGCGGATCTGATGTGTCCGACCTGTCTCGATCGTCACATCGAGGAGTGTTGCGCAGCGGAAGCGTTCCAGCACGCGAAAATGGGTGATCGCTGGACGTCCCCAGGATACCACTGCCATTTTGGTTCGCTCGATCGGATCACGACTGATCGGCGCATCGATCGTACCCGAATCCGGCTCGACCACGCCATGGACCAGAGCCGTGTATTTCTTGACCACGCTCCGGCTTTGCCACTGCTCGAGGAGCGCCAGACGAGCCGCTTCCGTCTTTGCCACGACGAGCAGCCCCGAGGTGTCCTTGTCCAATCGATGCACGATGCCAGGACGATGGCTCGGCTGCACTTGAAGATCCGGCCTGATCGCCTTCAAGGCGTTCACCAGCGTCCCATGCTCGTGACCAGGAGCCGGATGAGTCACGATTCCCGGCGGCTTGTCGAAAACGATGATATCGTCGTCTTCATAAATGACCGGAATAGGCAAGAATTCCGGCTCCAAATCGGTCGGTGGCTCCACCGGAGGAAGATAGACCTCCAGACGATCGCCATAACGGACACGCTGCGCCGGTTTGCACGGCTCACCATTGACGAGGATTGCGCCGCGTTTCATCAGCTGTTGCACGAAACTACGACTCATCCCAGTGACACGACTGGCGATCAACTTGTCCAGTCGTTCGCCATGTTCCCGCTCGGAGATTTGGAGAACGAGTCGAATCGCTTCACGTGATCGAACCGTCATCGAATTTGCTGCTCCGCGTCGATCCTCTCTGCTTGCGTTGCTCGTGCCGATTCCTGTTGCTCTCGGCGCAGGAGCACGTACAGTAACAGGAGAACGCCGATAGTGATGGCACTATCAGCCACGTTGAACGTCGGCCAAAACGAGAAATCGATGAAATCGACGACGAACCCATGACGGAACCGGTCGACCAGATTACCGACCGCCCCACCTAACTGTAACCCCAGAGCCAGCGCACCGGGCCAGAACCGCACCAGTTCCCGAAACCAGACGACGAGCACAACGACGACACCGAACGCGAGAAAAGCGAGCAACGGGTTCTTTCCCTGAAAAAGGCCAAACGCTGCTCCCGTGTTTTCGACATAATAAAGCCGCAGGAATCCGGAGACGATCACGACCTCCGCATGAGGTGCACCAGGAGCCAAAAAGGTGAGCACGAGCGCCTTGCTCAGCTGATCCACGACCAGAACGATCGCCGCCACTCCGGCGACGATACCCCATCCATACACCGACACAGCTCCTTCCGGCAGAGCCTGTTCACCTCCGGCTCGTGCCCTCGTGTGTCTCTCGAATTCTACCCTCACCCCTCCCGCTGTTCGCCTGTTCGCAGACGCAGGAGACGCGGTACCATCGCAGACCAGGATGAGGGGGAACGTGCGAGCACCATTGCGCATCGCGATCGGCGGAGGCGGCACTGGAGGCCACACGTTTCCGGCCTTGGCGACCATCGAAGCGCTGGCCGCACTCACCGAGCTCGACATCCTATGGATCGGATCGCGGAGAGGAACCGAACGACAGGTCGCGCTCGAGCGGAAATTACGCTACCGGTGGATCCCGACGGGCAAACTGCGCCGCGAGTTGACACCCCGAACACTCGTCGATCTCGCGCTCATTCCACTCGGGATCGCGGGAGCCTACTATACGATGAAAACCTTTCGGCCCGACATCGTCTTCGCCACTGGTGGATACGTCAGCGTCCCCGTCGTGATCGGAGCCTGGCTCGCCCGTCTCCCGATCGTCATCCATGAGCAAACCGCGGTGGCCGGACTGGCGACACGAATCGCCGCGACCTTCGCTGACGTCGTCGCGATCTCGTGGGAAAGCACGCGCGCTCACTTGCGAGCGCGAACCATCGTGCACACGGGATTACCTGTCCGCCGTGACCTTCTCGGCGGGGATGCAGACCGCGCACGCCGCTGCCTAGGCCTCACGGACGATCTTCCGATCGTCTACATCACTGGCGGAGCGCTCGGCGCTCACGCGGTCAACGAAACGGTTCGCCAATCTCTTCCCCGACTGCTGGCGATGACGCAGCTCGTCCATCAGTGTGGGCCAGCGAGTGTCAATGGTGACCTACCACGCTTGCAGCAGGCCCGCGCCCAGCTTCCGGAGTATCTCCAGCGGCGATACGTTGTTCGAGAGCGCTTCAGTGAGGAACTCGCCGACATCTACGCAGCAGCACACTTGGTGATCGGACGAGCAGGTGCGAGCACGGTCGCCGAAATCGCCGCGCTCGGCAAACCGGCTCTTTTCATCCCGCTTCCTGGTGCGCGCGGAGACGAGCAAACGGCCAACGCACGTTTGCTGGCCGATCGCGGAGCTGCGATCATCCTACCGCAAGAACAGCTCACCCCATCGCGTCTCGTCGAGCTGATCCGACATCTTCTGGACGACCCCGCGCAGCTCCGGGCGATGGGCGAGCTCGGTCGCTCTCTGGTCATACCCGATGCAGCGGAGCGACTCGCGATGCTCATTCTTCGAGTTGCCCACCGCGAGAGAGTCGATCCTGTACCGCGCGTACAGCCAAAGAACTGACCGCCTGTGCGATCGAACCAACGGGGACGATGCGGAGCCCGCACATTGGTGACGAAACCCGCGCCGATGCCGGAACATACGCGGAACGGAAACCCAGGCGAGCCGCCTCCTGGAGCCGTCGCTCGAGCCCATGCACGCCGCGTACTTCCCCCGCCAGCCCGAGTTCACCGATGAAGACGGCATCGTCATCGAGCGGTAAACCGCTCGCCGATGAAGCGATCGCGAGGGCGACACCGAGATCGGCAGCCGGCTCGACGAGTCGATAGCCCCCGGTCACATTGACGAAGACGTCCTGCTCAGCGAGCTTGAGTCCGGCATGCTTCGACAGCACTGCCACCAGTACTTGTAAGCGTGTCGCATCGAAGCCGGTGGCGATCCGCCGAGGTGTCCCATATCCCGCCGAACTCGTCAAGGCCTGCACCTCGATGAGAATGGGGCGCGTCCCCTCCAGCGTGACCACGACTGCACTCCCTGCAGCCTGCGACGCCCGCTCCGCAAGGAAGAGTGCCGAGGGATTGCTCACGTCGAGGAGGCCGCTGTCCGTCATTTCGAAAACACCGATTTCGTTGGTCGATCCGAACCGATTCTTGGCTGCTCGCAACAGCCGATGTTGATGGAAACGCTCTCCCTCGAGGTAGAGAACGACGTCCACCATGTGCTCGACGACGCGAGGACCCGCGATCAGACCTTCCTTCGTCACATGCCCGACGAGGAAGACGGGTGTCCGCGTGCGCTTGGCGAACTGCAAGAGTTGTGCCGTGCAGTCGCGAACTTGCGAGACGCTCCCAGGCGATGACTCGCTGCTGCTCAGGAAGACTGTCTGAATCGAATCGACGATGAGAATGGCTGGATCGAGCTCTTGCGCGGCCTCGATCGCGCGATCGAGCGCGGTTTCCGCCAGAATCAGCACCCGGTCGCTGGCCTCACCGAGGCGGTCTGCCCGCAGTCTGATTTGCTCCGGTGACTCTTCCGCAGCAACATACAGCACCCGAAGTCCCTCGCTCGCCAATCGCAGCGCCGTTTGCAAGAGCAGGGTCGACTTGCCGATGCCCGGGTCGCCACCGAGCAACACCAGTGCTCCAGGGACCAAGCCACCGCCGAGGACACGATCGAATTCCGCTGATCGGAGCGAAAGGCGCGTTCGTGCGGCGCTGGTTACCCGTGACAGTTCCTGCACCGGGGCGCCAGTTCCTTTCGCGTCTCCTGACGCCGGGGCAGCTTCCACCGCTTGCTCGACCATCGTGCCCCACGCACCGCACGAAGGACAGCGCCCGTAGTAGCCCGAACTTTCCAGCCCACAGGACTGGCACACCCAAACGGTGCGACGGCGCGTTCGACTCCGTGGCACGAATCCTCCTCCTGCAGCAAGAACACCCGTTCGAGTGAGAAGTATAAACGAACACGGCACTGGCCGAAACCAGTGCCGTGCCTCGGTGCGACTACTTACTCCGTTATGAGACCGTGCTCAGTGCCTCTGCCGGCTCGATGGTGAGCAAGTCGTCGCGGACATCGATGACCACGGTGCTTCCCGGCTTGAACCGACCCGCGAGGATCGCTTCCGCCAACGGATCCTCGATCAAGTTCTGGATGATCCGCCGCAATGGACGGGCTCCGAACTGCCGATCGTAGCCGCGCTTCGCCAAAAGATCCTTCGCCGCATCGGTGACTTCGAGGCCGATCTGTTGCTCCGCCAGCTGCTTCCGGATCCGTTTGAGTTCCAGATCGACGATCTGTCGAACATGTTCTGGCGTCAGCGGATGGAAGACGATGACCGCATCGATCCGGTTCAGGAACTCCGGCCGGAAGGTCTGCTTGAGCTGCGAAAGGACTTTGTCCTTCATCGCCGTGTAATCAGCTTGCATCTTCTTGGTCGGATCGTCAGCCACCGCAAAGCCGAGGCTACCTTCGCGCTGGATCAGTTCCGCCCCGATGTTCGACGTCATGATCAGGATGGTGTTGCGGAAGTCGACACGCCGGCCTTTGGCATCCGTCAGGTTCCCGTCCTCCATGATCTGGAGGAGGATGTTGAACGCTTCCGGATGCGCTTTCTCGATCTCGTCGAGCAGGATGACCGAGTACGGCTTGCGGCGCACAGCTTCCGTCAGCTGTCCACCTTCCTCGTACCCGATGTAGCCGGGCGGCGCCCCCACTAGACGCGACACCGTGTGCCGCTCCATGAACTCACTCATATCGATCTTGATCAGCGCGTCCTCGCTTCCGAACATGAACTCAGCGAGCGCACGCGCCAACAGGGTCTTCCCAACTCCCGTCGGTCCGAGGAAGATGAAGGTCCCGATCGGTCGCCGCGGATCCTTGAGCCCCGCACGAGCACGGCGCACGGCTCGTGCGAGCGTCGAAATCGCTTCGTCCTGCCCGATCACGCGCTCATGCAGCGCTTCCTCCATATGGAGCAGGCGCTCGCTCTCCTCGGTGTGCAGACGGGTGAGCGGAATACCCGTCCACATCGAGACGACCTGGGCAATATCCTCTTCCGTGACGACCGGCTCTTCCTGGCCCTGTTCTTCGCGCCAGTGCTGCTCCAGTTCGTGGATACGCTGCACCAACTGTCGCTCGCGCTCACGCAACTCGGCAGCCAACTCGAACTCCTGGCTCGCCACCGCGGCATCGAGTTCGCGCCGCAGCGACTCCAGCCCGCGACGAGCCTCCTTGAGCGATGGTGGTGAGGCAGACCGATACATCCGGACACGGGATGCGGCCTCGTCCACCAAGTCGATCGCCTTGTCGGGCAAGAACCGATCGGTCACGTACCGTGCCGCCAACACAGCAGCCGCATGAAGCGCCTCATCCGAAATCTTGAGCTTGTGATGCTCCTCGTACCGCTCACGGATCCCCTTCAGGATCTCGATCGTTTCCTCGACAGTCGGCTCGTTCACGATCACGGGCTGGAATCGCCGCTCCAGTGCTGCGTCTCGTTCGATGTACTTCCGATACTCGTCGAGCGTCGTCGCACCGATCGTTTGCACCTCACCACGCGACAGCGCGGGCTTCAAGATGTTCGCGGCATCGACAGCTCCCTCAGCCGCGCCGGCACCGACCAACGTGTGAAGTTCGTCGATGAACAGGATCGTCCCAGACTCCTTGACCTCTGCGACGATCTTCTTCAGCCGTTCTTCGAATTCGCCACGATACTTCGTTCCAGCGACCAACGCACCGATATCCAGTGCGACCAGGCGCTTGCCCTGCAGTGGCTCCGGCACGTCACCGGCAACGATCCGCTGGGCCAGCCCCTCCACGATCGCCGTCTTTCCGACACCGGGCTCACCGATCAAGGCCGGGTTGTTCTTGGTCCGGCGCGAGAGGATCTGCATCACGCGCTCGATTTCGTTGTGCCGACCGATGACTGGATCGAGCTTCCCGAGCCGCGCTGCCTCGGTGAGGTCGAATCCCAGCGCATCGAGATAGGGCGTCTTGGTCTGCTGCGCACGCTGCTGATAGGCCGTCCCTTGTGCCAGCACCTGCAGAACCTGCTGGCGAACCTTTTCCAGGTTCACACCGAGGCTCTCCAGCACGCCCGCAGCGATACCCTCACCCTCGCGAACGAGCCCGAGCAGCAGATGCTCCGTTCCGATGTAGTGGTGCCCGAGTCGGCGCGCTTCATCCACGGCATACTCGATCACCTTGCGAGCGCGCGGGGTCAGCCCGATCTCACCGACGACCGTGCTTTCCCCTCGCCCGATGATGAACTCGACGGCACTGCGCACCTTGGGAAGCTGCACGCCCATGCTCTGGAGCACCCGTGCAGCCACGCCTTCCCCCTCTCGCACGAGACCGAGGAGCAGGTGCTCGGTGCCGATGTAGTTGTGGTTGAAGCGTCGCGCTTCCTCTTGGGCCAGCGCGAGCACTTTCCGGGCTCGTTCCGTGAACTTCTCGAACTTGTCTGCCATAGCACACACTCCCGGGCGAATGCCCGTTCTCTCTCATGAGATGTCGGAAAGAAAGCCGTTGCGAGAAAGCTCCGCGCTTCGTCGATTCCTGCGTCTCACCTCCTGCACCGATCAAGTGTACCTGGCCCAGGCGCCGCATACCAACGCCTGGAGCGAGGATCCAGGAAGGCGAAGCCCCCAGCTCTACCTGGGGGCTCCTCCCGAGCAATCGACGATCGCGTTCCCGCTACCCGTTGTTCGAGGTACCATGCTGGTGGGACTCAGGCGTCTCCACCATTCTCGGCCGGTAGCTCTTCATCCACCGGCTCGGACTCGAGATCGACGTCGGACACCTCAGCTTCGTCGCCGTTCGCTCCGTACGGCGTGATACCGCGGGCGATCAGCTGCTGCTTGATGGCCACGGCCTCGGGCCCCAAGGAGGCTTCCAGTTCCTCGTCTGAGATCTCCAAGGCACGCCTCAAGCTCAACCCGATCCGTCGCCTCGCCGGATCGATGCGGATCACGCGAACGATGACATCATCACCCTCTTGCAGCACCTCGTTCGGATGCTCGACCCGCCAACCCGCCAACTCCGAGACGTGGATCAGCCCCTCTACACCCTCCTGCAAGCGGGCGAATGCCCCGAACGACGCCAGCTGCGTGATCGTGCCCCGCACCACCTGCCCGACCTGGAACTGACTCGCGACCTGCATCCAGGGCTCGGGCTGCGTCCGGCGGATCGACAGCGCGATTTTGCGCTGTTCCGGATTGACCGAGAGCACCATCACGTCGACCTCGTCACCGACCCGCAGCACTTCACTCGGATGCTTGACGCGGGTCCACGAAATCTCCGAGAGGTGGACGAGACCATCCGCACCGCCGATATCGACGAACACACCGAAGTCAGCGATGCTGGTGACCCGGCCCCGCCGCGTCTCGCCCTCGCGGAGCGTCTCGATGAGCTGCGCCTTCAGAGCATCGCGCTGCTCCTGGACCGCCTGCCGTTCGGAGAGAATCAAGCGATTGCGGTGGCGATTGATCTCGATGATCTTGAGTTTCAACCGCTGCCCGACCATCCGCGCCATATCGGCCTGTTTGCTCACCTCATCCCCACCGCGGATGGCCACCACCTGCGATGCCGGCACGAATCCACGAATGCCATCGAGGTTGACGAGCAGGCCGCCTTTGTTGTAGCTCACGACCTCCGCCTCGATGACGCCTCCAGCCTCGAAAACCTCCTGAAGTCGTCGCCAGGTCTTCTCCTGTCGCGCACGATCGATCGAGAGAATCGCCTGACCAGCCTGATCCTCCGGCTGGAGAACGAAGACGAGCACTCGATCACCAGGCCGCAACCGACCGAGCTCCTCCGGCGACAAGGTTTGGAACTCCCGGCTCGGCACGACACCCTCGCACTTGCCACCGATATCGACCAGGATCTCGTCCCGGCCGACGGCCATGACCTCACCCTCGACCACGTCACCATACCGGAACAACCGGTAATCGTGACTCGGATCATCCAGCAAGCGCTGAAAAATTTCCGCATCATCCATGACCGGGATGCTCCCCAGTCCCTGCCGACCGAAGTGCACTTCGTCGATCTGCTGCCCCACCATGTACCTTCCTCGAGTGCCGTAATTTTGCCAACCTTCCGGACATTCCCGGTCCGTCGGCTAGCGAGACACTGCCGCTAGTATACCGGGAAGTCGCGATCACGACAAGCACCTCGCTCGACACGCGAGTCGACCCCCTGAGTTGTGCCGGAGAATGGCCAGTTCGGTCAGTGTCCAACCGCTTCGTTTGGCCCAGGAACTCCTCGCTCCACTTCACTGGCCAACGCCGCGCACACCTCCTCGAGATCGCTCCAGCGCACCCACCCCATATGCCCTACCCGTATGATCTGGCCCTTCAAGCGCCCTTGACCACCATTGACCGCGATCCCGTAACGCTCTTCCAGGCTGTGAACCAGTTCCTCGGCATCGATCCCCATGGGCGGGACGAGTGCCGTCACCGTATCGCTCTCGTAGCCCCTTTCTGCGAAGCAGGTAAAGCCCAACTCGCTCGTGACGTGGCGGAATCTCATGGCGAGGTCACGGTGTCTCGCCCAGACGTTCTCTAAGCCCTCCGTTTCGATCAGTTGGACCGCTGCGTCCAACGCATAGATCAGACTGATCGGTGCAGTCGACGGTAGATCTCCTGTCCGTGCAGCAGACCGGTACTCCCGGAGATCCCAAAAAACGCGTGGATAGCTGGCCCGGTCGATCACTTGCCATGCTCGCGGCCCGACAGCGACGATGACCAGCCCGGGTGGGCACATCCACGCCTTCTGGGAGCCACTGAAGATGAGATCCACTCCCCACTCATCCATCTCCAGCGGCAGTCCAGCCACCGCACTCACCCCGTCCACCACCAGGAGCGCATCAGCATCCCGCACGACAGCAGCGATCTCCCGAAGCGGATTCGTTACCCCCGTCGACGTCTCGTTATAGACCAGCAAAACAGCTCGCACTGGCTCGGTCTCCACGAGCCACTTTGCAACATCGCCAGGCTTGATGGCCCTCCCGTAGGGAACCTCCCGCACGATCAACTGCAGGCCATACCGCTCCACCACTCGCCGCCATCGCTCACCGAAGTCCCCGTTCACGAGCAGCAGGACACGGTCACCTGGCGCCAGCAAATTGACCAATGCAATCTCCCAACCCGCCGATCCGGTGCCCGGCACGACGAAAACGTCTCCCTCCGTCCGGTGCAGTTCGCGCAGTCGCTCCAGCAGCGACCGCACCAACCCCCGGAACCATCTACCGCGATGCGGGACCATCGGACGCTGCAACGCCTCGACGACCGCTGGCGGTAATGGTGTCGGCCCGGCAATCCTGAGATTTCGGATCGTCATCGCCATCCTGTTCTCCCTTCTGTGTACTGTGCTCCCGTCGATCGTGTGCCAGCGACCAGCACCATCGCCTGCGTCAACCAAAAAATCGCAACCATATGCGGAAAGCTGATATTGGCGTAATAGTGGTCAAAGAGCCCGATCAGCAGCGCCGCGGCCTGCGCACCGAGCCAGGCGAGGAGAAGATCGCCCTCCGCGCTCGCGGCCATCGGATGCCAAGTTCGCCACCCCGTCCACGCGATTCCCATCACCGCGACCAAGAATGTCCCGAGTCCCAAAAGTCCCATCCGTTCCGCGATCAGAAGGTAGATACTCGAAACCCCGGTCCACAGTTCGACGGTCGGCGCCGCTCCGAAACCAACCCCGAAAGCAGGATAGTCGCGGATGATCGCCAGCGCTGTCCGGTACTCTTCGAGTCGCATGCGTGTAGCGGGATCTTGCAACATGAACCCTTGCCACAATCTCTCGACGAAACGCTCACCCAAGCCGAGCACGATGGCACCAGTAAGACCGATCCCTCCCGGTACAAGGAGCCATCGGTAGCGCGCCAGAGCGACGAGACCGATACCGAATGCAGCTCCCAACCACCCCGCGCGCGAGTAAGTCAGGAGCAAGGCGGAGCCGGACACAACCGCCGCGAGCGCGGCAAGCCAACGAGGAATCGCAGGTCGCTGCGCGACCGTCATCGTGACCGCGAGAACCACAGCCAGAGCCAGAAGCCCCGCGAACGAATTGGGGTCGACGCTCGTACTGGTCAGACGCATCGGCTTCGCAGGGTCGTCCTCGATATAGCGGACGATCCGAGTGTCCGGATATCCATAGGGAATCAACCGGGCCAGCACAGCCAGCGTCAGTCGTGGTCCACCAGCGTAGAGGACCAAGCCAATGGCGGCAGCGGCGCTCGCTAGCACGAGAAACACCCCGGTAAAACGACGAACGTCAGCGTAGCCGTGCAGCGAGGACCACGCCACGAAGAAGAGACTGAGGCTGACCAGAAACTTCGCAAAATCGTGATACGTCTGCGACGAGTAGCCCCGATCGACCCCGAGCACGAAAGCGAAAACCGCCACAGCAACGAAAAGTATGACCGCGATCAAAAGCGGATGACTGGGAATCGTCTCGTCCCGACGCAAAAAGAGCCGGAGAAGCCACACACTGAGCACGGCAAGACCTGCCATCTCCAAAACTGGTGGCGTGATGACGAGTTTGACTGGAATGACGGCGTACGGCACGAGGGCGATGACAGCGAGAACAACCCACAAACCAGCCCGCACATCGCTCAGGATGAGCAGCGCCGCGACGATCCCAGGTAATACGAGAGCTGCTGGGAGAGGACCGAAACGGACGAGGACGATCGCCAGCGCGACCGCGCCCATTCCTGCAACGAGCGTCCCAGCGAGGCGCACGAGAGTCGGTTCAGCGAGTGTCCGCTCTGCGACCGGCCAGATGGGTAGCGATCTTTCGGGCATCCTATGCGCCCTCGCGTTCGTCCCGCTTGCCCCGGACTGCAACAGCTGCTACGCTCCCCTACAGGCGAGCACCTGCGGCCGAGCCTACCGAGCATACCGCGTGCCAGGATGGAGGGAAGCCCACGATGCACGCGCTGCCGCTACCGCCAGAACGATGTCCGCTCGCTCGCACCGCGGCCATCCTCTGTGACCACTGGACTCCACTGATTCTCAGAGATCTGGCGCGCGGACTCGATCGATTCAGCCAACTCGAGCGCTCCGTTCGCGGGATCAGTCCAAAGACTCTCTCTACGCGCCTCAAGCAACTCGAAGCTGCCGGACTGATCCGCCGCGTCGAAAGCGATGGTCGTCACCGACGCTACGCACTCACTCCGCGCGGTGAAGCGCTCATCCCTCTCGTCCGTGCCATGCGCGACTATGGGCGGACCTGGCTGACTCGTTGAGCGCGGATCGAGTGCGGCAGTGCGCTTCCGGGTCGTCGTGCTCGACCAGCGCCTGGCGTCCGGTGACGAACCGGCCGATCTCCGGTGCAGAGCACAAATGGCCCGCACGGCCTAGCCATCATCTCTCAGAGACCAGTACCTCCCGTCACCTCAAGTTCCAGCCCTCCTCCGCCGAACTGTGATCACAGGACACGAACGGACCGCGAGGTGAGGGGAGGTCACGATGGCGATGGAAATCGGCGCTGCTGACCGGTCACGCGACCGCTTCAGTTTGTGGATTCTGTGGGGACACGCGGTCGCCGCACTGGCAGTGACGCTCTTGTTCGGGAAACATCCGCTCTGGCAAGCGCTCGTGGGAGCAGCCGTTCTGAGCGGGATCGCGACTGCTACTTATCCTCTTTTCGCCGGAACCCGAACGTACCGTCTGATCACTGCTGGATTGCTCATGCTCTATGCAGCGCTCCTGATTCACCTCTCCGGCGGCCTCATCGAGATGCATTTTCAGATCTTCGTGGCATTGGCCTACCTCATCATCTACTATGACTGGCTTCCCATCCTACTGGCTGCTGGTCTCATCGCCGTTCACCACGTCTCGTTCAACGCGTTCTTCCCGTACAGCGTGTACAAAGATGGGCCGTCATGGATCATAACCTTCATCCATGCCTTCTTCGTCGTTCTCCAAACTGCTGTCGGTGTACTCATCGCGCAGCGCATCCGGAGCACCGCTCTCGCTCTTTCGCATGCGGCGCATCAGCTGGCGAGCGAGCATGTTCCGGCTCTCGCTGAAGCGCTGCGTCGGATCGCATCGGGTGATCTCACGAACTCGGTCAGCTTCGCTGCTCAGGACATTCGAGTCAGTTGGAAGGACGAGATCGGCCAGATGGTCGAATCGTTCAATTCCGTGCAGCAGCAGCTGGGTAGTGCTGCAACCGAACTCGATTCGATGGTCCGCGAGTTGCGGACCATGGTGGCCGACATCCAGCAAGCGGCTGATGGATTGACGACAGCCATGGAACATATGGATCACGCCACAGCCGAGTCCGCTGGCGCGATGCGCGATGTCAGTTCGAGCGTGAGCGAAGTGGCCCAAGGCTCCAGCGAAGTCGCTCAGGCGTCGATCACGGCTCGGAGTTCCATGGAGCAGCTCCAGCAGGTCGTGCAATCGGTTGCCGCTGGCGCCAGCGCCCAAGCAAAAAGCCTGGAACGGATCAACGCTGCGGCCAACGAACTCTCTGCCCAGGTACAGCGTGTCCTGGCTGACACTGCGGCTGTCGAGCAAGCGACCTCCCATACGCGGCAATCCGCGGACGCGGGCGCCGATGCAGTACGCCAGACTGTTCAATCGATGCAGGAAATCCGGAATGTCGTTCTCGCCGCGGCCGAGCGTGTGGCTGAACTCGGTCAGCTCGGTCAGCAGATCAGTGCTGTCGTCGAGACGATCGACAATCTCGCAGAACAGACGAACTTGCTCGCGCTCAACGCAGCCATCGAAGCCGCTCGAGCGGGCGAGCATGGCCGCGGCTTCGCTGTCGTCGCCGACGAAGTCCGCAAGCTCGCTGAACGGAGCCGCCGCGAGACCCAGGATATCGCCAATTTGATCGACCAGGTACGCAGTGCGACCGAGCAGGCAGTCGAGGCCATGCGTGCAGGAGCCGAGCGAGTGACGCGTGGCACTGACCGAGCCGATCAAGCGGGCCGCGCCTTGCAAGCCATTCTCCAGGCAGTCGAACAAACGGCCGAGCGCGTCAGCGCCATCACGGCAGCAGCTCACCAGATGGCGCAGGCGAGCGAACGCGTCGTCTCCGCACTCCGCGAGATCAGCGCAGTCATCGAACAGAATGCCACCGCAGCCGAGGAGATGGCTGCGCAGGCAGCTCAAGTCACTGACGCTGTCAAGGCGATCGAGCGCGTGGTGAGCACGCAACAACGTGGTGCGGAACGCGTCACGCAGCAGGTCGATGCTGCAACACAGGCGATCGAGGCCGTTGGAACCCAATCGGCAGTCGTCGCGCGGTACGCAGCTCGCCTCCGCTCCCTCGTCACCCGTTTCACCATCGGCGAGCAACCGTCGGCGACGCCGGAGCGAGGCATCCAACCGATCGCGACCTCAACGTCGGATCTCGGGACGAATGGGAATGGACGCGGGCACGAGCTGACTCGCCCAGCACCCAAGCGGCTCACCGCTACCCTCTCCAACGGTCATCACCTCGATTGAACACCGAACGAGCGGAGAAGGGACGGACGACCTACCGCCCCTTCTCCGCTCGTCTTTCCGTTGTCTCCTCTTCCCGAGCGACTCAACCACCGATCTGACTCATACCTCGCCCAGTTCGACGATCCCCTTCGCGGAGTCCGTGTCCCCACGGCTTCCGCCAGACTGCAGCACGAATACGCTCGATCAGCTCTTCCTCGCTCGCCCCTCGACGCACGAGCTCGCGGATATCGACTTCGTCGCTCCGCAGCAAGCAGAGACGCAACTTCCCGTCGGCGGTCAGACGAATCCGGTTGCAAAAAGCGCAAAATGGCTCGCTCACCGGGCTGATGAATCCGAGCGTACCTTGCGCTCCGCGGATACGAAAAACTCGGGCCGGATCGCTCAGCGGCGCCTCGACTTCTTCGAGAGGACCGAAGACTTCCTCGATACGCGCCCGCGTCTCGGCGCTGGTGACGAGTCCCGCATCGTGGACGTCAGCGACACCCTCCAAGGGCATCACCTCGATGAAGCGCACCTGCCATGGTCGCTCGAGCGTCAGACCAGCGAGTGTCGGCACCTCATGATCGTTGAGACCGCGAACGACCACAGCATTCAACTTGATCGGCCGCAAACCAGCGTCCTCAGCAGCGGCGATGCCTGCGAAGACCTTCTCGATCCGCCCCCCACGGGTCATGATCCGGTAGCGCTCGGGATCGAGCGTGTCCAGACTGATGTTGATGCGTCGCAATCCGGCGGCCGCGAGTTCGTGTGCCAAGCGTTCGAGGAGAAGCCCGTTCGTCGTCATCGAAATATCCTCGACGCCTGGAATCGCCGCCATGGCACGGACGAGTTCGACGAGACCCGGACGAACCGTCGGCTCTCCTCCCGTAAGCCGCAAGCGACTGAACCCGATACGCGCCGCGGCACGCACGATAGTCAGAAGTTCCTCGTCGGTCAGGAGTTCCTCACGCGGGGCGAACTTCATGCCGTGAGCTGGCATGCAATAGACGCAGCGGAGGTTACAACGGTCCGTCAACGAAATTCGGAGATAGGTGATCGGCCGACCGTAGGCATCGCGGGTGATACGCTCGCCCGGACGAGGCACGGCTCGCTCGTCAGTTCGTCGAGGTTGCTGTACGACGGGGCTGATCATCTCGTAACTCCCTTCGTCAGCCTGCAAGCCGCGCCACTCCTATCATAGGGCATCGCGGGACAACTATCACCAGGATAGCAGGCGACGAAGAGAAAGACAACTGACTCGTTGCAAATGCACGTCAGCGGCGGAGCGTGATCACCTTGAACGCTTCCGCGTAGCGCAGCCCGCGCTCGGTACCGATCTCGGCGGCACGCTCGCGGACGCGCTGGGCGAGTTCCTCGATATCGTTGATCTGGCTCTGGTGGGCAGCGAGCGCGGCGATCTTGAGGTCGAGCGTCTCGCTGATGTCGACGTAGAGATCGGGATATTGCGCGCCGAAAAGCCACAGTTCAGCGACTTTGTGCGGTTCCAGACCCTCAGCGAGATGCTGGGGAAAATACAAGGGATCGCGGGCCGTCGGATAGACGGCATCGATCGTCGTGATGCCGACCGCCCGGTGATCTGGATGCAGCGCGTACGGCCGGAATGGATCATGCGTAATCACGATGTCTGGACGATACGTCCGGATCTGTCGCACGATCCGCTCGCGAAAGGCCAGATCCGGCATGAGTTCCCCATCCGGCAAGCGAAGGAAGACGATTTCGGAGACACCGAGCCGGCGACACGCTTCCCGTTCTTCGTCTTCTCGTTCTCGGGCCAGTCCTTCGGGGGTGAGGTCGCGTCGATTGGTACCTTTATCCCCGGAGGTACATTGCACGAGAACGATTTCCTTTCCCTCCCGGGCCAAGCGGGCAACCGTTCCACCGGCCCCGAATTCCATGTCGTCAGGATGAGCCACCACGACCATGATGCGGTGGTGCGGTGTCAAGTCACTCATCCCCACTACCCCTCTCGCTCTGACGAGCGGCGCCCAGCGGTTTTCGCACCGCAGCCACGAGCTCCACGCGTGGAACTCGAACTTGCTCTCCCGTTCGAAGGTCGCGCACCGTCACCATGTCACTGGCCATCTCGTCCGGCCCGATGATGACCGCGACCGGAACACCCTTGCGGTCGGCGTAGTGGAGTTGACGACGAAGGTCGATCCGCTCCCCCAGATAGACTTCGGTGGCGAGTCCTGCCTGCCGGAGTTCGCGGGCGATGCGCAGCGCGTCCACTCGATGGTCCACTTCGACCGAAACGACCAGCACCTCCGTCACGCTCGCCGGCGTCGGCAGCAAACCATACTCGTCGACGACCTCCACCAGGCGTTCGAGACCGAGTGATGCCCCGGTCGCGGGGATTTCCTCTCCCAAGAAGAGGCCGATCAAGTGATCGTAGCGCCCTGCGCCCCCCAGTGAACCGATCGCTGGCTCGCTGACGATCGCTTCTGCCACAGGTCCGGTATAGTAATCCAGCCCCCGGGCGAGCGAGAGATCGACGATCGCGCTCCCTGGTCGCACGCCGAACCAGTCGAGATAGCGGAAAAGCTCAGCCAGTTCGCTGACAGCCCTTTCAGCTGCCTCGTCACCCGCAAACATCGCCCGCAACTCGGGAATGATCGGCTCCGGCTCACCGCGCAGCGCGATCGCGGCGAGCACCCGCTCAGCCGCCGGTGCCTCGACACCGATCCGCAGGAGTTCCTCGCGTACACCGTCGAGCCCGATCTTCGCTAGCTTGTCGATAGCACGAAACACACCGAGTGCGAGACTCGGCGCCACGCCAGCTGCTCTGACGAGAGCCTCCAGGAGTTGACGGTGGTTGACGTGGATCACGGCGTTGGGAATACGCAAGGCACCGAGCGCATCGATCCAGACCGACAGCACTTCCGCATCCGCCATCATCGACCGAGTGCCGACCACGTCGACATCGCACTGCCAGAACTGACGAAACCGTCCGCGCTGTGGCCGCTCAGCGCGGAAGACCGGCCCGATATGGTAACGCTTGAACGGAAACGTCAACTCAGCGCGATGAACTGCCACGTACCGTGCCAGGGGAACAGTCAGGTCGTAGCGCAGCCCGACCTCCCGACCGCCCTGATCGACGAAGCGGTAGAGGAGCTTTTCTCCTTCTTCCCCGTACTTTCCCGAGAGCACCTCGTAATACTCGAGCAGCGGTGTATCGATCGGGTCGTACCCGTACCGTTCGAAGACTCGACGCAGGATTTCCATCACTCGTTGCCGCAGGAGCATCTGCCGCGGAGTGAAGTCGCGCATCCCCCGCAGCACTTGCGGTGGTCGCCGTACTGCTGCGTCGCCCATCGCCACCTACCTCTTTCTCACTTGCGTGCCTCGAAGACGAGGTGCGCGAGTTCGGGAAGAACGAGTTCATCCATGGCCAATCGCACAGCGCCGGTCGAGCCAGGCATGGCGATGACGATCCGGCCGCGGTAGACGCCGGCGAGCGCTCGCGAGAGCATCGCAGCACTTCCGATTTCTCGATAGCTCAACCAGCGGAAGAGCTCACCGAACCCATCGAGACGCTTCTCGAGCCGCTCCGCAATCGCCTCGTAGGTCACATCGCGCCGCGCGATCCCAGTACCGCCGTTGAGAAGAACGGCATCGCAGTCCGGTCGCTGCACCAACTCGTCGACCAGCCGGCCGATCTCCTCCCGCTCATCCGGCACGATGGCATAAAACACGACAGTATGTCCAGCACGTTCCAATCGCTCGCGAATCAGCGCGCCGCTCGTATCCGTCTCGGCCGTTCGCGTGTCGCTGACGGTTACGACTGCGCAACTGACGCTGCGCGGTGCTGCCATCCGATGCTGTTCGATGCTGCTCACTCCTGCTTCTCCCCGCGCGTCAATGTCAGTGCCAGAGCAGCATAACCCACCATGGCTGCTTCCAGATCGGCCAGGCGGATGCTGTCGTCGACCGTGTGCGCGAAGCGTTCCTCACCAGGCGCGAAACCGATGGTGGCCATGCCGTGTGCCATGAAGTGCCCGCCGTCCGTAGCGAAGCACCAGAATCCGTCCGGAACTGGTCGTGCCAGGACGGCCTCCAATGTGCTGCGTGCCACGGTCACTGCCGGGTGATCGACCGGGAGAACGAAGCCGCGTGTCGGTGGGAGTTCGATGGTGAGTCCCCGATATGTCTCGAGCTTCCGCTGGGGCACCATCACTTCCGTCCGGACCTCGTCTCCCGCACAGGCACGGGCCAGCGCCTCCACGGCATCGCGGAGCGCGTCCGCGTCCTCTCCCGGAACCGTCCGCCAATCGAGCACCACCGTCACCGCCCCAGGGATGACATTCGCACTCCATTGATCGGTCCAAACCAGGGTCGGTGCGACGGAACTCTGGCCTAATTCCGGATGGCTGCCGCGTGGGAGTTCATCGAGCCGGCACAAGAAGCGTCCCAGCGCATACAACGGGTTCACACCCCGCTCCGGGGCACTCGCGTGCGCGGACCGACCGATGAAACGGACTTCCACACCGACTCGCCCGCGATGGCCTCGTCGCAACTCGAGATTCGTCGCTTCCCCCAAGACGACGACATCGGTGCGCAGCCACTCGCAAAGCGCTGCAGCACCCGCTCCGCCAACTTCCTCTTGAACGACTCCGGTAATGTAACAGTCTCCGGCGGGAACGAGGCCTAGGTCACGCAAAAGGGCGAGTCCATAGACTTGGCTCGCCAGTGCCCCTTTCACATCGGACGCGCCCCTGCCGTAGAGCACGCCGTCAGCGATCACCCCCGCGTAAGGAGGGTATCGCCAGGCAGTCGGATCGCCCTCGTGCACATGATCTAAATGAGCATTGAATTGCACCGAGCAACCCGCCCTGCTCCCGCGCAAGACTCCCACGACATTCCCTGCCGCATCCAGATCAGCCTCATCGAAGCCCAGCGTACGCAGACGCGCCAGAACCAGCTCGGCGACGGCCTGCTCCTCTCCGGGCAAACTGCGAGTCTGCACGAGCTGTTGGGCGAACGCGACCATTTCATCGCGTCGCGCTCGTCCCGCTGCCCAGAGTCGCTCACGAAGATGCGGATCGAGCACTTCACTCACCGTCCCCTTCGCTCACGCACCCGGCGAGGTGGCTCCAGCGAACGACTCGACCGCCCCGATCGACCGTCACCGCGATGAGGTCGATCCGACAGAGACGCCCGTGATGTTCCGGATGAGCAGCGAGGAATGCAGACAATGCAGCCAGGAGCCGACGGCCTTTCCGACGTGTCACAGCCCATTCGGCTGGCTCGTTTCCAGCGTCCCGCCTGACTTTCACTTCCACCGCCACGAGCACGTCCCCATCGAGAGCGACGATGTCCAACTCACCCTGGCGACACCGCCAGTTGCGAGCCAGGACATGCCAGCCCGCCTCTTCGAGCCATCTCACTGCTGCTCGCTCGCCTGCCTCGCCCAGGCACTGACGCTCCACCGACTACTCCTCGTCCGCATTCGCCCTCACTTGGAACGACCGCCGGTGGAACGGCGTCGAGCCGAGCTCGCGAATCGCCCGTCGATGCGACGGTGTGCCGTATCCAGCATTTTCTTCCCAACCATAGCCAGGATACCGGACTGCGAGACGCGCCATGAGATCGTCGCGGATCACTTTTGCCAAAATCGATGCAGCGGCGATCGATGCACAGCGCATGTCGCCATGCACCACCGCCGTTCCAGGTAGTCGCTCGAACTCGGTGAGCGGCAAACCATCGTAGAGGACATGATCGACAGGGCCGAGACGTTGGAGCGCCCTCAGCATGGCGAGAGCGGTCGCCCGGACGATACCCAGTCGGTCGACCTCGCGATGCGACGCCGCACCGATGGCCCAGCGGAGCGAACACTGCCGGACCCAATCAGCCAGCGCTCGCCGTTGTGCTGCAGTCAAGCGCTTCGAATCCCGCAATCGATCGGGTAGCTCAGTCGACGGCTCGAAGATACAGGCCGCCGCTACGACCGGACCAGCCAGTGCGCCGCGGCCGACCTCGTCGACACCGGCGACCCAGCGGTTGCCCGCGCACCAAAGAGCTTGCTCGAGTTCGAACGTCGGTCGCTCGCCTCGGCCCGAACGCCGGAGACGAGTCGAGGCGAGCGAGACCATCGTTCCGCTCCTCAGCGCAGGTAGCTACCTTCGGGGCGACGGCGCTCCTTCAGGCGAGCCGCCTTCCCTGCTCGCTCGCGCAGGTAGTAAAGCCGCGCCCGCCGAACCTTGCCATGCCGCAGGACTTCGATCTTCTCGATCAATGGGCTGTGCAGTGGGAAGGTCCGCTCGACGCCGACGCCGTGCACAGCGACGCGCCGAACCGTGAAGGTGGCGTCGGTTCCCCCGCCACGCTTGCGGATCACGACGCCTTCGAACGGCTGGACACGCACGTTCCCACCTTCGACGACCCGGTAGTGCACACGCACCGTGTCACCAGGGCTGAACGGAGGCAAATCGCTGCGCATGTATTCCTGTTGCACACTGCGGATAAGATCCTGCATGGCTGTGTCCCTTATCCCGCACTCTCCCAGCCTGCGGCATCGCTACCGCGGCCGCACAAAGACAACCAGTTGGCAGTATAGCAGACCGTTCCACCAGAATCAGCCGGTGCTGGCGCGCAACCTTTCGGGGAGCGCGCTCAACACTTCAGCCACTACCTCGTAGCGGCCGAAGGAAGGCATGAGATAAATACCTTGCACGAACTCGCAGGCCTCAGCGATCAGCTCGCGCGCCATGGCCACCCCTTCGGCTCGCCCGTACGGGCCAGCTCGCCGCATGCGCTCCAGCGCCTCCTCGGTCAACGTGATGCCGGGAACTTCGTTGTGCAGGAAAGAGGCGTGCCGAAAGCTCTGCAGCGGTAGCACCCCCAACAGCACCGGCACCTCGATCGGTCCATACCGGACCTCGTACTGCGTGACGAAGTTGCGCCACGTCGAGAAGTCGAAGATCGGTTGTGTCATGATGAAATCAGCCCCAGCCGCAAGCTTCGCGTGCAAACGCTCGATCTCCTGCTGAAGATCCGGGCGCGTCGGATCACACGCGACTCCGATCGTGAACATCGCTGGTCGACCGATCGAGGCACCACCGGCATCGAATCCCTGCCGGAAATTCTGGAGCAAACGCACCAGACCGATCGAGTCGAGATCATAGACGGGGGTGGCGTGGGGATAATCGCCCAAGGTCGGTGGATCGCCGGTCAGAGCGAGAATGTTGCGCACACCGAGCGCGTGCGCACCCAGGAGATCGGCCTGTAAACCCATCAGATTCCGATCGCGAGTCGTCAGATGCAGGATCGTCTCGACGCCTGTCTCCTGCTGGAGAATCACGCAGAGCGCCAGCGCACTCATGCGTACTCGTGCCATCGGACTGTCAGCCACGTTGATGAACTCGACGCCCACCTGGCGCAGCAGGCGGGCTCCCTCGATCGCTTTGGAGGGGTTGAGTCCCTTCGGAGGATCGATCTCCACGCTCACCACGAACTCCCGCCCCAGTTTCTGTCCGAGGCGCGTGGGCTCCTCCGGTGCTACTGCTTCCATCACGGGTGTTGAAACCCGCGCCCCGACCTCGACCGCTGGGCGTCCTTGTCCCTTACTCTCGTCCAGAGCACGCCGCATTGCCGCGATGTGCTCAGGTGTCGTCCCACAGCAACCACCGATGAGTCGAATTCCCAAAGCTGCTGCCTCCCGCGCGAAATCGGCAAAGTACTCCGGCGATGCACCGTAAATGACACGATGACCGACGACCGTCGGCCAACCCGCATTCGGCATTGCCGAAAGCGCGGTACCCCAGCGATTCGCAGCGATCATTGCCCGCAGCACGTCGAGCGTCGGCCGTGGGCCGACACTGCAGTTGACACCGATCACATCCACGCCGAGTTCCGCCAAGGTAGCCACGACTTCTTCCGGGCCGTGCCCAGCGATGGTACGACCGTCAGCTGCGAACGTCATCTGGGCGACGATCGGGAGATCGCAGACCTCGCGTGCAGCCATGATCGCTTCGCGGATCTCGGCAAGTTGCGACATGGTTTCGAAAATGAGGAGATCAACCCCACCCTCGAGCAACGCTTCGATCTGCTCGCGGAAAACTGGCCGCAAGCTCTCCGGCGCAACTGTCCCCACCGGTGCGAGCAGGCGTCCGCTCGGTCCTACGGCGCCCGCGATGAAAACCGGCACACCACAAATCTCGCGAGCCTCTCGCGCATGACGGACAGCACGGCGATTGATCTCACGCACACGCTCCGCCATGCCGTAGGCCTCGAGCTTGACGCGGTTGGCACCGAACGTATTGGTCTCGATCAGTTCGGCTCCCGCCAAAATGTAGGATCGATGAATCTCCACGACGAGTTGTGGATGCGTCAGGTTCGCCGACTCGAAGCAACGATCCAACCGGATACCTCGCTCGTACAGCTGCGTCCCCATGGCGCCGTCAGCGAGGAGAACGCCCTGTTCGATCCGCTCACGAAACGGATGCTTCATGTCTCGAACACTCCACCAGTCGCGCATTACCCCGGCCACTCAGTCATCGAGTGTACGCGGATCATCATCGTCACGTCGGCCGCCACTGCGCGGTGACGAGAACGAGACGTGCAGGGAGTAACTCTCCGGCGATCTTCACCTCTGAGCGTTGAGCGCCCAGGAGACGAACCATCGAGCGGGGCACGCGCGACTCGGTACTGCGTGCTTCCTCGAACAGGACGAGTCGAGCGAGATCGTCTTTGCCCAGTTCGACGAGTATCCCACTCTGCACCACCCGATGACTGGTCGGCTGAATCGCTCGACGGAGCGAAGGAAGTGCACACCCCCAGTCGAGCCCCTCAAAGTGGTTGCGGCAGCCGTAGTGCCCTGAACCCGTTTCATCGGTGTCCCCCTCTCACCAAATTGACAACCGGATCGAAAGGGTGTACGATCGGCCCGTCAGGAGTGCTGCCGTGAGCACACCGCATCCGGACAAGCCGTCGTTCGTTATAGAAACGGGAGGGCCTGGGATGTCGGGGTCCGTTGCATTGTCAGCGGCAGACGAACTGCGGTGTGTCGCCCGCGCCAAGGCCGGTGACCACGATGCTTTCGCGCTGCTGTATCAGAAGTACGAACGTTCTGTCTATCAGTACATCTATCGTATGGTCGGAAATGCCGAAGAAGCCAGTGACCTGACCCAAGAGTGCTTCATCAAGGCGTATCGTGCACTTCCGCAAACCACCGATGATCTGAACGTCGCTGGATGGCTTCGCCGGATCGCCACCAACGTCTGCCTGGATGCGCTGCGACGGCGAAACCGACTCCGTTGGTTGCGGCTCGATCACCTCGCTCCCTGGCAGAACTCCTCGCTGCGTTCGGACGCGATCGACCCGGAACAGGCACTCTTGGAAACTGAAACGCAGGATACGGTGGAGCGCGTGCTCAAGCGGCTCCAGCCCCACTACCGGGCAGCATTGATCCTCCGCGAGTACGAGGGGTACTCGAGCGAGGAGATCGCCAAGATCCTCGGCATCTCCCGCTCCGCTGCGAAGTCCCTGCTGTTCAGGGCCCGCGAAGAATTCCGGCGTCTTTTCCGCGAGATGGAGGCACAGTCCGACCGATGAATCCCCACCGTTGTCGTCGCTATCGTCACCTGCTCTCCCTCTACCTCGACGGCGAGTTGTCCGCCGAGGACGAGCGGCGACTTCGGGCGCATCTTGCGGAATGCACAGACTGCCGACGCCTTCTCGAGGACTACCGCGCACTCCGCGAGCAGATTCGCCGTCTGCCCCCTGTCCCACCGCCCCCTCAGCACCTGCGCGACGATCTCTGGAAGCGTATCGCGGCTGACGAACGACAGCACCGACGCTCCCAGCGTTTTCGCTTCGCAGTCGCCTCGTCCGCACTCGGTGTCATCGTCCTCCTCCTCGCCCTTTTGAGCGCCAGCTTCGGATACCAACGGATCCAACCACCGCGCGTCATCGCTTCCAGTCCAGCCGCTTCCTCGCAGCAACTGTGGCCGATCTACCAACCGATCGAAATCGTATTCTCCAAGCCGATGAACGAGGAATCGGTCTTGGCGAACCTGCGGATCGTACCGCCCGGCGAGCGACATCGCCTGCCCATCAGTTGGAACGGTAGCAAGCTCGTCATCGGTGCGGACGAAACTCGTCGCGTTGCTCTGCTTCCTGACACTGTCTACCAGATCGCCGTTTTGGCAGATGCGGAGGACCGTTGGGGGCACCGACTCGGCACCACTTTCGTGCTCACCTTCCGCACCTCGAGCGCCATCGTCCATACTATCGAAACACCGACGCCGACGCCCGCCGTGCCACCGTCGACTCCACCCACCGCGACCACTGTTCCGACACCTGCACCGCCAGAACCACCTCCCGTTCCATCACCGACCGCTGCGACCTCTGACGAACAGGCGAAAACCCACCCTGCTCCCCCGGTCGTTTCGCCGCCGGTACTCGGTCCCAACCCGACCGCCACGCCGATTCCGTCACCGACTCCGGCACCTCCGCCGACTCCGACTCCGACACCGGAACCGATTCCTGTGCTGATCACCCCGATACCCACGCCACCGACCTCAGAACCGATTCCGGTAACCGGCGCGTTCGCCAAACTGTACTGGGGCAATCAGACAGTGCAGCAACGCCTCGGTGCACCGGTGTCGCCAGCAGTGACGGTCAACGCCGCCGAACTGTTCTTCCAGCGCGGCATCATGGTCGAGCGGTTCGACACTATGACCATTTACATCCTGGAAGCAGCTGGCACCTGGCGCAGTGTGGCCGAGCCGACCCCCATCGACCCCCCCTTGGAGTTCAGCGAGGTGGAGCCGAATCTCTGGTTGCCCGGAGGAACGTTCGGTCAAGTGTGGGAGGCGCTCGCTTTGGCAGAACCGCTCGGGTTCGCGACCGAATCCGACGTCCACGTCATGACGGCTGGAGCCCGGATCCAAACGTTCGAGCATGGCCTGCTCATCTCCAGCGACCGCGGGTTCATTTACGCGCTGTACGGCGATGGAACGTGGCAGCAGTTCCCGACAGGTTGATCTCGCTCAGCGCAGCGTTCCCTGCAGGAGAATGGCGAGTGCGTCGTAGAGTGCATGGGTGAGAATGCACGCAGTCGTGCCGAACCAGCGGCGCTCGAGCCCCAGCAGGATCGCCAACCCGAAGACACCGAGACTGACGATCGAAAGCTCGTATTGGACATGCAGCACGGTGAAGAGGAGCGCCGTCAACAGAAGACCATAGCGCGGCTGGATCGCTCCTCGAAACAGGATCTCTTCCCCAGTGCCCGCCAGTAACCCGAGTGCCAAGGCCTCCACCGGAGATGCGAACGCAGTCGTGAGCGGCAGAAGGCGCTCCTCGATCCGCTCGACGATACCTGGTTGCAGCACGCTCGCCACGAGGCTCGTCACGACCGACAACGCGAAGAGCGCGAGCGTGAACACGATGCTGGCAGCGACCGCACGGCGATCGACCCCACGGAGGCCCAGCCGCTCCAACGCCTCCCGCCAGCCCCGCCGCGTCGGGAACCCGATCCAGATGAACGCCAGGAACACCTCGGCGACGGCCTGTCCGGAAAGCTGCTCGACTGTCACCTCGAACGGAGGCAAAGTTTCCGAGGCGAGAAGCGCTCCCCCGAAGAAGCCGATCGTGCCCTGGAGCGCTGCCAGGCCCATGGCATCGAGGATCGAGCCAGGATCGATCGGTACCCACCGGGCGAGGAAACGTCGGTAGCCCCCCAACCAGGCCAGTCCGACACCCAGTCCCGCCCCGATCGCTCGGATCGCGAGCGCTCGCTCCCCCACAGCAGTCGCGACGATCACGAGCGCCAGCGAGAGAAGAGCGAAGGCAGCGATCATGAGGTGAACGGCCAAGCGAACCCAGCGGGTGTACGCCGCGGCTTCGCCGATCGCTCGGGCCGAGACACCGAGGAGGACGATCACCGCGAGTTCGATCAGCCACATCGGGCTTCCCCCTGACTCGCGCTCGCATCGAGCGTGCTAGACTCGCATCGAGGTGCAAGCGGTGGAGGACGATGGCACGCCGTAGTGGTTTGGGACGAGGGCTGGACGCCCTGATTCCTCGAACGACCGTCGATCCGGACGCGATCCGAGAGATCGCGCTCGACGACATCGCTCCCAATCCCCACCAGCCTCGGCAATCTTTCTCCGAGGAAAGCTTGCAGGAACTCGCGGAGTCGATCCGCACGCACGGAATCATCCAACCGCTCGTCGTAACCCACAGCGGAGGGAATCCCCCTTATCGGTTGGTCGCTGGTGAGCGACGCTGGCGGGCTGCCCGGCTGGCCGGACTGACGACTGTTCCTGCTCTCGTCCGTGACCTGTCCCCGAAGGACGCGGTCGAAATCGCACTGATCGAGAACCTCCAGCGTGCCGATCTCTCCCCGTTGGAGACAGCCGCTGCCTACCGGACGCTCATGGAGGAGTTCGGCCTGACCCAGGCCGAGATCGCGGCACGGGTCGGGAAAAGTCGCTCGGCCATCGCCAACACGTTGCGCCTGCTCGAAGCACCGGAGACCATTCAGCGAGCGCTCGCCAAGGGTGACATCACGGAGGGACACGCGCGTGCCCTGCTCTCCCTGCCAGATACAGCGAGCCAACTCGCGGCGCTCCAAGAGATCCTCCGACGATCCTTGACCGTTCGCCAGACCGAGGAACTGGTTCGACGCTGGGTTCGAGAAAAGAAACCATCTCGTCGCACGAGCCCCCCACTCGCCCCCGAAATCGAGCACGTGATCGATACCCTCCGCTCACGCCTCCGCACCAAGGTCGAACTCCGTACAAGCTCGCGCGGCGGCCGGCTGATCATTCACTACTATTCCGCCGAAGAACTCGCGCGACTCCTCGATGAACTCCTTAGGCAGGCGCACGACGATCACCTGGCAGAATTAGGCTGATCGCAGGCGCGCCTCGATCTCCTCGACGAGCCCTGCAATCGGGATCCGCACTTGTTGCATCGTGTCACGGTCCCGGATCGTCACGGTACGATCGTCGAGCGTCTGATAATCGATCGTCACGCAGTACGGCGTCCCGATCTCGTCCTGGCGACGATAGCGCCGGCCGATGCTCTGTGTTTCGTCGTACTCGATCCGGAAAAACTGGCGGAGCTCTTGTGCGACCTCGCGTGCCACGGTGACGAGCTCCGGTTTCCGCAGAAGCGGTAGCACCGCTACTTTGTACGGAGCAACTCGCGGGTGAAAGCGAAGGACGACACGCGTGTAGGGATTACCGTTTACGTCGACTGCCGGTTCCTCGTCGTAGGCATCGCACAGCAAGGCCAGGAAGAGCCGTTCCACACCCATCGTCGGCTCGATCACGTGCGGGATGTAGCGCTCGTTCCGCTCCTGGTCGAAGTAGGTGAGATCCTCACCGCTGAATTCCTGATGTCGACGCAAGTCGTAATCAGTACGATAGGCCAGACCACACAGCTCCTTCCAGCCGAAGGGGAAAAGGTATTCGAAATCCACTGTCTTGCGGGAATAGTGCGAGAGTTCCTGCGGACCGTGCTCGCGAGTCCGCAGGCGATCGGGCTTGAATCCGATCCAACGCAAGAATTGCCCCATCTCGCTCAACCAGTGATCGAAATACCCCTCCCACATCTCCGGCCGGATGAAATATTCGATCTCCATCTGCTCGAACTCGAGCAGGCGAAAAATGAAGTTCCCCGGTGTGATCTCGTTGCGGAAGGCTTTGCCGATCTGCCCGATTCCGAACGGAATTTTGACACGACTCGTTTGCACGACGTTCTTGAAATTGACGAAGATCGCCTGGGCTGTCTCCGGACGCAAATAGACCGGTGTCGACTCCGTTTCCACGGGACCAATGAAAGTTCGGAACATGAGGTTGAATTTGCGAACCGGCGTCCAGTCACGAACACCACAGACTGGACAGGCCAGATTCGCTTCCTGAATCAGTCTGGTCATCTCGTCGAGCGACAAGCCCTCCGGCGAGCGATGGAGCCGCTCCTCGATGAGCGTGTCGGCCCGGAAGCGACTCTTGCAACGCCGGCAGTCGATCAGCGGGTCGTTGAACTCTTCCACATGTCCGGATGCTTCCCAGACCCGGGGATGCAAGAGGATTCCACCATCCAGGCCGACCATGTCCTCGCGACGTTGAATGAAGTATTCCCACCATGCGTTCTTGATGTTCCGCTTCAACTCGGCACCCAACGGTCCGAAGTCCCAGGTATTCGCCAGACCACCGTAGATCTCGCTTCCCGGATACACGAAACCACGGCGCTTGGCGAGCGAGACGATCGTCTCCAGTCGGACAGTGGCAGCGTGACGCCCGTCCATGGAAAGTCCCCTCCTGAAGACAAACACAGCCCCTCGCGTATACGAGGGGCTGTCGAGCGATCACCAGTCGAACTTACAGCTCACCCGCTCGATCTCGAGCAGCCCCCATCGTCAACTCTTCATGGTAGCACCCAGGGTCGGTCACGAGTCGGCCATCCGACTGGACGATGCGCTCGATGAGTTGCCGGTACACTTGCGTCGTCGCTGGACTGACATGCCCGAGAACCCGCTGGAGGTCGCGCAGGTCCCACCCATCCACGAGAGCTCGAACGGCGAAGGAGTGTCGCAGAGTATGCGGCGTCACCTCCGGGAGTCCAGCCGCTGCTGCGTAGTTCTTGAGGATCAACCAGAAGCCTTGCCGGGTGAGTCTCGATCCGCGATGGTTGAGAAACAATGCCTGTTCGCCTTTCAAAGTCGTGAACCCTGGACGACCGCGTTCCAGATAGTCGCGGAGCGCTTCGATCGCTTCTCGAGCGAGAGGAACGACGCGTTCCCGTCCATTCGGGCGCCGCACGATCAGTTCTCCACGATTCAGATCGACATCTCGCAGGTCGAGAGCCGTGAGTTCGCTGACCCGCAAGCCGGTCGTCGCCAACGTGATCAGCATCGCACGATCGCGCAATCCCTCCGGCGTGCGATCCGAAGACGCAGCGGCGATCAGCTGCTCGACCTCCTTGGGACCGATGGCGCGCGGTGTGAAGCGGCCGACCCGGGGAACCGGCAAGCCATCCGCCGGATTCGCCCCGATCAGCCCAGCACGAAGCAGGTAATGGCAAAACGATTTGATCGCCGCGAGCTTTCGCGCTGCCGTCGTTTCCGCATACTGGCGGTCACGCAGGTAGCCGAGAAAAGCCTCCAGATGCTCGCTCGCCAACTCGCTCCAGTCTCTCAGACCGAACCGCTCTGCAACGTAATTCGCGAACTGCTCGAGATCGTTCCGATACGCTGCGATCGTGTTCGGCGACAAGCCTCGCTCCCGCACCACGCCAGTCAAGAACTCCTCGATCGCCTGCTGCATCGGTCTTGCCTCCACTCTCCGTCCGAATCGCGAGAAAACACGAGAGCCCACCGCACGTGCTACTCCCTCCTACAAGAGCTCATCGAGGGGCACGTACGGCAGACCGAACGACTCCGCGACGGAAGGATGCGTGATCCTTCCTCTAAACACATTAACGCCTTTGGCCAGCGCTCGGTCGCGCTGGACAGCAGCGACCAAACCGAGATCCGCCAATTCCAGGACGTACCGCAGTGTCACATTGCTGAGTGCGAACGTGCTCGTTCGCGGAACAGCCCCCGGCATATTGGTCACCATGTAGTGCAGCACGCCGTCCACGTCGTAGACCGGCGCGTCGTGCGTCGTCGGCCGTGCAGTCTCGACGCATCCGCCCTGATCGATCGAAACATCGACGATGACGCTCCCTGGTCGCATCCCTCGCACCATCTGACGGGTAACCAGTTTGGGCGCACGGGCACCGGGAATCAAGACAGCTCCGATGACGAGATCAGCCTCCCGTATCGCCTCACCGATCACCTGTTCACTGGAAACCCGCGTCTGGAATCGCCCGTGCAAGATCTGCTCCAAGTAACGGAGTCGTTCGACATTGATGTCGAACAACAGCACATCAGCACCCAAGCCCAACGCCATCTGTGCAGCATTGGTCCCAACTGTGCCACCCCCGAGGATGACGACGCGGCCCGGTGCGACACCAGGAACGCCGCCGAGCAAAACGCCCCGCCCACCATACGGTTCCATCAAATAGTAGGCCCCAACCTGGACAGCCAGCCGACCAGCCACCTCGCTCATCGGCGCGAGGAGCGGGAGCGACCCATCCGGTAATTGCACGGTTTCGTAGGCGACGGCAATGACCTCACGCGTCATGAGCTCGCGCGTCAAACGCTCGTCAGCCGCCAGATGGAGAAACGTGAACAAAATGAGGCCGGGGCGGAGAAAACGATACTCCGACTCGATCGGCTCCTTGACCTTGACGATCATTTCGGATTGCAACCACACCGTCTCCGCATCGTCGACTAATTCGGCTCCTGCCGCTTCGTAGTCGGTGTCGGCGAAGCCGCTGCCGCTCCCCGCCCCACGCTCCACGAGCACACGGTGTCCATGACGAACCAGTTCGCGGACCCCGTGGGGTGGCTGGGCAACACGATATTCGCGGGGTTTCCTCTCGCGGGGAATCCCGATGATCAAGGCTCGACCTCCCAACCATACATGCCGCTCGCGTCGTCCTGCCGCCCATGCCGCCCCAACCGGCAGGACGGCGCTTATTGTCGCCGAGAAATCCACTTCCTCACAAGCGGGGACCCGTAGGCTGACAGCGGCAAACCGATCCTTGCCGCGTTCATGCGTGTTGCCCTCTCGCGTGCTCCTCCACCGGCGCACTCCTCAACGACGAACGATTTGACGGGAAAGCGTCAGCCCCGCTAGAGTTAGTCGGTCGGGCAGGTCATCCGGCCCGAGAAAGCGAGTGACCATGCAAGCCCTCACGATCGTTCCGATCCTGGCTGTCCTGATCCTCGTACACGAACTCGGCCACTTTCTCGCCGCACGACTGTTCGGCATTCGTGTTCTCGAGTTCGGGATCGGACTTCCACCGCGCCTGTTCGGGATCCGACGGGGCGGTGTCCTTTACTCCATCAACGCGATTCCGCTCGGAGGATTCGTCCGCGTTGTCGGCGAGGACAGTCATACGGTGGGGCCGGACAGCCTGCAAACGAAACCTCGCTGGCAACGGGCCGTCTTCTTCGGTGCCGGCGCCTTCATGAATCTGCTGCTGGCTTTCGTCATCATGATGGCATTGGTCGGCTTACGAGGCGAACCGCAGTTCCATCTTTATGTCGCTGATGTGGTACCCGATTCGCCAGCTGCTCGAGCCGGTTGGCGACCGGCTGATCGCATCGTGGCCTTGGATGGCAAGCCAGTCCGCGATGCCTCGGAGCTCGTGGAGCGGACCGAACGGGCAGCTGGCCGACCACTCCGTGTTACCCTGCTACGGGGAGACGAACGGATCGAAACGACAGTCGTCCCCCGCGAAAATCCGCCACCTGGCCAAGGACGCACTGGTATCCGCGTCGTCATGGAGCCTGCAGCGCGACTGACGGTGGCAGCTGTCCAACCTGGCTCGCCGGCTGACCTCGCTGGCTTGCGCCCGGGTGATCGCTTGGTACGGGTCGCTGGCTATCCAGCTGAGGATGCAGCCGTTTACTTCTTGCTGATCCAACAACAGGCTGGTGAGGAGATCGACATCGTCATCGAACGAGACCGTCAGCTCCTCACGGTCACGATCCAAGTTCCTGCGACCGCGAGCGGTGAAACGCCGAACCTCGGCATGACGCTTCGACCCACATTGGTGACTGCACCGGTCCCACTCTGGAGGATCCCTCTCGAAGCTATGAGGCAGACAGCCATCATGGTGATCCAGATGGTGCAAGGGCTCGCCATGCTGATTCGCGGCGAAGCGTCGCTTTCCGATCTCGCTGGTCCGATCGGCATGGGACAACTGACGTCCGAGCTTCTCGCAATCAGCCCAGAGCCTGCTTGGGTCACGTTGGGACATCTCGCTGCTCTGCTCTCGATCAATCTCGCCATACTCAATCTCATTCCGTTCCCAGCCTTGGACGGCGGTCGTTTGTTCTTCGTGCTCGTCGAAGCGATTCGTGGTCGGCGCATCTCGCCCGAAAAGGAGGGGTTGATTCACCTGATCGGCTTCGCCATCTTGCTCACGCTCATGTTCATCATCGCGTTCGCCGACATCGGACGATTGCTCAGTGGTGAATCGCTCCTCCGCTGAACGCTCATGCCGACGGGAAACGGGGTCAGGCATACTGGATTTGAGCGAAGACTCATGGCGCCCTGAGCGCCGGATCAGGAGGTCGACACAGCATGGCCTACCAGCGACGCAAAACACGACCAGTTTGGGTCGGTGACGTTCAGATCGGTGGTGACGCACCGATCGTCGTGCAATCGATGACGACAACCGATACGCGCGATCCTGAGGCGACGCTCCGGCAAATTCACGAGCTTGCGGATGCAGGCTGCGAGATCGTGCGCGTTGCGGTGCCCGATCGAGTCGCGGCCGCCGCCTTGGCGGACATCGTGCCCCGTTCGCCGATTCCGGTCGTCGCCGATATTCACTTCGAGCACACGCTCGCCCTCAAGGCTCTGGAGGCAGGTGTCCACAAGCTGCGGCTCAATCCGGGGAATATCCGCAAGCCAGAGGAAGTGCGCGAGGTCGTGCAGAAAGCGAAGGAGCGCGGTGTCCCCATTCGCATCGGAGTCAACTTCGGCTCCCT
>OGCH01000150.1_pt1 | contig 45275 bp, 54 predicted proteins | sample 1570111 | NCBI WGS metagenome assembly OGCH01 (sample SAMN03436243, study PRJEB24508) | hot springs metagenome | biome: Desert Springs; feature: Hot Springs; material: Water | place: USA: Great Boiling Spring, Nevada | collected 2008-12-01 | depth 0 m m | reverse complement strand
GCAAAGCTCGTCGATCCTCCTCAGGAGGGCCGAGCTGATCCTGACCTGAAGGAGCACCGTGTCGGCCATACCAGACCAAGTATGAGGTTTGCATGTTTCAAAATAAAGTTTAGGAGGTTGAGGCCTGCTTGAGCAAATATATTTAAAGCAGGCGCCACATACTATTAATTTGAGCCTCAAGCTTGAATCGTGAATCTCTTAAGCTTGGAAAGCTGGAAGAAAAGGCTCTCAAGCTCCTTATACAGCACGGCGACGCAGGCCTCCTTCAGTCGGAGCTCTGGCGGATGCTCGGCGTGACGAGCAGGGACGGGTCGAGGGTCGCGATAAAGCTGGAGAGGAAGGGGCTTGTGAGGAGGATCAAGGAGTTCGCGAACGACCGGTGGACCATGAGGCTTGTCTCCCTCGTCAAGCCCCTCGGCCTGTCCGTAATAAGGGACGCACCCTGCCCCGCATGCCCCTACAACGACTTCTGCGGCCCCGGCGGAAACTACTCGCCAACCGAGTGCGTACTGATAGAGAGCTGGCTCCACAGCGCCTCCCAATCAAGGGCTATCCCTCAGACGCAGACACAAGCGGCCAACACGGCCTGAATCCCCCCTATTTCCGGATAATCACGTCCTAAAGCCGGTCTTAACGAGCTATCTTCGCAGAACCTTTGGTCGAGAATCGGTTTATACCCTACCCTTTTCAAAGTTTAGTCTGAGCAGGGGGATGGTTGCTAGCACGGTCGAGGTCTTTAACACGCTCTGGACCCTCTTCTCCAGCCTCGGAATCCTTGTAGGTGTAGTAGTCATCTCATACCTGGGCTACCAAGTCTACCGGAATAGGGCGAGGCCCGAGAGGCCCGAGCCTGAGGACGCCCCGAAGCCCGGGGAGGCCCCCAGGGAGCAGGCGCGTGCTGGGAAGCTCCTCATCTCAGTCATCCTAAGCGCCTCGATAGTTATCACACTTATCTCGATGACGTTTATCTCGCTCGGCATCCTCGACAACCCGCCTCAAGAGGCCTTCGAGGTCAAGGTTGTGGCGTTCCAGTGGGGCTGGAGGTTCTACTACCCCAACGGCTACGAGGCGGTGGGCGAGCTCAGGGTACCCAAGGGGGTGCCCGTCAAGTTCTACGTCACCAGCAGCGACGTCTTCCACAACATGGGCATAATAGAGCTCAGGCTCAAGATCGACGCGATCCCCGGGAAAGTCAACGTGGGCTGGACGCGGGTCGACGCCTTGGGCGAGTATATAATTAGATGTTATGAGCTTTGCGGCGACGGGCACGGCGTGATGACGGGCCGCCTGATCGTGATGGAGCCCGAAGAGTTCAACGAGTGGTACTCCTCCCTCCAGGTGAGCTAGCATGGAGGCACATATGCTTCCCCCCGCATCGTCCATCAAGCGGTGGCTCCTCACAACCAACCACAAAGACATAGGGATACTCTACCTTGTGACGGCGATCTACTTCCTCGTGGTTGGGGGGGCCCTGTCCCTTCTCTTTAGGCTCCAGCTCGCCGACCCATCACTCAACGTCCTCCCGCCACAAGCCTACAACCAGGCCATAACGATACACGGCCTCGTGATGGTGCTCTTCGTCGTCTCTCCCCTCGCCTTCGCGCTGGCTAACTATGTTGTGCCCCTCCAGATAGGCGCGAGGGACCTCGCCTTCCCGCGACTAAACGCCCTCAGCTACTGGCTCTACCTCTTCGCCGGCATCCTAGTGGTCGTCTCCTTCTTCCAGGAGAGGACCCTAGACGTCGGGTGGACCCTATACCAGCCCCTGGCGGCGGGCTTCACGCCCTATGTCGGCGTCAACACGGGGGGCCTCGGGCTCGGCCTGCTTACCGCCTCCGTAACCGTCTCCACGATAAACTTCGTCGTCACTATCTTCAGGTCTAGGGCCCCGGGCGTCAGGCTCACGGCCCTTCCCATGTTCACCATGACGATACTATTGACTGTACTAATGATGCTCTACGCCTTCCCAGCCCTCCTCGCAGGGATCATCATGCTTGCCTCCGACAGGGTCCTAGGCACAGTCTACTTCACCTCCAATCAGGGCGGAGCTATCCTCTGGGACCACATATTCTGGTTCTTCGGCCACCCCGAGGTCTATATCGTCCTCTTCCCGGCCCTCGGAGTCATGGCAGACATCCTCGTCACCTTCTCGAGGAGGCCCCTCTTCGGGAGGCGCTACATACTGGCCGCCATGGTGATCGTAGCCACGCTAAGCTTCCTCGTCTGGGGCCACCACATGTTCCTCACCGGCATCCACCCAGACATCAGGAGGGCCTTCACGGTCACGACCATCGCCATCTCCCTCCCCTTCGACGCCATCATCCTCTCCTTCATCTACACGCTCTCCAAGTCCAAGATCCACCTCAGGACCCCGATGCTCTTCACCCTCGGCTCAATAGCGATCTTCATCATAGGCGGGATAACGGGGGTCTTCCTCGGATCGATAGCGCTAGACTACGTCCTGAGGGGGACCTACTTCGTCGTCGCCCACTTCCACTACACGATGGCGGGCGGCGCACTGGTGGGCCTGATCGCGGGGGTCTACTACTGGTACCCCAAGATGACTGGCAGGATGTTCAGCGAGGCTCTCGGCAGGATACACTTCGTACTCGCCATGATAGGGTTCAACCTCCTCTACTTCCCCATGTTCCTCGCCTGGGAGATGCCCCGGAGGGTCCCAGTCTACGCCGAGTACCTGGCGCCCCTGAACCAGCTGGCAACGGTCGGCGGCTTCATCTTCGGCGGCTCCTTCCTCGTCATGTTCTGGAACCTGCTGTACAGCCTCAGACACGGAGAGCCGGCCGGCGACAACCCGTGGAACGCCCCGACCCTCGAGTGGCTGACCAGGTCTCCCCCGCCGCCCCACAACTTCGACGGCACGCCGGCGCTTGTTGACGGTAGATTCACCTTCCTAGCCGCCAACGGTGCAGGCCACCACTCGCACGAGACCCACCTGAGCCCCTGGCCCTTCATGCTGAGCCTCGCATCCATGGTTGTTCTGCTGGGCCTGACGACACACATCGCGATAAGCCTGGGAGGCCTCGTCCTCCTAGCTGCATCGATACTCGGCTTCGCCCGCGAACGCTTCGTCAGCCACGAGCCGCAGCTCGGGGAGCGCTGGCCCTTCGAGAAGGTGGACAGGATGAAGCTTGCCTGGTGGACCTTCCTCGCGTCAGAGATAGTGCTGTTCGGAGTCCTCCTCTCCGCCTACATCTACGTTAGAAGCGCAACGCCGAGCTGGCCCGCGCCCGGCACGCTCTTCGACATATGGCACGGAGCGGTCAACACCTTCATACTGCTCACGAGCAGCTTCACCCTCGTCCTCGCGATAGCGGCCTCGAGGATGGGGAGCAGGGCCGGCACGCTGGGCTTCCTAGGCGCGACCATGGCCCTCGGAGTAGCGTTCCTACTCAACAAGTATGGGGAGTGGACGGAGCTCTTCAGCCACGGCGTAAACTTCTCGACCAGCATAGTCTCGACCAGCTTCTTCCTGACCACCGGAGTCCACGGAGCCCACGTCACGGCGGGCCTCCTAGCCCTCGCATACCTCATCTCTAGGGCGCTGAAGGGGGCCTACGTCAGGGAGGGGCACGAGACCCTCGAGTACTTCGGATACTACTGGCACTTCGTCGACATCGTCTGGGTCTTCATCTTCCCCCTCTTCTACCTGATCTAGGGCCGGGTGGTTCCGATGGCTCTCTGCGAGAGATTAAATAATGGGTGCCGCGGCTGCGTAGGCCGAGGCTGATGAGGGATGGCCCCTAGGATCTCCACATACGTCGCGGTCTTCGGCGCGCTGGTGGCCATGACTGTGCTCGAGCTGCTGATCTTCGGCCAACCCCTCCCGAGAATCGTGATAGACCTCAGCATCATAGGCCTAGCAGGCGGGAAGGCGGTCCTTATCGCGCTCTTCTTCCAGCACCTCGCCTACGAGCCTAGGAGCCTCTCATCACTCGCGCTGCTAGGTCTCGGCGGAGCCGTTGCCTTCCTAGTCCTTAGCGTCTACTCCATCGTGGGGGTCCTCTTCGCCTAGCCTCTCGAAGCGAGGTGGGTTTCGTGAAGAGCGCCTACGTCGCAGCGGTCCTCTCGGCCATCGCCGGCCTCCTCATACTAGTCCTCCTCATCTGGCGTCTCACCGGTGGCCTCGGGTTCTAGACCAACCTAGCCGGGGGCCGCGCAGGCCCTACAACACTTCGTCACGAGGGACGCGCGGGGCCCCTAGACGATGTGTCGCGACGAGACTCTGCTAATACTAAATGATGTGCATGTTTTCTCTCGCCCAGATTGTACGATACCTTAGGACGCGCCGCCGCTGAGCCAGTCGTCGAGGCGGGGCCCGGGCTCTTGTTTATCGAGCGTGGCGCCGAGCGCGTTGAAGATCGTCTCGGCTGCGCGTCTCAGCCATTCGGTGTAGTAGTTGGCGTCGTGTCTGCCGCGGTGGAGGGGTGTTGCCCTGACCCTGAGGAGGGGGTTGGGGTGGCCGGGGGCGGTGTAGACGTAGCCGACGGTGTCTCCCCTCGAGACCACGAATCCCATGGCCCTGAGCTGGGCGGCGGCCGTCGCCTGGGCCGCTTGGCTCCGATACTCGTGGGGCTCCCTCCCAAGCCTCCTCCTCACCTCGAGGAGCGACGGGTCCAGCCGCCCCCTCACCAGCTCCTCGTACCGCCTCAGGAGCGCCAGCCCCCTCGCCAGGCCCGAGGAATAGACCTGCTCGGCGGAGCCCTGGCCGAGGACCTCGAGGATCAGTCTTCTCTGGAACTCCCTCACTAGGGGTGGCGTGTCGCTCCTCCTCATCTCTATTCCGCGGGCCTCGACCTCGCCGTCGAAGGTGACTCCGAAGTATCTCTTCAGCGCCTGCGTTGCGGGGTCCGTCCTGAGGGGCGGGAAGGCGATCAGCCTGAAGTGCCTGTCGAGGGAGATGGAGAGCCCCGTCGCCTCCCTTATCTTGGAGGCGAGGGCCTCGTAGTCCCTCCGCGCGGCTCCCGGCCTCTTGACGAAGAGGGAGTCCACGTCGCCGTAGACGACCTCGTAGCCCTCCGCCTCCGCGACGCGCTTCGCCGCGAGCATCGCCTCCCTCGAGGCCCTGTTGATCTCCTCGAAGGCGTGGACGTTTCCGAACCTGTTCCAGCAGCAGCCGCTTATCCCGTACTGGGTGCAGAGGATGAGCTTGAGGGCCTCGACCCTCTCGGAGCAGTAGAGCTCCTCGGGGCTCCCAGGCCTCAGGGTCCTCCTAAGCCTCTTAAGCCACAGCCTCCTCTCGAGCCAGGGCCTCAGGACGGTGGGTATGAGGCTTCCGCCGCCCTCGGGGCTCTCGTAGCTTATTCCTCGGCTGAGTATTATGCTGGGGTACTGGGAGTCGAAGTCGAGGGCCGCGACGTTTTCGTGGAGGCCAGGCCTGGGTGTGAAGGTTACTCCTCCCCTGTCGCTGTCGAGGAGATCGAGGGCCCCCCGGACTCTCTCCATGTACTCGAGCCTCGGGGGCAGGACCCGCCTCCTCAGGAGCTCGAAGAGGTTTCGCGAGTCGATGCAGCTGTTGCTGGTCCACCTAGTGGCGAGGCCGAGGGTCGTGAAGGAGAACCTGGCCCTCTCCACCAGCCCAGCGAGGCCGTACTCGTCGGGCCCGCAGCCGTAGAAGACGTCTCCTAGGAAGACCCTCCCACCGTAGGATCCCTGACCGGGCCTCGGCGGATCGCCGCACCTCGCGAGACAACCCTCAAGCCCCATCTCCCGGAGAGAGGCCCTGAGCCTCCTCCCCAGGCCAGCGTCGAGGCCAGGGATGTAGACGAGGTCCGGGTCGAGGCCTGTGATGAGCTCGGCGAAGAACTCTAGGACCCTCTGCTCCCGCCCCTCCATCCTCCAGGCCCTGCTGCCCATAGCGGCCTCTAGGCCCCGGATCTCGTCGCCCAGCGTCGTGAAGGAGCATCTGAAGAGCGTGAAGGGCGGGGGCTCCAGCGACGATTCGTCGTCCAGCGCCTCGACCTTCCTTAGTGCTCCGCCGGAGGCCTCGGCCCTGACCAGCCTCGTAGGCTCCACCCCGAGGCCCGTGAAGAGGTATCGCTGCACGTGGGGCATCAGTCCGTAGACCTCCGCGGAGAGGCCGCTGGACCTGACCAGCCTGACCACCCGGCGGAGGGAGGAGGCGCCCCACGCCTCGACCGCTAGTAGGGCCCTGGGCTCCGGGCGGCTTATCGAGACGCTCCACTCCTCTACCGAGACCCTCCTGACGTGGGGCGACTGCTCGAGGAGGACCTCAAGCTCGGTCCTCGCCTCTCCTTCCCTCGGCTCCACATAGATCTTGGGCCTATACTCGTCCGTCAGCCTGATGAGGCGGCCACTCCTCGTCTTGACCCAGACGACGGCCTCTCCGTCGAGGACGTAGGCGTCTAGGATCCAGCCCTCAATCCCCGCCGGCCCTCGCCTTCTCCTCAAGGCTCCTCAGCCTCTCCTCAAGCTTTCCCAGCCGCTTCTTCAGCTCCTCGATCTCCGCCTTGTTGTGTATGCTTGCGGCCAGGTTCATCGAGTCGAGGACCGTTATCTCTCCGAGGCTGCCTATCGCCGCGTGCTCGGCTCCCCAGACCTCTCTGACGAGCCCGTCTAGGGCCTTCCTATGCCTCTCATCCCTAAGAAGGGGCCTGTAGACCCGCCGGATCCTCTCAAGGACCCTCCTGTAGACCTGTCTAAAGGGCGGGGTAATCCTACCCATGCCGGCCCACCAGAGTGAGAGGAGCAGGGCGGAGCGGGGCGCGGGCATCGAGGGATGCTTGACGAGTCTCGCCGCCGCGAAGGAGCCTCTGAAGCTGAGGAGGACTAGGACTGAGGAGCGGTGGATTACGTGGAGCGGTAGTAGGGGCTCGGCTGAGGCGCCGGAGCCGCGGGAGAGGGAGGTCGCGAGGACGGGCGCACCCGCCTCCGAGGCCGCCTCCAAGAGGATAGAGAGGGCTGAGGAGAGCGCCTGGGCTGATCCCTTGCCGCCGGGGTAGAAGGCGGAGGCGTTGTGGACAGCCACGAGGCTCGCCCCCCTCCTCCTCACCTCCTCCGCAAGCCTCCCAGCCGCCCTGACCTGCCTCTCCGCGTTGAAGGCCGCGACGCAGTATATCGACTCCAGGACCTCCAGCGGCTCCGCTCCGGCCGCCTCCGAGGCCGCCGAGAGCGTCTCCACGTCCACCAGCGTCTTCTCCCCATAGTAGTCCGTGTTGTTCATGTAGGCGACGGGGCCCCTCCAGTGGGCCTCGACCATCGCCCTGTAGAGGATTGGGGAGGTGATGGCGGGCTCTCCGTAGAAGATGTGGAGCGCTCCAGGCCTCAGGCCCCCCACGAGCCGGTCCAGCTCCTCCACCCCGGTCCCAAGGCCCGCGTCGTAGCGCCTCAGGAGCTCTGAGGCCCTCTCTATCAAGCCTCACCAAACCCCCGCTTCCCCGTCCCACGGGAGAGCTACTTCTTCGAGTCCGCGTCCTCCACGCCCCTCTCGGTGATCCTGAAGCGCGCCTCCACGTCCGATGGGTGGTAGGGGCTGTCCATTATCCTGGCGATCCGCGTGTCCTCGGGCCCCCTCCTCAGGAATATCCTGTAGGTCGTGCTGTGGGCTAGGACGTGCCCACCGCTCGGCTTGATGGGGCTCCCGAAGAAGGCTCCGGGGTCGCCGAGGACCTGGTTCGTGACTACGACGGCCACATTCCTGATCTCGGCTATCCTGAGGAGCCTGTGGAGCGTGGCGTTGAGCCTCTGCTGCCTCTCCGAAAGGTTCTCCCGGCCAACATAGTCGGCCCTGAAGTGGGAGATCACGGAGTCCACCACCACGAGCCTGGCCCTATACTTCTCGACGTAGCTGCCCAGCTCCCTCACGACGAGCTGGAGGTGGCTCGAGTTATAGACCTCAGCCACCACCACGTTCTCCAATATCTTGTCGGGGTTCAGGCCCCTGGCCTTCGCTATCTCGTACACCCTCTCGGGCCTGAAGGTGGACTCCGTGTCGACGTATATCGCGCCCGCGGCTAGGCCCCCCTTCTCCCTCGGGAGCTGGATCGTCACGCAGAGAGTGTGGCATATCTGTGTCTTCCCGCATCCGTACTCGCCCACGAGCTCCGTGACCGCCTGCGTCTCCACACCGCCCATGAGGAGCTTGTCGAGGGAGGAGCAGCCCGTCGTGATCCTCTCGAGCGTCCTCCTCCTCTCCAAGACCTCCTTCCCCGTCAACAGCTCGGAGTCCAGGAAGCCGCTGCTCACCAGAAGGAGCCGCGACTGGAGGCAGAGCTCCTCAGCCTTCTTCGGGTCTATCCCCGCGTCCGCCAGCTCCCTCGGCGACGCCGCGGCGAGGTCGAGGAGGCTGTAGATCCCTATCGAGGCGAGCTTCTCCTTCGTAGCCTCCCCGACTCCCTTGAGGTCGTCTAGGCTGTAGACATCCACCTCGTCGCCCCCACGCTCCCCCCGCCCCTCACCCTTACCGGCCGCGGGACTCACGGCCACTAAGATGCTCCAAGGCATAGAAATAGCTTGAGACCCCTCGCCGAAAGTGATCGCCCCAGCGCCCTACCACTTCTCCACCGCGTCCAGGAGCTCCTCAGCCTGCCTCCTAACCTTCCCGCCGTCGAGGCGCTGGGGGCCTCGGAGCCTGACCCTCTCTGAGACCGCGGCTAGGGCGAGGGCGAGGGAGTAGGCCCTGTCGCCCGACTCTAGGAGCCCTACGAGGTAGGCGCCACCGGACACGTCCCCGGCGCCGACGGTGTCGACGACCCGGCCGACCCTCACGCGGCACCAGAGCCTCTCGCCTCCCCCGCAGACCCAGACACCTTCGATGGAGGAGGCCAAGACGTCGCATCCAAGCCGCTCCGAGAGTCTGAGGGCGGCCTCGCGGGCGCTGCCGAAGCCCAAGACCCCGCACTCCTCCTCCGAGAGCCTAAGAAGCCTCACGCCGCGGAGCCTCTCCAGCGGAAACGGCCTCAGCCTCACTAGGCCTTCCTGGTCCACCTCCCTCATCAGGCCCTGAGGATCGACCGCGACGGCCCCAGCCCTCCTGAGGGCCGCGGAGACGCATTCCTCGCCTATCTCCCACGCCACCGGCCCGAGGTAGGCCGCGGAGGCGTCGAGCTCCAGCTGCTCGGGCGCGATCTCTACGCACCTGGCCTTTACCCACATTCTCCGCCCCCCATCTGTCCTCTCGATCCTGAAGCGGGTCGTGGGCCGCCCCGCCAAGACCCTGACCCGCGAGGCGTCGACGCCGAGCGCCGCAAGCCTCTCGAGAAGCCAGCCGCCGTCCGCCCCGACGTTCGAGACTGCCAACGCCCTGTGCCCCAGCGAGGCTACCGCTAGGCCCGCATAAGTGGGCACCCCGCCGGCCGAGACCCATCTGCCCTCAGGCGAGACAACCTCGTCCACCACAACGAAGCCCGCGATAACCACGTCGAGCAAGAAGGCGAGGCACCGAGTCCAGTGGGAGGCTCCACAATAATTAGATAACGCGCAGGGCCGGGTTGCCAGCACCCGGCTTTCGCGCCCGCTCCCGCAAAGCACTACTCGCCGGGCGGGTGGGGCTTAACTTCCGGGTTCGGAATGGGACCGGGTGTTTCCCACCACCCTATGACCGGCAACCCAGCCTGCATGATACATCCCCTGCCCCTTCTAAAAAACCGTATCGGTGCTTGGCCCCGGGCGCTCCGGGACGCGCCGCCCGCCTCCCACTACCTGTAGACCGTCGCAAGCATCACTAGGATCACGTCGCCGGCGTCCTCCGCGGCGTCGCACACGTTGTCCAGGATCAGCACGAACTCCCTCAAGAGAAGGAACTCTGAGGACTCCACCTCGTTTCTCATCAGGTAGAGCATGCCCATCAGCTCGTCCTTCTGCTCATCCGCCTCCTCCTCCCACTTCTCGATCATGTGCACAGTCTCTAACCCCACCCTCCCACCGGCCATCAGGGCCCTAAGCGTGGAAAAGAGCGCCTCAACGCAGTTCCTCAGAGACTCCTTATACCTCGCGAAGGCCTCAGAGGTCAGCAGCTTAGCCATTACGGGGGAGGGCGGCGAGAGATAGTGCAGGGACCTGGCAGCACTCTTCGAATAGTCCGCTATCAGGTCCATCTGCTCCGAGAGCTCGAGCAGGAGCTCTCTGAGGTTCGAGAAGAAGTTCCCAGTAGCTACGGCCTCGGATATCTGCCTCTTGAGGAAGTCGGCGGCCACCTCGTTCTCAAGCACCTCCCTATACTTCGCCGAAGCCAGCTCAAGGTTGTTTGCGGCAACCGCGTCAAGCATCTCTACCAACGAGTTGACGGCCATCCGATTCATCTCACCGAACCTGAGCAGGTCGGCGAAGATCTTCGCCTCACGCCTCACCAGAGGCCCCAGCAACCTCCTGAAACCCATACAGCCCCCCAAAGCTCCGCGGCGAGGCTTTTCAACCTTCCGGGACCACACCACGGCAGCGAGGAGGGAGCGAGGCCCGCGATGTGCTTATAGGTTGGGGTTGGGGAGGGTTGGCTCGAAGTTTTTGGAGACATGGATTCTGACCGTCCTGCTGATCGCAACTGCGGCGGCACATGGGTCAAACAACGGAGCCTTCCTCTTCAGCATGCTGAAGGCAGGGTTGGGCGGTAAAGACAGGACCCTAGCCCTCGTCATAGTGTTGGGGGCCGTTGCTGGGACGGTGCTTGAGGGCTGGAAGATGAATTATGCCGTCATCCTCGGCGGATATATCGAGCCCGAGAGACTCGCCATAGCTGTGGCGATAACCTTCTCGGCCATGGCTGCCGGATCGATCCTCTCCCAGCCTATAAGCTACTCCCACGTCCTAACGCTATCTCTCATCGGCGCTGCCACGGCCCACAACGTCTATCCGGCCCCCACGACAGTCCTACTGCTCGGGCTTGCCTGGGTCGGCGGACTCTTTATGTCGGGCCTACTCGCGACCCTTCTCCACTCAATCGGGAGGAGGCTCTTCTCAAGGCTCGACCTCCTCTCGCTTGACGCCGTCAACAGGGCCTCGCTCTACGCCATCGGAGTCTCCATGTCCTATTCCATCGCCGCGAACAACATAGGCGTCATCAGCTCCCTCATGCCTCTGGCCGGATGGCCCCTCTCACATCTCCTACTGTCTGCCGCCTGGACCCTAGGGTTCTTGACGTTGGGGCGTAGCATACGCGACATACTTGCGGAGAGGGTTATCAGGCACTCTCCACAGCAGGGCATATCCTCAGGCCTCGCCTCATCCCTCACCATGCTTCTCTTCCTCAACCTATCAGTCCCGACGAGCCTAACCCACTACCTACTCGCCTCAGCCCTAATCTCGAGCATGGGCTCACCCCACCTAATAGGCTGGAGCACCCTCTGGAGAATGGTGGCAGCCTGGATCCTCGGGTCACTCGCAAGCCTCCTCCTCTCATACACCCTAGCACTCCTACTGACGCTGTAGGGAAAGAGTGGCAAACGACGGAGCGCGCAGCTCGACAAGCTTTTTGGGCGGAGCCTCAGAGGAACTCTCCGGCGCTTGGAGCCCCACGTGCTGCTCAGGCTCGCGCTGGAGGAGGCCGTCGCCCTACGGAGGCTGAACAGGTTTGTGGTCGAGGCCAGCACACCGCTCGGGACGCTGAGGCTCCACACAAGAAACACGGGGAGACTCGTCGACCTCATCTACCCAGGCAGCACCCTCCTCTACGCGCCTAGGGAGCGGGGAAGGACGAGGGGCGTCATAGTGGCCGTCAGGGTCGGGGAAGAGGCCGCCGCCATCATAGACCCGGCGACTCAGGCGGCCGCCTTCGAGGAGGCTTGGGCGCGGGGCCTCGTGGGCTGGCTGAGGGGCTGGAGGGCCTCGGCACGGGAGACTCGGTACCGCGGCTCGAGGATCGACTACGCCATCGAGGGCCCGGGCGGTTGGGGCCTCTTGGAGCTGAAGTCGGCGGTCTACCTGTCCCGTGAGGGGCTCTGCATGTATCCCGACACGGTCTCGGAGAGGGGGCGGAGGCATGTCGAGGCGCTCGCCGAGGCGGCGCGGAGCGGCCTCAGAGCCGTCATAGCCTTCGTCGCGGCCCACCCCCTCTGCACAGGATTCAGGCCCTGCTGCGAGGTCGACCCACAGCTCTGCACCCTGCTCCGAGAGGCCCGCGAGGCAGGCGTCGAGGTCTACGCAACCAAGATGCATCTGAGGCGCGGCGAGATCATCCTCGACACAGACAGCCTACCAGTCAGGCTCGAATAACCCCCCACAACGCGCCTAGGGGCCCAAAACCAAAGGCCCTTCTGGGTCTGTAGGGGCCTCTAGTCCTCCTCCTCGTGCCTCTCCAGCTTCTCGCCGAGGTAGCCGTAGACGCCGAGCTTCAGGACCTTGAGGCTGAGGAGGGCGCACTTGAGCCTGACGGGGCTCAGCTCTATCCCCAGCATGGAGAGGATTGTGTCTCGGGAGATGTTTCTGGCATCGTCGAGCTTCATGCCCTTGATCCTCTCTGTCAGCATCGAGGCGGATGCCTGGCTTATGGCGCATCCCTTCCCCCTGAACCGGGCGTCGACGATCTCGCCGTCCCTGATCTTCAGGTAAAGCTCCACCACGTCTCCGCAGAGGGGGTTGGAGTCCTTGACCCTCACGTCTGCGTCGGGCATCTCGCCGTAGTTCCTCGGGTTCCGGTAGTGGTCGAGGATGTTCTCTATCTCGGGGCTCGCCATGCCGCTAGAAGGCTCTGGGTCTTCCACTATAAGTCTGTGCCGCCTCGCGCCGGGGGGCGGTTGACGGCTCAGAGGTTCTCCTCCAGCGCCTCGACCTCCAGGCCCAGGTTCAGCTCCCTGCAGAGCCGGTGGATCCTTCTCTGGCACTTCCTTATGTAGACCTTCATGTATTCGGATGGGATCTCGATTCGTAGCTGGTCGCCGACGAGCTGGACCCTGTAGCCCCTGATGAATCGGCTGAGGATGGTGGAGGCCATCGCGGTCGCCTTGTTCTCCTCGGGCTGCGCCTTCCCGACCTCCGCAGGCACTATGAAGGTCCTCTCGCCGAAGACATACATCTCGTACTCCACGTCCCCCGTTATGAAGTCCTTGACCAGGACCGTCGGCCTCGCGAGGTCAGCCCTCCTAAGCCCCCTCGGAACCTTAACCACGACCTCGAGCGTGTAGACCTTCGAGACCTCCCCCTTATCCATGAATATCACGGTGTCTATCACGGAGGGTATAACGCCTATGTCGAGCCTCTGGGCGACCCTCTGTATAGCGTCCATCGGGGTCGTGGCGTGGACGACGCCCACCATCCCGATCCCAGCGAGCCTCAGGTCTATGAAGACCTTGAAGTCCTCGTTGTCGCGCATCTCGTCGAAGACCGTGTAGTCGGGCCTGCTGAGCAGGAGGACGTCGTAGAGCTCGCCCTGCTTCGCGGCGGCCTTGGAGTACTGTGTGATGTCGCTAGAGAGCTGGAGATCCCTCGGGCTCTCTATCGTCTTCACCACCATCCCCCTCGACCTGTAGTGCTCCGCCAAGGCCTGGGCGAAGGTAGACTTCCCCATCCCCGGTGGCCCAGCTATCAGTATGCCCTCAGCCCTCTCCGAGATCCTCTCCAGGAGGGCCGGGTGGAGCTCGTAGTCCTCCAGCCTCCTCTTCACGATCGGCCTCACGATGGTCATCTCGAGCCCGTCGCTTAGGGGCGGCCTCGTTATCACTATCCTGTAGTCCCTGAGCTGGACGATCTGGGCGTCGCCCTTGTCCACCTCTATGAAGGAGCCTCTGCCGAGAGTGTTGTAGACCTCCCGCATCACCTGCGCCACTATCAGCTCCAGCTCCCCGCGGCTGAGGGGCCTGCCAGAGATCTCCTCAAACCTCCAGGAGCCCGGTACGCCCTTCTTGACGCGCGGCGGGACCGACTCCTTGAGGTGGAGCGACATGACGTTGGGGCCGAAGATCTTGTCGAGGGGGAGGATGTCCTGCGGGGCGAGGTATCTGAAGCTTATCGAGAGGGCCTCGCAGATCCTCGCGGTTATCGGGTCGGAAGTGAAGACGGTTCCTCCTGTCCTGCTGGCCAGCTCCTTCACCGCGGTCCTCACGTCCGAGACAGAGTCCTCCAGATCCACGAACTCCAGCGAGGCCCCCATCCTCTCGCAGGCCTCCCTCAGACGCCTCAGGGCGTCTATCCCTGCGTCGTCGCCCATCCCCAGCTTCTGCTCAAGAGACTTGAGGATCCCCGAGTAGATTAGGACCTTGTCCCTGAAACCGCTGGATAAGATCCACTCCTCCAGCAGACCCGACGTTATGGCCAACTCATCAGGCACAATGGGGGGCATAACTGTTTGCCCACTACCCTAACAGTCCCACCCGACGCTTTCTATTTAAGTTAGAGCCCTCCTCTACGCGGCCTGATATGGGGCTCGCGGAGGAGCTTGGAGTCAGGCCCGTCATTAACGCCGCGGGGACCCTCACGGTCCTCGGCGGATCCGTCCTAGGCCCGGAGATTCTGGAGGCGGTCAGGGAGGCGTCGCAGATCTACGTCGACATGGCTGAGCTGCACGTCAAGGCTGGGCGCTACGTCGCCTCGCTCCTCGGAGTCGAGGACGCCTACATAACCTGTGGGGCTGGCGCGGGGCTGGCCCTCGCAGTCGCTGCCTGCATGGTGAGGGATAGGCCGGAGGCTAGGTGGAGGCTCCCTAGGGCCGAGGGGCTGAGGAGCACCGTGGTGGTCCAGTCGGGGCAGAGGAACTTCTACGACTATATCATCGAGACTGTCGGGGCGCGGATAAGGGAGGTGGGGGGCTCCGAGCGGGAGTTCGCCGAGGCGCTGGACGGGACGGTCTGCGCAACGGTCTACTTCGCCTTCGACCCGATGGAGGGCGTCCTACCCCTCGCAAAGGTTGTCGAGCTGGCGCATAGCCGCGGAGTCCCCGTGATAGTCGACGCTGCCGCCGAGCTTCCTCCTAGATCTAATCTCAGGGCCTTCTACGACGCAGGCGCCGACGCAGTACTCTTCAGCGCCGGCAAGGACCTCGGAGCCCCGAACGACACCGGGATAATCCTGGGCCGGCGGTGGATCGTTGAGCTCTGCAGGACCCTCGGGCCCCACAGCTACGAGCAGGTCGGGGGAGCGACGAGGATAAACATAGGAAGAACGATGAAGACAAGCAAGGAGGACATCTTCGCCGTGGTGGCGGCCCTGAAGAGCTACCTCGCGTCGAGCGAGGAGGAGAGGCTCGAGTCTTGGAGGCAGAAGGCAGAGTACATAGCTTCCGAGCTCAAGCGGAGGGGCATCGAGGGTGTGGGGATCATCTATCCGTCCGGCTTCAGGCATCCGAGGCCGCCCTACATCCCGAGGGTCGAGATAGAGCTGGGGACGGAGCGCGAGGCGGAGGCGCTTCTCGGGGAGCTCAGGGCCGGGGACCCGCCCATATACGCCTACAGGGTTGGGAGCCGCGTCTACGTTAACCCCCAGTGCCTCCGGAGCGGCGAGGAGGTTGTCGTCGCCGAGAGGCTGGCGGCGGCGCTTAGGGGGCGGTAGGCCGTCTCCGCGACCCGCCTCGACGCGGGTTCACCTTATTGTCTCCCAGACCCCGCTCTTAATCGACCTGTAGGCCGCGTCGAGTATCTTGTTGACTATGTAGCCGTCTCGGTAGGTCTCCCTAGGCATCTCGCCCCTCCCGATGGCGTCGACGAAGTGTCTTAGCTCGGCGAGGTAGCCGTAGAGCTCGTGCTCCCTCCAGATCGGGTACATCCAGCCCCTCGCCACCTCGGCCTTCTCGACGACGTAGCCCACCTTCTCCTCAGCGGCGACCGTGAAGACCCTTATCCCCGTCTCCCTCGTCGTGTCTATGAATGCCGCGCCCTCCGATCCGTAGACCTCGTACCTCAGGTCTAGGCCCCCGTGGGCCGCCCAGCTGTTCTCGCTCTGGCCGATCTGGCCGCCGCGGTACCTGACTATCGCGAGGCTGTTGTCCTCCGCCCGCGTCCTCGCGCCGTGGACTAGTGTGGCCCCCCAGCCCATCACCTGTAGCGGCTCGTCGCCGATCAGGTAGCGCGCCACCTCGACCGAGTGGCAGCCCATGTCGAGGAGTGAGCCGCCACCCGAGAGCGCCGGGTCCCAGAACCAGTCCGAGTGGGGGCCGAAGTGGGCCTCCCTCGTCCTGACCCAGAAGACCTTGCCGAGGGCGCCCCTATCCACCAGCTCCTTGACCCTAGTTATGTGGGGTGCGAAGACCTGGTTCTCCGCGTAGCCGTGGAGCACCCTGTGCCTCTCGACCAGGCCGAGCATCTCCCTCGCCTCCTCCGCGGTCCTCCCGAGGGGCTTCTCGCAGACCACGTTCTTCCCATTCTCCGCCGCATGCCTTGTGGCCTCGAGGTGGAGGAAGTTTGGGAGGCAGATCAGGACCGTGTCTATCTCGGGGTCCCTGCAGAGCTTCTCGACGAAGCCGTCGCCCCAGTAGCCCCGCTTCACTCCGAAGCTCCTGACGAGCTCCTCGACTGGACCCTGCCTCCTACCGCCAACCGCCACGACCTCCGCGCCCGGGACCTCCTTCAGAGACGGCAGGTGGAATGTAGAGACCACGAAACCTGAGCCCAGAACACCAAGCCTGACCGGCGCCAACCCAGCTCGATAAAAATCGCTCGCGGGCCTAGATAAATCTTAGGGAAAAGCAGTATTTTCCCCTTAGGACGCGGCGCGGGGAGCTTCGAGGACTCTAGGATACCCTACTTCTCTCCTGCGAGATTAGCGCGACCCTCTTGATTGGTGCGAGGGACTGGCCCAGCATGCAGAGGCCCCAGAAGCCGTTGAGGAGGGACATCGAGTAGTTGACGCTGGCGTAGAGCTAGCCCGCCAACGCGCCGACGTTCATGCTGCCCCGCTCCAGCTCCGCGAGCCCCAGCCACAGGACCGCGAGGGGGAGGGAGGCGCCGACAGCCAGGCCCGAGAACCAGAAGACCCTGTCGTAGTGTATTATCCTCATTATCCCCGCGAGCCACCTGTCGAGCGAGGTGTGGAACTCGGAGAGCCCGCCCGCCTCGCCGTTGAGATACCTCTCGGCCGAGTGGATGCTCTGGCTGTAGTAGCTCCTCTCTACGCTCCGGGCCTGCTCAACCCTCCTGCCGTAGAACTCGGTGACTGCTGCGAGGGGCGGGATGATGGATGCGCCGAGGAGGCCCATCGCGGGGCTGAGGCTCGCCATCGCCGCGAGGGAGGCCGCGGCCATCAGGAGGCTGGGGAGCATCGCGGTGAAGCCGGCCGCGCTGTTCCAGATCACGAAGTCTACGTCGCTCACGATCCTGCCTATCACGTCTCCCCCCTCCCCCCGCGCGGTCGCCGCCCGCCCGAGGATCCGCTTCTTTACCGAGACTATGCCTCGCGCCATCTGGTTCCAGAAGGGCCTCAGGAGCCACTCGGTCGCAGAGACGGCCACCGCCACCGCGGCTAGGGAGATCATCCCCTGGTTGAGGAGCCTCGAGTCGGGGGGCGTGGAGCTGAGTGCCGTGACGACGTCCCTCAGTATTAGGGGGAGGAGGAGGCCGAGGGCTATGGACCTCGAGAAGAAGGCGGCCGAGGCGTAGAGGAGGGGCTAGGTGGCCGCCATCCAGCCCAGAACCCCTGAAAACGAAGCCGGCGTTCAACGCCAGGACCTCCCAGAGCTTCAGCCGCATAACCAGACACTCCGTAGCTACGTCCACAATATTAAGGAGTACACCCCCTCTCCGCGGCTCAGCGGCCGGAGACCCGCGCCCATCATGGCGAGCCCGGCTCCAGCAGGCCCTCCAGCCGCTTGAGGGAGTTGTTTATATTATGGGGGTATTACTCTATTATTGTGAGCACGAGGCAGGCGGAGGCCAAGGAGGTCAAGGTGGGGCGGACTCTAAGGCGCTACTGGCGCCTCCGCGTCCCCAAGAACCTGTCCCGAGGCGCGTCCGCGGTCGTGGTGGAGGCGGGCGGTGAGAGGTGGCAGATGAGCCTAGACAGGCATGGCAGGCTCTACGTGCCCTCCAGGCTGAGGCCAATGTTCGAGGAGGCTAAGACGATCATGGTGAGGCGTGAGGACGACACCCTAGTCCTCAAGCTGCTCTCCTTCTAGCCCCGTTACCTGAGCATTTTTCCCCGGACGAAGAGCGTTATTATTAGGGCGTTCCAGAGGAGGGTCAGCGCGAGCCACGCCACGATGGGGAGTGGACCCCTGGAGCCCGTCTCCCTGATGTAGAGTAGGCCGAGGAGTGGCGGAACAGCGAGTATGAGGGCTAGGGCGGTTGCGCGGGCGAAGACGCGGGCGTAGTGGGTGTACATGGCCCTCTGGCGGCTAGGGGTAGTTGCTTAGCAGCTCCCTCATCCTGCTCCTGAGGTCCCTCATGACCCTCCTATGAGTCTCCACCGCGCTCCTTAGGCTGCTCCTGAGCTTCTCCCTCTCGCTTCTCCCAGCCTCCCGCCGCGCCCTAACCCACGCAGCATCCCTCTCAGCCGCCGCCCGAAGCCTCTCGACGTCCCTCTTCATGAGGCTCGTGGCGCTCGAGAAGAACCCTCTGACCCTCAGCCTGGTCTCGGCCCTTAAGGGCATCCCCCACGTCAGGGCCGGCCGCGCATATATTAGGGCTTGCCCCTATGGGCCCTATGGCTGGACCTCCCTCTCGCCGCCCCTCTCCGTCATCAGGGCCATCCGCTGGGGCTCGATGTCTATCGGCCTTCCACAGTAGCTGCAGTGGAGCCTGAAGACCAGCATCCTCTTTTCGGCCTCATCGCAGGTCTCCCGGCTGGGTAGGTGGAAGATATTGAGCTCCCTGCAGACGGGGCACGCTATCCTACTGACCTCGCCCTCGAGTGGTAGGGGAGACTCGTCTAGGAGGCCCGAGGCCAGGTAGATCCTCTGGACCGGGAGCTCCCGGCCGCTCCTCTTCAGGAGGCCCTTAAGCCGAGCAATCTCCAGCTCCTGCTCCGCCAGCCTCTCCCTCGCCTGGGCCAGGCTCCTCTCGAGGGAGCTGTAGACCCACCGCGGGACAACGAGGTTCTGGAGGGCGGGGAGCGCGGCCCTGGCCACGATCTCCCTGGCCTTCTCCGGAACCCTAAGCGAGCCGGACTGGGTCACCATCATCCGCGCAAGGCTGTGGAGGGCCTCAGCAGCGAGCTCCAAGTCGTCTGGCTTTAGGCTGTCGCCGGCGAGCAGGACCCGGGCGACGGCCTCGCCGAGTTCTGAGGGCTTAGGCATCCCCCTCCAGCGCGCCAAGGCCTCCCGAAGTGAGGCGAGCGTGCTACGGTTCGGCTCGAACAGCCCGTTTCTCTCAAGCTCCCTCAGGATCTCCACCAGCGTGTCGGGGGCGACGCCGAGCCTCCGCATCTGCCTAATCAGCTCGCCGTAATGCTCCGTCGGGACGAAGACCATGGAGCCGCCCGACTCTTCGGTACTCAGACCCTCCACCCCGCCCACCGACTCCTGCTGAGGAAAAAGCTTTATCAGGTCTGAGGCGCCGCGGCACTTGTCTGGGAAATACGGTGAGCATAGCTTACGCGTGATGCCCTCCTCGCAGGGCCCCCCTTCGGCTGAGGCCTCGGCGGCAATTCCGCTCGGGTTTTTTTGACTCCGTTGTGGGTTGCTGGGAGCTGCATCGTCACGGATAGGACGTAGTAGGCTAGGGGGTCGTATGGGAGGCCGATATACCTGAGAGGTGCGTGGAGTCCAAGTATCTCTGGTGGTCTCGACGACACTCCTGACCAGCTCGAACTCCTCGTCAGGGTCCCTGCTGACAGGCTACAGCCTCCCCCAACAGGAAAAACATTCTCAACGCGGCGACAAGAATACTCTGCGCCAAAAACACCCCTAGTACTCGTCGGGAAAGATAATACTAGTCAGAAGTCAGACGGTGAAGACCGACTAAACATTTAAATCGTTGACGGTTAGGACAAATACCGAGGAAATCATGGTGGCTTTTCTACAAACCTTATTTGACCTCGTGATAGCCGTGCTGCAGCTGGTCTTGGGCGTAGCCCTAGCCCTCTTCAGCATAACGGTCGCCATCAACATCCTCAATCGTGCGACAAAGGACATAAACGAGTTCGAGGAGCTGAGAAAGAAGAACCTGGCGGTCGGCGTATACATCGCTGGGATACTGATTGCGGTGGGTAACGTGGTTGGTCAGGCGGTCTCCGGCATCTCGAAGGCCGTCGTCCCCGGAGCCTTTAACCTCTCAGCGTTGATCGGCGGGTTGATCCAGCTCTTCATAGGCCTGCCGCTGGCTATAGTTGTCATTACATGGTCCCAGAACAGGGTTTACAGCTGGCTGGTAAGGGCTGCGTCAAAGCTGCCGGGCGTTGAAGTCGAGAAGTTCAACATACAGGAGGAGCTCAAGAACGGAAACCTAGCCATAGCGCTAGTTCTCTTCGGAACATTCCTCGCAATATCGCTGGTGATAAGTCAGGGAGTAGCCTTCCTCTCCGAGCCGATAGCCTCAGCCCTCAGAGCGGTAATAGGCTAAACAAACAAAACATAATAGCGCCCAAATAACTGGATTATTTATATGGCTGAAGGCCTCTCATAGCAGCTTCGCGTTGAGAAATAGTCGCCCCTAGAGGATATTTAAAGACCTGTTTGGGCACAATCAACAAGCCATCAGTCATAGTGTTGATAAGGATCCATTGTAATAGGTGTCGGGGGAGGCGTTGACCGATGGCCGTCATCGGGATTATAGGAGGCTCAGGAATCTATAGCGTGGAGATGCTGAAGGATTCGAGGCAGGAGAAGGTTTACACGCCCTACGGAGCCCCCAGCTCCCACCTGACCGTCGGGAGGGTGGGGAGGCACACAGTCGTCTTCCTGCCGAGGCATGGCCCCGGGCACAGCATCCCCCCACACATGATAAACTCTAGGGCCAACATCTGGGCCCTCAAGGAGCTCGGAGTCGAGAGGGTCCTAGCGCCCAGCGCCGTCGGAAGCCTCCAAGAGGAGTATAGGCCGGGCGAGCTCGTCCTGCCCGACCAGTTCATCGACAGGACCCACGGCAGGCCCTCCACCTTCTACGACGGCGGCAGGGTTGCCCACATCTCGATGGCGGACCCCTTCTGCCCCGAGCTCACGGACATCGTCTACGACGAGGCGGTCCGGATGGGGCTGCCGATTCACAGGGGTGGGACATACGTCTGTATCCAGGGCCCACGCTTCTCGACGCGGGCCGAGTCCAACATGTTCAGGATGTGGGGGGGACACATCATCGGGATGACGCTGGTCCCCGAGGTCTCGCTGGCGAGGGAGGCCAGGATGTGCTACCTAACCATCGCCATGGTCACCGACTACGACTGCTGGAAAGAGGGTTGGCGCGTCACCGCGGAGGAGGTCGTGAAGACGATGGCCAGCAACGTCGAGAAGGTGAGGAGGCTGCTCGAGAGCGTGATCCCCAAGATCCCGGACGAGAGGTCTTGCCACTGCCCCAGATACCTCGACGAGGCCCTGCTATAGTATAGTCTCTGGAGCGGTGCTAGAGTTTTAGGGCCTCTGCGAGCGGCATCTTCCTGAAGCCACGTATCTCCCCCGGAGCCTCGGTCGCGTCTATGAAGACGGTCCGCGGATAAAGGGTGGCGACCCAGCTCAGCAGCCTCGAGGCATATTCGAGCTTGAGCCTCTTCCTCCCGGCCCAGCCCTCCGCCTGCTTCAGTAGGCTCGAGTAGACCCCTATCCCGCAGCCCGGGCACATACCGATCGTCACAATCTTCGCGGCGCCGAGCGCTGCACATATCGCTACAGCCCTGTCGCCGTCTGTGAAGCCGCCGAGGTTGTGTATGTGTCCAGATGGTGGGCACTGGCAGGTGGCCTCGACCCTCTCGCTGAGCGTCTCGGGCAGGGCCTCAACCCTCTCTATGTTGTCTCCGTGTGCGTGTATCACCAGGATGGCTCCGCGGCGCCAGGCCTCGAATATGTCGCCCAGGTCGCCGTCGAGGTCGGTGACAACTATGTCTGGGGTGAGGCCGGAGTCGAGGATCGGCGAGGTGGCGGTGTCGGCTGTGACGAGGACTGTGCCGCTGGGGGCGAGGTCCCTGAGGGCCTCCGCCTCCCTCCTCACAGAGTCGTACGCGCCGGCCACTACGACGCGGCTCGCGCCCCTCAGCATCCGGGCCATTACTCCCTTCAGACACGCCCTCCCCTCCATGAAGCTCGCCAGGAGCCTCGCGGCCCTCTCATCCATCTCGCGTGAGAAACCGAATGAGGCCAGTATCTCTTCGTACCAGTCGAGCCAGCCAGCCGGGGGCTCCGGAGCCTCCTCAGGCGCCCCGCAGCCCATCAAGCTCTCCGAGGGTTGCTGAGAGGCGCGCCAACATGTCATAGTTGTGTAGGCTCTCTATGCTCTTAACCTCGACGATTATCCTGGTCTGGGGTGCGAGGAAGCCGAAGCTCATCCTGATCGAGGATGCGATGAGCCTCACCACGTCCTCGGCGAAGAGGGGGTTGCTCAGCGCCCTAACCACGAGCTCGCCTTCATCGATCCTCTTCAAGAGATCGTAGGTGGAGCTGCTCATACACTTCTTCACTACGTCCGCAAGCTCGAGCAGGTCAACGGAGGAGCCGTCGGTCAGGAGGAGCCTAACGGTGGCGATCGTCCTCTGCATGTGTGTCCCAGCGACCTTGGACAGCCGCGAGTCATCCGGGCCGTTGAGGCCGGCCAGGGTCCTCACAACCTCCTGGGCGCAAGGGCACGCCGTCACACCGTTGACCCTGACACCCACCCCCCTCCTAGTCTCGACGCCGCCGCTCCTGCGCGCCGAGGCGTAGGCCCAGACGCCGACCGACTCGTAGGACCTGTTCATGCTCCGCGGAGTCTCGACGATCCTGAAGAGCTCGCCGCTCAGCTCGCAGCTCGCGCGGCTCGAGTAGCTGTGCCTCGAGAGGAGCTCTGTGGCTATGGATGCGCAGAGGTCCTCCAGCCTCACCCGTCCTCCCTGAGTCCTGCTCCAGACATCGAAGACAGCCTGGTAGCTCCGGCTCGCGTGTATCGCTCTCTGCCCCTCGGGCAGGTCGACATAGACGCTGACTAGGGGGCGCTGGACCAGCCACGCCCCGCCTGCCACATAAATTGTGGTTAGGGGGACGCGGATCTTGTAGAGCCCGACCCTGCCGACCCTTATCGGGACAAGCGCGGGGCCAGACTGGACGTCAGGCAGCTCCAAGTCGATCCTCAAAATATTCTCGCAAAATCAGTCCCGCCTATCCCTCTATTTATTCTGTAGCCCTCGTCACGGAGAAGTACCGACACCTCCCGGCGCCCCAAGAGCATCTCGAGACGATCGAGGGCTTGGCCAAACCCTGCTCCCCCCGCGCGCCGTAAATAGGGCATGACCCATGCTATCTCGGGCTTGCCTGCGAGGGTTAGGGCGAGGGAGGCCGCGGCCGCCGAGGTCCTGAGGCTCCTCGAGCTGGCCTCCCAGGCCGGCCCCGAGGAGCTTAGGAGGGCTTCGGTCCGGCACGCAGTTGAGCTGGCAAGGGGCTTCAGGATAAGGATACCTAGGATCCGCGGGCTGGTCTTCTGTAGGCGCTGCCTAGCCCCCTACAGCTTCTCGGCGGGGTCTAGGGTCAGGGTGAGGAGGAGCCGGGCTGGTAGGACAGTCGTAGTCACATGCGGCAACTGCGGAGCGGTGAGGCGGATCCCCGTCTAGCCCTTCGACTCCAACGCGCCGGCAAGTATCGAGACCCTCTCGACCAGCCTCCTATTCTCCTCCCTCAGCCTCTCAACCTCCTCACGCAGCTCCTTGTACTCGACGCCGCGCTCGAGACTCTTCCTGACCCTCTCGGCGGCATCCCTCGCCGACCTCCTATTCATCTCGTAGACGTCGTTCTGCGCTATGTCCTCAAGTATCTGGAGGGCCTCGGCGGAGAGGAGCTCTCTACACGCAGCTATCACGGCCTGCCTCACGCGGTAGTTGGGGCTTCTCGCGAGCTCTCTGAGCCTGTCATAGACCTCGCGCCTAGAGGGGAATCTGCCGAGAGAGGCCACGGCGGCGGCCCTCGCGGGAGTCCGCTTATCCTCCTCCGTGTAGCGCATAATCACCCTGAGGGCCTCCTCGGAGCCGATCTCCGCGAGGCCCCGCAGCACCCCGACGGTGATGGCCGAGGCGTGGGAAGGCGTATCTATGTGCTTCACGAGCTCCTCAGCCGCGCCGCTGCTCCTAGTTTTTCCCATGCTGATCGCCGCTGCCTGCCTGACGTAGTAGCTCTCCTCACCGTCCTCTAGGACCTTCCTGAGGGCCTCGAAGACCTCTCCTCCCCTATAGTTGCCGAGGGCCTCGCAGATCGCCCTCCTCACCTTGGGGTTCTTGACCTGGTCCAGAGCCGTCAGCAGAGCCTTCTTGGCCTCCTCGCTCCTCAGCTCCCCCAGCGCCCGGGCCGCCTCCGCCGCGACGCCCCAGAACGCGTCCCCCGTCAGGGCCTTCCTGAGGGCCTCGACCGCCCTGACCCCGCCCAGCCTACCCAAAGCGCGGGCCGCGATGACCCTGCAGTAGACGTGCACGTCGGACTCTAGGACCTTCGCGTGCTGCTCCACATTCCTGGAGTACTCCAGCGTCTTGAAGGACTCGAAGCTCGGGTCGACGCAGACGAGCTCGGGGGCCTCGTCGAGGCTGAAGACGTAGGTCTCCTCCCTCTCCCTCAGCTCCACCCTAAACTCCCTCTCACCGCTCCTCGACTTTACGAGGACCCTCAGCCCGAGTTGGTAGGCCGGGAGGGAGTCGTCGCCCTGCGTCTGCTTAAACCGTAATACAAGCTGCCTCGCGCCTTCGCGCCACTCCTCCTCAACCCTTATCGCGGGGTGGCCGGCGTTGTAGAAGAACTGGTCGAAGAAGAGCTCGAGACTCCTCCCCGAGGCCTCCTCCATCGTCTTCCTAAAGTCCTCCGTGTCTGCGACGGAGTAGGCGTATCTCCTGAGGAAGAGGTTGAGGCCCCTCCTGAAGACCTCCTCGCCGAGGAGGCCCCTCAGCATGTTGAGTATTAGGCCGCCCTTAGGGTAGCTGTGGGCGTCGAAGAGCTCTGAGGGATACTTGTAGACCCTGGTCACGATGGGCCTGGCGTAGCTCTCTCTATACTCCCTGAGGTAGGCGTCCATGTCCCTGACGAGCTCGTAGACAAACTCGTCCTCACCCTTGTCGTGCCTGACGAAGAGGTTCTCCAGGAACGTGGCGAAGCTCTCGTTGAGCCAGGTGTGGGGCCAGTCCCTCATCGTGACGAGGTCTCCGAACCACTGGTGGGCGGCCTCGTGGGCGACGAGGGGGTCGCTCGAGAAGTCCATGTGGGCCTTCTCGTCGTGCAGAGTAAGCTCTGTCAGGGTTGTGGCGGTCGTGTTCTCCATCCCGCCGAAGATGAACTCGTAGACCGCGACCTGGGCGTACTTGCTGTAGGGGTATGGGTAGTCGAGGTATTGGGCGAAGAAGTCTAGGATCTTGGGGGTCTTCTCGAAGCTTAGGCGGTAGACGCCGCCGTAGCCTGGGGGGACGTAGTAGCTGAGCTTGACGCCGTTGTGCTCCTCGTGGTACTCCTCGAAGACCCCGGCCGCGACGCTGATGAGGTATGGGGAGTGGGGCTTATCCATCCTCCAGTGCCAGTAGCTCCAGCCACCCCTCTCGCCCCTCGCCACCAGGTCACCGTTGGAGACCGCGACGTATCCATGCGGGACGTAGATTATGAGCTCCGAGGTGTGCTTGTGGGAGGGGTGGTCTAGGAGTGGGACCCAGTATCTGTTGTACTCGGTCTCGCCCTGGCTCCAGGCCTGAGGCCTCCTCTCGGGGTTGGCCCTATCGGGCTTGACGAAGTGGAACCCCTTCCTGGGCCTGGCCCTGTAGGAGACCCTGACCGTGGACAAGCCCGGCCCCACCCGGACCCTCAGCTTAGCGCCGTCGTACCTCCACTCGGCACCAGCATCACCCACCCTCACGTCCTCGATCTGCATCTCGCAGGCGTCGAGCCCTATCCATCCCCCGCCACCCTCGTGCTGGATCTGAAGCTCCGCCACACCTCTAAGCGACTCGTCCTCAAAGTCTATCCAGAGCTCGAGCCTCAGATGCCTGACCCTGAAGTCCACGGAGTCTTGGTAGCGCGAGGCGTATTCCGGGTAGGCGAAATCCCTGCCGGGCTTGAGGTAGGGATAGATCGGCGTCGGCACGAGATAGAGAGCTAGGCGCCGCTATTTTTCTCTGCCGAGCCCGTGGAACCCCGCAGGCCTACAAGCCTCGCGAACTCCTCGTCAAGCCTCGCCAACGAGTGGAGCTCGACGCCCTCGCCAGCAAGAAGCTCCGCCGCTCCCTCGCGCCTATCCACAATCACGAAGTACTTCTCGATCCGGCCCCCAGCCTCCCTCACGGCCCTGACGCACTCGAGGGCGCTCCGGCCGGTCGTGGCTACGTCGTCCACGCCCACGTAGGTTGCTCCGGGCTTAACCACGCCCTCAACCCTCTTCTCCTGGCCATGAGCCTTCTTCTCCATCCTCACGTAGACGAGGCCGGCGCCGATTCTGTCCGCGACCAGGCTCGCTATAGGTATCCCAGCCGTAGCGGTCGTGGCGACCTCGACGCCCTCCCGTCCCGCCCTCCTCGAGACAAGGCCCACCATCAGCCTCGCGATCAGAGCCCTCGCGGAGGGGTCGGAGTAGAGGGCCCTGCAGTCGATGTAGATGTTGCTGAGGCGCCCGCTGGAGAGGTGGATAGGCCTTTCGTAGATGTTAAGGACTCCGGGCGTCTCCGCTATGGCCCTCGTGGCGAGGACGTACTCCCTCCTAGAGGAGAGCCGTTCTGCGGCCTCGCGCGCGGCTGAGGCGGGGTCTTGCGCGAGCGTCACGGAGCGCCCCACGTTTATCAGGATTCTCTCCCCGCCGCCACGGATAAGGGGCTCGGGGTCTCCTCCCTGCGCGCCAGCTCCCGGCGAGAGTATCACGGCCTCCTCGCCCACCGCCGACCTCAGCTCAGCCACCATCCGCTCCGTGAGCCGCGGGGAGAGGCCGACCACGTATCCGTCGACCCCGGCCTCCACGCCCTCCCTCACGAACCTCCAGAAGAGCTTCTTGCCGGCCACCTCGAGCTCAAAGTACCTGGAGCCGTAGTCGCCGGAGGGGTAGGCGACTAGGAGTACTCCGAGCCCGCGGGCGTGGGCTAGCTCGGTGATCTCGGCGACGTTCCCGAAGAGGGGGCTCGCCGTGAAGGCGTCGTAGCCGAGCCTCGAGATCGTCTCAACAGCGGCCCTCACGGTCTCCCCTATATCACCGAGCTTACAGTCCAGTATCGTGAGGAGCCCAAGCCTCCGCGCGAGGCCCGTGACCGACCTGTGCCCCTCCTCCCCAACGCCTCTCAGATGGTTCTCATTCACCTTCACCGCGGCGCAGAACCTCCCAGCCTCCTCTAGGAGCCGCAGGCAGCGGCCCACCCTCTCCCCGGGACCAGGATACTGGAGGGGCGAGGGGTCGAGGCCGAGGCAGAGGATGCTACCCGAGCGTTCCACCGCCCTATCGTAACGGCCGGCCAGCATAGCCCACCCGCCCGACAGGCCCCTAAACCAAATATTAGTGTTCGCCGCCTAGGACCGGTGACGAAAGCTTATCACTTACCCGGGTAAGTGCTTACCTGGGTAAGTTGCTCTTCGACCTGAGACCCAAAGAGAGACTCGCAGAGCTCTTTGACAGGAGGTCGGAGTATGAGGAGCTCTCGAGGCTGGTCAGGAGTGGGGAGTGGGTCGCGGTCTTGGGGAGGAGGATGACCGGAAAGACCTCGCTTGTCAAGACCTTCGTTAAGGAGACGGGTGGGCTCTACGTGAACCTCATGGGTATAAGGGGGCTCGCAGGCCTAGCCCAGGCACTAAGACAGTCACTAGGAGCCGAGCTCAGGGACCTAGAGCTAGATCTTGTAGCCCTGCGAGTCAGGTGGGCCAAGACGGTTGAGAATATCTTCTCAAGGATCGGGGGACAGGTAGTAGTCTTCGACGAGGCGCAGGAGATGGCCTCACCCAATTTTCTGAGGCTGCTAAAGTCGCTCCGGGATACATACAGCGGGCTGAGGCTGGTCTTCACCGGCTCCTACGTCGGCGTGCTTAGGAGGATGCTGGAGCCCGACGAGGGCTCGCCACTCTACGGCCGCCAGCCAGCGAGGATAGAGCTGAAGCCCTTCAGCAGGGACCTCTCAAGAGAGTTTCTCCTCAGGGGGTTCGCGGAGCACAGGATGGTGCCGAGGGAGGGCGAGCTGGACGAGGCCCTCGAGAGCCTGGACGGCTACCCGGGCTGGCTGACCTACTACGGGAACTTCAGGTGCGTGAGGAGGATGAGTCACGAGGAGGCCCTCGAAGCAACCTTAAGAGAGGCGGTCAAGATACTCTTGGAGGAGCTGGACCACTTCCTCCTCAGGAGGAGGAGGGAACTGTACGCGAGGACCCTGAGGATGCTGAGGCATGGGGCTAGGTGGAGCGAGCTTAGGGACGAGCTCGGTGTGAACGAGAAGGTCCTGCGGGACATCCTCTCGAGCCTCGAGGGCGCGGGACTGATCGCAAGGGAGGGCGGGCTATACGTCGTCGCCGACCCGATAGTGAGGAAGGCCGCGGCGAGGCTGAGGCCCCGGGGAGGCAAGTCCGCGCCGTAGAGAATTCTTTATAGCCTGATGCAGGGGCTGGGAGGCCTTGGTGAGGCCTGTAGTCAGGATGGCGGGCGGCGGGCCGGCGCTCGAGCTCCCCGGCGCAGCGATCCTCTTCGACTCCGCGGAGGGGGGTGGAGTCAGATGCATAAGCCACGCCCACATGGACCACGCCGGCCAGGCCGCCGGGATAAACGTAATGACGCGGGAGACCCACAGGATCTTCGCCGCCCGCCGGGTCCACTACAGGAGGTTCATCAGCTCCCCGCTCGGCGTGAGGATCAAGGTCCAGCCTGGAGTCAGCCTCGTCGCCTCAAACTCAGGCCACATGCTCGGCGCAAGCATGTTCAAGATAGAGGCCGACGGCTTCACCGCTCTCTACACCGGAGACATGAACACCTACGACACCATACTTCACAGGGGCGCCGAGCCCGTGGAGAGCGACATCCTAGTCATCGACTCGACCTACGGCTCCCCCGTCTACAAGTTCCCCGAGAGGGAGCAGGTCTACGGCGAGATAGTGAGGTGGGTCTCGAGGACCCTCAGGGACGGAGAGATACCGGCCTTCAAGGTCTACTCCGCCGGGAAGGCTCAGGAGATCATCGCACTGATCAACAAGACCGTCGAGGCACCAGTCGTAACCAGCCCCCAAGTCTTCAGGATCTCGAGGGTCTACCGCGAGAAATACCCCTGGATGAGCTTCCTCAGCGTGGGTGGAAGAGAGGGGCGCGAAGCCCTCAGGGACGGCGCGGTCTACGTCTCCTCTTGGGTCGACTTCACCTCTTGGGCTGGAAGGAGGGTCCGATGGGCCGAGGCGACAGGCTGGGTACTCGTGAGGAGGCTCCCGGAGATGGAGGCCCACTTCGCCCTAAGCAACCACTCAGACTTCCAGGGCATCCTCTCCTACGTCAAGTCCTCCAACTACTCGAGGGTCCTCACGGTCTATGGATACTCAGGCGTCCTGGCGAGGCATCTAAGGTCCTCGGGAATAGGAGCGGTCTCGCTTGACGAGAAGATCCGCGTAGAGCTGGGCTAGCACTCCCCCCACAGAACTACTGGCTTGAGCAGGTGATGCAGAGGCCGCACCTCGGGCACCTATGCGTCCCCTCGGGAACCTCGTAGTGGCACCTGGGACACTCCTCGAGAACTACGGCAGGCTCGGTCATGTCCAGCTACGGGCTAGAATACGGCCACGCTATATAAGGGTTAAAGCCAGACCCGGGGACGGGGCCGCGGCGTCGGTATCGGCGGAGAGCCCGGGACTGTCCCGCCCACCCCCCTCCGAGGACAGCTGGAAAAGTCGGTTGCCGCCGGAAATTTTGGCTGGCTAGAAGAGGGGCCCCGTAAAGGGGGTTTGGGCGTTGGGGCAAGGTATAAAGCGTGAGACCGGCCTACGAGGACCCGCGGGCATGACCAACGTCAGGATCGTCTACTGCGTGCCCTGCGGCCACCTCCCGAAGGCCACGGAGCTGGCCAACCACCTGCTCCAGACCTTCGGGATGGAGCTGAACAAGAGGTTCAGCGTGACGCTCGACACGTCGGATGGCGGGACCTTCGAGGTCTACGTCGACGACAAAAAGGTCTTCTCTAGGAAGGAGCAGGGCGGGAGGTTCCCGACGCCACAGGAGATCGTGGAGGCGGTCAGGAGCAGCCTCAAGCGCTAGAGGTGCCTGCTCGGGACTGGAGAAACTCGGCCGAGAGCCTGACGTGGTCCTCGGGGCTCACACCCTCGATTATTTTCTCGATCCTTCCCTCAGGAGATATTATGAAGGTCTTTCTCTTGGCAGTCCTGAATAACGGGTTGTAGGCCTCGAAGAGCCTCGAGACCTCGCCCTTCACGTCGCTGAGGAGGGGGAAGTTGAGGCCGCGCTTTTCTATGAATTTCCTGTGGCTCTCGAGGCTGTCGGTGCTGACCCCGTAGACCTGGGCTCCGAGCCTCGTCAAGACCCCCATGTTGTCCCTGAAGCTGCAGGCCTCCGCCGTGCAGCCGGGCGTATTATCTTTGGGGTAGAAGTAGAGGATGATGTAGCCCTTGCCGAGCTTCTCTCTTAGCCTGAACTCGCCCTCGGTTGACGGTAGGGTGAAGTCGGGGCAGGTGTCCCCCTCCTTCATGGTTCTCGACCGGCGGAGCTAGTGGTGGTGCCCTCCGCAGCTACAGCTCGAGGACTCGTTGGGGTTGTGGATCACGAAGCCTTCCCCGTCCTCGCCCTCGACATAGTCGATCTCGGCGCCATCCATGACCGCGGCGCTATACTTGTCGACAACTATCTTCACACCGTTGTTCTGGACCACTATGTCACCCTCGAGCACCTGGTCGTCCAGCATCATGCCGTACCTGTAGCCGCAGCAGGTCTGACCCGCGATAAAGATTCGCAGGGCCAGACCCTCTCCCGACTCCTCCTCGAGGATCTCCCTAACCTTCCTCGCCGCCTTCTCCGACAGATTTATGCTCAGACCCGTCATAGAGGTGTGACACCGCCCAGTTGTGCCGCCAGCCCCCATATATAGGTTGTCAAACATTCCAGCATCGTGTCCTTGGGAGCGCGGCCGGCTCCGGTTTCTTTATCTACGGGGGCGGACCGTTAAGTTGAGTGCTGGTCCATGCCTCAGGCTGTTAAGAGGAAGCGCGGCATCCTTGCCCTGATCTTCAGGAGGAGGTCGATTAGGGTCTTCGCACCGTCGAGGCCTAGCCGAGAGGTCGTCGAGCTTCTGGTCGAGGCGGGCCAGAGGGCGCCCTGCGTCTACCAGTCCTACGCGGTGATCAGGATAACTAGTGAGGAGCTTAGGAGAAGGCTCTACGACTTGACGGGAGATAGCATCGTCCAGAACGCTCCAATACTGCTGGTCCTCTGCCTCGACCTACGGAGGCTCAGAGCCCTCTTCGACATAGTGGAGCCCCTGAACCTCCTCGCCAAGCCTCCCCACCCGGTCGAGGCGGTGGAGGCGGTCTTCGAGGCGGGCCTCTTCGCCGAGAACCTTATACTCGCCGGAGAATCGCTCGGCTACTCCTCCGTGATCCTCGACTGGCCCCTCAGGCTCGGCTCCGAGTTCCAGGAGGCCCTCAGGCTCCCCAACGGAGTGATACCGCTCTTCATGATCTGTATGGGGCCGCCGGCGGAGAACCCGCCTACAAGGCCCAGGCTCCCCACGGGGATGGTGCTGATGGATGATGCCTACGTGGAGCCCCGGAGAGAGGACCTAGAGAGGTACTTGGAGAACGCGTCGGAGAAGCTGGCGCTCGAGGGATACCTACTCAAGTACGCCGGGACGAGGGCGACCTACAGGCAGTACTTGGCGGAGAAGATCAGGCTCGACAGCGAGGCTGAGAGGCTCAAGGAGGAGGTCTCGAGGTTCCTCAGGCTTAACGGGCTGGCCGTCTAGCGGGCCTGCAGGGATATAAATGTCCGGCGCTATGGCTGGGGCGTGGATATCGAGAAGGAGCTGAGGCCCTACGTTGAGGCCGTGAACAGGGCTCTCGAGGAGATGCTCCCGAGGGTTCCCGCCAGCGAGTACTTCCGCAGGGTGGCGCGGATAGAGGGCGAGCTTGACGTCGAGGCTCTGCGCGAGTCTCTGGCGAGGCCTGTCTGGGACCTCCTCGACAGGGGTGGGAAGCGCTGGAGACCAGTCTTAGGTATGCTCACCTACGAGGCCCTCGGTGGGAGGGGCGAGGACGTTGTAAAGCTGATGTCTATCCCCGAGCTGATACATAACGGCACCCTGATCGTGGACGACGTGGAGGATGGGAGCGACTACAGGAGGGGGAAGCCCTGCATCCACAAGATCTACGGAGAGGACATCGCGATAAACGCCGGAAACACGCTCTACTACCTCCCCGTAGCCGCCCTCCTAGCAGAGCACCAGCTCCCGGCGGACCTAGAGCTCACCCTCCTCAGGATCTATGTTGAGGAGATGGTGAGGCTGAGCATCGGCCAGGCCCTCGACATAGCTTGGCACAGGTCTGTCGGTGGGGTTCCGGGCGAGGACGGCTACCTGACTATGTGTAGCCTGAAGACGGGGAGCCTCGCGAGGATGCCTGTCAGGATGGCCTGCGCCCTAGCGCGGGCCGACGGCAAGGTTGAGGAGGCGCTCAGCAGGTTCTCCACCTCCATCGCCGTCGCCTTCCAGATCCAGGACGACCTGCTCAACCTCGTCGGAGACGAGGCTCTCTACGGCAAGGAGATAGGGGGCGACATCAGGGAGGGGAAGCGGACACTCATGGTCATCCACGCCCTTCGGAGACTCCCGCGCGAGAAGTCCGAGAGGCTTCTGAGGATTCTAGAGATGAGGACGAGCGATAGGGCCCTAATATCCGAGGGTATAGGCCTGATAAGGGAGAGCGGGGCGATCGAGTACAGCAGGGCCGTCGCAGAGAGGATGGTTGAGGAGTCCTGGCGCGGAGTCGAGCAGCACTTGAGGGAGGGGCGGGCGAAGGAGCTTCTCCGGGGACTCGCAGAGTACCTCGTTAGTAGGAGCAGATGATCGCCGAGAGGGGCTGCCTATCTCCTCGGAGTCCTCCCAGACTCGGCCGCCCTCAGCAGGCCCAGCAAGACCGCGATATCCGTCCTCGGCAGCCTCAGAGACCCCGCCTCGCCTCCCTCGACCGTGACGCTTCCGCCCGCTATCCTTAGGCTGTACCTCTTCTGGCCTCTGCACTCGTAGATCTCCTCGCCCGTCAGGGGGTCCGAGTAGACCAGCCTAGGCCTAGCGGCCGCGACCGCCTCTATGGAGGCCTCGAGCCCCATGCTTTCCGCGAGCTCCAGAACCCTCCTAACCTCTCTCGCCGACAGCCTCCTCTCCCCCGCCTCCCTGAGAAGCCTCTTCTTCTCATCCTCTGGGAGGCCTGACCCCGAGATGAGGGACCTCACGCTAACGGGCAGCTCCTCACTCCTCGCCCTACAGGCCCTCTCCAGCTCGTAGTACCAGGACCTGCTGATCCCGAAGTGGGTGCAGGCCTCCTCGACGCTTCTGAAGACCTCTCTCTCCACCATCAGGCTGATGTAGTTCACCAGCTCCTCGGGGCTCAGGCTCTCCTGGCTCAGGTGGATCGAGAAGGCGATCTTCATGGCCTCCTCAGGCTCCACCTCGTAGACGAGGGCCGGCACCTCCGTCAGCCCAGCCATCTTCGCCGCCTCGAGCCTCCTCCAGCCGTCCAGGACCTCGTACCTCCCGGCCCTCCTGTTTAGCCAGAGGATGAGGGGCTGGGCGACGCCTATCTGGCGTATAGAGGTGGCGAGGGCCTCGATCCTTTCCCGGCTCATCACTTGGCGAGGATTCATCGGCGTCTTCTGGACCTCCGCGACGGGGACTCGGCGGACCATCAAGACCCCTTCACCCTCATCCTTATCACGGGCTTCTCGCTGTCCACTATCTCCATGCTCCAGCGCGGCGTCTCGACCGTCCGCGAGGAGAAGCGCTGGAGGGCCATCGTCGTCAAGTCCCGCAGCCTTGAGCCCGCCGCGACCCTCCTATACAGCGCCCGATACTCTGCGCAACCTATCGTGAAGTCTCTTCCCCGCGACGATGAGAGCTCGGAGGCGAGCAGGTCTCCGAGCCTCCAGATCAGCCTGAGGGCAAGCCTCTTGTCCCTGAGCCGCGGCAAGCCAGCCTCACCCCAAGCAGCTCCTGAGGAGCCTGCGCACCAGGGCAGAGACGGGCACGCCCTCCGCTGCAGCCCTCTCCCTCAAAGCCTCGTAGAGGTCGGCTGGGAGCAGTAGGTGCATCTCCTTCGCTCGGCTTAGCGCCCTCTTCAACCCGACCGGCACCCCCATGGACCCTTACTGTCCGGAACCGGACAATAGTTATCCATATCTAACCACTCCTCGGTATCAGAGAACGGTGCGTGGAAAGGTTATATACCTTGAGACTCTATGCTGAAAGTGTGCGGCGCCCTTCGAGGGAGGTCGTTTGGAGCCTCAGGCTGAGGCCCGAGATTAATGAGCTGCTAGAGAAGGAGGCTGGGAGGAGGGGCGTGAGCAAGAACGACCTCGTGAACTCTATAATCCTCGACTGGGCCTACAGAAACGGGCACAACAGGATAATCCACTTCAACTTCAGGGACTCGACGATCACTCTCTGGGACTTCCTCCTGAACCAGACCGTCGACCTCACCCTCACGCCCGATAAGAGGCTCTTCTGCGAGCGCTGCAGGGCCCACAGCTGCGGCCACATCTACTACGCCGTCAACAGGATACCGGAGGTGTCTAGGAAGGTCCGAAGGGGAGAGATACGGCTCGACTAGGGCTTCTCAGGATTATCTGGGCCCCGTTGCCCAGTGCCATGCGTGGGCGCCCTATACAGGCTCTCGCTCCTCGCCGCGTCGCTGGTGTTGGCCGCAGCCGGCATCCTGCTGGCGGCCGACTGGCCCGTCGTGCTTGGCGAGAGGGCGGTAACGGTTTGCTACGAGGTTACTGGGCTGGGGGGCGCGCCCCGGATGGTCTGCGAGGAGAGGAGGTTCGGCGTCTCGAGGGGCAGCCCGCTCGCCGCCGCCCTAGGCCTCTCACTAGTCGCCCTCTCCCTCGCACTCCTCCTCGTCATGGTTAGGGAGTATCTCGTCCGCGGGCTCCGATATATGGCGCGGAGCCTAGGCGGAGCCCTCCGTCCCAGGAGACCCAATCCTTCTAAGAATTCTGACTAGGGCTGCGAGGTCTCTCCCCGCTCCCTTTCCCTGCCGGAGCCCCGCCAAGAGTAGAACCAGGAGGCGTATGTCCCTCAAGAGGCCGCGCCTCTCCGAGACGACCCGGAGGTGGTCCTGGATCCTGAGCTGCTCGGCCTCCAGGCCCTTGAGCGACTCGTACATCTCCTTGAGCTCCTGCAGGAGCTTGTTGAGCTCCTCCTCGAGGCTCAGCCCCCGCCCAGGCTCCCCTCCGCCGCCTGGCCTCCGGCCCGAGTGTAGCGCCATGTGGGCCGCCAGCTCCTCGAGCCCCAGCCCCATCTCCTCCGCGACTTCTTGGAGGGGAGACCCCGCCTCGACCTTCTCCTCCGCCTCCGCCCTCCTCGGGTGGCTGCACACCCCGCAGGCCGCCTCTTCCGCCTCGCCGAGCCTCCTCACCATCCCTCTCCCCGGGAGGGCCGCCAGGGCTAGGGAGGCTGCGAGCAGGGCCGCTGAGGCTTGGAGGGACTGGGGCGCCGCGGCTTGAGAGGCGAGGTGTGCTGTGAGTAGGGCGAGGGCCGCCGCTGAGAGGAGTATTTGGAGGAGCCTCCTCAAGCCGTGATCACCGCCGTGTAGAGGGCCTGGGAGGCCGCTGCGATGGCTGTGGCGAGGGCGGCGAGGTCGCCGTGCCGCGTCCTCGAGGCCTCGAGCCCCGTCGCGAGTGTGAGGGCCGAGAGGGCTAGGAGAAGCGTCACGGAGGTCCCCCACCTCCCCGTGCCCGGTATCGTGAGGCCCAGGGAGACGGCGAGGGAGGAGAAGACCGCGAGCGAGACCTGAGCTAGAAGGGCCGCCAAGAGCCTTCTAACCTCCGGCCACCTCTTAGCCCTCAGCCTCACTCCAAATCGCCACTCTCGCCGAGTCGCTGGACAAGCTCTTCGGCGGCCTCAGCGATCCTCTCCTCGAGCCTCCTCCGGACGCTGGTTGGGAGCGGGGCGTCGGCGTAGCGTAGGTCGACGGGCGGGAGCCCTAGTAGGGCCCTCGCCTCGTTGATCGAGATCACTCCAGCCTCGAGCTTCTCGACCGTCTGCCTAGTCAGCTGCTCGGCGCTAACCCACTCGTTGAGCCTTATCCTGAAGCCGGTTATTCCCAGTATCCTCGAGAGGGAGGTCGTGAGGGCCTCCTCCACGAGCCTCTGGACGTCGCGGACCCTCTGCTGGAAGACGACGAGCTGGTTTCTAGAGGTCTCGAGTGTCGCGGCCTCGGTGAAGCCCAGGATTATCCTCGGGACCCCGAAGAGCGCGAGGATACGCTGCTCCACCGACTCGATGAGGCGGGGGAGCTCCAGGTCCCTGACCGGGCTGCCCAAGTCCCTGACCTCCCAGTCCCCCATGAGCGCCAGCGTGTCTCCGGGCTTCGAGCCCTGTATGGCCCTGACGGCCTCGCCGAAGGTTGCCGCGTCGGGGCCCCGATAGATGAAGACCTTCGCCGGAATCCCCTTCCGCACGAGTATCTGGTAGTAGAATAGCTCGGCCTCGCGCTTCGTCAGTATGAGTCTGTAGAGGGTCTGGAGGCGCGGGACTGGGTAGGCGAAGTCCAGGTAGGGCGTCGAGACTATGTGGACGATCTCGTCGAGGCCCAGCTCGACCCTCATGGGCTCCTGCTGGACATACCCCTTGACGCGGCCATACTCGTCCCTCACGACGCTGATTGTCCAGGGAGCTATGAGGCGCGGAAAGTCCGACGTCGTCTCCACGAAGGCCTCGTCGAAAAGCATGAGGCTACTCACGATCCTCTTAACCAAGAGCTCGAGCTCGACCCTACGCTGCTCGAGATACGCCTCGACGGCCTCCCGCTCCTCGCCACTCTCCGAGACAACTCTCCAGCCCTGGGAGGAGACCGCCGCGATGTAGGCATCGACACACATCCTTACACTCGCGTCGGAGAGGGCGGCCCTCAAGAGGGACTGGTAGTCGACCCCCCTCGGCTCCCCCCAAGCGCCCTGGAAGGGCGCAGCTGCAAGGGCCTTCGGGCCCCGGACCCTCTCCGACTTCCCGAGGAGACGGCTGAGAAGACTCATCACGGGTCGGCAGATCCTTCTTAGGTTTAATTTCTCTGAGAATCTCTGGGCGGGGCATGGTCGTTGATCTGGCCGGAAGGGCTCTGGAGGGCGCCTTGGCGGGGCTGGCGTACGGGCTGTCGGGCTACGCCAGGTCGAGGGCCTCGCGCGGGGCCTCGCTGGAGGGGCAGGTCCTACTCTCCTCGGTTCTCTGGGGGGCTACGGTGGGGCTGGTCAGCGCCCTACTAGGCGTGGAGATCGAGACGGCCGAGAGGATCCTCATGGACGTCGGAGGCCTAGTCCTGGCGAAGAAGCTGTCCGAGACCATCTGGCACGGCTGGCTCTCTAAGAGGGTCTGGACGCGTTGAGGATCCGCGTAAGGCCGCCGCGCGAGATAAGGGCTAGGAGGCTCTTCAGGGTCGATAGAAGCTTCAGGGCGAGGCCCCCCAGGGTCTCGAGGAGGGTTAGAGCAGTGGCCGAGGCCTTCGGCATCGGCCTAGACGAGTCCCAGCTCTTCACGGTCTTCAGAGAGTTCGAGATAGACGTCGAGCCGGGGCAGCTGGTCCTAGTGCTGGGCGAGTCGGGCGCCGGGAAGAGCGTCCTCCTAAGGGCCCTGGCAGGCGAGATGGCGGGGCTAGAGGAGTTCAGACCAGTCGCCGAAGCCTCCAGAATCAGGGCGAGACGGGGCGTCCCTATAGTCGACACACTCGGCCGAGACTTCTCAGAAGCCCTCGAGAAGCTCAGCCTCGCGGGGCTTAACGAGGCCTACCTCTTCCTCAGGAGCTATGAGGAGCTCAGCGAGGGCCAGAAATATCGCTACAGGCTGGCGAGGCTGATGGACTCGGGGGCCAAGACGTGGGTGGTTGACGAGTTCACTTCGATACTAGACAGGACCACCGCGAGGGTCGTTGCCTACTGCCTCCAGAGGGCGGCCCGGAGGGTTGGCGCCACGGTCCTAGCCGCGACGACCCACGGCGACGTTGAGGAGGACCTGAACCCCGACGTGGTCGTGAGGAAGGGTATCGGGCCTCAAGTCTCGGTCGAGTATAGGAGACCGGTCAGGCGTGAGTGCAGCCTCCTGCGAGAGGCGGTGATAGAGCCTGGAAGCGTCAGGGACTACGAGGCGCTGAAGCACTTCCATTACCTCGGCCCCATGCCGCCCTTCAGGAGGGCCATCTACCGCGCCCGGGTCGGGGAAGACCTCGCCGGCGTTATAGTCTACACGGCCCCCCACGCATACCTCTCAGCCAGGTTCAGAGCCTTCCCCTTCCTCAGGGAGATGCTGAGGAGCGGGGCCAAGGGCTACCTCGAGTTCGTCACAAAGAACTTCTCGAGGATCGCGAGGGTCATCGTCCACCCAAAGTACAGGAGCATAGGGCTCGGGGTGAGGCTTGTGAGGGAGACCATGCCCACCGTCGGGACCACCTACGTCGAGACCCTCGCCGTCATGGCGCGCTACAACCCCTTCTTCGAGAGGGCGGGCATGACCCGCATAGACGCCCCACCTCCGAGGGACAGGTTCCTCGAGGCGGCGGAGGCCTTGGGTGTAAGGATCGCCCGGGGCTCCCTGACGACGGTGCTGGAGAGGCTCCGGCGGCTTCCGAGGAGTAGGCTCGAGAGGCTGAGGGGCCTGTGCGTGAGGTGGCTTGAGGGTCTCAGGGAGGCTAGGCTCAAGTCTAGGGCGGACCTGCTCGAGAGGCTCCGCAGGAGGCTTGACCTAGAGGCGCTCGCAAGGGCCCTCTCATCCGGCCCACTCCCAACAGTATACCTCGTCTGGAGGAGGCCCGACGCCGACTGGGCCCCGCCCCCAGCTTCTGAGGCTTATCACGCCGCGGGTGAGCCGCGGGACCGATGAGCAGGAAGAGCTTCTCAGCAATCCTGGAGCTCTGGGTCGAGAAGTCTGCCGAGCCCGAGGAGGGTGCGGGCGAGTTCGTCGGCTTCTTCGAGGGCGTCGCGAGCAGCACGGGCTTTGACTTGGAGGGGGACAGGTTCAGCGAGGAGGTCTTGAGCCGCAACGCCGAGCGGCTCGTCGGGAGGCCGATACTCCTCATCCACGGCAGGGACGCGGAGCTGGGGGCGACGCCCGTCGGCAGGATACTCGAGGCCAGGTTCGTGGGCGGAAGGCTCAGGATCAGGGCGGGGATCTACAAGTCCTTCGAGGAGGTCTGGAGGCGGATCAAGAGCGGCCTCCTAAGGGCGCTCAGCATAGGCGGCGTCGTAAAGGCCTTTAGGAGGCTGGCGGGCGGGGGCAGGCTCATCGAGGACGCCGAGATCACGGAGGTCTCTCTGACCCCTAGGGGCGTGAACCCCGACGCCAGGATCATCTCCTTCTTCGGCAAGAGCTACGTTATCGAGGACGGGATGCTCTCGGAGGAGGGGGCGCTCCAGGCTCCGAGGGTCGGGGTTGAGCCGAGGAGTGGTAGGGCGCCGAAGGCCCTCGTCTCGGGGCTCGAGCTTGGGAGGCAGAGCCGGGCTGAGCAGCAGTTCACGCCCGTCTTCGACAGCCTCTGGAGCCTCCTCTCCACGCGCCGGCGGAGTATGAAGGCTATAAGCGGTTCGGGGGGTGCTGGGAGCGAATGAGCGGCCTCACCTACGACCGGGACAGGATGCAGCTGGCGTACCTCGAGTTCGGGAAGGCGCTCCTCTCGAGCGACACCAACTTCCCAGAGATGCCGCCAGAGGTCCTCAGAAGCATAATCGACATATTCATAGAGGAGAGCGCCGCCCAGAAGGTCTTCACCTTCAGGACCATGTCGAGCGACACGCTGAGGGTCTACGTCAAGTCCGAGACAGTCGAGGTCTACGCGCCCTCCGAGGCCACGCCGCCTCCAGAGTCGAAGCTGGTGTTCGGGACGCCGATCGAGCTTGTCGCCAAGGAGGTCAGGGTCCTCTCCAAGATAAGCGACGCCGCCAGCGAGGACGCCGTGATAGACCTCGTCGCAGAGACCGTGAGGGACGTGGGGAGACGCATGGCTGAGACTGTGGACAGGAACGTCCTCAGCGGAGACGGCTCGGGGTCGGACGCCTACAACCTCTTCAGGGGGCTCGCCAGGGCCGAGGCCCCCGAAGAGAACCTGAAGGACCTCGCGAAGGCCCCCCTAACGGCCGACCATATACTCGAGGCGGTCTCGACACTCGAGGAGAAGGGGTATAGGGACAGGCTCGTCCTCTTCCTCCACCCGAGGGCGGCCTACCACCTGAGGAGGGACCTGGCATCGAAGGGCCTCGAGGGCGTGAGCGTAGACGTCTACAGGACCGGGAGGCTCAACGAGCTCTTCGGAATCGAGTCGGTCCACCTGACAACGAGCCTAGTGAAGAGGCCCTACAGCGCCGGAGACCAGACGAAGGTGAGCGACGCGGTGATCTGCTATCCCGAGGCGGCTGGTGTGGGCGGCTTCAGGAGGAGCCTAGCCATAGAGAGGGACAGGGACATAGAGAGAGGCATCACCATAGTGGCGGCGAGCCTGCGGTTCGCCTGGAGAATAGCGAAGCCCGACTCGATCTACATCCTCAGGAACTGCCTCACACAGTAGCTCCCCAAATCTCACCAATATTACCAATCCCCCTTTTTTCGGAAAACCCGATGTACGCCACAGTTAGGGATATCCGCGTACACAACGACTGGATGCCCGTGAGGGTCGAGTCGGAGGAGCCCTCGAGGCCGAGGAGCAGGATCCTCCAGCTCTCGAAGAGGCCAATAGTGGATGGAGACTTCGACGGCTCGGTGCTCGGCGACATAGAGGTCCTAGTCGACGGCGCTAGAATAGGCCCTGAGTCGGTCGACGCCGAGACAGGCCTCGTAGTCCTCCCCGAAGACCCTCCGGCCGGCTCGAGCATCGCCGTAAGCTACTACTGGCATCCCATCTCCGACAGGGAGATCGGGCTGGCGCTCGCGAAGGCCGCGGCCGAGGTCGAGCTTGTGACGGGTAGAAGGTTCGGGCCCTACAGGGCGAGGGAGAGGGTGGTCCTCACGTCGGGGAGCATCGTGAGGCTTGGAGACAGGGTCGTTGAGGTAGAGTCCGTGAAGATCTACACGCTCGACGGCCAGCTCCTAGACTCCGCGGCAGGGTTCGAGCTGATCGACCCCGAGAACGGCCTCCTGAGAATCAAGGGCTACGAGGCAGGCAGACCCTCAGGCCCCTTCTTCATACCCTCTGCGCTGGAGGTCGAGGTCACCTACACCGCGGGCTACACAGAGACCCCCGACTACATCAGGCAATACACCATCATGGCTGCTACCCTCGAGGTCCTGCTGAGGTTCCAGAGGATGCTGAGCGTCGAGAGGAGCTACGGGGACCTGGTGCTGGTCGTAAAGGCCCCTGGAGGGCTGGGAGAGAGGATAGAGCAGCTCCGGGCGGAGCTGGAGAGGTTTAGGGAGATTCTCCCGAAGCCGGTGAGGAGGGTTTGATGGATCTTACGAGACTTGTCAGGGAGCTGCTGGAGGAGGTTTCGGCCTCCACGGGGATCAGGGCGAGGCCCGGCTGGCCCTCGGGCCAGGAGACGTACCCACTCGTCACGGTCCTGATGGTGGGGGCCTCGGTGGAGAGGGCTGACGTCGAGCATACGCGCTTCTTCTATCGCCTCGCCTTCCAGATAGATGTCTGGCACGTCTCGGCCGAGGAGTGCGACGGTGTGGCCTCGAGGCTCGTTGAGGGCCTGGCGCGGGCTGCGGCTAGGCGTAACTGGTTCCTCTTCAGGGTCGAGTCGATGAGGGATATCCCGGAGGAGGAGGTTTACAGGAAGATGATTGAGATAAGCTTCATGGCGGTGGGCTGATGCGGGGTGCCCTGCATCTATAGGATAAAGCTCGGCGAAAGAGTCCTCTGCGGGGCGCGGGTCCCACTATCCTGCGGCAGGGGCACGTGCCCCTTCGGGCCACAGCTCTGGGAGAGGCTGATCAGGCATGACAGGCAGAGCAGGACGATCTGGCTCATGCCACAGATGAGGATGGTTGGGCTGGAGGACCTAGACCCCGAGGGCCTCGCGCCCGGCGTCTACGTCGTCAAGTCGATCGTCCTCTCCGCCGGGGGGCGTGGGAGGTGTCGCTCAGGCAGGCGCTCGACGCGGTGAGGCTCCTCGACCTCTCCGACAGGGGCGAGGGCTGCAGGATCGCTGTGATAGATACGGGCGCCGCCAGCGACGCTCCACTGAGTGGCCAGGCAAACCTGACCCAGCGCTCCATGGTGGACACGGAGGGCCACGGCGAGCACATACACCGCATAATCCACTCGATACTCCCTGAGGCCGAGCTCTTCGTCGTCAAGGTCCCTAACCCCGTCCCAGACCACTTATTCATCTCAGCCATGGACACCGTCGCCAAGTGGAGGCCCCACGCCGTCAACATAAGCATGGGCAGCGAGTTCGCGACGGACGGCGGGGACCCGGTCTCGGTCTACGCGGACAAGCTCTCGTCGGTGGCTGTGTTGGTCTGCGCTGCGGGGAACGGGGGGCCGAGGCCCCTGAGCGTTGGGTCTCCGGCCTGCTCCCGCGAGTCCCTCGCCGTCGGCGCCGTGAGCATGAAGCTTAGGCCCTGGTCAAGCAGCAGCAGGGGGCCGACGCTCGATGGGAGGTTTAAGCCCGACATCTCGGCGCCGACCGGCTACCTCGTCCCGTGGGGCTTGAGGCTGGTCGGCACCTCCTTCTCCGCGCCCCTCGCCACGGCGGCGGCCGCGCTCCTCGCGAGGGAGCTTGAGAGCCCCTTCCTGGCCCGGCGGATTCTACAGCTCACGGCCCAACCGGTACCGGTGTCGCTCCTAAACCTCGCCTTCGTCAGGGGAACCATGGGAGCCTCCAGGCCCAGCATCCGGAGGCTCCTCAAGATACTCTCCGTCTCGACAGACCCGAGGAACGTCGTCGGCATGGGGCTGCTGGACGCCGCCAAGGCGCTGGAGGAGGCCTCGCGGATCTCGCAGTCCCTTTCTCAGCGATAAAAACTGTCCCGACCCGCGGTTTGGGCGAGATGTTTAGGCGTCTGGTAACCTATGGCGAAGAGAGCGTCTATGGGGAGCCTGCTCCAAGCCCCGACAGGGCCTTCGGGTGGGTCACAGAGTTCAGCGGAGGGGCTGAGGTGGTCGCGGAGCCTGTGGCCCTCGCTTGGGGGGCGAGGCAGAAGAGGATAATAACTTACGGCGTAGACGTCTCGCCGTCTATAACCTTTCTGCCGACCGGCGGGTCCTTCTTCAAGTACGCGCTAGGCCAGGTCTCCAACACGGGAGCCGAGCCGCCATACACCCACGAGATAACCGTCGCCCCAAGCCTCAGGCTACCGTCCATCACTATACTCGAACACAGGATCGGTGAGCAGAGCCACGGTTTCAGGTATTCCGGATGCCTCGTCGAGAGCTTTGAGGCTAGCTGGGAGGCCGATGGGCCGCTAGAGTGTACCGCAGAGTTCGCCGCGAGGAGGATGGAGCTAGTGAGCCAGCTTCCACAGGCCCCCCAGCAGCTCGGGCAGCCCTACAAGGCGAGTCACGCCCAGATCATCCTAGACGGCCAGTCATACCCACTCGCAGCGGGCGGAAGCATAAGCCTCTCCAACAACCACGTCGCGCTCCCAAGGGGCGCGGATGGCTACGTGCAGGGCCACGTCGCATCGTCAATAGATATCGAGGCCTCGCTGCGTATCTACTACACTAGTCCGGACCTCGTAGCTCTGATGCTTGGGGGCGAGGTCTTCGAGGTCCAGATAAGGTTCGTCAGGGCTGAGGGCGACACCCTAGAGTTCAGGCTCCTAGGCTGCGTGGCCTCGGTTGAGGCTCCGCTTAGCGCCGAGGATACGCCGGTGCAGGAGGTCTCCCTGAAGGCCGAGGACATCAAGATAGTCGCTGTCGACGGCCAGCCGAGCTACTGAGCGGCGGCAGGGTAGTGGCGGCATGGAGGAGGAGCTAGAGAGGACGCGGATCGGCAGCCTCTTCAGGAGACACGCAACCGTGGAGGCCGGGGGCGTGGTCTTCAAGCTGAGGCGCATGAGCCTCAAGGAGGAGCTCGAGTGGATCGCTAGGAGGGAGGCGATACTCGCCGACCAGTCCAAGACGAGGGAGGAGAAGGTGGTAGATATCTGGGGCGACCTCCTGAAGAGGGTTGTTGAAGAGCCGAGGCTCGAAGACCCCGTCGAGGAGCTCCCAGCCACCGTTGTCTCCGCCCTCCTCGCAGAGATCGAGAAGCTCCACCTCTGGGATCTCCCTTTAGCACACTCACAGCGTGCATCAAGATGAACCGCGAGTATCTCCCCTTCCTGCTGGCCGAGCGGTTCGGATGGAGCCACGGAGAGATAATGCAGATGACCAGCGCCGAGGCGCTCTACTATCTGGCAGCGGCCCAGATCGCCGACAGGGAGAGGGAGAGAGCAGCGAGGAGGCGCACCAGGAGGACGAGACCGTGAGAATACGCGCCAGGCTCGAGGGTCTTGAGGAGCTGGCGGACGAGCTCTCAGCGCTCTCGCTGAGGCTGGGCAGGGGCGCCGCGGACTCCGCCCTGCAGCTCGCCAGCACCTTCGCCGAGGAGGCTAGGAATAGGGCTCCAGTAAGGACAGGGAGGCTCAGAGATAGCATAACGCTCAGGAGGGCCGGCGATTCAACATACATAGTCGAGGCGACGGCGCCCTACGCAGGCTACGTCGAATACGGGTCGCGGCCCCACACCATAGAGCCGAGAAGGGCCAGGGCCCTGAGGATCGAGGCCGATGGGAGGACGGTCTACGCCCAAAGGGTGCACCACCCTGGAAGCGCTCCGAGGCCCTTCTGGAGGCCCGCGCTTGAGCGTGTCCGCGGGGATGCTGCCCGCATAATCGCGAGGCTGGTGGTTGGGGCTTGACGGTCTCGGAGCACACCCTCAGAGTGGTCTTCACGGCCGAGGACAGGGTCGGCGGGACGATAGATGGTGTTCGCGGCAAGCTCGAGGGGCTTGCCCGGGAGGGTGAGAGGAGTGGTGGGCTGCTCTCGCGGGCGCTTGAGAGCCTAGGCAGGGTAGCGGAGGTCGCGCTAGGAGTCTCCCTCGCAGGAGCCGTAGACAGGGCGCGTGCCGCCGTCGAGGAGAGCGTCAGGGCCTATGCAGAGTTCGAGAGGGCGTCCGTGAGGCTCGCAGCCGCCTCAAGGGGTGTGGGACAGGATGAGGAGGACGTCCCGCCAGTTCACC
>OGCH01000149.1_pt1 | contig 45278 bp, 54 predicted proteins | sample 1570111 | NCBI WGS metagenome assembly OGCH01 (sample SAMN03436243, study PRJEB24508) | hot springs metagenome | biome: Desert Springs; feature: Hot Springs; material: Water | place: USA: Great Boiling Spring, Nevada | collected 2008-12-01 | depth 0 m m | reverse complement strand
GATAGAATTTTAAATTAAAATTTTATACCTTTTTTAAATTTTGCCAACGTTTACCTTTTAAAACAGGCTGAGCTGCTCCAACTTAAAAGGAAGTTTTTCCAAATTTTTTGAGAATTTGGTCAAAGTCTTACCTCTAAGAACGATAAAGTTTTTAGCTCTTTTTAAAGAAATACCTATATTTTTTAGTGTATCTTCGGTTATTATTCCTTCTTTTCTTGCTTGAATAAGCTTTTTAGCTGAGACAGGGCCTATCCCAGGAACCCTTAAAAGTTCCCAATAGTCTGCCTTGGTAATTTCTACAGGAAAGAAATCACGATGTCTTAAAGCCCAGGCTAATTTAGGATCTATGTGAAGTGGCAAGTTTTCCTCTTCTTCAAAAAGTTCTTCCAAATTAAAACCATAAAACCTCAAAAGCCAGTCTGCTTGATAAAGTCTATGTTCTCTCAAGAAAGGAGGTTCTTTTAACAAAGGAAGGGCTGGATCATGATTAACAGACACATAAGCAGAATAATAAACTCTTTTTACCATCCCTTTTTGATAAAGGGTTTCAGCTATTTTTAGGAAGTTTTTATCAGGGTCAGAGGTTGCTCCAACGATAAGCTGAGTAGAGACAGAGGCTTTAAATTCTTTTTCTTGATATACCTCTTTTATAACTTTTAAAGGAGGGTAAACTAACTCAAAACTCTTTTGAGGGGCAACTTTTTTTAAACTTTTTTCGGTAGGAAGCTCTAAGTTTGAGCTTACTCTATCTGCCAAAAAAAAGGCCTCTTTTATAAGTTTTGAAGAAGACCCAGGTATAAGTTTAAGATGAATATAACCATTAAACCGGTATTTCAACCTTAAAATTTTAACTGCTCTCAACATCAACTCCATTGTATAATCTGGGTCTCGATAGATGCCTGAGCTTAAAAATAACCCCTTTATATAATTTTTCTGATAAAACTCCATGGTAAGAAAGGCGACCTCTTCGGGGCTAAAAATAGCTCTCGGAATGTCGTTTTTTATCCGATTTATACAGTACTTGCAGTCGTTTACACAAATGTTGGTCATAAGGATTTTAAGGAGAGGCATACATCTTCCGTTTCCTGACCATACATAACAAATCCCTTCTAATCCCTGAGTATAGGTTTCCCTTGTTCTACCTGAACCACTACAAGTGTTGTCATATCTTGCGGCTTGAGACAAAATAGAAAGTTTGTGTAAAAGGTCTTTTTTCCGAAAGAAAAATTGGAAACTCTTCTCTTTTGGTTGAAACTGTTTTATAATGTCTCGCATAAGAAAAAATTTAAAATTATGGTTTAAAAATGTCAAGCAACTATCCTAAACCTAAATTAGTAGTAAGTGCCTGCCTTCTTGGAGAAAATACAAGATACGATGGTAATCCTATCGTATCTCCTCTGGCTAAAAACCTTTCTAAATTCTGTGAGGTTATCAAGGTCTGTCCAGAAGTAGCCATAGGGCTTCCTGTACCAAGGGATAGGATTATCGTATACCAAGAAAGAGGTAAGCTTGGTGTTTTTCAACCAGCCCAAAAAAAGGACCTTACTCAAGAAATGCTAAATTTTTCCCGGGAATTTCTTGAAGGGCTCAAACATATAGATGGTTTTTTATTAAAAAGTCGTTCTCCTTCCTGTGGAGTCTCAGGAACCCGCTGGTATAAAGACAAAGAAGGAACCTTGCCTATAGGAAGAGGAAAAGGCCTTTTTGCTATAGAAGCAGAAAAACTCTACCCAGACCTTCCGATAGAAGATGAAGGTAAGCTCCATGACGCTTTTATTAGGGGAAATTTTCTTACTAAAATTTTTGCTTTAGCAGACCTAAGAGAATTTTTAACTAAAGCATTATCTATAAAAGACCTTATCGGATTTCATCAAAGGTATAAGTACCTTCTTATGAGTTGTTCTCCAGAAGGGCTTAAAAGATTAGGACAGTTGGTAGCTTCTGCTAAAGATTTATCTTTTAAGCAAGTATTGCAAAACTACCAAACCCTTTTTATAAAAGCCTTATCTCAACCTCCTTCTAAAGGAAAAGAAACAAATACCCTTCTTCATGTGTTTGGACATTTTTCCTCTAAACTAAAACCTAAAGAAAAAAATCATTTCCTATGGTTGTTAGAACGTTATAGAAAAAACAAAATACCTAAGACTACCTTGATTGAAATCCTTAGAAATTGGGCTTTTAGGTTTGAAGACCTTTACCTTATCAACCAAGCCTTTTTAAATCCCTATCCCCTTGACCTTGAATAGTTTGTGTTTTAAATTTATTCTAATAATAAACCACAGAAAGAGGGGGTGTAAAAATGAAAAGAATTTTTCAAAAATTAGTTTTAGGTTTATTGGTATCTTTTATATGGTTAGGGCAGGGGTTGGCTTATGATGTAGACCTTGCTAAAAAATTTGATGCCTTTTTTTCTAACCTTACCCCAGAGGTAATAGCTAAAAAACCTTGTATGATAAGCGTAAAAGACCTTTTTATAATGCTTGAGAAAAAAGAGCCCTTTGTAGTCTTAGACATAAGAACCCCTCAAGAAAAGCAAATCATCAAGGTTTCTCTTCCTAATACTATAGAAATCCCTATGCACGAACTTTTTAAAGAAGAAAACCTAAAAAAACTTCCTAAGGATCGGATAATAGTGGTAATTTGTCATACCGGAACAAGGGCTGTAGCTGCAAGCCTGCCTTTAAACATTTTAGGATATAAAACTTTGGTTCTTGACGGTGGAATTTCTGAACTTGCTAAAGCAGCCGGAAGAAGCGTAGTGGGGCTTAGTTGGTAAAGGTTGGAAGTAGATTTTTTACTTATCAACCCCTGGATCTATGATTTTTCTGCCTATGATTTTTGGCTAAAACCCTATGGACTTCTTTATATAGGAGGAAAGCTAAGAAAATTAGGATATAAACTCTATTATTTAGACCTACTTGACCCTTTTAATAAAGACCTCCCTAAAGCTCCCAAAAGGCGAGAATTTGGCACAGGGCATTTTTATAAAGAACCTGTGCCTAAACCCTATTTTTTTCAAGACGTACCAAGAAGGTTTTACCGATATGGACTTCCTTTTAAGGTGTTTAAGCATAAAATATCTGGCCTTAAGTTTAAAGCAGTCCTTCTTACCTGCACCTTAACTTATTGGTATCCCGGTCTTTTTTCTGTGTTAAACTTTTTAGCTAAAAACTATTCTAAAATACCGATTTACATAGGAGGTATCTACCCCAAACTCTGTAAAGAGCACCTTGCTGAGTTTTTATCTCAGTATAAAGACCTTGAGGTTTATGTAGTAACCCAAAACGACACAGAGTTTTTAACCCATATTAAAAGTAGATTTCTACCTTCTGGTGAAACCTTTCCTAATGAATATCCAATTTTTGACCTGCAAACCCAGATTCCCTATGTAGTTCTTATGACCAGTCTGGGTTGTCCCTTTAACTGCCCTTATTGTGCCTCAAAAAGGATTTATCCTTCATATCAAGAAAAATCCCCTGAAGAGGTATGGGAGGAGGTTCTATTTTGGCACCAAAATTATGGAGTAAAAGATTTTGCTTTTTATGATGATGCTTTACTTTTTAACTTTGAAAAAAGGCTAAAACCTTTTTTAGAAAAGGTTATAAGTTCTGGGTTACACTTAAGGTTTCATACCCCTAATGCAGTCCATGCAAGGTTTATCAACCAGGAGGTAGCCTTGCTTTTAAAACAAGCAGGGTTTACAACCATAAGGCTTGGGCTTGAAAGGGTGGAAAACCGCTTTGACCAAAAGGTTAATTTAGATGAATTCTTAGAAGCTGTCTCTTATCTAAAAAAAGCAGGGTTTAGCCCCAAAGAATTAGGGGCTTATCTTCTTTATGGTATTCCTGAAGAAAATTTTAAAGAGGTTGAGAAGGCTATCTATTTTCTTGAAAAAGTAGAAATCTCTCCTTATTTAGCAGAGTTTTCTCCTATCCCAGGAACTCCTTTTTTTGAAATGGCTAAGGCTGTTTCTCGGTATAAAATAGAGGAAGACCCGATTTTTCATAATAATTCTATCTTTCCTGTTTTAAAAAATCCTAATTGGGAAGAAATAGAAAGGATAAAAGGCTTAGCTAAGGCTGTAAGACAAAGGCTAACAAGCCTTTAAAATATCATCCATAAAAAAGACCATTCTTTTAAACTTTTCTGACTAAACAACCTATAACCAAGACTTTCATAAAGCTTGACAATCTCTTCAGAGTCTTCGTTTAATATACCCGTCAAAAAAAGGTTGGTTTTATCTTTTTCGGAAAGTTCAACCACTTTAGGGGCAAGGTTTTTAAGTTCTCTATAACCTATGTTAGCTATTATTAAATCAAACTTTTCAACCGGCACCTTAGTTCCTACTAACACCCTTCCTTCTACTTGGTTTAACTTAAGGTTGTCTAAACATGCCTTAATAGCCTCTTCGTCTATGTCTACTGCCCAGACTTGAGCCTTAGGTAAAAGCTTAGCACAAGTTATGGCTAAAATACCTGTGCCACAACCAAGGTCAAGCACCTTATACGGATATTCTTTTTCTTTGGTTAAAGAAAATAGCTCTATATGTTCAAGCATCATCTGGGTGGTGGGGTGATGGCCGGTGCCAAAGGCTTGTCCAGGTTCTATCCAAATAATCACCTCACCTTGGCTGCTAAAACCTTTTTCCCAAGGGGGAACCACCCAAAGATGCCTTCCTACTTTTAAAGGTTTAAAGTTTGCCTTCCAAATTTCTGCCCAGTTTTTTTCTTCAAGCAGCCTATATTCTATTTCCACAAAAGGATACTTAGCCAGTGCTTTTTCTATTTCCTCTAACTCTGGGCTATCTTCTTTAAAATAAAACTTAAAAACTACTTCATCCTCTTGATAAGAGGTTTCCCAACCTTGAGATAACCTTTGATAAAAAAACTCTTCTATCTCTTCTTCTTTATCCTTAGGGGCTTTAACCGCTATTTCATAAATCATCCAATCCTCCACCCTTTAAACATTATTTTAATCCATCTTTCTGTTTTACCCAGATCAAAAGCCCAAAAGCTTTAAAAAATTTGGTTTAACTCCTTAGCTACTATGCCCTTTCTTACACAAAAACCAGAAAAATTTAGCCAACTCGCAATAAGCTTGTTTTTGTGGTTAGATACGATAGTTTAATCTGTGATAATCTAAAAATTGGTTGTAAAATAGGTGCCTATATGAAAAAAACATCTACAGAAGCCAAAAAACTTTTTTATTTAGGTTTTATCTACTTTTTTTCAGGGCTTCCTTTTGGTTTTTTCTATACTTTTATCCCTGTATTTTTAAGAACCGAAGGGGTTAGTTTAGTAAACATCGGCCTTTTTTCTTTAGCCAGCCTTCCCTGGAGTTTAAGGCTTGTTTGGGCTCCTTTTATAGACCGGTATCTTCATAAAAGCCTTTGGATGGGATTTTCTTTAGTAGGTATAGGAGTAAGTGTCTTGTTTTTAAGCCTTGTTTCTCCTCAAGATGAACTATTTTTTTCTTGTCTTTTTCTACTCTGTTTCTTCTCTTCGGTTTTTGATACTGCAGCCGACGGGTTTGTGGTGGAATGGATAGCCCAAGAAGCCTTAGGAAAGGCTAATGGATTAAGGATTGCAGCCTACCGGGTATCCTTAATCGTTTTTGGAGGTGGGTTGGTAGCGATAAGTCATTACTTAGGTTTTAAACCCATTTTTTATCTCATCTTTATGATAGGTTTATCAGTAGGGAGTTTTCTATCCTTAAATCCTTTTCTCAAACACAAAATATCACAAAAGCCTCACTCTTTAAAAGAGCAATTTATCTTGCCTGTTAAGGAAATCCTAAAAAGAAAAGGGGCATTTTATCTTTTTTTGTTTGTATTTAGCTATAAGATTGGGGACTCCCTTCTTGGGGCTATGGTCTATCCCTTTTGGGTAGACCGAGGCTTTTCCCGTTTAGAAATAGGGATGATAGCAGGAACGATTGGGAGTCTTCTTACCATTCTTGGTTCTCTTTTAGGGGGTTATCTCTCAAGCCAATGGACGGTTAAAAAATCTTTGCTGATATTAGGTTTTTTTCAGGCCTTTTCTAACTTAGGCTACACCTTAGCCTCTATCCCTACCTTACCTAAGCAAACTGTTTATTTGGCTTCCATCATAGAAAGTTTTACCGGAGGACTTGGGACGGCAGCCTTTCTCACCTTTCTTACCAAACTTTGCCAAAAAGAATTTTCTGCAACTCAGTATGCAGTGTTTTCTACCCTCTTTAGCCTTTCTTTAACCTTTTCAAGAAGTCTATCAGGTTTTTTAACCACTTATTTGGGGTACACCTTCTTTTTTGGACTAACCTTCTTGATTTCTTTACCTGCCTTTCTTTTGATACCTAAAATAACCAAAGACCTAAACTCTAAACCTTTTTAGAAATTGCTTCCATAAGGGCAGGTTTTCTTAGGAGGCCAGTTTTTAAATATGACGTCATTTTCTTGATGGCATTTCAAGCAAAAACCCACTCTTAAGATCCTCTTAAGTTCTTCTTGGTTAAACGGGCGCAACCCAGACCGAGAAAACTTTACCAAAGTGGTTCCGTTTAAATTAACCATTTGAGAAAGACAAACCTTAGGAGACTTAACAAAAGGTTGTTCTAAGTTGATCACCTCTAATCCGTTTTTTCCCTTAACCACCTTCCCGTATCCTAAACCTAAGGTCTTGGGGTCTTGATGACAACTTCTACAAGAACGCCCTTTTTTATCGGTGCTGTGAGGGTTAAGTTTAGCAAAAGAAAGGCTTTTAATCTCTTTTTTTACCTCTCCTTTTTCTGAGAGGATGGTAATAAAGTCTTGTCAACCAGGGGTAACGGTAACTATGGTTTGATTGCCCTCTACAGCTAAAGTAGGAGAAGTAAGCCTTCGATAAGACTCATGCTCAATCCAAAGTCCTTTGGTTTCTTTAGCCAAAACTTTATCTAAATGAGTATCCCTTGGGTCATACTTTATATGGCAACCATAGCAATCTGGAATATGCTTAGCATGACAACTAACACAGGTTAAACGCCTATGATAATAAATTCTACAAGGTTTAACCGGCTTTTTTATTAAAAGCAACGAACTTTTTTCTTTGGTTTCTAAAAACACTTGGGAGCCCTTTTTCTTAAAATTTTTAAGCCTCCTTCCTTTTTTGGTAATCCCGGTTCCATCATGACAGGTTTCACAAGTTACCTCTAAGGCTTGGTGTAGGTTTTCATAAAAATTTCCATCTCCCATAACTTCTTCTTTGGTATGGCAGTCTATACAAGCTAAGCCTTTTTCAAAATGCACATCAGGAGAAACCCGGGTTAACAACCTTCCATCAATCCAAACCGTGTCCCCAATACCTCCTTGTTCGTTTTCATAAAGTCCCTGATAAGTAAACCCTATCCTTCCACTACGGTTATGGCACCGCACGCAGTTTTCCATAGGAGGATACTTTACAAGCTTAGGATGTAGTTTTTGCGAATTATTTTCCTTCTCAGGTTTTACTAAATGACAAGCAGTGCAACCGCCTCCTTTTTCCTTTAAAAAATAAGGAAGTTTTCCTTTTTCTAACCAAAGATGGCAGCTACCACAAAGCTTTTTATAATAGTCTAATCCTAAACTATTTCGGGTCTTATAATAAACCTCTTTTTGGTAAAGTTTTTCTACGGTTAGGTTAGGATACAGAGATAAAATCTCTTTTTCTTCAAAAACCTCAAGCAACCGTCTTATCATCCCGTGGTTGGTAGCCATAAGTGAGTTTTTAACTTGATTTATCTCTGTAGGATGGCAGCCTGGTTGACCGCAAGTGAGGTGGGCATACCTTAAGTCTCCTGGATTTTTTATTAGTCTTTTATGGGCTTCTTTAAAATCTAAGGTATAAGGATTTCCTAAATGACAATAAGCGCAGCCGAGAATTTTTTTCTCGTGAACCTTTTCTGGGACCACCTCTTGATGACAGGCTACACATAACTCTACTTCCCCTGAGGTTAACCTAAAAGGTTCTTTTTTTTCTCTATGGGTTTCCTTATAATATAAAACCATCAAAAAGATTAAACCGGCTAAAAACCAAAAGGTTTTCGTTTTTAAAAATTTTTTAAAAATTGGCATCTCTGTAGATGAGAAGGCTAAAGATAAGGTAAACCATACTCCATAAAATCAAGATAATCATCATCCAGGGATTAAACCTTCTTAAAGGTTTAAATCCTAAAAAAATAACTAAAATCAACGCCAAAAAAAGGAAACCAAGGACCGATAAAGGAGGGAAGAATTTTAAAAGGCCTTGAGCTCCTAAGAAAAACCAAGGTCCAGTAACCAAGAACTTTCCTTTCTCGGTTTCAAGAGGCATATATAAAAATAAAGATAAAATAAGGTTTAAATAAAGATAAGGCACATAAGCTAAACTAAAAATCCTTTTTAGAGAGGTATGCCAGACAAAAAGTCCGATAGCCAAGAGAAAAGAACCATAGATATGTGCTAAATAAACTCTATAAAGACCTCCTTTAGAGATAGGAAAAATTAGGTCTCTTAGGAAACTACCTATCCAAGGTATACTTAAGCAAAGATTTTCTGCTATATTGCCTGCAAGTTTTCCTACTTCATCAAACCTGATGACATATCCGGTAAAAACTAAAAAAAGAAGGACCACAAAGCTTATAACCAAAAAAAACCAAGAGATAAAATTTTTTCTATGATGCCATCCCTTTAAAAGGCTGTCTATCATATGAAAGAAGGTGGATACCAAAGTTATCTGAGAAGAAAAATAATGAAGATTTCTAAAAAATCTGCCAAAAGGGACTGTAGCTTCTAACCTGATTACACTATAGAGTGGGTCGGTGTAAAAATAATGGTAGCTTACTACTATACCTGATAAAATCGAGATTAAAAGGCTTATCAAAGAAAGGTTAGCTATAAAAAGATTTATTTTAGAACAACGATCCTGGTTAAATAACCTCAACCTCTAAACCCTTAGAGTTAAGCCTAAAATTATAGGTTTGAAGATCTTTTTTAGCAGGACCTGAAAGAAATTTTCCTTTTAGGTTAAACTTGCTCTGATGACACGGACAAACAATCAAGCTTTCTTCAGAAGAATAGTTAAGCAAACAGCCTAAATGTGGACATCTTCTAGAAAAAACCCGAACCTCTCCCTCGGTTTTTAAAATAATAAAACTATCCTTAAAAAGGATCCCTTTAGCCTTTTCGATCTCTTCAAAGGAAATCCAAACCTTCTTAGGAGGGGGAGAGGATAAAGTGGTAAGGTTTTTAAAAACCCCATAGGTCAAAAACCCTAAAACCCCTAAAGAAAAAAGTCTTAAAACACTTCTTCTATTCGTCTTCATCTATAGTTCCAATAACTTTTTCCTTTCTCTTTTTTAATAGACAAAAACCTATTTAAAATAAACAGATAGCTTTTTAAACTCCTCGGTTCCTGCTCTTTGTAAAAGTTGAAAAGTAATGGTTTCGGTATCAACAGGCAGAGCCCCTGCAAGGATGCTAAGTTGAAGGCCTGTTTTCCAGTTTTCCTCCCTTCGGCTACATACCGCATCCTTAGGTAAAAACACACAATATCCTTTATTAAGAAGGCTTAAAGCGGTTTGATAAACACAAATATGGGTTTCCATCCCTGTAAGGATTACCTTACGGCGTCCAAAAGCCTCTAAACTTTCTAAAAACCTTTGTTCTCCACAACAATCAAAGGTTATTTTTTCTATAGAAGTATATTCTGGAAGAACCGTTTTTATCTCTTCTATGGTTGGACCAAGCCCTTTAGGATATTGTTCAGTAATCATTATAGGAATACCCAAACCCTTAGCAACTTCTATAAGGATAGAAATGTTTTTTATTACTTTTGAAACTACCTTTTCTTCCATAGCCTTAACCAATTTTTCTTGTACGTCTACTATAACTAAAACCGCCTCTTCAGGTCTAATAAAATATTTTTCCCAATCCATTTTAAACCTCCGAAATATTTTCCGACGTTCTTATTCAAAACTTTCTTCTTTAAGACTTGGGGCTAATTCTTTTAAAGCTTTTTTAACCAACTCGTCTAAGGTATCTCCTTCTTCAAAAACCTTATACAGAATCGGTTCTACCTCTTTAGAACCAAAACCTAAAGATAAAAGGCAAGCTTTAGCCTCTTCAAGGACCATTTCTTTTTCAGGAGGCAAGGTCATTCCTTTAAAGGTTGGTTTTAAAAAAAGGTTTTTCAGGTCTAAAAAAAGTTTTTCTGCCCTTTTAGGTCCTATACCAGGTACCTTAGCCAGTTCTTTCCACTGTTTTTCGAGAACTACCTGTCTTAACCTTTCGGGAGAAAAAACAGAAAGTAAGTTTAACGCAAGCTTAGGCCCAATTTTAGAAAGGGTATTAAGTTTTATAAAAAGGTCTCGGGTCTCCTTATCTAAAAATCCGTAAAGCTCTAAAAATTCGTTTTTTCTGATAAAACTAACCACATAAAGGTTTACGGTTTGGTTAATAAAGTTGGCTCTAAGCACTTCTACTAAGTTTAAAGGAACAAAAACTTCAACACTAAAAAAAGGTAAAGGCTCAAGGATCACTTTGTTAGGAGGAAAAACACTTCTTAAAACCCCGTTTATACAGAAAAACAACCTTTACCCCCGACTTCAAAAGACAGGAAAAGCGCAACGGATAAAGCGTCTACCCTATGTGAGTCTAACTTAATCCCTTCACTTTTCTCTGCAAAAGAAAGAAATCCTTGTTGGATTAACAAGTTAATTCGGTTCATCATATCTTTTTTTTTGGCATTCCCGTTTTGGGTTAAAAAACTTTTTATCTCCTTAGGATTAAAAGTTTTTACTCTTAGATTGTATAGCCCAGAAAGAAGTAAGATTATCGCTTGGGCCTGAGAAAGCTTTAAGGTAGAACTTCCGGAACCGCGGGTAAACACCTCCTCTACCGCTAAAAAATCAGGATTAAAAGTAATAATAATTTGTTTAAGCTCCTCAAAAATAAAAGCCAGTTTTTGGGGAAGACTAAAATCTTCAGGGGGACTAATTGTCCCCCAAGCCTTGACCTGAAATCCTTGCAAAACTTTTTCTAAGCAAGCATAACCTAAATGGTTTATACCTGGGTCTATCCCCAAAATTTTCATCTATTCAATTTTTCCATGATATTTTCTGGGATATCAAAGTTAGCATAAACTTGCTGGACGTCATCATTATCATCAAGGGCCTCTATCAGTTTTAAAAGAGTGCTGGCGGTTTGTTCGTCAGAGATAGGCACAAGAGTTTTTGGAACCAAGGTAAGTTTAGCAGAAAGGATTTCTATACTGGCTTCTTCTAAGGCTTTTTTCACTTCTTCAAATTGAGAGGGCTCAGTAATGATTTCTATTTCGCTTTCGTATTCTTTGGTATCTTCAGCCCCTTTTTCTATGGCTATTTCCAGGACCTTTTCTTCGTCTTTTTTGGGAACTACTATCAATCCTTTATGCTCAAAAATCCAAGAAACCGCTCCTGGCTCTGCAAGGTTACCACCATTTTTACTAAAGATATGTCTTACCTCAGAGACCGTTCTTCTTCTATTATCAGTAATAGCATGCACTAAAATAGCCACTCCTCCTGGTCCATAACCCTCTAAAATCGCTTCTTCATAATTGGTTCCTTCTTCTTGTCCTAAAGCCTTTTTGATGGCTCTTTCTATGTTTTCCTTAGGCATATTAGCTGCTCTTGCTGCTTGGATGGCTGTCCTTAACCTTGGATTAAGTTCTGGGTCTCCACTTCCTCCGGTTCTTACCGCAATGATGATTTCTCTAATTAACTTTGTAAACATCTGACCTCTTTTAGCGTCTTGTACAGCCTTTTTTCTTTTTATCTGAGCCCAATGGGAATGTCCAGCCATAATATCACCCCTTCTTTTAAAAAGATTTTTTTCAATAAGTATAATAGGTCTTGCCAAAAATTCAAACTCTATTAAAATAGGTTTTGAGAATTTTTCCGCCGGGGTGGCGGAATTGGCAGACGCGGTGGACTCAAAATCCACTGGGGTTCACCCCCGTGCGGGTTCGACTCCCGCCCCCGGCATTTCTAGCTTTTGATCTGTTTTTACTTTAATTCCCTTCACCAATCCTTTAATAAAACTTCTTCTTAAATTTGATTTTTCTTTTCTAAATTTTATAGTAAAATTGAATAATAAGACTTAAAAAATCAAATCGGAGGACAACTAATGGGAGTCCAAAAAATTTTATCTCAATATATACCTCAAGGTGTATTTATTATTACCTCTAAAGCTAACGATAAAATAAACGGAATGACAGCTGCATGGGTTTCTCAAGTTTCTTTTAGACCTCGTTTATTAGCTGTGTCTATAGCTCCCCTAAGATATACCTATGAGCTTATCAAACAATCAGGGCTTTTTTGTATTAATGTTTTAGGGAAAAGCCAACAAGACCTTGCCAAACACTTTGGGTTTAAGAGCGGAAAAAATGTTAACAAGTTTGAAAACATCCCCTATACTTTTTCGTTAAACGGAATGCCTGTATTAAAAGAAGCCATAGCCTATTTTGAATGTGAGGTTTATGGAGAATGTAAGGCAGGAGATCATATAATAGTAATCGGTGAGGTAGAAGATTTTCAAATCCTTAAAGAAGGAGAGGAACCACTTATTTTTAACTGGGACGACTATTTTGGAGGGCTTGAGGGATAAGCTATGAACTTAGGGGACAAACTTTTATATTATTCTGAGAAACTACAACACTTTTTTGACCGTTATTTAAGACTCATTTTAGTTGGGATCGTCATCTTTGTAGCCTTAGGGGGTTTATGGGGTGGAATTAGGTATTACTTAGCCAAAAAAGAAAAGGAGGCTGCCTTTGAGCTTATCAAGGCTGTGCAAAGCCCAAATTTAATAGCCTCTTTAGAGCAAATAAAACAAAAATATCCCAACACCCCTGCAGGTGTAGTCTCTGGTTTAATTCTTTCAGATTATTACTATCAACAAAAAAATTTTAATAAAACCCAAGAAATCCTTCACTTATTAAAAAAAACCTATCCAGAAAAAGTAAAAGGCCTTGTCTGGTATTATGAGGCTAAAATAGCAGAATCCCAAGGTAGTTGGGAAAAAGCCTTTGGATTATACCAAAAAATAGACCAAAAATATCCTGAACTTCAGGATCTTATTCTATTAGACTTAGGGAGGGCTGCAGAAAAATTGGGAAAAACCCAAATAGCTAAGGATTACTATCAAAAAGCCCTTAATCAAGTAAAAGATGAGGTGTTAAAAGGAATAGCAGAGACAAAACTAAACCAGCTTTAAAACAAAAAATAGCTTAAATAAAACCATGAGCCTTCTTATTTTTAAAAGGCTTGCCGAAGAAAGAATAAGAGAAGCTATGGAAAACGGAGAGTTTGACAACCTCGAACTTAAAGGCAAACCTCTGAAACTTGAAGAAAATCCCTTTATTCCTGAAGACTTAAGAGTGGTCTATAAAATACTACAAAACGCAGGCTTTTTGCCTAAAGAAGTAGAGCTTAGAAAGGAGATTTCTAAATTGGAAGAACTCTTAGAAGAAGACCTTCAAGATGCTTACTCAAAAATCAAAAAACTTTCTACCCTTCTTTTCCATCTAAACCAAATAAAAAAAGGGCCTGTCAACATCCCTGACGAATACTTTAATAAAGTAGCTGAAAAAATTAAACTTGCAAAGGAAAAAGCTAAAGAACCTACCGAAAAAAAAGAAATAAATTGGATGAAATTACAAACCTTTCTTTACATCTCCTCTTTAAAACCTAGAAGAAAGTAAAAATGAAGAGGCTTTCTGACGAATTTCTCATGAAACTCGCTATCAAAGAAGCCAAAAAAGGGCTGGGTTATACCTCCCCTAATCCAGTAGTAGGAGCGGTTTTGGTAGACCCTATTACCCAGGAAGTAATAGCCAGAGGTTATCATCAACGCTATGGAGGTCCTCATGCTGAGGTAGTAGCCATAGAAAAGGCTAAAGGTCAAACCCAAGGGGCAATACTTTATGTTACTTTAGAACCTTGCAATCACTACGGCAAAACCCCTCCTTGCACCCAAAAAATCTTATCAAGTGGTATTAAAAAGGTGGTCTGTGGAATAAGAGACCCAAACCCTATCGCTAAAGGTGGGCTTGAATTTCTTTCTTCTAAAGGAATTGAGGTAAAAACCGGTGTTTTAGAAAAAGAAGTAAAAATACTGACTCGGTTTTTCCTTAGCAGGGTTTTAAGGAAAAGACCTTGGGTTTTGATGAAAGTAGCCGCAAGCTTAGACGGAAAAATCGCTATTTCTACCGGAGATTCTAAATGGATTACAGGAGAAGAGGCAAGAAAATATACCCATAAACTAAGGGGTATGTTTGATGCTATCCTTGTAGGGAAAAATACGGTTTTAAAAGATGACCCACTCCTTACCTGCAGGTTAAATAAAGGCAAAAACCCCATAAGGATAATTCTCGATACTCATCTTAGCTTAAACTTAGATTATAAAGTTTTCAAAACTTTGAACGAGGCTCAGACTATCGTAGCTTGCCAAGAAAAAGTTCCTTCAGAAAAGGTAGCTATCTTTGAAAAAGCAGGGGTTATCCTTTGGAAGCTTCCGCTAAAGGAGGGGCAGATAGACCTAAAGGCTCTTATGGAGAAATGCTTAGAATTTGGTATAAATTCTTTGATGGTAGAAGGTGGAGCCAAGGTCCATGGGAGTTTTTTAAAAGAGCGGTTGGTTGATGAGGTCTGTTATATGATAGGCCCCCTTATTATAGGAGATAAAGAAGGTATTCCTGCCGTAGAAGGTAAACCTTTAAAATGTCTAAAAGAGGCTATAAGACTTCATGAGGTTAAGGTAAAAAGATTAGGAGACTCATATATGTTTCATGGATATACAGAAGAGGGTTTGCGACTTATTGAAACTCCTTTAAGATAGCTTTTATCTCTTCTCTAAGCACCTCTATAGGCTTTTCTGAGGAAAAAACCCTGTTAGCCTTTTTGGCCTTTTCTTCCAAAGGAAGTTGCAGGTTTGCCAGCTTCAACATCAAGTCTGGGTAGGAAGACTTCGTCCTTATCCTATCTTCCTGGGTCTTTTTTGAACAAAAAACCACCCAAACCTCGTCAAACATATCTTCCCAACCACATTCAAACAAAAGAGGAACCTCTACAAAAACAGCTTTTTCTCCTTTTTGCTCACAGGTCTTTGAAAACTTTACGAGTTCCTCCTTTACTAATGGATGTAAAATCTCTTCTAAAGCCTTCCTGGTTTTTTCATTTTCTAAAATTTTTTTAAGAATTTCCTTTTTATCTAAGGTTTTAAACAAACCGAAAATCTTTCGAGTTATTTCAGGTTGTAAATAAAGACTTTTAACGACTTCATCACAAGAAAAAATAGGAAACCCCAACTCTTTTATAAGATGAAGCAACGTAGTCTTCCCTGTAGCAACCCCACCGGTAATGGCTATTTTTTTCATTTTTTAAGCAAGGTGAGATAGTTTTTGAAATCCTCTGGAATAGGGGTCTCAAACTCCATTTCCAGATTGGTCTTGGGGTGTAAAAATTTTATACGAAGGGCGTGAAGCATCAACCTTTGAGGTTTAGGTACATCAGTTTTTAAACCACCATAAACAGGATCTCCTAAGATAGGATGACCTAAGTGAGAAAAATGAACCCTTAGTTGATGGGTTCTTCCTGTAATCGGTTTAGCCAATACCAAAGAGGCTTTATAAAGATACTCTTTAACTTCGTAAAGAGTAATAGCCAATTTGCCTTCTTTTAAAACAGCCATCTTTTTCCGGTGTACCGGATGTCTACCTATAAAGGTTTCTATCCTTCCTTGTTTAGGTTTGAGATGTTTATACACGATAGCAATATAAGTTTTTTCTATCTGTTTTTGTTTAAATGCCTCTACCAATTCTCTATGGGAATGATTATTTTTAGCTATCAACATAATTCCTGAAGTATCTTTATCTAAACGATGGACTATCCCAGGACGGATTTTTCCTCCTATTTCTGAGAGGTTTTGAAGCTTTTTTAACAAACCATGAACCAAGGTATCGTCTTGATGTCCTGGGGCTGGATGAACGACCACCCCAGAAGGTTTATTAATAACCGCTATATGTTCATCTTCATAGATGATGTCAAAAGGCACATCCTTAGGTTTAAGTTCTAAAGGTTGGGGGGTAGGGACCTTAATCCTGATTAAATCCTGAAGTTTTATTTTATAACTTGGTTTTACTACTCTTTCATTTACCTGAACTAAAGAGGCCTCGATCAATTCTTGCAACCTGCTTCTACTTAAATCTGGGAGCTTTTCTTTCAAAAAAAGGTCTAACCTTTTACCAACTTCTAATTCTTCTACCTTAAACTCAAAAATCCTTTCTTCCATGATGGTTTATTTAGACATCCCAAATTCCTTTAAAAGTAAGCATATCTTTTATTTTTCTAAAAAGGTCCAAGGCATAAGAAGTAGGAGAAACCTCAGAAAAAGGATAAACTACCTCTTCTTCTACCAACTTTTGAACTATCGTGAAGATACCTTCTGAAAGATTTTTAAGGTTATAACCCCCTTCTAAAGTAAATAAAATCTTCCCGTTTGCAAAATTATAAGCTATTTCCTTAAATAACTCGGTAATCCTTGCAATCCCTTCAAGGGTAACCTCAAAATCTCCTAAAGGATCGTTTATCATACAATCAAACCCTGCAGAAATAAGCACAAGTTGGGGTTTATACTGAAAAGCTATAGGTTTAAGAAGACTTTGGTAAAAAAAGATAAAATCATCATTTCCGCAACCAGCCTTTAAAGGTACATTTATAGTATATCCTATACCATAACCAGCTCCTATTTCATTGTAATTGCCTGTTCCTGGATAATAAGGATATTGGTGGGTTGAAAAAAACAATACTTCATCTGTGTAATAAAAAGATTTTTGTGTCCCGTTTCCATGATGAAGGTCAAAATCTATGATTAAAATCCTTTTAATTCCATAGAGATTTTTTGCATAATGTGCTGCAAGGGCTATATTGTTAAAAAGACAAAAACCCATAGCACGATCTTTTTCTGCATGATGCCCTGGTGGCCTCACCAAAGTAAACGCATACTTAAAACCTTCTTCAAACAGAAGCTTTAATCCGGTTTTTTGAGCTCCCACCGCATAACAGGCAGCATCAAACGAATATTCATTAGCTACTGTATCGGCATCTATTTGGAAATACCCTTTTCCCCTGGTATTTTCTATAAGATGGTACAAACTTTCAGAATGGTTCCAAAGAATTTCTTCCTTTGTTGCCCTTTCAGGAGAAAAAATTTCTATCCTTGATTTTAAACCTTCATCTTTTAATCTATCTAAAATAATTTTAAGCCTCTCAGGTTTTTCAGGATGAAAATTGCCAGGGTCATGCTTTAAAAATATTTCATCAAAAATTATGGCAACCTTCTGCACCATTTTTGCTTTAAATAATCTCTTTAAGTTGTATTACCTAATGTTTCATTTAAATATTTAACCATATTATGCACCCCTGGACAAGGGGTCTAAAAGTATTATCTACATTCACCGGTAGTGTTTCAATTAATCGTGTAAAGCCTTGAAGAATAATAAAGGGCATGGTAGGTTCCTCAAAATTTTAAACTTGTCCCATAAAGCGCTCAACGAGCTTACTTCAAAACCTTTTGAAAAACTTTATGTTTAAGGAAAAAAGTATAAGTAAGTAAAAAGCTTAAGGATGCCTCATCTCAGGAAAGGGACTTTAGCTGCGTGATGAGGAAGTAAAAGCTTTGCTTAGTGCAACGAACCAGGCTTTGAGAAGATAGCAAAAGAGATAAAAAGGAGGGTGAAGGTGGTAGAGGTATTTTTAGAGGAAGAAGCGGCTGAGAGGTTCTTATACTTGATGTTAAAAAAAATAGATAAGAGATAGACTAAGGGAGGTTAGAGAATTTAATGGAGGTTAAATTAGGGACTACCATAAACTTTTCAAAAAAATTTTTACCTAATAAAAGTGACACTATACCAACAAAAGAAAGAGATAAAAATTATCTATAACAAGACATAAAATCGATAAACAATTTAACAATACTAAAAGAAAACAAAACTTAACTTTAATATTACATATAAACCTTTTTTCAAGACCAAAGATAAGCTAAAAATAAAAATCTAAAAATCATCTATATTAAGAGCTTGATTAATTTTAATTTTATGTTATATCTTTATGTATAATACTTTTATATAGGAGGGAATAAAATGAGAAAAAGGAGTAGATTTATTACAGTAGATGATGTAAAATTTGTGTATGAAAACTATGCCAAAATGAGTGCTTCTGAAATAGCAGAAGTTTTAGGTATTAGTAAATTTCAAGTAAACAAAATCGTAAACGAATTAAGAAAAAGAGGTATTAATGTTCCTAAAAAAATAGGTAGAAAGGTCAATGTTTACGACCAATTTATAGAAATGTTAAAAAAAGAAAAAAAGAGCTAAGTTAAACATTTTTCTATTAAACGACAATCTTGGGTGATTTGAGTTTTAAGCTCTTCTACAGAGTGGAATTTTTTTTCTGCTCTCACTCTTTTTACAAACTCTACTTTTATTTGTTTGCCATATAATTCTTGATTAAAGTCTAAAATGTGAACCTCAATTGCAAGTTGTTTTTGGTCAAAAGTAGGTCTAAAGCCTATATTCATCGCTCCTTTAAACTTTTGATTTTGATAATAAACCCAGACTGCATAAACTCCGGGAGGAGGCAATAATTTATTTTTAGGTACTTCAATATTAGCTGTAGGAAAACCCAAACCCTTACCTATACCTTGTCCTTTTACTACTTTACCTATCAAAAAATAATAGTGTCCAAGAAAACGATTAGCCTTTTCTATATCTCCTTTTTCTATCGTTTGTCTTATCAAAGTGCTGGAAACCGGGGTATGGTCTACCATTACCGGATTTACTATCCTTACTACAAACCCAAATTTTTCTCCCAAGGTTTTTAAAAATCCAGGGTCCCCTTCTCTTTTTCTTCCAAACCTAAAATTAAACCCTATAACTACCCCTTTAGCCCTAAGCTGGTCAACCAAATATTCTTGTACAAAAAGGTCTGGAGTAAGCTGGGAAATGTTAACAGAAAAAGGAATAATGGCTATGTTTTCTATGTTTAGCTGAGAAAGTAAATTTAATTTTTCCTCAAAAGTAGTTAAAAGTTTAAAGTTTGCTTCTGGAAAAAGAACCGTTCTGGGATGAGGGTCAAAGGAAACTAATAGAGGGGTTACACCTAATTCTGCACTAAGAGCAACAGTTTCTTTAAACAGGTTTTTATGTCCCAAGTGAATCCCATCAAAGCTTCCTATGGTAATGGCTGTTTCAAAAGGTAGTGGAAAATCCTTAGGGGTATATATTTTCAATCTTTCCCTCCACTAGTTTTAGAAAGCTGTCAAAAAGATAGACTGAATCATGCGGTCCTGGTGCATTTTCAGGATGGTATTGCACAGACATAGCCCTAAGTTCTGGGACAAAGATACCTTCAAGGGTTTCATCATTTAGGTTTACATGGGTAAGCACTGTATCCTTAGGAAGTTCTTCTTTTTTAACACAAAAACCATGGTTTTGAGAGGTAATTTCTACTCTTTTGTTGATAAGGTTTAAAACCGGATGGTTTATCCCTCTATGTCCAAACTTTAGTTTATATGTGGTAGCTCCTAAAGCTTGTCCTAAAATTTGATGCCCTAAACAAATACCAAAAATCGGTTTTTTACCTAAAAGTTGCTTAACTGTTTGGACGATATGTTTTAATGGAGCCGGATCTCCTGGGCCATTAGAAAGGAAAATACCGTCAGGATTATGGGAAAGTATTTCTTCAGCAGAAGTATAACAAGGAAAAACCAAACACTCTGCATCCCTTTCTACAAAAAGTCTTAACTGATTAAACTTTAGGCCACAATCTAAGACCGCTATCTTATACTTAGCCTCTCCTTTAAAATGAGAGAGACTTTCTTTTCCCTGTTTCCCATAGTAATAAGGTCCTTTACAGGTAACATACTGAACCAAATCTCTTCCTACGTAATCAGGACTTTCTTTAACCTTTTCTAAAAACTTTTTGGGATCTAAAGTCTCTGTGGTTATTCCTCCTTTCATCGAACCATAAAGCCTTAAGTGCCTGGTTAAAGCCCTGGTATCTATACCTTCTACCGCTAAAATTTTATTTTCTGTCAACCACTCACCTAAGGATTTTTTGGCCCTCCAGTTGCTATAAAAAGGCTGATATTCCCTTACGATAAATCCTGCTACTTGAACTCTATCACTTTCCATATCCTCAAAGTTGATGCCATAATTCCCAATAAGAGGATAAGTCATCGTTACTATCTGTCCATAATAAGATGGATCGGTAAGGATTTCTTGATATCCCGTCATACCGGTGTTAAAAACTATTTCCCCAAAAGTCTCTCCAGTTATCGTAAAAGACCTTCCCCAAAAATAGGTCCCGTCTTCTAACATTACCAAGGCTTTTAATGGTTTCATAAAACACCCCTTATTTTTTATGGTTAAGTTTTTGTTTGGCTTCCCATAAAAGATATTCTCTTATAAAATCGTCGATCTCCCCGTCTAATACATCTTCTACTTTAAAAACCTCTAATTGAGTACGATGGTCTTTTATCACCCGGTAAGGATGAAGGATATAGCTTCTAATTTGGTTCCCCCAACCTATTTCTTTTTTTTCTCCAATCAGGCTTTCCTTTTTCTGTTCAAGCTTTTGTTTTTCTAATTGATACAGCCTTGATTTTAATATTTTTAAAGCAATAGCCTTGTTAAGATGCTGACTTCTTTCGTTTTGACAGGTAACGACTATACCTGTAGGAATATGTGTAATCCTTACTGCACTCTCTGTTTTGTTTACATGTTGACCTCCATGACCTCCTGCCCTCATGGTTTCAATTCTTAGGTCTTCAGTCCTTATTTCTATTTCTATGTTTTCTTCTATCTCAGGAATAACCGTTACTGAAGCAAAAGAGGTATGTCTTCTTGCGTTAGCATCAAACGGAGAAATCCTAACCAATCTATGTACACCTTTTTCTCCTTTAAGATAACCATAAGCCCAAGGACCTTCTACCAAAACCACAGCACTCTTTATACCTGCCTCTTCTCCAGGAAGGCTATCTACTACCTTTACCGAAAATCCCTTCTTTTCAGCCCATTTAACATACATTTTTAACAACATATAGGCCCAATCTTGGGCATCTGTGCCTCCGGTGCCTGCATGTATACTTAAAATAGCAGAAGAGTAATCATACTCGTCAGAAAGCAGAAGCTTACTTTCTTCTGTTTTTAATTTTTTATCAAATTGTTCTATTTCTTCTGAAAGAAATTCTAAAAAATCAGGGGTTTTCTCCTCTTTATATAGGGCATACCACTCGCAAATACCAGCAAAATCTTTCTCTAAATCTTCAAAAAGGTTCAACCTTTCTATCAGGCTTGCACGTTCTTTAAGAAGGTTTTTAGTAGCTGGGGAGTCCCAATCGATGTCACTTTTCTGAAAGGTTTCTTCTATCTGAGAAAGACGCTTCTTGATAGAAGCAGGGTCAAAGACACCCCCTTAAATCCTCAAGTTGCTCAGAAAAATAGTTTAATACCTTTTCAAAATCTATGTTTTTATAAGCTTGAGTCTGCATTTTCATAGCGACATAAATATAAAACAAATTTTAAAAAATTAAACCCTTAAAACCAAACTTTCGGCTGTCTTATATCCTATGTCATGACCATCAAACATAAGTATTCTAAAACCTTCCTGTCTGAACCTTTCCAAGCGCTCTTTTACCGGTATTGGATCTAAGTTTATTTGAGACAAATCAGAAGAGAACTGTGATAAGGACCAGAGACTTAAAAAACTTACCACCTTGTCTTGCGAAAAAAGATGCTGATATACATACAAATGTGCCTTTCTTTCCAGAAGGTCTTCTTTTTTAGCCTGTGCAAGCCTTCCTATACCCCAAACAACCCCTCTCTGGGCAGGAGGAAACTCTAAATAATTGTCTGCCTTATATTTTCTTTCCTCCTTAGGGTCCCACAGGTAAGAGACATAAATAGAGAGATATTCTTTTCTTAAAACCTCTGAGTGAAACATTGCCTCGGCAAAACCTTCAGGCACACCCCAGGCCATACTTCCTGACTCTTCGTTTAACATCCACATAAGCCTTCTTATTACCACCCTTGCCCTTTCTAAATCCTTATCCGCAATTTCTTTAGTAATCACCCCAAAACAGGCAATGGCCTTCCATCTTACCACCTCTTCTCTATGCAAAAAAGCCCCGATAAGAACACTTACGACCTTTGTAGAAGGAAGACCTTTTATGTTTTCTATAGCCTTAAAAAGAGGGTCCTCTTCTAAAATTTTAAGGACCCTCTTTTTAAGCGAAGTCTGATAAAAACCTGTCAAAATACACCTCTTTTTATCCCTCTTTTACTTTTTGAGCTAAAAGCCTTCCTAATTCTTCACAGGTCTTGAGCACCTCTTCAGTAGGTGCATACTTAACCTTTAAACCCTCATGAATAACCTCAGCCTGGATCTCCTTTAAATACTCGTTTAACTGTCCTACTGCCTCTCCACTCCATCCATAGGAACCAAAGGCTAATCCCACCTTTTTCCTTGGTCTGAGCCCTTTCATGTAGGTTAAAAAAGAGGCCATAGTGGGAAGAAGGTTGTTGTTAAGAGTTGAACTTCCTAAGGCTATTCCCTTAGCAAGCATAACCTCAGTCATAACGTCTGTTATGTCTGAGGTAGAAAGTTTAAACATCCTTGCATCCACTCCTTCTTTAAACACACCCTCTGCGATGGCATTAGCCATCTTTTCAGTGCTTTTCCACATAGTGTCATAAACTATAACCACCCGCTCATCAGCCTGGTAAGAACTCCATTTTTCATAAAGGTCTAAAATGTCTTTAACCTTACTTCTCCAAACCACCCCGTGGTCAGGACAAATGGTTTCTATTTCAAGCCCCAAGTCTTTTACGGTTTTAAGTAATTTTTGTACTTGAGGAGAAAAAGGTAAAACAATGTTGGCGTAATATTTAGCTGCTTCTTGTATCAAGACACAAGGGTCTACTTCATCATCAAACCTTTTACTGGTTGCGTAGTGCTGACCAAAGGCATCTTGAGAAATAAGAAGTTTTTCCTCTGGTATGTAGCTTATCATACTATCAGGCCAGTGGATCATAGGGGTTTCTATAAACTTTACGGTCCTTTTCCCTATCTTTACTTCATGTCCTGTTTTTACCTCTTCAAAGGGAAAGTCTAAGTTATGTAAATAGGCAGAAAGCCCTGCCTTTCCGTTTTTAGTAATAAAAATTTTTTCAGGCTTTATCTTTTGAGCAATATAACTAAAACCACCTGCATGATCAGGCTCTATGTGGTTTACCACTAAATAGTCTATCCTTTCAGGAGAAACTATTTTGGAAACACGCTCAAGCATCTCCTCCTCAAAGCCATGTTTTACCGTATCAAAAAGGGTTATCTTTTCATCTATTATCAGATAGGCATTATAAGTAGTACCTCTAATCGTAGTATATCCATGAAAATTTCTTATATGCCAATCTATAGCCCCTACCCAATAAATTTCCTCTTTAATCTTTACCGGATCCATACCTCCCCTCCTATTTTGAATTAGGAAAAATCTCTATTAAAGTGTAATTATAGTATACCCTTGTTTTATAAAGTTTGCCATACCAGCATGTCCATACATGTCTTCAAGGACCTCAAGCCCCTTTTCTTTAGCTATCTCTAAAGTTCCCATTTTTTGAGCACAAGCTTTACAAACACCTGCTATAAGTCCTTTCTCTAAAGCTTTCTGAAAAAGATTATACAACATGCTTTTCTCAGAATAAAGTTCAGGCACTAATTTAGTAGAAGCACCCTCTAAAACCACCTTTACCTCAAACCCCTTCTCTGCTGAATCCAGAGCGTTTAACAAAACATGAATAAAACACATAGGTTCTTCTTTAAAAGCAAAAAATGCTATTTTAGACATAAAAACACCTCTTAAAAAGATTTATTTTAAAAAACGAAAAGGGAGGTTTTACCTCCCTTTTTAAAACCAAAAAGGTTTAATCTTCTGGTACAAAATCAGTCTTAGCTGCTCCACAAACAGGACAGGTCCAGTCATCAGGAAGGCTTTCAAATGGAGTACCCGCAGGTATACCGTTATCAGGGTCTCCGGTTGCAGGATCATACACATAACCACAAACACTACACTTATACTTCTTCATCTTTCACCTCCTGATAGGATTTTTTGGTATTAATCCAAAACTTTAAAAACCTCCTTCCTCTTCTTTAAAAGAGGATTTATTTGCCCCGCAATGAGGGCAAGTCCAACTTTCAGGAAGTTCTTCAAAGCATGTCCCTGGAGGAGACACAAACCTTGAAGGGTCCCCTTTTTTAGGGTCATAAAGGTAGCCACAACACTTACACCTATATTTTTTATCCTTTTTAGGATCCTTTCCCATAAAGCAACCTCTTTTAAATTTTTAACTACTTGTTAATCTGGTAAAGGCAAAAATAAATTCTTCGGAGCACCACATCTTGGGCATTTCCAGTTGTCTGGAAGTTTTTCAAAAGGTGTTCCTGGAGGAATATTTCCCTTAGGGTCTCCTTGTTCTGGGTCATAGATATAACCGCATCTACTACATTTATATTTTTTGGGTTTTTCAGACATAGACCTCACCTCCTGGTTTTATAGCCTGGTTGTTATATTAAGAACTTTGCCAATATCCATGAAGGTTGCACCACTCCTTAGCGATTACTTTCCCTGCCTTGACCTCAAATACCGCTTCAGGAGCCTCTCCTGGTTTTAAAAACTTGATGTAAACCCTGTCATCATCGGTGTGAAGCTCAATCCACTCTATATAATGCTCCTCTGTCATAGGATGTGGCACACTTCCTACTTTTACCTTATAGACCTCTTCCTCCTTTTCTATCACCGGAACATGTTTTTCAAGGGCTGCATCTACTGTATTGGGATTTTGCAGCTCCATAGGCTTCCCACAACATACCAACTGACCTTTACCCCCATGCATCACCAGCACTATGTTGCCACATACCTTACATTTATAAAGCTCTAACCTTGCAGCCATAACTCCCTCCTTTTATAATTTTTTTTAAATTAAAATAATTCATCATAAGTTAAAGTCAATCCATTTTAAAAAAATTTTCTAAAAATCTACTAATACAAAAATAATTTTTAATCCTACCGAGCCTTTGCCTGCAAACCTAAATTTTTTAAAAGAGATGGCTAAATCTCTTAGAAATTATAGAGACCTGTAGATATCCTTTAGCTCTTTTAAGACCTCTTTGATAACCTTTCTTAAAACCTTTTCTTGAGTAATGATTTCTTTAGGATTAAAAAGGGCTGGTTGTTCCAATTTTTTAAGACTTAATGATTTTTTAACCCCTTCTAAGGTATAACCTTCCTCTACTAATTTTTTAACCTTAAATAAAAGCTCAAGTTGATCTTTTTTATAGAACTTTCTGTTAGAAATCTTATAGGGTTTGAGTTGAGGAATTTTTTTTTCCCAGTAGTAAAGCACATGAGTCTTAACGTTTAAAAGCTGAGCAACTTCAGAAATAGGAACATAAAGACTTTCTTTTTTAGGTTTCATCTTGGAGTTCAGCTTTAAACTGAGGGGCTATCTTAAACCTAATTTTTTTAAAAGAAGGTACCTTAATAACCTCTCCGGTTTTTAAGTTTCTCCCTATTTTTTCTTTAGTTTTATAAGGAATAAAACTTCCAAACCTTACTATCTGAACCTCTTCCCCTCTTTCTAATCCGAGCTTTATCTCTTCAAGGATTTCTTCTACTATCTTTCCTAAGGTCCTTTTAGAAAGGCCGGTTTTTTCGGCCAAAATTTCTACTACTTCTTTTTTGGTGATGGTTTTTTTCATCTTGGCTTAGCATTAAAAGTAGTAAAAATTTTTCGAGCGACCTCATCTTGTATCCGATTGATTTCCTCATCGGTTAAAGTCCTATCATCAGCCCTATACCAAAACCTTAAACTCACACTTTTCTGGCCTTCTGGAATAGGTGGACCCTCATAAACTTTAATACAACTAACCTTTTCTAAATAAGGTACAGATAAAGTCTGAATAAAATGCAAAACATCTCCTACCTTAATTTCTCTATCAAGCACACAGGTTACATCTCTGGTAGTAGAAGGAAACTTAGGTGGTTTCTTAACTTTTTTTATGTTGCTTAAAGAAGTAAAATGTTTTAAAACTTTTTCTAAAATTATTTCACCAACTAAAACGTTGGTTTTTAGGTCAAAAGACTTTAAAACCGTTTGTTTTACCTCTCCTGCAAAACCGATTTTTTCTTCTCTAACATAAAGGTCAAAAGAAACTCCACGTTTCAAGAAAGGTTCCTCTGAATAAGATCTAAACTCCACTTCAAGGTTTAAAGTTTCAAAAAACTCTTCCAAAACCCCTTTCAGGTCGTAGATATCAAACCTCTCTGGTTGTTGATACCAGGCCTCTGTGGTCTTTTGCCCCATCAATAAAATTCCAAGATGTAAAGGCTCGTAAGGAAGGACATCTTTTGTGGGGAAAAACACCTTGCCAGTCTCAAAAATAGAAAGGGAGTTTACCTCTCTAAAAAAATTAAAACAAGCCGTCCTGATAAGCCCTGGGACCAGGGTAGTCCTCATCACCGACTGATTAGAAGCAAGAGGGTTAGCTATTTCTAAAGGTTTAGACCTTGGGTCTTCAGGGCTTAGATGAAGTCTTTCTAAATCCTTAGGGTCTATAAAACTATAATTAATTACCTCAAAAAACCCAAAAGCTCTAAAAAGCTCTTTTATCCTCTCCTCTAACTTGAGAGTTAGATTTTTACCTTTAGCCCAAAGCTCTGCCTTAGGAAAGGTAGTAGGTATTTTTTCATAACCATATACTCTAGCTATCTCTTCTATCAGGTCTTCTGGTATTTTTAGGTCCTGCCTGTAAGAATAAGGTTTTACCTCAAAGTTTTCTCCTACTGGCCTTACCTCGCCTACCTTGGCAAGAAGATCCTTAACCTCTCCCATAGAAAGAGAAAAGCCTAAGTATTTCTCAACTTTTTTTTGAGATAATAAAATCTGTGGATAGACATAAGGTTTAGGATAAAGGTCTACCATCTCAGAAAAACGTTCAGCCCCTGCAGTATCTAAAATTAATTGAGTAGCTCTTAACACCGCTAAAGGCAATCCTTCAGGGTCTATGTTTCTTTCAAACCGATAAGAACTATCGGTTGAAACCCTGTGTCTCTGAGAGCTCATCCTTATCCATTTCGGGTTAAACCAAGCAGCCTCTAAAAAAAGGTTCTTTGTTTGCTCTGTAACACCTGAATCCTCTCCTCCCATAATACCTGCAAGCACAAGCGCCTTTTCAGCATCGGCTATAACCAAATCCTCCTCTGTAAGGACCCTTTCTATACCGTCAAGCATAAGTAGTTTTTCCTGAGGATAGGCCCTACGAACAACAATGGTTTGCCCATTTACCTTGTCCCAATCAAAAGCATGTAAAGGCTGTCCTAACTCTAAAAGCACATAGTTGGTCACATCAACCACACTGTTTATCGCTCTTATTCCACATTCCCACAACCTTTTTTGTATGTAAAAAGGACTTTCACCTATTTTTACGTTCTCAAAAGTCCTACCTATGTACCTAAAACATCCTTCTGGCTCTAAAATCTCTATTTTTCCCTTAAAATATTTCCCTCCTTTAAGGTAGTCTTCAAAAGAAGGAAGTTTAAATTCCCAGGAAGTAAGCAAATGCAATTCTCTTGCAGCACCAAGCACAGAAAGCACATCTCCCCTGTTAGGGGTTACCGCAAGGTCTAAAACCGCCTCTTTTATACCTAAAATCTCATAAACAGACGTTCCTAACGGAGCACCCTCTGGTAAAATCAATAAAACGTCTTTTTCAGGGCCTATACCAGCCTCATAAGGAGAAAGAAACATCCCCTCTGATTGATATTTTTTTACCTTTTTTACCTCTACCTTTTCTCCTGAAAAGGTAATGCTTCCAGGTTTAGCTAAAGCAATGACAAGTCCTGGCTTAACTTGATCTTTAGCTGTGGTAAAAACCGTAAAAACCTCTTTTCCGTCAGTAACTTTACAAAGGGCTACTTCCCTAAGGTCTTCTGACACTAAAACCTCTAAAATTTTTACCGCTACTACTTCTCCTAAACGCTCATAGGGGTTTTCTACTGCCTCTACTTCAATACCACCCATCGTAAAAATTTCGGCGATTTCTTCCGGAGATTTTCGAAGGTCAATAAATTCTGAAAGCCAACTGACGGGAACTTTCATAAAGGCTCTCCTGTCTCAGGCTAAAGGTTAAAAAATTTTTTTATTTAAAACACTCAAGAAAATACAGATGGTTGTCAAAAAACAGCCTAATGTCATCTATTTCATACTTTATCATAGCAATCCTTTCTATACCAAGTCCAAAAGCAAACCCTTGCCATAAAGAAATATCATAGTTTACCGACCGAAACACTTCGGGATGAACCATTCCTGCACCCAAAATCTCTAACCAACCGGTTTCACTACATACCCTACAACCTTTTCCGCTACAAATCACACAGCTTATGTCCATCTCAACGCTTGGTTCTGTAAAAGGAAAATAACTTGGTCTAAACCTAACTTTAGTCCTTTCTCCAAATACCTCTTTGGCAAAATAGGTAAGTACCCCTTTTAGGTCAGAAAAACTGACCTCTTTGTCTACCATCAATCCTTCTATTTGATGAAACATCGGAGAATGTCTAACATCATCATCACACCTATAAACTTTTCCAGGGGCGATGATCCTCAAAGGAGGTTTACGTTCAAGCATAGTCCTTATTTGAATAGGAGAGGTGTGGGTCCTCAGTATAGCCCCGTTTTTGAGATAAAATGTAGCTTGCATGTCTCTCGCAGGATGCCACTCCGGAATGTTTAAAGCAGTAAAGTTATAATACTCAGTTTCGACCTCAGGGCCTTGAACCACATCAAAACCTAAACGTCCAAACACCTCACAAATTTCCTGAATAATCTGGGTTAAAGGATGAAGACCGCCTAAGGAAGGCCTCCTTCCTGGAAGAGAAAGGTCTAAACCTGTAAGAACATCCTCTTGTTTAAAAAGAATCTCCTGCTCTTTTTCTGCTAAAAGAATTTCTAACTGGTCTTTTAACTCGTTTAAAATACTACCGATACGTTTTTTTTCTTCTAAAGGAAGGTCCTTCAACTTTTTTAAATAGCCGGTAAGGCCCCCCTTTTTCCCTAAATATTTTAGACGAAAAACATTGAGATCTTCAAGATTAGATAGGCTTTCAATCTCTTTTAGGGCTTCTTCTCTAAGCTGTTGGAGTTCCTCTTCTACCATCATTGCCACTGAGCTTTAGCTACTTCTACCAACTTGGCAAAAGTTTCAGGCTCGGTTACCGCAAGATAGGCAAGAACTTTTCTATTAAGGTCTACCCCTGCTTTTTTAAGACCTCCCATAAACTTACTGTAATTCAAACCATAAGGTCTAACAGCAGCATTAATCCTTATCTGCCAAAGCCTTCTAAAGTCTCTCTTTTTTTGGCGTCTATCTCTATAGGCATAAACCAAAGCCCTTTCTACAGTCTCTTTGGCCCTTCTGTAAACGTTTTTCCTCTGTCCCCAATAACCTTTAGCCAATTTTAAAAGTTTTTTATGCCTTCTTCTGGTCTTAAAACCACCTTTAGCCCTTGGCATAAACCTTTCCCTCCTGTAAAATTAAAAAGTTAAACTAAAACTTATCGGCGATAGCCTTAGCAATATGGTCATAAAAACCAACAAAAATTTCTTTGTATCCTTTGAGATGCCTTTTAGTTTTTCTGCTTTTCTTCCTAAGAAGATGGCTTTTTCCAGCCTTTTTATGCATAATTTTACCATTAGCAGTAACTTTAAACCTTTTGGCAGCCGAGCGGTTGGTCTTCATTTTAACCTTAGCCATAACACAACACTCCCCTCTACTATTTTTAGAATTTTAAAAACTTTACACCAAATTTTTATAAAAACAACCCTTAATCTACTAACAATTCTTGCAAAATTTCTTGAGAAAGGCTAAAACTTTCTTTTTCAGATGGAAAAATTTTTCCTTTACTCTCTTTAACGTATTGACTTAAAGCCTCCTTAAAGGTATTAAACCCGTCAAAATAGTTTTTTACAAACCTTGGTCTAAACCCTTTTAACAATCCCATTATATCGTGAAAAACCAAAATCTGTCCGTCGGTAAACGGACCTGCCCCTATACCTATCGTAGGAACGCTTACTTTTTCGGTTATTACCTTAGATAACTCAGCAGGTACACACTCTATTACTATCCCAAAAACCCCTACTTCTTCTAAAACCTTAGCGTCTTTTATCAATTTTTTTGCGCTTTCTAAGGTTTTGCCTTGCACCTTAAGCCCACCAAGCTCAGCCGCCCTTTGCGGAGTAAGACCTATATGGCCAAGCACAGGGATTCCTGCCTTTACGATAGCCTCTATCACACAAGCTACCTCCTCCCCACCTTCTACCTTAACCCCATGACATCTTCCCTCTTTAACCATCAAACCTGCATTATAAACCGCTTGTTCTTTTGAAACCTGATAGCTCAAAAAAGGCATGTCCCCTATTCTTAAAGTATCAGGGGCTCCTCGACTAACGGCTTTACAAAAAAGAAGCATCTCTTCCATTCCTATAGAAAAAGTGTCTTCATGGCCTAACATCACCATCGCGGCTGAATCACCTATAAGCACAAAATCTACCGCTGCCGCCTCAGCTATCTGAGCTGAGGTGTAGTCATAAGCGGTTACCGCAACTATAGTTTCTTTTCCTTTCTTTTCTTTTAGCGCATAAGGGCTTATTTTGAAAAGAGACATAAATTTTCCTCCCAACAGTTGATACCAAATCTTTCTTTAAGATAAAGATAGCCTTTTTGAGTAAGAACCCTTCCTTTTTTTGTGCGTGCAACCATCCCTAACCTAATAAGCGCTGGCTCATAAATACTTTCCAATTCCTCAACGCTTATCCCTGAAGAAAGAGCCAGAGAATTTAACCCTACCGGGCCTCCGTTAAACTCTTTATACAAAGTAAGAAGACATTTTCTATCTTCAGGAGTAAGGCCCCAATCATCTATGTCTAAAAGACTTAAAAACTCCTTTACTAATTTTTTGTCTACTTTAATGATTTCTTTTGGGTGATTAAGGGTTAGCCAAGCAAAATCTTTTAACCTTCTAAGTAAGTTTAACGCCTGCCTAGGGATACCCTTTGAAGCTTTAGCTAAACTTAAAGCCGGCTCTTCCTCTATGTGAAGTCCCCAAGCCTTGCCTACCTTAAGAATGATATCCCTTAATTCTTCATCAGTATAATAATTAAGTTTAAAAACCAACTGGAATCTGTCTCTTAGAGGAGCTAAACAAAGATTAGGTTTGTTGGTGGCTGCTATAAGGGTAAACCTCGGAAGACTAAGCCTTATGGTCTTAACTGCCTGACCTTTGCCGATTACGATATCTAAAGCAAAATCTTCCATCGCTGCATAAAGCACTTCTTGACAGACCTTAGGCATACGATGAATCTCATCTATAAAAAGAATATCCCCCTCCTTAAGGTTGGTAAGGACTGCCGCTAAGGTGCCTGTTTTGTCAAGCACAGGCCCCGAGGTTATTTTAAGGTCTCTTCTAAGTTCAAAGGCTATAATCCTCGCTAAAGTGGTTTTACCAAGACCTGGAGCACCAATAAAAAAAGTATGAGGAAAAACCTCCTGTCGACCTTTTACAGAAGGAATATAGACCTTAAGTTCTTCCTTTATCCTTGATTGCCCTATAAACTCATCAAGACTTACCGGTCGATATAAACTCATATTAGTTTTTTATTATAGCACAAAACTAAAAAATAACCTTCTCCAAATCCCACTTGACAAAAAACTATAGAGAGTTAATTTAAAAAATAAACAAACTAAATGTTGTGGTGTTTTTTTAAAAAAAATACTATATATTGTAGAAAATAGGAGGAGGTTAAATGGAACCGTTAGTTAGAAAAAGAACAGGAAAGGTGGTGCCTTTTTCGCGTTTTAGAATAATCAACGCCATTTATAAGGCCATGAAGGCTACTAATATAGGAACCAAGGCAGATGCTGAAAAAATAGCCGATGCTGTATCTATATTTCTTTACAGAAACTACTTTAAAAAAGGCGATATCCCTCATGTAGAGACCATTCAGGATATCATAGAAAAGACTTTAATGGAAAAGGGGTTTCCTGAGGTAGCCAAGGCTTATATTCTTTATCGTGAAAAACGGCGTCAAGCCAGAGAAATAGGGCAGGCTTTGGTTGATGGTATTAATTTAATAGAAGAATACATAGGCAATGAAGACTGGAGGGTAAAAGAAAATTCTAACATGAGTTTTAGCCTCCAAGGTTTAAACTTTCATGTAAGTTCTTCTATCGTTGCTCGGTATTGGTTAGAAAAGCTTTATCCTAAGGAGATAGCAGAAGCCCATAGAGAGGGGGATTTTCATATCCACGACTTAGGTTGTTTGTCGGCTTATTGTATGGGATGGGACCTTTATGATTTACTTTTAAGAGGATTTGGAGGGGTTAGTGGAAAGGTTGAAAGCGCCCCGCCTAAACACTTTAGGTCTGCCCTTGGTCAGATAGTTAACTTTTTCTATACCCTTCAAGGAGAGGGTGCAGGAGCTCAAGCTTTTTCTAACTTTGACACCCTTCTTGCCCCTTTTGTAAGATGGGACAAATTATCCTATCCAGAAGTAAAACAGTGTATGCAAGAATTTTTGTTCAACTTAAACGTGCCCACCAGGGTAGGTTTCCAGACCCCCTTTACTAATCTTACCTTTGATTTAAAACCAGCTAAGGCCTTTGCTAACATGGGGGTTATCATAGGGGGCAAGCCGCAAGAAAGTGTTTATGAGGAGTTTCATAAAGAAATGTCTATGATTAACAGGGCCTTTTGTGAGCTGATGATGGCAGGTGATGCTAAAGGAAGGATTTTTACCTTTCCTATTCCTACCTATAACATTACCAAAGATTTTGATTGGGAAAATCCTGAATATGAACCTCTTTGGGAGATGACAAGAAAGTATGGTATCCCCTATTTTGCCAATTTCGTAAACTCTGACATGGACCCAGAGGATGCCTTTTCTATGTGTTGTAGGCTTAGGCTTGATAAAAGGGAATTGAGAAAGAGAGGAGGTGGGTTATTTGGGGCTAATCCTCTTACAGGAAGCATCGGTGTGGTTACGATAAACATGCCAAGACTTGGGTATCTTGCTACCTGTGAGGAGGACCTTTTTGAAAGGTTAGAAAGATTGATGGAACTTGCTAAGGTTTCCTTAGAGATTAAGAGAAAGGTGATAGAAGATTTTACAGAAAAAGGGCTTTATCCCTATTGTAGGGTTTATTTAAGTTCAGTAAAAGAGGCTAAAGGGGCCTATTGGGCCAATCACTTCTCTACCATAGGGCTGGTTGGGTTAAACGAAATGTGCATAAACTTTTTAGGAAAACCTATCTATGATAAAGAGGCTAAGGAGTTTGCGATAAAGGTATTAAAATTCATGAGAGAAAAAATAAGTCTTTTCCAAGAAGAGACAGGCAATCTTTACAACCTTGAGGCAACCCCTGCAGAAGGCACAAGCTACAGATTGGCAAAAATTGACAAGAAAAAATTCCCAAGGATTAAAACTGCAGGAACAGAGGATGCTCCTTACTATACTAACTCTTGTCACCTTCCGGTCAACTATACAGACGATATATTTGAGATACTTACCCATCAAGACGATCTACAGGTGCTTTTTACCGGAGGAACGGTGGTTCATCTTTTTGTCGGTGAGGAGATTACAGAGACCTCGGTGGTAAAAGAACTAGTAAAAACCATAGTAGAAAACTTCAGGCTACCTTATTTTTCCATCACGCCTACGTTTTCAGTATGCCCTGTACATGGATACCTACCTGGAAGACATGACTTCTGCCCTTTACCGCACACTGAAGAAGACTTAAAAAAGTTTGGGGTTGAAATAGAACTTCCTGTAGATTTAATCCAAAAGTTTAGTATAGCACAAGCTTAAAGTTATAAGAAAGAGCTTAAAAAAGGAGGTGTTTAGCATGAAAGAAAAACAAAAGGTTAAGGTAGTTTCCTGTGAGGTTTACAGCAGGGTTGTAGGTTATTTTAGACCGGTTCAAAACTGGAACAAAGGGAAACAACAGGAGTTTAACGAAAGAAAAACCGCAAGGCTTGATGGTTCTTTTAGCCCAAATTCTTCTTATACCGAAAGGCATTAGATGAAAGATGAAAAAAGGGAGTGTTATCTCCCGCTGATTAAAGAAAAAAACTTAAAGAAAAAGGTTGGGGCTGGGGTATGTGATTTTTGCGGGACCCCTCAGCCCTTCTGTTATTTCTGTACTCACTGCGGGCTTACTATTTGCCAAACCTGTTTTATAGAAAACCAAAGGATGTTTACTCGAAGCGGGGTAACCTGGGTTTGTCCTTCTTGTCTTAACTGGGAAACCCTTTAAAACAAAAACTTAGCAATAACCGGGGCATGGTCTGAAGGCTTAGCCTTAGCTCTATATTTCTTTTCTACATAAACCTCGACTAACCTCTCTAAAATCGGTTGGGTTATCAAAATATGGTCAAGACGCATGCCTTGGTCTTTTTTAAAAGCTCCAAACTGATAATCCCACCAAGTAAAAACTCTTTTTGCTTCAGGATGTTTAAACCTCAAAGCGTCATAAAACCCAAAAGAAAGAAGTTCAAAAAAGGCTTTTTTCTCCTTTTCGGTAAAACAGATATGTCCTTCAAATAAAACTGGGTCAAAAACATCCTGGTTTTCCGGGGCTACATTAAAATCTCCCATAAGTATAATATGGTCTTGAGGAGAAAAATTTTTCTCAAAAAACTCCTTAAGCCTCCAGAAAAAGCTAATTTTATAATAGTAATAATCAGACTCAGGTTGGCCTCCATTAGGCACATACACCGAAAAAACCCATAAAGTACTAAAACCTGATATCTCAACCTTTATTCCCACAAGCCTTTCTACGGCATCAGGAAAACTTTCTGCCCCTTCTATCCCCTCAAACCCTTGTTTAATCTCTTGAGGGACGAACTTAGTAAGTAAAGCCACCCCGTTTCTACCCTTCCCTCCAGAATGCACTACATAATACCCTATCTCTTGATAAAGATTATAAGGAAATTCCTCAGTTTTTACCTTGGTTTCTTGTAAAGCAAGGAGGTCTGGAGAGACCTCCTTTAAAAATTCAAAAACCTGGTCTTTTCTCGTCTTTATGGAATTAACGTTCCAGGTAGCCACCAACATCTTAAACGATTTAACCAACCTTCTTACATCCCTTTTTCTTAGACCCACAAGAAGAGGTTTGAGAGGGTTCAGTCTCTTGTTTTACCATCGTGTTCATCTCTCCACACTTAGGGCATTTTTTAGGCTTACACCTTGATTCTTTTGTCTCCCCACAGGAACTACATTTCCATACAGCCATCTCATTACCTCCTTCCGATATAGTTTTAACACTTTTTAATTAATACTTTTTTTAAAAAATTTCAAGATTTTAAAAAAGAAAAATTTAAAGTTTGATTTTAGGAAATTATAACTGTGAAAAGATTTGAACAGAAAAATAAGAACCTCAAGATTTAAAGGCGACCTCCTTTAGACTGAAAGAGGCCGCCTAATTTTTTTATCTTTTAAAAAGTAAAGTTTAACCGTACACCAAAGATATTGCCTTTATTTTCTGGGTTTTCTTCGTCTTTTAGCTTATCTTGCATCCATTGCCAATCAAACGTAAGGGTTGAAGCAAAGACCTTTTCTTTTTCATAAAGAGGAATAGCCAGATAGGCTTCTATAGCTTTAGTGTGTTTTAATTCTTCATTTTTTGAAGGGGCTTTAAGATAGGCATAACCTATCCCTAATTCAAAATCTTTTTTACCAAAAGGATTAAACTTATAGGCCAACCCTAAGGAATACATACTCTTATAATCTACTTGGGCATCATCGTCTTGGAAACCCGCCCTTGCAAAAACCCCAAGCTTATCTTTTATCAAATCTTGGTCTATAGAAATACCCCAGCCTTTTAATGCCTTTTTCTTCTCTTCTTTCCAATCGGGGAAACGCTTGTTGGTGGTAAAGGCAAAAATCCGGTAATTCCCCTCCCCAAGAGAGGTTTCCAGTTTATAACCTATCTGGGCTGCATAGTAGTTATAAGTCCTTTTATCAAAAGTTGGGTTATCGCTTTCCTCGGTTTTACTTTGCATACCGACCAGTCCTATAGAAAAGGGCCCTTTAGTCCATTCTAACGCTACCCCATAATCATAGCTTACCAGATTGGCTAAAGGATTGTTTACAAAGGCCTCGTTCATAAACTGGGTTAACTCATCGTTAGCAAACCGGTTTTGGTCGATAAAAGCGGTAGAATCTATGATTCCTAAGGTTGCTTTAAGGGTTGAATTGCCTGGTAGATCAAAAGTCCTTGCATACCAAAGTTCCTGAAGGTGATCTCTTGAACGGTTATTGATGTTATGAAGGTCATCCCTTAGGTCGTCAGCATTAGGAGAAAGTATAAAAGGGCTTACTTTTTTCAATCCGTTTCCTTTAGCCAAACTACCTCTTATAGAGAATTCGTCTTTTTCTGTAGGTGTAAAGGTAATCCTTACATCAAGCACCGCAGAGCCCTTTTCTTCATTCTTAAAATCTCCCTTTTTTTGGTCTAACCATTGATAAACCCCGGTTAGGTTTGCCTCGATCGAAAGTTTTTCGTTGACTTCGTAGGCTTTAACCTTACCCGAAAACCCACAAACTACCAAACCTAAAGCTAAAGCAGTTACGTAACCCTTTTTCATAAGTATCCTCCTGTCTTAAAATTTTGTACAAATTACATAAATCTCATCATTTTTTAAAACTCATAACATTTTTAATTATAAAAGAAAAAATCTAAAAAATCAATCTTGCAAACTGATAAACCAGAAAAGAAACTATCCAGGCGGCTATCAAGGTTATACCTATAATTTGCAAAACGAACTTAAAGGATCCTGTCTCAGTCTTAACGGCTGCTGCATAAACCATACAAGGAAAATAGAGAAGGGTAAAAACCATAAAAGAAAGGGCTGAAGCAGGGGTAAACCTGTTTTGGAGCTCAGATAAAATCCCTACACCTTCTTCTGACAATTCTGCAGAAATAGTAACCACCTTAAAAGAGGAGATTAAATTAAGCCCAGCCTCTTTGGTTTTTTCAGCAAAAGTTAGGACTAAATCTTTTAGGTCATCTTTAAGAGATAAAGTCTTTTCTTCTTTTCCTTCTTCACTTCTTCCGTAAATCTGGGCCATGGTTGAAACAACTACCTCTTTTGCAGGAAAACCGGTCAATAAACTCGCACTACTTGCCCAATCCCCAAAACCAAGAGGCTTAAAAACAGGGGCTATCGCGTGTCCTAACTTACCTAAAATTGAATCTTCTGGGTTCTCAGGCTTCCAAGGAAGGTTTAATGACATCCATACGAGGACATTAAAAGCCAAAATCCAAGTTCCTGCCTTTATTATAAAATGTTTTAGTTTGAGCCAGGTATGAATAGCAAGGTTTTTAAAAGTAGGCATACGATACGGTGGAAGTTCCATGATAAAAGGTGCACTGCTTCCTTTAAAATAGATTTTGTGAAGGATAATCGCTATGGTAAGACCCACTACGATACCCAGCACATAGAGAAAAAGAAGCACTTCAGCCGAATGAGTGGCAAAAAAAGCAGAGACAAACAAAGCATAAACAGGAAGTCTTGCCCCACAAGACATAAAAGGTATTATAAACATGGTAAGTTTTCTTTCATGTTCTTGTTCCATGGTTCTACAACCATAAACAGAAGGCACGTTGCAACCAAAACCCATAAGTAAGGGTATAAAAGCTTTTCCTTGAAGGCCAAAAGAACGCATGATCCTATCCATAAGAAAGGCAGCCCTTGCCATATATCCTGTTGCTTCAAGAAAGGTTATCATAAGCATGATCATCCCGATCACAGGAATAAAAGACAAAACAGTCCCCACACCCCCTACGATACCATCAACCACAAGAGAACTTACCCAATCTGCTGCACCCACAAAAGAGAGCGCTGCCTCTATCCATTTTTTAGAAATTTCATTAATAGCCTTGTCTAAAAAATCTACATAAGGATTGGCTATATCAAACGCGACCTTAAAAGCAAACCACATGATTAAAAGAAACAAAGGTAATCCTAAGATTCTATTTAAAAAAATTTTATCCATCTTTTCTGTAAGGGTTTCTCTTCGGATTTCCGGACGCTGAAGGACCCTTTTGGTAATCCCGGTTGCTAAACCATATCTAACGTCAAGAAGATAATCGCTAAGTTCTACTTCATGAACAGTTTTAATATGATTGCTTATAATTTTTATCTCGTTTTTCTCTGACTTTAGTCCTATTTTATTTAAGACTTCTTCGTCTTCTTCCAAGATCTTTAAAATTAAACCTAAACTAACCTTTTCTAAATCTGGATTAAGTGCCTTAAGATGGTTATTAACTTTTTTTATCATCTCTTCTAAATCTTCTCCGTAAGGTAATCTTTTAGGAATAAGATTTTTTTCAAAAACCTCTATCAAGGCTTCTTTAAGGTCCTCAATTCCTTGCTCCTTTATTGCAATCGTAGGTATAGCCTTTACTCCAAGCATTTCTTCTAAAAGAGGAATGTCAATTTTATAACCAAGTCTTTTGACTTCATCAAACATGTTTAAAGCAAGCACTAAGGGTTTTTCAAGCTCCATAAGCTGAATTACAAAATAGAGATTTCTTTCAAGATTGGTGGTATCAACGACGCATAAAATGACATCATATTCCCCCAAAAAAAGAAAATCTCTGGTGATTGTTTCATCGATACTATAAGGGGTTAAACTATAAGCACCAGGCAGGTCAACAAAGTAAAAGGTGTATCCTTTATAAGAAACTTTAGCCTCCTTTTTTTCTACGGTTACCCCTGGCCAGTTACCTACTTGAAGGTTTGCTTTTGCGATAGCGTTGATCAAACTTGACTTACCGGTGTTTGGGTTCCCTACTACGGCTATTTTGATTTCTTTCATGAAAGCACCTCCACTTTGATCAATTCTGCTTCTTTCTTTCTTATCGATAAATGATATCCCCTCACCACCACATCGATAGGATCGGCAAGGGGAGCAACCCTAACCACCTGAAGCTCAACCCCAGGGGTTAACCCCATCTCTTTTAGTCTTTGCTTTACTGAAGGAGACCCTTCCAAAGAAAGCACCTTTACCTTTTGTCCGACCTTTGATTCCGAAAGCCTTGGCATCAGCTTACCTCCTCCTTTTAAGTTTTTTATATTAAATCTAAATAAGCTTTTACTTTTTCTTCTATGCTAAAAAAAGCCTCTACTATGTTTGGATCAAACTGAGAACCTGCTCCTTGTTTTAGTTCTTCTAAAACAACATTAAAACTTAAAGGTTCTCGATAAGGACGTTTATCTACCATCGCTGAAAAAGCATCAGCCACGGCTATAATCCTTGCTCCAAGAGGTATTTCTCTTTTTCGAAGACCATAAGGATATCCCTTACCATCCCATCTTTCATGATGGTAAAGCACCATCTCTATCACCCCACCTTTCCCCTGAAAGATTTTTATACTTTCAAGATACTTTGCCCCTATAACAGGATGTTTTTTAACCAATACCCATTCTTCTCTTGTCAAAGGTCCTGGCTTTTTTAAGATTTCATCGGGTAGAGCGAACTTTCCTATATCATGAAGATGCCCTGCAATATGTATAAAGTCTGCAACCTCAGGAGGCAACCCTAATTCTAAGGCAAGCATATAACTAAACACTGCCACTTTTTCAGAGTGATTTTTGGTAAAACAGTCTTTACTTTCCATAAGGTTAGTCAAAACCTCACAAATCTGATGAATAGTAACCCTCAACTCTTTACATTTTTTGACCTGACAACAAAGTTCTTTGATTTCAGGTTCATAAAAGCACTGTTTAGCCCACATAAACCTACCCCTCACAAACAGAAACTAAATTTTTCCCAGAATTTTTGGCTTGATACAGAGCTTTGTCGGTTATTTCCAAAATCACTTCTAAGGGTCTTACAGGAGGGCTTCCGCAAACTCCTAAGCTTAAAGTAACTTTTAAAGCCTTCCCTTGCCACCAGACTACATGATTGGCTACAGCCTTCCTTATACGTTCTGCTATCGACCTTCCTAATTCAATAGAGGTATTTTTTAGAAAAATAGCAAATTCCTCTCCACCCCATCTAACAGCAAGGTCGGTTTTTCTAAGATTGTTTTTGACAATCTGAGCCACTTCCTTTAAAACCTGATCTCCTGCTTGATGTCCAAAAGTATCGTTAAATTTCTTAAAATTATCTATGTCTGCTAAAACCAAACAATAAGGAGGGTTGGCTAATTCTCTCTTTAAAAGATTTTCAGCAAACTGTCTGGTTAAAAGCCCGGTTAGATGGTCAAGTCTTACCAACTCCCTTAGGGTTTCATAAGAGGTTTTTAATGGTCTCACCAAAACATGTTTAAGAATGTCCTTATCAAGGGCTATTCTGGTTTCGTTGATTTTAATTACCATCCGTTCTCCGGTTGGATCCTGATAAACGACCTCTAAAAGTGTTCCTTCTATAACCCCGATACTTTTTAACCTTAATTTTAAGTCTAAAGAAGAAATACATACTACTTCTGCCACCTCACCTAAAGGAAAGTTAGATAAGGGATAAACTACAAAACTCTTGCACCTCCGTATACTCATCCTTTCCCTCCTTTTAAAATGTTCAGTCATTTTTTATAACCATTATCCACATAGCAATCCTCCGACTTAGAGCTATTAGGCTTTCTCCCACCTTTAGCAGGATGGGATTACCTGGTTGATTTTGTTTTACCTCGACCATCTGTCCAGGCTTTAATCCCATAGAAACTATCCTTTGGCAAAAATTCCCTTTCCCTTTAAAACAATTTCCCCGACCACCACAGCCTTTTCTGCCACCCGAAAAGTCTATGTTTTCCATCAAATCAGGCATAGAATAGATCTTTCCCACCTCACCCTCTCTTAGAAGAGCAAGAGGAATCGTCCTTTTTTCCTCTCTACCTTTAAACATTTTTACCTCCTACTTTGTTATAGATTTTGCATTTCAATCTCAATTAATCTTTAAAAAATTTTCTTGACAGGAAATTTTTAATTCTCTGATTATTTCTTTTATTTTACAAAGACCTTTTTTCTGGCAGAAAATACATCTTTCTTTAGCGCACCTTTTGGCTATATCGACAAGTTCATGAGATACACAACCGGTAATCACGATTACATAGTCTGCTGAGGATATAGCATCTTGGGCACAAGGGCAAAATCTGTTGATAAACTTAAGCTTAATTTTTTGTTTTTTAGCGTGTTCTTCTAATCGACTTTTGAACCGATCATGGCCTCCTATGACTACAACCGTCATAAACCAATACCTCCTTTAAAAGATAAACCAACAAAAGCAATTGATTTTAAATTTCAATTTTAAACATAAACTTTAAAGTTTGTCAAGAGCTTCAAAAAAATTTTTCTAAAAAACCTGTTTTACACCCAAAGATAAGTTTTAAAACATTTTTTCAAAGAAAAAGATAAACCGTAAATTATATCAGACCCCCTTGACAAAATTTTTTCCTGTATTATCTTTTATACTAAATTAGTTTTTAGTTAAAAATAATTATAGGAGGTGAAGTATGGAAGAAGTAAAAGAAGTAATCAGTATGCCAAGGATTGGAGACCAAGCACCTGCTTTTGAGGCGATGACTACGATGGGACCTATCAAGTTCCCAGAGGATTTTAAGGGGCAATGGGTGGTGTTTTTCTCTCACCCTGCAGACTTTACTCCTGTTTGTTCTACCGAATTTTTAGCCTTTGCTAAGCTCAACGAAGAGTTTGCCAAAAGAAATGTTCAGCTTTTAGGATTAAGTATAGATAGTCTGTTTTCTCACATTGCTTGGGCGATGAACCTTAAGGAAAAAACCGGTGTAGAGATTCCTTTCCCCATAGTAGCAGATGCTGACGGAAGGGTAGCTAAACTCTATGGGATGCTTCATCCCGGAGAGAGTTCAACCGCTACGGTAAGGGCGGTTTTCATCATAGACCCTAACGGAAAAATCAGGGCTATCATCTATTATCCTCTTTCTGCCGGAAGAAACATGAGAGAAATCTTAAGGTTGATAGATGCTTTACAAACCGCTGATAAACATGGGGTTGCTACTCCTGCCGACTGGGTGCCTGAGCCTCAAGTATGGGAATTTACCGAAGAAAACACCAAGGTTATCGTACCGCCTCCAACCACCTATGAAGAGGCAGTAAACAGGTTTAAACAAGGTTATGAATGTATCGACTGGTATTTCTGCAAGAAAAAATTAGGCTAAAGGAGAAAAAATAAGATGTCTACAGGATGTGTAAGCCCTGACGGAAAACTTAGTGAAAGAGCCCTTGGACTTTTAAAAATTTTAGAAGAAAAAGGTAAACTTAATGCTTCTGAAATGGCAGAGCTTATTAAAAGACCTTTGTTTCAGGTAAGAAGCTCATTAAGAGAACTTGTTGAGGCTGGATTTGTCGCCTTAGAAGGAGATGAATATAGCCTTACTGAAAAGGGACGCTCAGCCTTAAGATAAATTTTTATAGGTTTAAAAACATTAGGGGGTAAGTTTTCTTACCCCCCTTTTTATTTATTTTTCTTAAAGTTCTTCTACCCTTCAAAGTTTTTCCACCTTAGAAGTCAAAACAAAAAGTTTAAGCCTCTAAAATAATATGCCCAGAGAAATTTAATGAGATAGTCCCATTTTCGAGAAAGGTATTTCAAAAAATTTACTTTAACCGCGCACAAAAGTTTTAAAAACCTGGCTAAAACTTGTATTTTGCTAAACAAAGCCTGCTTGACTTTTCAGGTTTTTATGTTAACCTTTTTTAAATTTTAGGTTAACAAAATTTCCTTCTACAAATTGTGGTTAAGGGGTAGAAAGATGAAGAGAGGACAAGGGTTTTTAGTGGTAGGGTTTTTGTTTGGGTTTATAACTGCTAATGCCAAAGCAGAAATTTCAAAAAGTGAGCTTCCTTCGGTCTTTCTTGAAGAGGTTAAGGTAACTGCACCTGCAAGCACTGAACCCATAGAGCGGACCTCTCAAGAGGTAAAGGTGTTAAGAGAAGGGTGGGAGCTAAAATTAGGACCTGAAAAATTTTCAAGTTTGCAGCTTAGAGAAAGGGGAGAATTTGGGGTTCAACAAGACCTTTCTATTAGAGGGTCTACTTTTGAACAAAATTTAGTAGTTTTTGAAGGTATAAGGCTTTCTGACCCACAGACAGGGCATCATCTGATGAACCTTCCTTTTACCCACGAAGAGCTTTCTTCTATAGAGGTTTTAGCCGGTGGAGCAAGTGCCCTTTATGGACCTGGTGGATTTGGTGGGGCGGTTAATTTTAATCTTAAAAAACCGGAAAAAGGGGTTTTCTTTTCAGGTGGGTATGGAAGCTATGACCTCTGGGAAATAAAAGGTTCTATAGGTCTTGAATTAGGAAAAACCCCTATAGGGGTCAATCTTTCTCAGCAAAAGTCAAACGGGTTTATCTGGAACAGGGATTTTGACATAAGAACTTTTAACCTCTATCTAAAGGATCAGGAAAAGCTGTTTTTTTATGGTTTTCAAGAAAAGGACTTTGGGGCAAAAAACTTTTATACTACTAAATATGATACCGAATGGGAGGAAACAAGGACCCATCTTTTTTTGGCTAAAAAAAACTTTGGAGGAAACTCTTGGTTTTTTGAACCAACCTTCCTTTATAGAATACACTACGATACCTATCTTCTTGACCGGAGAAATCCTGATTTTTATAAAAACACGCACAAATCGCAGGTATTGAGAACCAACCTACCTTTAAGGTTAGAAAGGAGTTTGGCTGACTATGTGGTTGGGATGGAGGCCTCTTATGAAAGCCTTGACAGTTCAAGGCTTGGAGACCATGTCAGACAGGGATTAGGGGCTTACTTTTGGGTATATCCTAAGATAGGAGAAAAGGTCTTTCCGAGTCTTGGGGTTAGGTATGACAGCCTGGCTAAAAACGAAGACTTTTTCTCCTATTACTTAGGGTTAGCCTATTTAATCACACCTAACCTTAAAACCAGAACCTCTTTTAGTTTTTCTTACAGAGCCCCAAGTTTTACCGAGCTTTATTATGATTCTCCTTATACCAAGGGTAATCCATCTCTTGATCATGAAAAAGCTTATAACGTTGAAGCTGGGCTTGACTACAAAAACCAAAGAATCTCCTTTTCAGGAACGGTTTTTTATCGAATAGGAAAGGACATCATAGACTGGATAAAAAAAGGAACCATCACTCAGGCTCAAAACATAGAAGAGTTAAAAACCTTTGGAACCACTTTAGACTTAACCATAGACTTAGCCAAGGTAAAACCATTTTTAAGTTATACCTATTTAAACCAAGTAGCACGCAATTTGGGGTCAGCAAGATATCAAGGGGCCTATTTTAGACATAACTTGGTAGGAGGTTTTTACGCCCAGCTTCCTGGAAAATTAGACTTAATAATCGGTGCAAACTTAAGAAAACCTTATAGATCTAAAGAGGTCTACTTGGTAAACGTTGAGTTGAAAAAACAGATTAAAAATGGAATAAGCCTTTGTCTCTGGGGGAAAAACCTTCTTGATGAAGAATATGAAGAGATAAAGGGTGTTAAAGCCTGGCCCCAAACCTTGGGAATAAAACTTGAATTTAAAAGATAAAAATTAGGGGGCTAAAAGCCCCCTAAACATATACTAAACATCTATTACCTAATTTACCAGTTTTCGCAGATCAATTCAAAGTAAGCCTTAGGATGGTCACAGGAAGGACATTTATCAAGGGCTTCAAGGCCTTTATGGATATAGCCACAGTTTCTACATCTCCAAATCACCTCTATTTTTTTCTTAAAAACTGTGCCTTCTTTAAGGTTGTTCGCCAAAGCAAGATATCTTTTTTCATGAAACTGCTCGGCTATGGCTATAGCCTCAAAGACCTTGGCTATTTCGTCAAAACCCTCTTCTCTTGCGATTTTGGCAAAAGTAGGATACATAACTTTATACTCATAATTTTCTCCGCTTGCGGCATGAAGCAGGTTTTCTAAAGTATTACCTAACTTTCCTGCAGGAAACTTAGCGGTAATTTCTACCTCTCCGCCCTCTAAAAATTTATAAAGCCTTTTAGCATGCTCTTTTTCTTGGTTAGCTGTTTCTTCGAAGATAAAAGCAATCTGGTCAAAACCCTCTTTTTTAGCTATAGAGCTGTAGAAAGTATACCGGTTACGAGCTTGAGACTCTCCGGCAAAGGCAATCAAAAGATT